>Ga0209990_10004181_pt1 | contig 10312 bp, 8 predicted proteins | sample NOAtaG_6_FD_187304 | JGI IMG/M metagenome (GOLD analysis project Ga0209990, IMG submission 187304) | Freshwater lake microbial communities from Lake Erie, under a cyanobacterial bloom - NOAA_Erie_Diel5S_2200h metaG (SPAdes) (version 2) | ecosystem: Environmental > Aquatic > Freshwater > Lake ...
GAGCAGCAGCCGCTCGCGATCGGGCGAGAGCTGGACGAGCGGCGTCGCCGGCTGGTCGAGGATCTGCGCGATCGGCTGCGGCGGCTGGCGGTACTGCGCGCCGGCGGCGAGGGGGCCGGCGACGACGTCGGCGACGACGCCGGCGACGACGCAGAGGCCGGTGAGACACGCGGAGCGGAGCGCGAGGCGGAGCATGGGACGGACGGGGACGGAGGCCGGCCGGATGGCTCGGCACCCATGGAGTTTAGCGCCGAACCCGCCGCCCGCGGCGTCCCCGCCGGGAACGCGCCATGTAGCGGCGCTGCGCGTAACGGCGCTCCGCTGGTGGACGCAACTCGCCGCCAACGTCACATGGACGTGGTTCTTCTTCGCTGTGACGCGTGCACGCAGGAGTACTTGCGCGCGTGCTCGTGCAAGTGCCGCTACTTCCGTCCGAGCTGTCATGCCAAATGGTTGGCGAGCTGAACCCGGTGGCTGGACGCCACGCTCCTCGCGCCCGTGCCGCACCGGCAGGTCGTGCTCACCATCCCGAAGCGGCTCCGCGCCCACGGTCTGTACCGCCGCCGCCAGCTCGGCGAGATGGCCCGCGTCGCCGCCCGAAGCGTCACCGTCGCCATCCGCACGCGGACGGGTGAGCACGATCTTGCCGTCGGCATCGCGGCCACCCTGCAGACGCACGGCTCCCGGGCGACCCGGCATCCGCACCGGCACCGCCTCGTCACGGACGGCGGCTGTCGGCCTGATGGGACGCTCGTCACGTGGCCCGTGCACGACACCGCCCGGTTGACCGAGGCGTTCCGCCGCCCCGTGCTCCGGTGCTTCGTGCGCTGGGAGCGGTTCGACGAGGACCAGGCCGCTGACATGCTCACCTGGCCGCACGCCGGTTTCCATGTCAAGATGGCCGTCTGGGTGCCTGAGGATGCCTGTGCGTTCGCGACGCGGCTCGCCCGGTCCTGCGCGCGGCATCCCGTGGCGCTCGACCGGCTGACGTACGACCGGGCCGCCCGCCATCGTCCCCGCGCCACGACTCGCGCCACGACTCGCGCCACGACTCGCGCCACGACTCGCGCCACGACTCGCGCCACGACTCGCGCCACGACTCGCGCCCCGAGGCCAGCCGCCGGTGGGCGATGGCCCCACGGCGGCCCTGCTCCAGCAGCTCTTCGAGGTCGACTCGCTCGCGTGCCCGTCCTGCCACGGCGCGAGGCGCAGCGTTGCCTTCATCACGCAGACGTCGGTGCTCCACCAGATCCTCACCCACCTCCGGACCCGTGCCTCCCGTGAGTCTGCCCCCCCGACGCCCCGCGACCACGCGGGGAGGCTCGGCGTGCGCGGGCCTCCCACCGTGGCGAGCGTACCGGCCTCCAGCCGTCAGACGACGGCGAGCGCAATTCTGTGCACCACGCGAGCGGGGGTCCCCGGGACGGCAACCAACAGCTTCGAGTGGCAGCCTCACGGGTTCGGCCGTGACGCAGGTGACCGAGGCGCCACGCACGATCGCCCTGACGTCCACCGTGCAGAGTCTCGTGATCGGCCGCACGCTGCAGACGTCTGCAGCGGTACGTGGCGCCTCGGGTCGGGATGTGCCGGGTCAGCCCGTCCTCTGGACATCGTCGAACGGCCGAGTGGCGACGATCGCGTCGAGCGGCGTCGTGAGAGCGTTGGCACCGGGGACCATGACGATCACGGCAGCCATCGGGTCGCTTCGGGCCTCGATCTCGGTGATTGTAACGTCGCAGCAGGCGTGCGCAGTATTCGTGCGGCCTTGCCCCGCAGCGGACGTGACGTAGAGTCTCTGGCAACCTCCTCACCGCGACTGCGAGGTCCAAATGCTCAGGCACGTCCGCCGCGCACTGACGGCACTCGTTGTGGCCGTAGCACCGCTCACCGCGCAGCAAGCCGTCGTTTCGCGCGGACAGATATCACCCGATACGCTCGCTGGCCGCGTCGTCACAGATTCGGGTGCACCGGTTGCCGCGGTCCCGGTCGTGGTGACACGCGGTCCGGACCGTGCGGTGTTCCGCACGATGACTGACGCAGACGGCCGCTGGCGAATGGTCGTCGACTCGGGCACCGGCGACTACCTCGTGTATGTGGCGGCGACGGGATTCAAGCCAAGTCGGACACGTGTCACGCGCGCCGGCGCCGAGACGCGACTTGACGTCGTGCTCACGCTGACGTCGAGTGCCCCGAGTACGCTCGCGACGGTCACGGTGGTCGCGCGCAAGCGCGAGGCCCCGCAGCGCGGCGGCGTGGATCTGTCGATGCGCGCAAACGCCGAAACGCCAGTAGATGGGGTCGCGAGCAACCTCTCCCCCGCGCAGGCTGGGGACATCGCGTCGATGGCTGGTACCATCCCGGGGCTGCAGGTCACGCCCTCCGGGATCGCGGCGTTGGGGCTCACTGGCGGGACGCTGGTCACGCTCAATGGCATGGGCTTCGCCGGCGCCGAACTTCCGCGCGGTGTTCCGGTGACGACCCGCGTATCCACGACCACGTGGGACGTAGCGCGTGGTGGGTTCAGCGGGGCACAGGTCGACGTCTCAGTAGAAGAAGGCAGCTTCTTCAAGCGACGCTCCTTCACCAGCTCGTTTGACGCGCCGGCTTTGCAGGTCAGCGACGCCTCGGCCCGAGCGCTTGGTGTTCCGATTGCGCGGCTTGATCTCAACGCCGCCTCCAGCGGGCCGATCGACGCCCACGATCGCTTCGCGTACAGCGTCGGGATGCGCCTCCGGCGGCGAACGGCGCACATTCCGTCACTCGCGACCGCGTCTGATCAGGCGTTGCGCACGGTCGGCGCGAGCCCGGACAGTGTGCGCGCATTGATCGCGATGCTGGCGACGCTCGGTGCACCGGCCGCACGAATCGGCGGCAGCTCGCGCACCGACGTGCAACTGCTTGGCCGCGTCAACCGTATCTCGTACAGCGCCGAGACGTTCGAGCCGACGCCCAGGACATACGGGGTCGTGGGATATCTCAGCGTCTCCGACGAGTCCGGCGTGGGACGCAGCGCCCTCGATGCCGCCGCCACCGCTGCAACGCGACGGGATCTCGTGGCGTCAGTACAGGGAGAGCACTCGATGCGATCCGCCACGTGGCTCCGCGACAGCAAAGTGGCCGTCTCGCTGCAGCGGCTCGAGATCGATCCCGGTGCGTTCGGCCCTGTGGGCACAGTACGCATCGCGGGTGCCACGGCGAATGACGGAGGCCTCGCGTCAGTGCGCTTCGGCGCTGGTGACGCGCTGGCTCGTGACCTCACGCGTGTGATGGTCGATGCAACGCACACCGCCAATACGTTCGTCACGGCGAATCGCCGGCATCGGCTCAAGCTCTTTGCGCAGGCCAGAGTCGATCTGTCCCGTGATGCGGCCGTACCGGGTGCTGCTGGTCAGTACTCGTATCTGTCGCTGAACGACCTGCGTCTGAACCAACCCGCGTCGTACAGCCGCGTGCTGACGCAGCCGGAACGTCGCGGTGCAACGCTCAACGGCGCCGTCGGGGTGGGCTCCACGTGGCGCCGCTCGCAGTTCTTCTCGATGGAATACGGGCTCCGCAGCGAGGTGAATCAGTTCCTCACGACGCCAGAAGAGAACGCCGTGCTGGCGAGCAGTCTCGGCGTCAGCACGCGTTCCGCGCCGACGAGAGTCGGCCTGAGTCCGCGGATCGGCGTGCGCTGGGTGTATGCGAAGAAGGTGGAAGGTGGAGGCATCTTCTTTGCGCGTGACGCGATGCGCTATCAGGAAGTCAACGGCATTCTCCGCGCTGGCATCGGCGAGTTCCGCAATTTCATCAGTCCTGAGTTTCTCGCCGGCCCAATGGCTGGTACTGGCGTGCCGAACGCCAGCATTGCGCGATTGCTGTGCGTTGGGGCCACCGTCCCGACTGCCGACTGGGGAGGCTTTGCCAGCGGCGCCACCCCGCCACCGTCGCAGTGCGCGACCGGCGCACCGGGGCTCGGCGCGATTGCGGCCCCCGTCTCGGCGATCGATCCCGCCTGGCGCACCCCACGCGCGTGGCGCGCCAGCCTCGGGTGGTCAGCGGCGGTGCGTGGCACGACGGTCTCGGTCGAAGGCATCGGCAGTCTGAATCTCGACCAGCCGGCCACCGTCGATGCCAACTTTGCTGGCGTGTCCCAGGGAACACTCGCTGCCGAGGAAAACCGGCCAGTCTATGCACGAGCCGCTGATATCGCACCGACGACTGGGCTCATCTCGCCAACCGCCTCACGGCGCGACCCGGCGTATGCCGGTGTTCGGCTGCTGACGTCCTCCGCACGCTCGGTGAGCTCGCAGTTGCGGATCAATGTCGATCCGCCGTACTGGAAGGGACTCTTCACGCGAGGCACGTACGTGGTGGGTCAGGTGCGGTCGCGGGAGAATGGCTTCGACCAGAACACCGCCGGTGACCCGCACGTCCCGGAATGGACGCCGAGCACTCTCGACGTGCGGCATCAGGTCCAGTTGCAGGCGAGCTACGGCTGGAAGCTCGTGTCGCTCTCGGGCTTCCTCAATGTGTTCTCTGGCACGCCGTTCACCCCGATCGTGCAGGGCGATATCAACGGCGACGGTCTGGCGTTCAACGATCGCGCCTACGTGAGCCGTACCGTGCCCGGCGATCCGGTGGCGTCGGCACAGCTGGCGACGCTCTTTGCGAACTCGCCCGCTGCCGTCCAACGCTGTTTACGCGCCGACGAAGGGCGAATCGCCCGTCGCAACGGCTGTCGTGGACCGTGGACCGCGACGCTCAATGCGTCCCTCAGCGCGTCGTTCCGACGCGGCGCGTTTCGTGAACCGATTCGTGTCGCGCTGTTCTTCGAGAATCCGCTTGCGGCGGTCGATCGCGTGCTGCACGGGCAGAACATTCGTGGCTGGGGGACCGTCGCCGCACCTGACCCGACGCTGCTGGCGGTCCGTGGCTTCGATCCCGTCTCTGGGCGCTTCGCGTACGAGGTCAATTCGCGGTTTGGCGCCACCGATCCGCTGTTGAGCGCGGTGCGCGCCCCGTTTCGCGCCACCATCGACGTGACCGTCCCGCTCGGCGCTACGTTGCCGCAGCAGCAGCTGGCACGATCGTTGCGCGACGGCCGTACCCGACCCGGCCCAAGGCTGGATGTGGCGCAACTCAAGGCGCGCTACGCGCGCAACGTCTCGAATCCGATGGCGGGGGTCCTGGACGAGCGCGACTCCTTGTTTCTGTCGGCGGAGCAGGTCAGGCAGATCGACTCGGTGAGTGCCGTCTTCCAGACGCGCGTGGATTCCGTGTGGACGGAGCTCGCGACGTATCTCACTGTGCTCGAACAGACGTACAACGAGCGCGAGGCGTTGGAACGGCAGGAACGCGCGACCGACGCCGCGTGGGAGATTGCGCGACAGGAGTCGCAAGTCCTGACCCGAATTCTGCTGCCGGTGCAACTGCCGCTGTTGCCGTGGCCGGCGTCGTACCTGCGCACCGCAGAGCCCGGCATGAAGATAAGGATCTTCACCGGATGAAGTGGCCTTGGATACCACGCCGCCGCCAAGTGCGATGCGATCGGTGAAGACCCCAGTGAGCGGCACGTCGGCGACGAGCCCCAGCGCAACGACGCGACGCTCCCCGTAGTCCCGGCGCGTAGCGCCAAAATCGACATGGGGCTGCTCGAAGATCTGGACGGCGAACGCGAAGTCGAACGAGACTGTAGGACAAGTCGGCGCGCGCGCCGATGTGGAAACGCCACCGCTGGCCCTGACGGGTGTTGGCCTCACGGGGAATCTGCGGTGGAGACCGTCCCGCGTCGAGTGACCGCCATGGCCCGCTACAAGCCTAGCGATAATCCAGCCCACGCTGATTCCGGTTGACCTGGCGGCGCAGTTGCTGCCGGGCCCGTTCGAGCGTGCGCTGCACCACCTGCTCGAGCACGCGATCGACCTGACGCCGTTCGATACCCGGTATCGGAATGACAACACGGGCGCGCCGGCCTACCCCTCGGCCAAGCTGCTGCGGATCGCGCTATTCGGCTACGCCCGCGGGATCGTGAGCAGTCGCGCCATCGCGCGGGCCTGTGAGGGCACCATCACCTTCCTTGCCCTGAGTGGCGATACCCGACCCCCACTTCAGCACCATCGCGCACTTCCTGTTGACCTTGGGGGATCAGATCGCGCCGATCTTCGCGGCGGTGCTCGCCGTCTGTAACGGGCAGGGGTTGATCGGGCGGGAGGTGTTTGCCATCGATGGCGTCAGGCTGCCGAGCAATGCGTCGAAGCACCGGAGCGGGTGCCGGGCCGACTTCGAGCGCCAGGCCGCCAAGATAGAGCGGGCGGCGGACGCCATGCTGGCGCGGCATCGCGCTGACGATGCCCGCGATCTGGAGCCAACGCTCGCGGCGAAGGACACGGCGCGGCGAGAGCGGCTCGTCCGCGATGCAGCGGAGCTCCGCACGTGGCTGGCCCGGTACCCCGACGACCGGCGCGGCGCCAAGGGTGCGGTTCGCAAGAGCAATCGCCCCGACAACGAGCGCGCGAAGATGGCGACCAGCAAGGTCGTCATCCAACGCTATCCCGGGGTCGCGACCGTCGACGCAGCGCATCAGATCATCGTGGACGCGCAGGCCCGCGGCGTCGGCGCCGAACAGGCGTTGCTGCTCCCGGTGGTCCCGGCAACGGCCGCGCTACGCACGCCGGATACGGTGATCACCGCAAATGGTGGCTATCACAGTGAGACCAATCCGGCCGCGCTGGCGGCGGCCGGCGTGCCCGCCCTGAGTGACCAGGGACTCCGTCGGCGAACACTTCCGCGGCGCGAAGCGCGACGGTGGCCCGTGTGTCTGGCGTGAGCCATGCTTGCGCACCCCGAGGACGACGCCGGTCCGTGCGGAGTATGCGCAGCGCTTCACCGCCATCGAGCCGGTGTTCGGGACCCTGTCGAGAAACTGGCCCGTACAGACGACGCCGCATAGACGACAAGCGCGGCGCCCGACGCGTTCGTGGCGCGAAAGACGGCGCGCGAACATCACGAGGACGACGAATCAGCCATCATCGCGAGCTGACTGGTCAATCGCGCAGCGGCTGAGGGTCATTTCAGGCTTGTCCTACAGCCTCAACGTCGCGGTTCAGCGGCCCGCACAGACGGGCGAAGCTGCCGGAGCGGGTCCGCTGCACCGCTTGTTATGCGCCGTCCTTCCTCATCACGTTCTCGGCTTGCCAGACCTCCTCGTCTCTCTTGTGCAACAGCAAGGTCTCATCAAACCTGCAGGGCACGACGCGCATATACGTACCAGTGTGAATCATTCCCAGAAGTTCGTTCACGATATCCGTATGGCGCGAGTAGAACGCCCAATAAGCTCCGTCCCAGTTGTCGAAAAGGACATCGACCATCTCCAAGATGGGGGGGCTTAGAATTCCGTCTTGGTTCCAGAACGGTCTCGGAACGGTCACGGGCGAGGAGAAGCCAAACAGTCTGTTCCAGTCATCCAAGAAGAGTGCGCTCTTGGTTTCAAGGAATCTCTCGTCTTCGACAAGCGCCAGTGGCTCATCGCCAAGAAGGAGCTCTGTTGTCTCGCACTCCGCATCCGACATGCGGGAACGATCAAACGTATCGCGCCCAATAAGCCACGAGTAACCCCGAAATCGTGTCAGTACCGGCCAAAAAATGGGCTCGAAGCAAGAACCATTGTCCTCACGTGAGTAATGGACGCGAAATCCTCGCCAGTCCACCATGCGATAGGGCCACCAACCCCATCCTTGAGAACTACTCATCGCTCCTCCAAAGTCCACCAGTTGTTTCGGTGGACGAATAACATGTGCTTCTGCTGCAGTCACTCCAATAAGCTGCGGCTGCGCAGCGGAAGCCACCATAAAGTGGCTGACAGCAGCAAGCTTCGCTATACGGCGCCCTCGCCGCGTAAGCGACTCCAAGCGTCGCGGGGCGACAGGATCGGGAGCGGGGCACGCGAGGCCAGCACGAGAAGGTCTTGATCGCCGGATACCAGCAGGTCGGCGTCACCGGCCACTGCCGACGCGAGTACCCAGGCATCGTCCGCATCGCGGACCTTGAGGGGGAGCACGGCGGCCGGCTTCGGGACTACCGTCTGATCGCGGAGGAGTTGCTCGATCACGTCAACCTGAGCCGCCGGCGCCTTGAGCCGCTTGGTAAGTATGCGCCGGAATTCGACGAGGTTGACCTCGCCGGTAAGAACATCGTGCTCGGCGAGTAATCGGCGCATGAGGTCCGCGCAGAGTCCGCGGGCCGCGAACGCACTGATGAGCACGTTCGTATCGAGGAAGACCCTCACGAGACGTCGGCGAAGACGTCCTCGTCGGTGAGGAACCCCTGGATCTCGGCGAGCGGCAGCATCGCGCGGCGAGCCTGCTCGAAACGCGCGAGGGCGAGCTGGCGGCGGAGGGCATCGCGCACGAGCTCGCTGCGGCTCCGGCCGAGCTGGCGGCTCAGACGGTCGAGCTCACGCTCGAGCTTGGCGTCGAGGCGGATGGTGACGGAGGCGGACTTCATGTAAGACAATGTACTACGTGCACTGTCGTTGGGCAATGAGGCGCCTAATCCGGATAACGCGTGCTTCCGTTCCGAGCGCTCCCGCAGGATGCGGTTGGGGGGCCGATATGGTCCTTCCGCAGAGTGGAGCAGTCGCCCCGCAACCGCGACCGCACCTGCGCTCGTCGGCAGCAAGCGTCGTTACACGGCGCGGGCGCGAACCAGGGGTCTCACGGCCTCTTGAAGAAGCATCGTGCCACGCCAGGAGCATTCCGCAGGAACCGGCCGGGGAGAATCTGCGCGTCAGTCGGCTCGCCGCAGATGCGCGCGGAAAAAGGTGAGCGCTTCACGCGCTGCGCGCACGTGTACTTCGCCACGATCGACGCCCTCCGAAGCGCACAACGCACGCGCGAAGAGTCGTCCGCGCCACGTACACTCCGCAAGGAACGCGTAGTGCGACACCCCCTGCAATCGTAACAGCTGTGCCCTTCGAAGGTGCGCGGTGACAATGCTCGCGGTGATCTCCTGTGGAACCTGCTTGTCTTCATCACCGAGAAGCACGAGCACCGGCACACTGATTGTCCGGAGAGTGAGAGTGTCGCTCACCGGAAGGAGCGCTGGTGCCATGGCAAACACTGCAGCGATGCGCGCATCTTGGGTCGCCTCACTGCCACGAGAAGCCGCAGCCTGAAACGCCGCGTCACTGCGTCGCAGCGAATCGATGTCGCGCAACGTGGAGGAAGCCTCGGGGGGAAGTACACACCACGGAACGTTCGGCTCCAAGTTGCAGCGACGTTGCCATCCGTCCAATGGCAGGTGGGCCCCAGCGAGCGCGAGGACAGAGAATCCGCCCAGCGAGAATCCGGCCGCTCCGATGCGGCTCGTGTCCACGCGAGCCCCGAGAAGACTGTCTGCCAGAAGACGATCAACCAGCACCGAGAGATCCCGGGCGCGTTCGCCGGGGAGTACGAAGCCTCCAAGTCGGTACGCTGCTTCGGTCGCCGTATTGCCGTGATGGTCAACCCCCGCGACGATGAAGCCCTCTGTTGCGAGTGCCTCAGCCAGCCACGACAGCTGCGCAGCGCTTCCGCCCGTGCCGTGTGAAAGCACGATGAGCGGACGCCGTGCATCGTCCGCGAACGGCGCGTCTGGCGCGCTCCGCCCGAAGCGGAACACGCCTGCCGCCCACGTGGATTCTGCGCTTCCGGCACGTGCGGGGTACCACACGCGCGTCACTAACGGGCGTCCGAATCGGCCATCCCAGTCGGTGCGACTGGAATCCACAAAATGCCGCGTAGTGCGACCGACGGGCTGAACGCGTACAGCAGCATCGGCGCACGCTGTCGCGAGAACGAGAAAGAGGAGCGAAGCGAGAGGGTAGCGATTCATGCGCGCACGGGGTGCCCGGTTCAGTCCGTGAAACGTTCGAGCTAAGCAGCCCGCGGAGGCAGGCCTTGTACGCCCGGCCTGTGATGATGCACCAAATGCCAGAGGCCGGGCTTACCAAGCCTGCCGTAGCGGATCAGCTTGCGCGAGGGGTTACGCCGCCCCGCAATGCTTTGCATGAAACTGACGCAAGAAATCGTCGGAAGCCTCGTTACAAGCAACAAGGTCGTATCCGATCCAGTTGTCCCAGCCAGAATCGATGCGCAATCCGAAGCGGCGAAAGCTTGGATACACAGCGTCGTCTGCCATTGGCGGGACACCGATACCCCACCGCCAGAAGCCATATCGGAACACGAGCAGGAGACCCAAACGTCGTCGTTGCGGTGCAGAGTGAGTGCTGAGCATCGCGTACCCATTTGCAGCAGTCTCCAGTCGGACCTCTTCATCGCGTGGGTATATCATT
>Ga0209990_10004183_pt1 | contig 10309 bp, 6 predicted proteins | sample NOAtaG_6_FD_187304 | JGI IMG/M metagenome (GOLD analysis project Ga0209990, IMG submission 187304) | Freshwater lake microbial communities from Lake Erie, under a cyanobacterial bloom - NOAA_Erie_Diel5S_2200h metaG (SPAdes) (version 2) | ecosystem: Environmental > Aquatic > Freshwater > Lake ...
CAACAACACCCGCGCCACACTCCTCGTACTCGTACTCCATCGCGCAGCCCACCACAAGCCCCCCTCGCCCCCAACGGGGGAGAGGGGTCGGGGGTGAGGGGGCAAAACCACCCCAAAACACCCCCTGCCACCCGCAATACGAATCCGTGTCCTCCGACTCGCCCAATCCTCACACCGCGCCGTCGCAAATCGCAACTGACTTAACACGAGCTCGAAATCCCGAGCAGCCATTCAGGCGTCGTCATCCGAGCCACCGCAGTGCTCCGCGTTCCCCCTCGTAGCTGCGCGTGAGGCAAACACGGTCCAGACCGCCAGCACAGCATGCACACAGATGCGGCCAGCAACCACTCCCTCCACGTCGCCACTCCTGACCGTTCTTCAATCCAACCGCGAGTCTGACTCGGCAACGCAATCGACGGCAGGATTCCCACCTGCGATCACTCCATATCAGAACTCGCTGCCGCCCTCCGCCACGACACGGACTGGACTCCAGACACTGTCAGTGACTGATTTCCACTGCAGCGCAACGACAAGCCGCAGAACGCCCACAGCCACGGCGATTCCCAGCAAACACCCAACTGCGGCCGGCAACTGCTCCACCACAAACACATAGCCCTCGCACAGTGCTGCATACATCCACGCCACACCTCCGGCCTTTCCGCGCATCGGCCGCTGACGCACATCGGCAAGTCTGAGCAGCGGAACCTGATTCATCCCGATCAGTCCGGCACTCGCAAGAACCGTCGCCAGCCCAAAGAACACCACGGGCAGACACAGCAGCCAGGCACCACCATTAAACTCAAACTTGCGGCGGCCCTTCGTCCGTACTTCCCAGCCACCGCTCTCCTGCAGCAGTTCCAGCGACATTTTTAACACACTTGCATCGGACAATCGCAGCTCCGCTGTGCCGCCACCACTGCTGACCACGCACACCTTCTCACCCGATGTGACTTCAATTTTCTCGATCGCGTCGAGCTGCCAAATCTGCACTGGCCCAACCTGCACAGGATTCGCCGCAGCACGATCATCAAACTCGGCAGTCTGACCAGGGCGATTCGCTCCCCGCAGACGCTCTATGATATCGATCGTCGCATCCTCAATTGGCCCCACCACAAACCGACGGCCCACAACACCATAAATCTCCTGCCACGATTTCTGCAGACGCATCCCGTCCAGTTTTGAAAACTCATCAAACCTGCTGCGGGCCGAGTCGCGTACAAGGCGAAACATGCACTGCAGACCGGGCAGAATCGCCAGCAGCGACCACGGAGTCCACATGGAGATGCCCACCAGCAGTCCGCCAAGAATTAACACGCCGCCGAGAAACACAAAGCCCGGCGAGTTAAACTTGACGATCAGATTCACAACCCACCCCCACATTCTCGCGGCCGACACACCGCCCCCCCCCAGAATCGTACTTGCCGCAGCATCGTCGGAGTGACACGGACTGTCAACGCAGGAAGCCAGAACCTGACGTCTCACGCCCCAGCACTCCGTGTTTCCCCTCGCGGCTTCGTACGAATCAAACACCATTCAGAGTCCGCCGACACTGTTTGAGCGCAGTGAAATCCCACACCCGTTCCACGGCGATCGCGGCCGCTGGCTGACTCTGAATCCGCCCTCAGCTCGTAGTCGTATTCGCGTTCGCACTCGATCCAAACCGAGTCTCTGGCCCCCCTCGCCCCCAACGGGGGAGAGGGGTCGGGGGTGAGGTGGCAACACACCCCCCAAAACACCACCTGCCCCCTGCAATTCCTTTCCGTGTCTTCCGTGTCTTCCGTGTTGCCCCAAACCGCAACCCCAGGCACTCACCGCGCTCAAACCGCACCGCCGCAAAACGCAAAAGGACAGAACTCGGGCTAAAGCCCGAGCTACGATGAAATCGCACTCATTCGTACACCCCCAACAACACCCGTGCCCCACTCTTCGTACTCGTACTCCATCGCGCAGCCCACCACAAGCCCCCCTCGCCCCCAACGGGGGAGAGGGGTCGGGGGTGAGGGGGCAACTCCCACCAAAACACCAACTGCCACCCGCAATTCCCTTCCGTGTCTTCCGTGTCTTCCGTGGTGCCCCAAAACCTCAACCCCTGGCACTCACCGCGCTCAAACCCTCCCGCCGCGAAACGCAAAAGGACAGAACTCGGGCTAAAGCCCGAGCCACCATGACATCGCGCTCATTCGTGCCGATTCGTGTTCATTCGTGGTTCAAAACCGCACCGGCCCCGCACCGCAGATACCCGCTGCGCATCGCGTGCAGCAGCAGGAAGATGCTCCCTCAGGAATGCTCCGCGCCAGCCGAATCAGTGGGCCCAACAGGGGTTTTCAGGGAATTTGATGGGCTTTATTTTGGACTTCCTGTAGCCCACAAAATCGCCTTTGGGAAAAACTCGCATACGACTTACCCGGCGTGGCAGACAGCTGGCCCGGTGCAGGGCGGCCGCAGAACGGGACAGGGCGAGGACTGATGCCTCAGCGAGCCTGAGCACTGGCAACGCAGACAGCCAGTACCACTCACGCCATTGGTGAGCGAATAGCCTCAATACTCCGGACGCCTCTGACTGATCACCGGCCACAGCACCCGTGCCACGCAGACGCACCGCGTGCGGTGCGGTCGCATTGCGTGCACCACAGTGCGTGACGTGGCAGGACGCACAGTCACAGCATCAGGACTGCGCCGCTCGATTGATCACATCACCAAGCCACCCGGAGAAGGTCGCAAATCGAGGACAGCGTTTCGCGACTTTCGCGGCATCAATCATGGCCAAAAGTCTGCCTGCGTGTCTGATTTTGGAATGGTTTGCCTGCGAGTACTCACCCTTCGACGTTCCCCTCGTTGCGTCCGCCAGCTTACTGTAAACTGCAGCTTTCGGCTCTTCCTCCAGATTGGTCCTCACTGGCAGTTTAGCCGCCTTAAAACCAGCTCCGTAGTAATCGCTCAGCGCCTCCGGATCCGCCACAATCCACGCCTCCATACACTGCACCATCAGGTGAATGTGTGCCGCGGGAAATTCCGTCAGCTGCCAGCCATCGCGGGTCACAAGGTGCTGCCTCCGTTCAAGAGCGTTCTGCTCCACCTTGCCGGGTACCTCAGCAGGCACCGGCTCCTCCGAGTCTGCCAGCAGTCCCACAATGTCAGACGGCGACGAACGCATCCTGATTGTAAACTGCCGCCGCGCCTCATTGCGGCTGCCTGCGGGCACAAAAGACAGACTCAGCCCCCTCTGCGCAGCCGCCTGCCTCTGAGTTCTGAACAACTCCTGTAACCCCTGACGTAACTCCGTCTTCTGCTGCGCGGAATCTCCGCCGCCCTCCACATAAATCACAATCCTTCTCACGGATTGCCCCCCAGTTCACCAATCCGCCAGATCTCACCAAGGCGGTACTGGCTCAGCCAGTCTTCCAGGCGATCAGGATCAACTCGCTCCAGACGCGTCCCACCAGCATAATCACACACAAGGACGGAATCTGAGTTCTCACTCAGCCCCGAAATCAGTATGTCTGAATGGGTCGTGACAATCAGCTGCGTGCGACGGGAGGCGTCGACCAGTAACTGGGCAAGAATCGCAACAGCGTCCGGATGGAGCCCCAGCTCAGGCTCTTCAATACAGATCAGAGGTGGCGGAGCCGGATTCAGAAGCACTGCAAGCAGGGCCATGAATCGTATGGTTCCATCCGACAGACGTGTCGCCGATACAGGAGTGCTCAGTCCGTCTTCATGCAGATAAAGCTGCACATTGCCACCCGTGATCCGAGTTGAAAATCGCTGATATCGAGGCAGAAAACGCCTCAGCAGACTATTGAAGTGCGGAATCACCGACGAGTGCTCAAGGCCATTCAGGAATAACCCAAGATTCGCACAGTCGGCCGCCAGTGCAGCACCCGACGAAGTGGCAGGCTGCGGCCGGCGTACGGTCGCATAACGCCCAAAGCTCCACTCACGAAACGTTTGAATCTCCTCAAATTGCCTGCCCAGTCGAGTGATTTCCGGATACGTTTCTGCCCCCTTCCGCTGCGAAAACACCGATTCATCAGGAATCAGTTCCTCACGGCGCAGGTGCCGTTCTACCCGCGAAAAACGGTCCGCCGGATCCATCTGAACATTCAGAACCGGCCGTCCCCGCTGGAAACGGTAAAAGAAGTACACATCCTTCTCACTCGGGTGCCGTTTGTCTGCCTCCTCCAACGACTCATCGATGACCTCAGTGCGGTGCCCCGATGCCTGAAACTGCAGTCGATACCGCAGGTCACGAGAATCGCCGTTGCCGCAGATGATTGCCTCGATCTCTGCCGGATGAACACCCGATTCTCCCTTCCATAGCCACTCGGAGGCACCACCGCCGTCGCGGATGGCACTCGCGAATCCCGTCGGAGTCGCCCGCAGCAACTCAATCGCCTCAATCACGTTCGACTTGCCGGACCCGTTAGCCCCCACCAGGACGTTGAGCGACTTGAGTTCAATGGCCGGGGAATCCGGAGGAAACGACAGGAATCTGTCCAGTCTCAGTGATTTCAAAAACGACATCGCACCACCCTCGACCTGGCTCTCGCTGGATCTGTGACAACAGCCGCCGCCGGCCGCGACCACCGTTCGCACCCTGAAGTATATCGAGGCCCGCCCAGGGTGTCCACGACCGCCAGAGTGCAGCCATTGCTCATCGCGGGCGGGTGCAGCCGACCATCGTCACGAGATCATCACCAAACCCACAAAACCCACACTTTTCTCCACTTTTACCCGGACAGCCCTCTGTCCGACCCCACCCGCCAGCCGCACTCCCGCTGACACACCCCCACCGCCACTCACTGTTTTTTTCCTCGCCTCATGCTACCCTGTCACACTCTCCCCTCACGCCTGCCTGTGGATGCTGCAAGGCGGGTTGCCGGCGTCGGTACACGTGCGTGATCGTGGATGAGGCGCACCGGGCGCGGCGGCGTAATCTGCCAAAGATTGATGCTGCTCCGGAGGACCTGGATGTCGCTCCTGAGGGCAACAACCTGATGAATTTCCTGTTCCGGCTGGGTCAGCGGACGAAGAGTCTGCTGCTGGCCACGGCCACTCCCGTGCAGCTGCATCCGATTGAAGCGTGGGACCTGCTGCGTATTCTGTCGGAGGGCAATGACGGAGTGCTGGGCGGCAGGACTCGATCCAGCCCCTGGTATCAGCCCAGTCGCTGCCTGGCAGTGGCGCAGGGGCAGCGCGGCATTCCCGAAGACGCTCACGACGGCTGGCAGTACGTGCGTGATCCGCTGCCGGGGGCGGACGAGGATCCGGCATTTCGCAAGATTCGCCGGGCGTTGAATGCCAGTGACCAGCAGTAGCAGTTTGCCCCAGAGACGATTGACCGGCTGCCGGCCGCAGTGCGGCAGGTGCAGCTGATCAACCATGTGCTGCCGGAGTTTGCCGGGCGATTCAATCCGCTGCTGCGATGCATTGTCCGCCGCACTCGAGGGTATCTGGAAAGTACCATCAATCCGGCAACCGGCAGCTATTTTCTGCCGCGAGTGTCGGTGCGGCTGTTTGGTGAGTCTGCTGACGGTGCGCTGACGCTGGGCGGGTATTTGCTGGACGCGTATCACGAGGCGGAAACATTTTGCCGTTTGCTGCAGAAGCGAGTGAAGGCGGCCGGTTTCTTCAAAACGCTGCTGCTGCGACGTTTGGGAAGTTCGATGGAGGCTGGTCGTCGGACGGTGACGAAGCTGTTAAGTCTGGAGGCGGAAGACGCGGCGGACGAAGAGGATGATTTCACTGAGCTGGCGGACGAATCCGGGGAGCAGCGACAGCCGGGACGAGAGGTGCAGTCTGAGCTGCGGGATTATACTGAGGCGGAAGCCGCGTCGCTGGAACGCTGCCTGATGCTGCTGCAGCAGGGGGGCAACCGGGATCCGAAACTGGAAGCGGTACTGGGTTACCTGCTGGGGACCCGCGCGGACAGTGAATCGCGGTGGCTGGATGCCGGCTGCATTCTGTTTTCGCAGTATTATGACACGGCCCGCTGGGTGGGTGAGGAGTTAGCCGGACGAGGCGAATTTGCGGATCAGGACCTGGGACTGTATGCCGGCAGTGGTCGCAGCGGCTTCTGGCGCGGCGGGGTGTTTCAGCGCTGCGAGCGGGATACACTGAAGCAGCGAGTGCGGGACGGCAGTCTGAAGATCCTGCTGGGCACCGATGCGGCGTCTGAAGGCTTGAATCTGCAGCGGCTGGGAACACTGATCAATATCGACCTGCCCTGGAATCCCACCCGTCTTGAACAGCGCAAGGGGCGGATTCAACGAATTGGTCAGTCGCGCGGCGAAGTGTGGGTCGCGAACCTGCGTTACCGCGGATCCGTGGAAGACCGGGTGCATGAAGTTCTGGCCGATCGTCTGGAAGCGATTCACGATCTGTTTGGGCAGATCCCGGACACACTGGAAGACGTCTGGGTGCAGCTGGCCCTTGACAACGAGCAGGCCGCGCGGCAGCTGATTGACAGAACCGCATCGGCTAGAAACCCCTTCGACGCCAAATACAGTCGCGTTGAAGACGCCGACTGGGAAACCTGCAGTCTGGTCATGGACCCGCTGCAGGTCCGCGAAGAGTTGAGGAAGGGCTGGTGAATCAGGATTTGCACGACATCAAAGACGCCGCGCAGGTTCTGAGTTATGTTGAATGGGCAGCAAGGCACGACCTGAATGGCACCCTTGCGGCGCGTTTCAATCCCCATGCTCAAGTACCAAATCAGTCAGTGCAAACCTGCGAAGGCTGGATCCTGGGAGATTGATTGCAGAGGTAAACGATCAGGCCATGCTCAGGGGACATTCTGTGCGAACAGAATGTCCCCGATGGCTGCCTCGGGGTTCAGACTCTTCATCCCTAAAAACACACCCGCGCCCCCCGCCGCCTGTTCCTCGTACTAGCGTCCAAAATCACTCGCGCAGCCAACCGCAGGCGCCCCTCGCCCCCAACGGGGGAGAGGGGTCGGGGGTGAGGTGGCAACTCCCCCCCAAAACACCACCTGCCACCCGCAATTCCTTTCCGTGTCTTCCGTGTCTTCCGTGGTGCCCCCAAACCGCACCCCCAGGCACTCACCGCGCTCAAACCCTGCCGCCGCGAAACGCAAAAGGGCAGAACTCGGGCTAAAGCCCGAGCTACAGTGACATCGCGCTCATTCGTGCCGATTCGTGTTCATTCGTGGTTCAAAACCGCACCGGCCCCGCGCGACCGCAGGCCGGGTAAAGGGGTAAAAGCGGCAAAGGCGAAATTGGGGGTAAAGGCGTTCAGGGGCCAGGTCGTAAAGTTCTCGCCAAACGAAAACCGATAATGTAGTACCGGTACTCGGGAGTGATGAAGTAGTCGCGGAACCACGCAGAGCAGACGTCTGAGATGTAGTTCCAGGAACCGCCACGCAACACGCGGCCGGACTCCCCACGTTGGTGCGATGACCACGTCCACTCCCACACATTTCCCGTCATATCCACAGCGCCGCAAGGTGACGTAGCCCGCGGAAATGTACCCACTACCGATGTTCTGCCAAGCAGCCGCTCGCTGTTACAGTACCCCCGATACCACGTGTCACCCCAGCTGTACCGGAAACCCTGCAAACCGCGTGCTGCTGCCTCCCACAGGTCCTCCGCCGGCAACGAATACTGATACTTCGCATCCGTCGCATTCAGCCACTCGCAGAAGGCACTCGCCTCGTACCACGATACCCTGACCACGGGCTGAGTCGCAGCGTCAAAATCACGCAACGTGAATGATCCCGGCGCTGTCCAGTCTTCCTTGCACTTCACTTCCCAGCCGGACTTCCAGTACGCCTGCTGATCATAGCCCCCCGCCAACACAAACTTCCGAAACTCAGCATTCGTCACCGGAAACCGCGAAATCTCCACCGGCTGCTGCAGCACAAATCTGCGGTCTTTGTTTTCCCCCAACGAATACTCATCAGCCGGGACCGTCACCCACGCCTCCGCCGTCCGTAAATCCAGCCCCGGTCGATCGTCGCCAATACGCGATACCAGCAGCCCCAGCTGGTCACGAGCACTGAGGTCGGCCAGCTGCTCCAGCGATTGCCGAAACAGCCGACGCACACACCCCTGCATCTCATCCGGCAGCTGATAGCCGCGATCCAGCAGCAGATGCACCGCGTCACAGCACACCACCGCCAGTGCCGGCACCTGCAGCGGCGTCTGCTGCTCCACATGCTGCAGCAGCTGCCACGCCAGATTCGTCATCACCGACTGATCCCGCTCCTCCACACGCCGTCCAAACAGAAACTTCAGCGTCTCTCGCCAGTTGGCGACCCACCCCCGAGTCGTGTACAGCTCAAGGATCTGCTGGTCCGTGTTCCGCTTCGAAACCCACTCGGCCGCCAAAAATTCCTGAAACGACAGATGCTGGAACGCAGCTTTTCCCTCCGCCTTCGGTACCAGCAGCCCGCTCCGCTGCAGCAGCTCTTCACGCAACTGAGTGACCTGCACCTGACCAGCATTCGTCTGCGGATTCGACTGCTCATACGCCGTCAGAATCTGCTCAATCTCCTCAAATCCCGCCTCAGCCAGCGGATTTCTGCGGCCCGACTCAAACGGATCACCCGTGTGCAGCCCCCACGCAATCCGCGCCAGCCGATTGCGAGCCTGCTCCACCTGCACCGTGTCGTTCTGATAACGTGAACTCAGCGAACTGCGAACCAGACGATTGTAAAGATCGTGCATGTCCCTGGGCAGCTCACGACCCTGCCCATACACCACACAGATCGCCGTCAGCTGCAGCGGACTGCTGATCAGCTCATTAACACGCGGGATGCTCCGCACAGCCTGCAGCATTCTCGCAGCCTCGGCCAGCGGATCTTTGCTGTATTTCGGCAGCACCGCAAACCAGCGCTGTACCAGCAGCGTCTGCAAGTCTTCGGGCAGTGGCTGCAGACTGCAGCTGACGGCACCCGCACGCTGCAGCGCCTGCCGCTGATTGTCCTCAAGACCATACGGCCGGCTGGTCAGCAGTACCCGATTCCCCAGCTGCCCCCACTCGCGCAAAACCAGCGGCAGACTTTCCACGACCACATTTTTAGGATTCCATTGAAAGTCAGCAGCGGTCGCTGCCGTCGGCAGCTCATCAATGCCGTCGAAAATCAGCAGGGCCCGGCCGGCCTTCAGCCATGCCCCCAGCAGTGCGGGCGTTACGCCGGTCTCAGCGGCACGCCGACCGGCCCATTTCTGCAGCAGAGCCAAAAACTCGGCCGCTGACATCGCCGACTGCCGCGGCTGCGACCGCACCTCATCCACCAGATCTCGAAACGGAATAAAGACCGGCAGACGCCCCTGCAGCGATTCCGGCACAACCTCCTGAAATTCGTCCGGACCAGCCACCACGAATTGCTGCGACTGCGGCGCCAGTACCTGCAGACACAGCCACCGACAAAAGGTGCTTTTGCCGTACCCCGCGTGCCCTGCCAGATACAGCGAATCCGACCCCAGCCGCTGCATCAGCAACTGCCACGACGGCTGCCTGCCATCAGCGGATTTCGCGTCAGCCTCAGCTGCCGCCTCAGCCTCAGCTGCCGCCTCCGGCCGAGCATTCTCAACCAGAGCCGGCACGTAAACATTCTGCAGACTGATCGACAGGTCGGCACTGGGCTGAATCCCCAGCGGCAGGACATTCGCACACTGCTGCCGCGCGTAGTCAGTACACAGCTGCGGAATGACCGGCAGACTTTGAAGCTGGGATGCTTCCTGCTGAATCGACCGTCCGCCGGCCGCTGCTGCCAGGCGCTGCAGCAGATCAATCAGCGGCTGACCGTGATCATCATATTCAAGCACTCGAACCTGAAACTGTTCCCACAGCTGCCGCGACCGATTGTCCCCCCGCTTCAGCAGCGCCCAGCGAGGCGGAGCATACCCCCGGAATGCCTGCAAACCCTGACTGATCGCATCCAGCACGTAGTCATCTGACATACTGAAACCGATGAACAGCACAGGTGTCCTTGTGAAAAGGACATTCAGAGTCTGTGCGGCGGCCTGAAATTCGCTGCCAGGATTATTCATCGCCGAATACAGTGGCTGGTACTGTGACGGCGCCAGGATCAGGGAATCAGCCGTGTCCATGTGCCCGTGCAGATGCCAAACCGGTCGGCGCTGCGATTCGTCAAACAGTGACTGCAGCTCGCGATGTGAGCTGTTCAGCACCACGCGAGGCTCAGCGTCCTGCGCCTCCCCACTGCAGCACGCGGTCGTAATTGGTGGTCACCACCAGCCGCGGCTTCAGCCCCCAGATGGCTTTCGTCAGCCGCAGGTCACAGGCATCCTTTGGCACAGAGACGGCCTGAACCACCGTGTCC
>Ga0209990_10004185_pt1 | contig 10299 bp, 11 predicted proteins | sample NOAtaG_6_FD_187304 | JGI IMG/M metagenome (GOLD analysis project Ga0209990, IMG submission 187304) | Freshwater lake microbial communities from Lake Erie, under a cyanobacterial bloom - NOAA_Erie_Diel5S_2200h metaG (SPAdes) (version 2) | ecosystem: Environmental > Aquatic > Freshwater > Lake ...
AATGTACAAAGTAGAAGTGATAACATGATAGTTACCTCAACTCATAGACAGTGAGCCGTACTCTGATGTACTCACTGTCAATACTCTAGAGATACTTGCGGAGGTCAGGGACTAACTCAAGTATTTCACATGGTTGACCGTCAACGGTTGCGCCGTCGTCAGTTATCTCTATCTCTTCAAACTCTGAATGGTTTAAGTGTAGACAGATGTCATTCTCTGTGAATGATTCACTGATGTTGGCAGCATAGATTGTACGGTCAAATAAGAAGACAACAAACATGGTGGTTACCTCAACTCAAGCTAGACGTTAGGACTTGCACCTAACAGAGGGCTTAGAACCCAGTCAGCGGTTGTTTAAGGCGCGGTCGTGATGACTAGTCACATTTGGAGAACGGTGTTAATCTCTAGCCTGTTATTTGAAAGACTTCTCTGTTTGATACCGTCTTTACTTTTTTCTACTCTTTAATCTTAGCGAATGGTTTTGGTTTTGTCAAGAGGTTTGTTGGTTGGCTCTGGAATTAACATTTTAACCGTTGTCCGTGGACTTAGCAGGTTCCTTGGTTGATTCACTTTGAGCTTCCTTCCCTTTCTCTCTCTCCCTTTCCTCATCCATGTACACATCCTAACGTGCCAAGCACCAGATGACAAGATACAACAGTTCTTACTACCTACCTCTGCACATACACGTCAATGGTTACACAACCTTTGAGCAGATGTACGCACTACACTCACACTAAGGAATAACGCGCACACGTACACGACGCGCACACACGCGAGTCTATACATGCCCACGACACGCACACACACGCGCGTATATATAACACGCGCACGAATCTAGATATGCACCTAGGTGAGATACAGGTTACTAGGCTGTTGGTACAATGGTCAAAGCACGCACACACAACCAACACACTCACACACTCCACACAGAACCACACGCACATGTCGATGGGGGGAACGCGTCTGTAGTTGTTATTACATCATGTACACATAAATTTGTCCTGGAAATGCCACAACCCATACAGGTCAAGCGTTATCATATCTCCGTCACTCAAGTCCCATTGTACACGAGCTGTGTCGAACACCGTGAGACCAGCGAGTTCTTAAGACACGCGAACATCGAGAGCGTGTCCACCTTAACTCTCGGTACAAAAAACAAAGAGCCACCGGAGCCCCCAAAAGCGGAGGTGGTGACTCGTACCGACAACAGTGTAACTGGCTTATATCAATGCTTTCATCTACCTAACTCTTCTATCTTCTGTACAAAAAATTAGGAGATATGATAACCTGTATTTGACGTGTCTAAATTTGTAATCAGGTATAGTCCGTCCCTTTTAGCTTGTCGAGTCGTTTCGTTCGTCTCCGGTTTAGCCTTACGGCTACCTACGACTCTCTACACTTTCGAGCCACTCACTTTGTTCGTGACTCTTCTCGTCGTCTCCCTCACGCTGTTCGGTAGACTCATACGAGTCTAGCTACGTTCGTCAAGAGGTCAAATATGACCAGGTGCTACACTATTGTACAATAGCCCAGAGGAAAACCGAACATGATAAGTAACACTAATGTAAAGCAAACTTTAATTGAATGTCTGACTATGACTCCTTATGAACGGCACGCACTTAAAGTAATACGAGAACAGCTAGCTGAAGTAAAAGCTCTACTAGACAAGAAGTAAACACCTGCCCCGAAAGGGGCTTTTTCATGTAGCTACATCTGAGTAGTCATTTTAGGGAGACCCGTATGAACAACAGACATGAGCAACTTGTACGAGACCGTTACCTACGGGACTTGCACGAGTCAATGATTAAACATAAAATTAGTTTTGACGAATTGAAGGAGTACGCCGAAAAGCGTTACGTTAACCGTGCAGACCGCATGGAGGAAATTCGTAAGCAACAACAACACGCGCGTAAAGTACGTGAAGGACTTGCCAAAGCACGAGAAGCCAAAAAAGTTAAAGGAGTATAACCCATGGGCGCACCATCTAAACCGAGGGTAGTCAGCTATGACGCGAGTGAACAACAAGCCAAAGCGTCTATGCAGGGACTAGACCTCCTTAACAAAGCACAGGGTCAAGCATACACAAGCAGTAGAGTCTCTTCTCTACTTGGTCAAGAAGCGTTAAACAGAACACGCATTGGTGTCTCATTACTTGGTGAGTACCTGAAAGACCGTAACCTCAGTATGTCTAACCAGGTTCCTATTGACGCTGACTACTACCAGCAAACAAGTGACATCGGTTCTAAATATGCCTCTAAAGCAAGTTCTCTTTTTGGAGGTAAGTAATCATGGCTACATACGACAAGAACACGTGGGATGACCGGCTACTGTTCGCTGCTGCCCAGTATGGTAGTGACCCTATCAGTATGTACAGTTCCGCTAGTGAACTCGGAGCAAACAACTTAAGTGGGGCAGACGCAGGACTCGTCGGTAAATTCTGGTCTGCTAAAGGCTTAGGTCGTAACGAGGAATGGATTCGTGCTAACGCTCCTGAGTTTTGGCAACGTCAACTGAGGGATGCTCAGAACTGGGCTGCTAACGTGTACCAAGACTACGGTAACAAACGAGCTGACTTCATTAACAAAGACATCCAGAGACAAATGGGTGAATTAGAGAAGTGGCGTACAGAAATGCAGTCTGCTGCCGGTGGAATGACACAAGACTTACTCAACCAATATAACTCCAAGGTGTCTCAGTTACAGAGTCAACACCAAAGTCAGTTAAGTCAACTACAGTCTTCCATTGGTAACGCTTACAATTCTTCTGGTGTACAAGAACAACTACGAGCATCACAGGAGAAACTTAGACAAGCCTCCGACTGGGGTAACTTCATTGGTCAGTATGACTTAAGCAACCGTGACGCTGACAAGTACGCGGGCGAGCAGAGTCAAGCCAGTGGGTACAGACAATTCCTTGAACAACAACTTGGAAGTGCCGAATACAATGCCGGTAACTTACTGAGTGGTTACGACCCGACAGCGGCTATCAACGCTGCACGGATGACAACCGAGGGATTCGATGCGTACAAGAATAGTCTGAGCAGTCAGGGCGGAGACTTTGCTTCTGCACAAGGTAACGCCTTACAACAACGAAGTCTATTCGGACAGAACCTGTCTCAGTATGACCAGGAAGTCCGTAACAAGTTAGACACTCTTGGGCAAGTCTACCAGGCATACAAAGGGCTAGGAGACATTAACGCTCAAACCGGTTCTACTGGTAAAGAGAAAGTCATGGGTCTGTTTGGGCTGCGCGCTCCTGATATTCAGGGTGTACAAAATGAGTTCGGCTCCATGCAAAGTTCGTACCAGCAGAAAGCTACAGAACTCGGTATGCTAAGTGGGGACACTGCCGGCGCAAGAGCCGGTGAACAGCAAATGGGAGTTTGGCAAGGAATTGCTTCTAAGTTCAACCCGGCTGCCCAGGGTTTACTAAGCACTTACGGTAACGCTCAGGACACTCTTTATTCTATGTACGGAGATTTAGACGCTGTCAGAACAGGTCGTATTGGTAGTGAGGCATCAAGACAAGCCGGACTACTCAGTAACGCTACTAATACCCTAAGCGGTGTGGTAGGAGAAGCAGGGACAGCTACTACTCGACTAGAGAATCTGTACAATGAGACGGCTAACAGACTTCGTTCTACACGAATTGCTGAAGGTCAAGCACTTCAAGAACAGAATGCACAACGAAGCTTTGTAGACAGGCAGAACAGACTGATGAGTCTTGCTGCTACAACTTTAGGTAAGCCAGCCGAGCGTACCCTAGGGACTCTTCGTAGACCCGAAGAGGATACGCAACAGACTTTTGACCCATTGGGACTTTCTCGTGGGTACTCACTATTAGGAGGATTTTAGTTATGACTTACGGTACGACACGTAAAACTTTTGACGCACAAATTTGCAAAACGCAAAGTATTATTAAAGAAACATGGAAAGCACGGGGCAGTATTGACGACAGCCCTGCCGCTGTTTTGTATCTGAAACGTGCAGACGGTACTCAAGGCTTCTATTTACCGGAACAAACTGTTATCGGTTTACAGGGGTTAGCTGTAGTCAGCAACATTACTGACGCATACAGCACGTCTACTATTGAGCATATTCAGTTTAACGCCCTTGTCTTCCGTGACACGAGCGGTAACGTTACGGTTGTTATTGACCCGGCAACTCCCCAGACTGAAGCCATTGCTACGATTAGTATTGTCGCCAACACGACTGTACAAGCATTTGAGATTAAACTTGAAGTAGTCGGTACTCCAGACGCGACCTCTGTTGCTTGTGTTGCGTATACAGAAATGACTTGTATCTACGAGCCGAACATTCCGTTGTTACCCGCCGGCGGAACTGCTGTGTTGTCTACTGCTGAATAATCTAGTGGGGGTTAACAGCCCCCTTGAGGTAATTATGGTTACGAAAGATACGTTATTAAAAGACTTGTCCAAAGAAGACCTGATGGTTGTACAGAAAAACCTTACAGCCAAAGGGTTCTTTACTTGGGTAGACGGTATTTACGGGAAGAGTACCGCTGATGCGTTTGCTAAGTGGAAATCTTCTGTACACATGAAGTTGCCTGCTACAATTGGTGCGGAGTCCTGGGCGTTACTGACGGCTCCACCCTCCGGTGCAGACTTTGGTAACTTCAATTCAAAAATCAGTAAGCACTTTACTGTAGGGGAAGTTAGTCACAATTCTAAAGACCGTATTGTGTACCACCCTACGCATCAAGCCAATGCTAAACGACTTGCTGCTGAACTTGACAAAGTACGCGAAGCTTGGGGTAAGCCAATTGGTGTAACCTCCTGGTATAGACCTCTGCTTGTTAACAAACGAGTTGGCGGCGCGCGTAATAGTCAACACCTTAACGGGTCTGCTGCTGACATCTACCCGATTGGTGGTAACATTCACGAGTTCCAGAAGTGGCTCGATAAATTCTGGGGAGACAAGGCACTTGGGTACGGAGCTAAGAAAGGTTTTGTACACGTTGACCTGAGACCTGGTCACATCCGTTGGAACTACTAGGAGGTACACAGTGGCTAGAAGAAGACAAGTTGAAAGGAAACCACCGACAAGAGCACAACTCGTAAAAGCTCTTGCTGATAAGTGGGCGTTTGCTGACTTAATCAGTTTCCATGGTGGCTCCAAAGCTTTTGGGGAGTGCCACCGTGAACTGTCTAATTGGCAGGACACAGACGCGCGTGAACACCGAAGACAACTTATTCTTATGCCACGTGGACATTTGAAGACGACAATCTCCACGGTACTCGACATACTGTGGAGTCTGTACATCAACCCGAACTTACGTATCTTTATCGGGTCAGCTAACCAGAGTTTGTCAAAAGCTATCTTGAGGGAGGTAATGGCTAACTTCACAGATAACTGGTTACAAGAGAATGTGTGGAATAATAGACCTCACATTGAAGGACGGCTAGTACCAGTCCTTGATAGTTATGGGCGTATAGAAAGACGTAAACGGAAAACTGCTGAAGGTGGTGACGTTGATGAGATGGATTTAGAAACGGAAGATGATAAAAAAGTTATCTGGAGACAAGACCTTGGTATTCAATTAATTCGACCTGACAAACTTAAAGAACCGACTGTGGTTATTGGTAGTGTACAATCTCCTGCTACTGGTTTCCACTATGACCGTCTGTACTTTGATGACATCATTAACTTTGACAATTATGACAAACCGGATAAAGTAGAAAGACTCGACATCTGGCGTGATGACATGTTCAACGTACTAGATGATGCCTGGTTTGATGAAGACCTGTATGACTCACTGTGTAAGACTTCCAGGTCAGAAACATATCGTTCTGTATTCAAGCGTCACTGTAGTGTTGGTGGTGACATTATTGTTGTCGGTACAAGATATTTTAAACATGACTGGTACAAAAAATTAATTGATAAAGAGTCAGAAGATGCTGACGAATTCTCGTGTTACGTCAAGAACATTTACAAGAATGGTGATGATAATTCAAGTGGTTACTTGTGGCACGAACGTTGGAGTGAACGTACAGAAAAACAACGACGTAGCTCGACAAGTACCAAAAACTTTAATGCTCAGTACCTAAACAAAATTGTTGTTGACGAGGAACAAGTCATACCTTGGTGTAAGATGTTGACAATGAACCCGGCAGCTATTATCCGTAGAGATGGGCAACTACGAGTACAGTATGAGACAGACAAAGAACGTCTTGATATTGTACCTCATATTGTAATTGACCCGGCTGCAACATCTTCTGAGAAGTCTGACTACACAGCAGTGTGGTGCGGAGGTAAAGACCGTAACGGAGACTTGTATCTACTAGACCTGTGGTGTGGTAAAGAGTCCAGTGTCAAATGGATTAAGCGAGTAATTGACATGTGCCGCAAGTGGAACATTAAACGTGTACACCTTGAGACTGTAGGCTTCGCTAAAGAGTTAAAGACAACGTTCCGACTGGTTATGCCTAATGACTACCCAATATCTGTTATAGACCATAATCCGACTGGTAGGACAGGCAAAAAGGAACGCATTGAGAACGGGCTACAACCTATGTTAGACAACGGTAAAATCTATGTAATGCCTTGGATGTCTAAACTGGACTACGTTACAGACCAGTTTGACTTCTTTCCACAGGAGACTGTAAAGGATGATGCTCCTGACGCTTTACAAATGTTGAATGAGGTTGCTAAAACCATGCGACTACAACTTACCAATGACAACGCACACCTTAATGTGAACAAACGCTTTGGAGGCATCCGCTAATGTTTGACAATAAAGAATTTGCAACGACACAGACAGAGCCTATTGTACATCCAGTAGACTCTAAGTGTATCACTGAGTTTATTACGAGTAAGTATATTGACTGGTCAGAGAAGCGACAGCCACTTGAGGAAGACTGGAAAGCTTCTTGGGCGGAATACTTTAGTAACACCAGAAGTGCTGACACAATTCGTGCAGAAGCATTCAAACAACTTGGAGATGTACAAACTGATTGGCGCAGTAAAATCCCTACTGGTAAAGCGTTTGAGCTTGTGGAAGATGCTAACTCGTACCTACAGGGTGCGTTCTTTCCTAACAAGCAGTGGTTTGACGTGTACCCTCAGAAAATGATTCAAGACCCTGATTGGCAAGAGTTACTTAAAGTCATTCAAAAATTTATTCAAATTAAACTTGACGACGCATACTTTCAAGAATGGTGGGACATGAACATCCGTCAGTGTCTTGTTACTGGAACTAGCGTTGTGTCTATGCCTTGGCGTTATGAAGCGACTCAAACTACTAAGAATGTACAGATTACAACCATCAAAGGTAAGAAGAAAGTTGTACCCAAGAAAGTACAGAAGGTTGTTAAGAATGGTCTAGACATCAGTGTCATTGACATGTTCGACTTCTTCATTGACCCGTTCGCACCGGACACACGGGACGCTACCTGTATTCGACGCTTCACTAAAACGAAAGGTGAACTCATTCGTCTAGTCGAGGAAGGAGTGTACAACCAGACAGATGCCCGGACTATCCAGAGTATTCAGAATGCTAAGAAGTCCCCTACTCAGTCATCTTCTAACAAGGCTGAAGTGGTAGCCTTCACAGGTACATCAGATGGGTTTGAGCCAGATGACATGATTGAGGTACTAGAATTCTGGGGAGACATTTGCGTAAACGGTCTTGAGTATACCGACGTGTGCGCCACTATCGTTGACGACACACTAATTGACTTTAAGACTAATCCGTTCTGGGGAGGTAAGCCCTACGTTATTACTACCTTTGTGCGTACGCATGACAGCCCTTACGGTATCGGCTTGTTATCTCCTGTACTCGGTCACTTACACCAGTTATTCGTCACACTAAACCACCGCTTAGATATCAGTGAATTGGTTATCAACCCTATGTGGAAAGTCCTTCAAGACGGTACACTGGACTTAGACAGTCTATTCTCCGCCCCAGGTAAAATCATTCCTGTGTCCGACCCGAACAACTTAGTTCCTGTACAATTTGATGTACGTAATCTGGGCATTAATGTACAAGAAGAGCAGATGCTAGAACAGCGTGTCGAGCGAGTAACGGGTATTAACGCCTACGTCGGGCAGGGTCAAGGACGTAATGCAGAACGTGTAACAGCAGAAGAAGTCAAGTCCAAGCGTGACGCCGGCGGTAACCGTCTGGGTCGTTACCATAAGCACATGGAGGAGACCGCTTTACGTGAATTACTAGAGAAGTCCTACTCATTCATTCAACAGTTTGTAGTTGAAGATGAGGTTGTACGAGTTACCGGGACAGTACCGGGCGCATTAGGTGGTAGTTTCGACTTCATTAAAGTAGGACAAGATGAGCTACAACATGACGTAGACATCATACCCGTGGGTAGTGACTGGGTAATTGACAAGGAACGTGAAATTACAGAACGCCTTGACTTTATCACCTTAACGAGCCAACATCCTATTATGTCACAAATGATTAACTGGGAGGAAGTAGTTAAAGATTTGTCACGTCGCATGGTCAAACAGGACTGGGATAAATTCATTAGCCTTAAACCACCAGCACCACAGATGCCCCAGATGCCTCCTGACATGGGGGAACCTGATAGTGCTATGCCTCCGGTAGCAGAAGCCCCGCCCGTAATGTCTGTACCTCTAGAACAACGACTTGCTGCACAAGCACCATTAGAGGGTAAAGAAGCCATTATGGACTTGGCAAGTAATCCACAAGCTTTAGCCCAATTAATGTAGGAGAAAACCATGCCACAAGAATTTACAGTTGACCCTCAAGGGAACACACAACCAGTCAATGATACTGGTGGTTATATTAATACGTCTTCTCCGATGCAGACAAACTTCCAAGCTGAAGAACAGGAACGAGGTTTCGACTCCTTACAACAAGTCGAGGAATTACAACAGAAATTAGGAGTAAACCTTAATGACCTGCAACCTCAACAACAACAACAGCCGGAAGTACAGCCGCCCCAACAACCCCAGGATGATATCTTCAACCGCTTTAACTCGGCGGAGGGGAAACGGATGCGGGACGAGTTTAAGAAGATTATGGGCATCGACCCAATGGAAGCTTTCCAGGCTGTCCAAAACACACAAGCTCAGCTCCAACAAATTGACCAGTGGCGGAAACAAGTCGTCGTTGAACGTGAAATGGACACGTTACGTCAAGAATGGGGGAATGAGTTTGACGCAACTTTTAGTGAAGTGCGTTCTCGTTATGAACAACTTCCTGACCACATGAAGTCTGCCTTAGACAACCTTGACGGTGCTCGTCTATTAGCAGCACAAATCCGTTCAGAACGAATTAATGGTGTACAATCTGGTACGTCATTACCTCGGAGTTCTGGCGTGAGTAGAACTCAAAGTATTAGAACCACTGGTGCGCCAAGTGGATTCGTAAGAACGAGTGACTATCTGAATGACCGAGTCTCTGAAGCTGACTACTTGGCAGCAGTAAGGGCAGGTCGCGTTATCCGAGATTTCTAATATTTACTTAAGGAGAAAACAAAATGGGTTACTCTAGTCCGGCTCCGCTCGGTACACAGTTTACTACTAACACCAGTAGTGTATTCATCCCTGAAATCTGGATGAAAGATTTAATTCGTCACCGTGATATTAGCTTGGTCTTAAAAGACGCAGTCTCTCCGGTGAACTTCAGTGGTGGTAAAGGTGACACCATCTACATCCCGTACGTAAGCAACTTGGGCGTTAACAACAAAGCTCAAGGCGCTCCTGTTACGTACCAAGCGTTTACTGAAAACCGTTGGACTATGACGGTTAATCGGTACAAAGAAGTAAGCTTCGCTATCGACAAGTTCCTTGAAGTGTTTGCCGACCGTGACTTACGAGCTATCTACACTGAGCGTGCCGGTTACGCTTTAGCTCGTGACATCGAGTTCGCTATCTTGGCTGAACGTGCCACTATTAACGGATACAACTCTGGCTCTCAAGTCGTTTCTAACAGCAGTTCTGGTTTGACTTACGCTGACATCTTAGCGGCTATGGAAATCATGGACAAAGATAATGTACCTCGTGAAGGTCGCCGCTTAATCATTGACCCGTCTCAACACTACAGCTTGTTAGCACAAGACGAGTTCATTTCTGCCGACTACAACACGGGTAACGCGGTATCTACTGGTGAAGTAGGACGCATCTGTGGTGTACCTGTTAAGATGACTACCTCGTTAAGCATTAACTCTACCACTGGTTACACCAATGGTGAAGGTGCTTCCGGGCAACCGACTCCTGGTATGTCTAACTCGCCTTACTACCCGACACAGTCCCCCGTATTACGGAGTGGAGCAAGTGTTACTGCTTCTGCCTTGAC
>Ga0209990_10004186_pt1 | contig 10298 bp, 4 predicted proteins | sample NOAtaG_6_FD_187304 | JGI IMG/M metagenome (GOLD analysis project Ga0209990, IMG submission 187304) | Freshwater lake microbial communities from Lake Erie, under a cyanobacterial bloom - NOAA_Erie_Diel5S_2200h metaG (SPAdes) (version 2) | ecosystem: Environmental > Aquatic > Freshwater > Lake ...
ATAGAGATTCAAATAAATTACGAGAAGACACTTTTAGTAACCTGGCAAAAAATACATAGGGAACACACATGAATCACACATGAAAAGAAACTCCCATAGTGCTACGTACGACAAGATTTCTACGTACGACGGGTCTACACAAAATTTAATAAATGTAGGGTACTTTTTATGTACCGCCAACCATTACGGTTAATACTATTTTCTTACCGGTACATAGTCATACTCTAGAGAGTAAAGTAATAAAATAAATAATAATAATTAATAATGGAGGATACTGATCCTAAACGGCAAAAATTCCCTTCAACTACAGACCCCCTGAGTAGCAAGTGCCGTCAAAAGTACGGTAGCTCGCACAGGGTATGTATGGTACTCGCCCTGGGGCGAGTGAGTCTCGATGGTTAGCAGATTTTTTTTCTTGCCGGCGGCCGGAATGTTGTACAGCCTTTCCGTCGCCTCCTCCAGCCTCACCTCTCGCGTATGTAAAATTTGTACGGAACACGTGTAATTTCCGCCCCCTCCCCTCTATCTAGGGGCTGTATAAAATTTCCGGCACCTGACTACAGCACGGCTGAAATTTTGCACATAATTTTTATTTCGTCGGAACGATATAAGCAGCTGCTCATTTCCTAAACATTTACAATGCCTGTTTCTGAAAATGAAACTGCAATGAGTAGAGGTCGGGTGCCAAGCTATCTAAGACGGCAGATGTCACAGTTTATGTCATCGCTTTTATGTCGAAGGCGGAGGTTTGCCGAGGCACAACTTGTTTTATTGCAACGTAATGGTTCATTTTCATCATTCCAGATAGCTTTTTTCAGCCAGTATAACCGTCGTCGTCAGCGGCAATTGCTCTGTGACATGATGTCTATGTTATACTACCATTACATTTCTTATGATATGGTGCATAGACCCGTCACCTTGTTTCAGCAGCAGCCAGTGGATAATCCAATGGAAGAGTTTTCCTGTCATCGCTTCTATCAACTGTGTGGTTTTTGGCCGGATCAGTTTGAAGAGGTCTCCAATAACTTATTGCTCATCCCGGAGCGCATTCATTGCAACAGAACTCGGTGTTCAGCGACGAAATCTCTCGCCCTTTTTGTATTACTGCGACGATGGAAGAAAGCTGATGGTTGGGATGACGTTGCCCACACCGTCAGAAGAGGACGTGTTTGGTGCATTCACATCTATCGCCTTATATTCTCCCTTCTTGCACGGCACTATAGAAGGGTAGTCCAAGTTTTGGACTACAGACGAATCATTCCTTTACTTGCTGAGTGGAGTGATGAGATGGTAATTAACACAGGATGCACACCAGATGTGATATTTTTCACTGATGGTAAACCGTGGAAGACCACACGTCCTGGACGAGGTCCAACTGCACAAGCTCTTGTGACTGCTGCTGGAGGAGACAATGTTAATATGATGCAGCAGGCTTATTATAACGGTCATTACGGTTTTTGTGGAGCAAAGGTTCAGCATGTTCTACAAGCTGATGGAATGTGCTACTCTTTTACTTGTCCTTTACGTAGACATGATGCCTCTGTATTGCGAAGTAGCTCCATGATGACCATGTTATCAGTGTTGTACATCAATAATGATCAAGCTCGACCAGTCAAAACGGTAACAGATAAAGCATATGGACGAACACGACATTTCAGACCCTTGCATACTTCGTTGGAGTTGCGATTGTTGAATGATAATGAAAGGGAGGCAGCCGAAGAGGAGGACAGCAAAAACAAAGGCCCACGAATGGGTGTCGAACTAAGCTTCAACAATATAGTTCGCAAGTTTACACATACGGACTACTTTGCCTCCCATCGCCTTTTGCAACAGGGTAGATCAAACTGGCCATACCTTCGAACTCTATGGGATCTCCAAGTGCTGTTTTACAATTTGTTCACTTGTGCACAGGGGCATGGAAATCCATGCAATGTTATGTTTGGAATTGCTCCTCCTACAGTTGCAGAATATCTCTTTTCTGCAAATAATAATCGTTTGATTCCGATGCCAGTTCAAGATGGAGAGGATGATAACTTTGGTGTGGATGACGCCCCATTATACTATAACATTTAATTTTTTTTTAAAGACTTTTTAATATTAACCGTCACCGTCGTCTAAACTTAATTTCATTTCTACACGTTAATCAACATATCTAGTTACTAAGATTTACTGATTACAATTACATAGCAGATGATTTTAAGAAATCCTCTCTAAGTTGCTGTAGTCTTAGATTATACAGCTCCTCCCCGAGTGCAGCCCGAGCTTCATCAAGTTTACGTTTGCGGGATGTATATAGATCTGTTGGATCTACATCTGGACACAGCTTATCAACTAACTTAGAGAGCAGTTTGGTAGTAGTTTCTCTCTCTGCTTTCATTGTAGATAACTCCACTTTACGTTCCTCTCGCTGCAACTCGTAGTTGTGCTTCCTCAGTTGCATCTCCTCTTTTTGAACTGCAATCATGCTGCACAAGTTCTCTGCTTCTTTCATTGCAGCTTGTTGAGCAAGTACGCTAGCCTCTGCCATCATTGTTGCTGGTGATTTCCGCTTGCTACTAACATCATCATCAACAGTGAGAAGAGAAGCCGTTGGACTTGCTCTAATGCTGCTTCGTTCCCTGCTGCGGTTGTTACCATTATTATTAGTGCTGTTGCGATCGGTATCATTGTTATTGCTGCTACGATCGGTATCAATACTACGGCTTCTGCGCTCATTATTGCGAGTTTCCGTTGATGTCTCTGCAGGGGAATTTATCTCACCTCCTGCCATGAGGATGTTGATACCCTCCAAAACCACTGCCTCCTGACGTGATGCTGCAGCTTCCACAGAATCAGGGTTTTTGAGGTATGCCTTAGACTCCAGTAAACCCTTAACCTCATGAAGACTCCGTTTAAAGAGAGTTTCCGCACTAGGAATGCTACCATCAGTCAATGCACTAGGTGGAAGACCCAATCCAGCCACTTCAACATCACCATCACCATCACCAACATAATGACGCTGCAGATTGGCATCAGCAACACACTTAGCAATATCAACCACTGCAGACTTGAATGTCTCCTCATTTATTAGCCTAACACGGCCCGGAACACGCTGTCTTCCTGAAGCAACTGCAAAAAAAACGCGGTTCTTCTCCATCAGGTAGTTAACCACTGCTGCTGCAACCTTGCATCTGGAAGTCACCTTCCCGAATGCATCATCTCCAAATACTTTCAACTTGGAAGCAGTGAAAATGAGTAAATGACAAAGGCGAATCGGTTTTATAAGGTCCATATTAATGGAACACAAGCTGTACTTCACAGAAAAATTCCAATTCAGCTTCGGGATAATGCTACTATACTCCGCAGCTGAAAGCTCCATTGGACGCTTATAATCAGACCTGTCTTCATTCTTAATCATATCATTGTAATAAGGCTTGACACCCAATGGTGCCTCAACAACAGAAGCAGCTTCAAGCTCATTCCAAATCTCATCAGAGATGGCAACAACGTTATCAACGGAATCCACCATCGACAACCTCTCAACTGTGATGTTTGTATAAAAAATTACTCTCTACAAGTTACAGTACGTATACAGTACATGGACTATGGGTCCAGTAGTTGTATGATATTTCCGCCGTGGGGAGATATCGGGGGGGACAGCAAGCCGTACCTGCTAACGCAAGTCTAACACCCCTGGCGGAAATTCTTACACGAGTAAAAATTTGTCAAAAATTACTGCCGTGCCCTCTCCAGGGTGGGGGTTGCTAACCATCTCTAATTCCCCGGCCGCCGGCCGGGCACCATGAATCGCATACGTAGGTACAGTTCTGCTTACATGGTGGCTCTCTAGTCGAATGCTGCATGGTGCGTAGAGGCGACCCGTAGACTTAATCACGGTCGGTACATTAGTGGTCTTCTGCATCTTGCTGCTACCGGCTACCGGCTAGGCCTCTACACAGTCTACGTATAGCTACTCAGGAGCAGTACATAGAAGAGCTTGCTAACGCAGCAGAAGGCGCGGCAGTATGTGCCCGGCCGGGCGGCGGGCATGCAAGCACCCCCGCCCTATCAATGATAATCTTAGTAGCAAAATCTAGACAACTAAAAACTATAAGTTATTGAAACTAACTAACACTGAGCGTGACCATTTGTATACTAACACCCCCCTCAAAGTGAACAGATCAGTGGATTGCAGGTGGAAAATAACGAGGACACATCATGAGATCACGTAACATTACGAAATGGCTTGTGTCTTTCATTTCTTTTGTAAAGACATCAGCAAGATTATGTTTACCATCAACGTGTTGAATGGAAACAAAGTGAGTTTGGACATTTTCCCGAACTCTATTTTCGCGCATTTGTATATGTCGAAGGCCCTTTGTGGTACAAGCTTTTGACCAATTAACACAAGCTTGATTATCGTTGTATATAGTATTCACTGAAGGCATGAATATCTCCTTTACACCAAGAAAGTCAAGTATTTGAACCAGCTCCAACAAAAATTTTACGCACTCATCAGTTGCATAAATCTCGGCTTCAGCCGAACTAGCCGCAGTAACCGACTGACGTTTGGAGATCCAGTGAAGGGGACCATACATATCAATATAGTAAGCCGACATAGATCTAGATGTGAATAAAGGCAATTCAGCATGGGTTCGAGTCAAAGAAGCATCCTGTGGCCCCCAGTTGGCATCAGACATCGATAAAAGAGATGTAGGTGGAAGTGGGAAGTGTAAGAAGGACTGTAAAGTAGAATCGCGACGACTTGTAAAATAAATACCCAGATGTTTTGTTCCTGCTAAATATTTAGATGCATAAAGAGCAGCCTCATAATGTCCCGGTGATGGTATATTCTGATGTTGTGCTAGAAGAGACACAACTGTAGATAAGTCTGGCCGAGTAGTATGCGCAAGCCAATTAAGGCTACCAACCAAGGATTGAAACTGAAGGCGAAGTTTGTCCCGAGCCGCAGAGGTCATATCCTCATGTGGAATGGAATCAATGGCCAAACCAGATCTATAAGGTGAAGTAAAGAGGGAATAATTGAATCCTGATAAACCAAGAGAATCAAGAAGAGATTCAGCAAAGGATTCCTGAGTAAGTGACACTGACAAATGACCATCAGTATGTTGTACCCAATTAAACTCAATCCCTAAGAAATGAGAAACTTGACCCATGAAATCAGCAGAAACACACTGACTAAGTAAATCTTCAAACTTTCTTTCAACCTCATCACTGCAGCTAAAATAAATGATGTCATCAACATAAACCCCGTATATATTGGAGGACCCCCCTCAATGAGATTACCAACAAAAAGAAATGGACTATTTGGTGAATTTTGTAATCCCATAGATTTTAAATGAGCACAGAGTGTTTCAAACCAAAGCTTTGGAGCACGTTTGAGACCATAAAGAGACCGGATTAAACGCCAATATTCATTAGGGCGAGATCGGAGACAGCCGACTGGGGGTCGAAGAAAATATATTTCATCATCAGGTAATGATGACTGAACGAACGCCTGTTTCACGTCACAATTTTTCAACACTCGCTTATGGTGAACCGCCAAAGAAGTCAATAAACAAAGCTCTAGTTGAGATAATACTGGAGCGGCAGTGTCAGCTTTAGACCAATGATGATAGTCTAAATTTCCAAGAACAACGATTCGGTACTTGGCGCGTTTGGGTTTGTTGTGTTCGTCAAACTTAATGGTGGCAATGGCCATGGTTGGTAAAGCCTTACGACCCTGGTTTAATTTTAAATATTGATCCTCTGTCATGACCTCCCAGGAAGGAAGAGAAGTGAGACCATCAAACTCCTCATTGTAGGCAGAATCCCATATTTCTTTATCATTGCTGCTCATTTTATTATGGGCTTTCAATGAAGAAGGAGTCACCAATGAATGCAAGCCATGAGCAGAGACATGTCGAAGGACACATTCACGAAGACATAATTGGTTCCTGGTATCGTAGACATTTTTGAACTTGGCGTGACCACGGAATAGCTGTCCGGTAGCAAGGAGTTCCTGACAATTAGCCGAAAAATCTGGTAAGGATATACTAGTTGAAGTAGTTCCTTTACCCGGTATAAAGGACCAAGTATCATCAGGTAGGAGTTGTAAAGTACCGTGACGTGGCTTCGACATAGAGTGGAGGAACAATGTAGCGTTAACACCCCCTCTAACCCAAGTGGGTAATAAAGATGGATTAGATATAGTAGTGGAGGAAGAAGAGGAATCCAGACTAAGAAGATCCTCAGTATATTCAGAAATCGATCCATCCTTGTAACTAACCGTATATACCGTAGGTGCGTCGTAGGTAGGGATTCCAATAATGGTAGCACTGGAAGGAGGAGAGTGGGTATGGACGAGAACCTTTGATTCTAATGCAAACTTAGGAGCAAAAATCGATGTAGATTCGTCTAGACGGTAAATAAAAAGACCGGGTTGGTATTTGTAACCAAAGTGAGCTCCACATGTAATGTTTGGCTGAATCTTGTAATCGACCGATGATACAAAGGTACCATTCCTGGGGTTATAGAATTGTAACCCAGTGGAATTTGGACATCTACCCAATAAAATCATAGATATACTCTGACTATCAAATTTTTTAAGATGTGTGTCACCCTGACGCTCTCGTCGTACTGCCGCAACGCTAAAGGGTTTGAAAAGAACACGAAGATCAGGCTTTACATTATAAGCCAATTCTAGTGGGGTAGACCAAGTACCACAAGGCAACTTTGTAGGAAAATAGTTGCAGACCTCAGAAGCCCGCCGAACTGCATAGAACCAAAAGCTTGCAGGAAGTTCAGCACTTGTTAACCAGTTCCGAGCCATAGCAACAAGGGTTTGCCAATGTCTTTCTACCAAACCATTCTTATCTTGACGATAGGCTGGCGCAGCATTAACATGAATTTTTAAAGAATTAAGATATTCCCTAGCCTGTCCACCAATCAACTTTGTGTCAAAGTCTGAAATTAACCTTCTAGGACTAAACCCTAAATGAGCAAAGAAGGCCTCAAGTTGTTTCTTGATGTCAAAGGTAAGATTTTGTAGTGGATATATAAATGTCATCCTGCTGTATCTGTCGGTGAAAAGAAGACCATAATGAATATTTCCTACAGAAATATCAGGACCAAAAACGATGTCCATGTGTAATACCTCACCAAATCGAGATGGACGAGCAACTGGAGTAGTATTTCTTGTTGTTTTCTTAATAGTCGCATAATCTCCTAAATCCATGACAGCATCAGGAGGTAACTTGTCAATAGCAATAGTATCTTGATAGAGAGTAGATAGATGCTGTTTGATTGAATCTATACGGCGAAAACCCACACTAGCACGGATGAAGTCCTCAGTGAATGTCACTCGAGACGGTAGAGGTAAAGACGTTTTGTCAACACATCGAAGAAGCGGAACAGGCACCATTGAGGATTCATCAGTATTAGGGTGATCAATGTCAGGGTAGATAGTAGATGAAGAAAGAGTACGATCGGACTGTATATGTGGCAACACACCAACAGTGTTGTTAGTAACATCAGCAGAGGTATCAGATAGTAACTGCGCCCGAGCTTTCCGTGGTGGTGTAAACGAATGATAAATTTGTTGGACATGAGTACGCTGACGAAAACCTGCAGGCACCGGGATATTTAATTCTCTCTGAGAACGAACAGAATCATAATATCTACGTAAGGATTTCAGAAGATTGTCCATGTCCTTAGACTGAGATTCAATAGTTGAGGTAGACTGTGTAACATGATGACACACATTTATCTCAGAATTAACCCCTGACGAATGTAAGGTATCTGTCAAACTAATAGGAGTAGAAGTATGCGTAGGTACACCGTTCAAATAGATATCATGTTGACCAACTATGGCAGCTGTAGTAAATCCAGGAAACGATAGATGGAGACCCGTCTCAAATGATGATTGTAGGCCATGATCTGGCTGCTTAATATGCTGTAGGAGACTGTAAATAGACTCGGATAATGAAGGAACAAACCTTACATCAGGAATAATCAGATTGTGATCATCAATAGTGATAGCAATAGAACCAATACCCTCAATAGGAAGTTTGGTACAACCATCCCCTAAAATAACAAAGCCATCAAATGGTTTTATATCAATAAAAAATTCTTGGTCTCGAAACATATGAAAGTTCGCACCGCTGTCGGCAATGATAGGATATACCAGAGAGTGACGATTCCTGCTAGAAGGACCACTTGTAGTTTTAACTAAGCGTAGATAATGATTACTCATACGAGCAAAATAGAATAACTCTTCCTCATTAGTATCATTACTTGAGGTAACAGGCAAACACTCATCAGACTCATCAAGAACAGCATCCTCTTCTACTTCTTGTTCAGTGATGTGACGAAGATGTCCTGCGTTGGATGGAGGAGTAGCTCCATCCTTTTTGTCAGACAAAAGTTTCTCACAATCCTTTCTAATATAACAATCCTGCGTAGCATGTGATTTGGTGAGATGATATAGGCATTTTCCAACATGCAATTTTTGAGCAGCGGCCATTTCAGTCTTATATTTTGTAGGATTGGAAAACCACTGTTTCACCTTCTTATGCCAAGCGGCACGTTCAGTTTGAGACATATTGCCATCAGAAGATGAGTCCTTTTTGATGAGACCTTGAGGATTGACCGAATTGGAGTAATCACGGCATAGGGCTAAAAGAGTAGGCCAGTCCTGCGTCTGCCATTCAGGTGGCAATAAACCAATGCGATAGTTATTCTGGATACTCTCGAACTCAGGTCCCAAGGTAAACAGAAAATGACGAATCGCGGTTTTAGTGGAAATTGGTTCATCTGCATCAGCGAGATCGTCCAGTAAATCATGAAAACGATTGTAGTAGGAATCCACGGTTTCGTTGGATAGACGCTTAGTATGAGACCAAAATTCCCCTGTTTTGGCCGCGATGACTTCTGGTACATTTTTGGGTTTGTATGTTTGAGCCAACTCCTTTAGTAATAGAAGGCCATTTCCCCTAACATGTTTTCTTGACACCATATTTTGTAGAACTTGACTTTCTAAGCACACTAGAAGTTTTGCATATAGTTTACCATTGAGACTAGTATTGGTGGTACTAGAGACAACATCATTAGTAGAGGCATTGTACAGGTCAAGCCACGGAGGAATGGAGAGCTGCGCCAAAATAGCCAAATACCACGATCGGAATTTCTTGGAATCGCCCGAGAACTTCGGCCAGTCACCCTTCATATCAGTACCTTTATCACTAAGAACAGTAGATAATTTGTTGAATGTTTCATTCAACATAGTCATCATTTGAACTTGAAAATCCACAGAAGTCGAAGCAGCGATAGCGCTAGGTGCAGAATTTGAAATTACAGTCGTAGGACTTGGAGTCGATGGAGAAATGTGACTATGTGATGAAATACCCAATACAGATGCACTAGTTGGAACCGCTTGATTGTCGTTCGAGGCAGGACCAGAGATGGATGAAGGCCCCTGAGACAAATTCTGAAGAACCAATGTAGTGTCACGTTTGAAGTCATCATGTTCTTGAGAAATATGAGTGAGTTCCTGAGAAAAACGCAGTTCCATATTATCCAAACGATTCTGAATATCTTGATAATTTGTCATCATCTGCGAAGAAATAGCAGTCAGCATCTTGAAAATATCATGTTGAGTGGACATTCCTAAAGAGGGTTGACCGTCAATCTGTTCTTCACAATCCGATTCCATGGTAGAAATAGGTTCAGTATCCAAAATCTGATGATTTGATAATAAATGACAAGAAGACGAGAACTGTTTCAAAAAATGTTGACTCCGTTTCAAATTTCGAAATTTTGAAACCCACAAGGTTTGAAAAAATTGCGAGGAAGGAGGATCCGAACCGCATTCCAAACACATTAGCAATGACGAAGATGAAGTAGGACTTGTATAACAATCTACCAAAGATGAATGTTGATATAAATCGGAAGATGCTAATTGTTTTGTCATCGAGCGTGTTAGAACAGGCATAGTTGCTGAACCAATTGAATGACTCAAAAATTGAAAACCAATTGAATGATTCGAAAAGTGTAATCCAGTTGAATGATAACAAAAGGAATATTGAAAACCAATTGAATGATATTCAAGGAACGAAGCAATTGAATGATCCGCATATAGAAGAAGGAGTAGTAATGTCAATTGAATGACTAAAAGCCGTGAAACGCAATTGAATGCGTTGAGCACAAAGAAGATCATAAGAAGCTCATAACCTATCAATGATAATCTTAGTAGCAAAATCTAGACAACTAAAAACTATAAGTTATTGAAACTAACTAACACTGAGCGTGACCATTTGTAT
>Ga0209990_10004188_pt1 | contig 10297 bp, 8 predicted proteins | sample NOAtaG_6_FD_187304 | JGI IMG/M metagenome (GOLD analysis project Ga0209990, IMG submission 187304) | Freshwater lake microbial communities from Lake Erie, under a cyanobacterial bloom - NOAA_Erie_Diel5S_2200h metaG (SPAdes) (version 2) | ecosystem: Environmental > Aquatic > Freshwater > Lake ...
AGGCCGCGATCATTCTTGCCGGGACCAGTCGGCCAATAGACCTTGGTGAGAAGTTCATAGGACTCACGCTTGACGCCTTTTAACGCTTTACCAAGAACTGTTTCAGCGCGCGTGCCCGCATAGACATCTGCGGTATCGAAAGTGGTAATCCCGGAATCAAACGCGGCTCGAACACATTTAAAGGCTGCGTCTTGCTCGACCTGGGAGCCGTGTGTAATCCAGTTTCCATAAGTAATTTCTGAGACGTACATACCTGAACTGCCGAGGCGTCTATATTCCATAAGGGCGAGCGTAGCGCCTCCTTGCAGGGTGGTCACTTTGATGGTTTATTTCGCACACAACTTAATAGCCTCATGGATTGGGGAAGCCGGTGAGAATCCGGCGCTGACCCGCAACCGTAAGCCTGCAACTTGTTTTGCATGTAAGTCGGATTACCAACCGTGAAGCATTGTTACCACCCGTCGAGGTTTGCGGGGCGGAGATTTTTTTCGCCATCGTGAATCCCTTTTCTTATTTGAAAGGTTCACATGTTTAGCAAGAGCGCTCGTTCCTTAATTTCTCTTTCACTTCTGATCATCACAAGTTCCATCTCTATCCCTTCTTCAAACGCCGCTACTGGTTATCGCTATTGGGGTTATTTCCAAGCTCAAGGTGGAGCCGCGTCATGGACTGCGGCAATGACTGGCCCATCAGTTGAAGTCAAAGATGGCGACGTCGAAGGATGGACATTTGTATTTAGTAATAATGACATTCCTGCGATTGCACCAATGATGGATCCTGATTTTGCAACGCTCTGCGATGGCATTCCAGAAACTGCTGGAAAAGTGCGCGTGGGGCTCGTAGTTGATTTTGGTGATGCAAATATTGCTCCATCAGGTGAAACTCCCATGGAGTTCTTCTCAGATTGCGTTGTTGTCCCAACAGGTTCAGTTGGCCTTGATGTTCTCAAAAGCGCACTCGATGTTCGCGCCGGAGATTCGGGTTTGATTTGCGGCATCGCTGGATACCCCGCTCAAGAATGCGGTGCTGAAATTGAAGCGCCAACTGCACAAGAAGCGGTTACTACTTCAGCGCCTATCGAAGACGCGCAGCAGGCCAACCGATCCACCCCACTACTCATGGCGGTGCTCGCGGCCATGTTGCTCGTTGGCTTTATCTTTAATCGACGCCGGAACAGATAGTTGCAACCTAAAGCTCGAGCCACGCACAGCACATATCACCCGTTGCTGTGGTGGCTCTGGGCTGCCCTCACCACGATCATTCTCTTTCTACAGAATAATCGATGGACATCGATAGCGATCATCATTGCCACTCTCTTTGTGGTTTATTGGAGTAGAAGTTCTACCTATTGGTTCCAAACTATGCGTTGGGCACTTCGCTTTGCACTCATCGCTTTCACTCTTCGCATGGCCATCGGTTTCATTATTGGCGTTCCTATGCCAGGAACTGTTCTCTTCAGCATTCCCCAGATCAGACTTCCAGAATTTCTAGTTGGCATCCGCGTCGGTGGAGATGTCACAAGTCAACGCTTGTTGAGCGCACTTGATGAGGCGTTACTTCTTGTCGCACTCATACTGGTCTTTGCCGGAGCTAACGCTCTGAGCAATCCCCATAATCTGTTACGCGTACTTCCAAAAAGATTTTACGGAATTGGATTAGCAAGTGTTATTGCTAGCTCAGTCGCTCCTCAGGCCGCCCGAAGTATCACGAGAGTTCGTAACGCAAAACGATTGCGAGGCCAACCCTCCATTGGTATCAAGTCATGGCGCAGCGTTGCTCTTCCTGTATTAGAAGATTCCTTAGAGCGTTCGATCGATCTAGCAGCCAGTTTAGAAAGTCGTGGTTACGGATACTTTGATAAACCCACAAAATATCGACCCGAGAAATGGGGGCAGCGCGAACTCTTTGCGCTAAGTGGACCGCTCTACGCAATTCTTGCAATTGTGACCCTCGATTTCCCACCAATGTGGTTGGCACTCCTTCTTTTTATCTGCATCTCGACCCCGGCGTTGGCCTCATGATCACATTCCGAAACGTCTCTCTGATCTACCCAAATTCAGAGCGCACCATCGTTGAGGATGCCAGTTTTGATGTACACGAGGGTGAGTTTGTTCTCTTGATGGGTCTTACTGGCGCTGGAAAGAGTTCAGTACTGAAGCTCATTAATGGTCTCGTGCCGCATCACACGGGAGGAATTCTTTCGGGTGAGATCTCTGTGGCGGGTCGATCCACGCGCGCTCTTAAACCTGGTGAATTAGCTGATGTTGTTGGGATTGTTGGTCAGAATCCCGTTCATGGTTTTGTCTCTGACATCGTGGAAGAGGAAATCGCATTTGGTTTAGAGACTTTAGGGATTGCTCCTGAAGTTATGCGTAAGCGGGTAGAAGAAGTTTTAGATCTTCTTGCGCTCACTCCCCTGCGCAGACGAGTGATCTCCGAACTTAGTGGCGGCGAACAGCAACGCGTTGCTATTGCTTCTGCGCTTGTTACAAATCCCAAGGTGCTACTTCTCGATGAACCAACGAGCGCTCTTGATCCCATCGCTGCTGAAGAAGTCCTTTCCATTTTGCATCGATTAGTTCACGATCTCGGACTAACCATCATCGTTGCAGAACATCGCTTGGAACGTGTTATTCAATTTGTCGATCGCATCATTCTGGTGCACGGTGATGGCACGTTGGAGCTAGGAAGTGCCGATGAAGTCCTCAAAGATTCACCAATAGCACCTCCTCTTGTCGAACTAGCGCGCGCGTTGAAACTTCCTACGATTCCGTTAAGCATTCGTGAGTTTAGAAAGATCGCGCCCACAATTCAGGCGGCGCTTAATATTTCGTCTAACGATTTACACAAAGTTGGAGAGCCTGTCTTGCAGGTGAAGAATCTCAGCGCCTCATATGAAGATTCACACAGTATGTACGCACTCTCAGATATAAATCTTGATCTTCACTCGGGCGAAGTTGTTGCCTTGATGGGTCGCAATGGCGCAGGAAAAACTACCTTGCTCAAATGTGCCGTAGGGCAAGCGCCAATTATCAGCGGTTCGATTGAAGCTTTGGGTCGAGACCCTCGAACCTTTACCGATCAAGAGCTCATTACTTTTGTTGGGTATGTTCCACAAGAACCAAGCGACCTGCTTTATGGACAGAGCGTTGAAGAAGAGTGCGCCCTTGCCGATCAAGATAACAAAGTAGAGAGCGGCAGCACGTTAAAGATTTACTCCGAACTCATGAATATCCCCAGCCTTAACGCACATCCGCGAGATATCTCTGAAGGCCAACGCCTGGGATTAGCGCTCAGCATCATTCTCTCTGCGCAACCGAAAATTGTGATCTTAGATGAACCCACACGAGGCTTGGATTACGAAGCTAAAAGAGTTCTGGTGCAAAATCTGAAAGATATCGCACACCGACAGAAGAGAGCGGTCCTTATCTCAACACATGATGTTGAACTTGTTGCAGAGGTTGCAGATCGAGTGGTCTTTCTTGCTGACGGTGAAGTTATTGCCGATGGAACAACCCGACAGGTTTTAACTGCCTCCCCCGCATTCGCACCGCAAGTCTCCAAAGCGCTGCCACAATCAACATGGCTAACGGTTGCTGAAGTAGAGAGTTACGTTAATGCGCAAAAGTAGAAGAAGCTCTTTCATACTGCTTGTTCTCGGTTCACTTCTAGGCGCTATTTCTTTCTCATGGCCGCTCTATCTTCCCGAAAGTAATTTCTTTTTCTTTCAACCTGACTCAGCACGCGCATTTGCAATTCTGATTGCGCTGATCGGCATAGGCGTCGTGTCGCTCGATATTTCACAAGGCGCTCTAGATAGCAAAGCGGTCGCACTCCTGGGAGTTCTCGCAGCGCTTATCGCAGCACTTCGACTTGTTGGCGCAGGTGCCATCGGTATTGAGCCGATGTGGTTTCTTCTGATTATTTCGGGATACGTTTTTGGAGCAAACTTTGGATTCGCACTCGGAGTTATATCGATGGGGGTGTCAGCTCTCATCACTGGTGGGATTGGCCCTTGGTTGCCATTTCAAATGTTGGCGGCAGGCTGGATTGGACTCTTTGCTGGTTCAGTCGCGCGACTAACGCGAAGATTTAAGTTAAAAGTTGAAATTCTCTCTTTGGTTCTTGTCGGACTTTTTTCATCTTTAACTTTTGGGTTTCTCATGGATCTCCAGCTCTGGCCGTGGATAACGAGCACCGATACCCAGCTATCGTTTATCGCAGGTGGGGCAATTCTGGAGAACTTCCAGCGTTTTATGGTCTTTCATCTAGCGACCGCGTTGGCGTGGGATATCCCGCGAGCAATCATCACTTCCGTTCTCATTGCTCTCACCGCTAAACCGCTTCTTCATTCACTGCGTCGGGCTCAGAACCGTCTCAATTTCACTTTACGTGCGATGCAACCAACGGTAAGCGCGCGATAACTCCAGAGCTCTGACGACCACGTACATCAATCACTACTTTTGAATCGAGTGGAAGTTTTTGATTGAGCAATGCGAGTGCAATTCCAGTTTTGAGCGAAGGCGAGAACGTTCCACTCGTTACTCTCCCAATTACCTCACCTGATTCATTCAGAACATCCATACCCGCTCGCGGGATTCCACGGTCGCTTATCTTGATGGCTTGAAGAATTCGATGGCTTTTTTCGGAACGCTGCTTCATGAGAGCCGCTTTACCCCAGAATTCCTTATCCCATGTAACTGCCCATGAAGCGCTCGCTTCTACTGGCGAAATATCCATCGACAATTCGTGGCCGTGGAGTGGGTAGCCCATCTCGGTTCGCAAAGTGTCACGCGCACCAAGCCCTGCAGCTCTGCCACCACATCCATGAACTTTCTCAAGGATTACATTCCAAATTTCCATGGCATCACTCCAAGAAGCCAGAATTTCATACCCACGTTCACCGGTATAACCAGTTCTACAGAGCACTAACTTCTTTGAGCTAATAGTTGTCTCAGTAAAAGACATGTAATCAAGATTCGTATCGATTCCCAAATCTTTGAGCACTTGATCTGATTTCGGACCTTGGAGTGCAAAGACTGAGTAACTTTCATGAAGGTTTTCAATAGTAACTCCAGAAGGTGCATCTGCCTGTAATCGAGCAACTACCTCGGATGTGTTTGAAGCGTTCGGTATCAAAAAGACTTTCTCGGCTGAGTAGCGATAAGCAATAAGGTCATCGATCACGCCACCACGTGCAGGGTCGCATATGAGTGTGTATTGAGCTTGGCCATCTTTGATGCGGTTCAAATCATTGGTGAAGGCAGAATTCAAATACTCCAAAGCACCCACACCCGAGACCATGGCCTTACCAAGGTGCGAAACATCAAAGAGTCCAACCGTTTCGCGAACTGCGCGATGCTCATTGAGAACGCCACCACCGGAGAGTGCGGGATATTCAATAGGCATCTCCCAACCGCCGAAGTCTGCAAGTTTGGCCCCAGCGTCAAGGTGGAATTGGTGTAATGGCGAATATTTGCTCACTCCAATAACCTAGCCCAATGCCCTCAATTCGTGCGACTGATAGCTCTGTTATTGATGATGTCCTTGTCATCGGATTTTCGAAATCGTCAGGAGGTTCCAAGAAATCTCCTCAATTCAATCTTCACAGCGGTGATCTCAAGGTAGATGTCTCATCACTTCTTGAAGCGCTTGACGATTTAGGTGCTTCTGGCGCTGCTGATGAAGTAATTAAATTGCCGGGCCGCGCCTCGAAATTAATCGTTCTTACTGGACTCGGTCAGGCGCCATCCAACAATCGATTTGCGCACGAAACGCTACGTCGAGCTGCCGGCGCAGCTGCGAGAAATTTAGCGGGACACTCATCTGCAACCTTTGCACTTCCACACTCCAATCTTGAAGAGTTTGCCGCAATCTCCGAGGGAGCGCTGCTAGGCGCATATGCCTTCGATGAGTTCCGCGGAACTTCAAAAGCCGATCGAAAGTCTCCACTCGGAAAGATTTCGATTTATAGCAAAAGCGCGAAGAAGAGCGAATACACAGAATCTCTTCGTCGTAGCGAAATAATCGCAAAGTACACATTCATCGTTCGTGACCTCATTAACACTCCTCCAAGCCACCTCACGCCTGATTCATTTACACAACGTTTCAAGAAACTTGCCGCAGGTTCTGGTGTGAAAGTTGAGATTCTCAACGATACGCAGCTGCGCAAACTTGGTTACGGTGGAATTATCGGAGTGGGACAAGGTTCAGCTAATCCACCTCGTCTACTTCATCTCTCTTACACGCCAAAGAAGAAAAATGTAAAACGATATGCGCTCGTCGGGAAAGGCATCACTTTTGATACCGGTGGACTGGCGCTAAAGCCAGCACAAGGCATGGAAGCGATGAAATCAGATATGAGCGGTGCTGCTGCTGTTTCTGCTGCAGCCCTTGCGATTGCTGAATTAGGATTGCCCATCGCAATTGATGCTTGGGCTCCACTTGCCGAAAATATGGTGAGCGATACTGCAACTCGTCCAAGTGACATCATCACTATCTATGGCGGAAAGACTGTAGAAGTTCTTAATCCCGATGCTGAAGGTCGACTTGTTCTTGCTGATGCGATGATGAAAGCTGCAGAGGTTGGCAAGAAAGCTGGCGGACTTGATGGACTCGTTGATGTTGCAACTCTCACTGGCGCGCAAGTTGTTGCGTTAGGAACTCGCACGAGCGCAGTCATGACAAATAATCAAGAATTCTCCGATACATTCCTAAAAATTGCGCAATCAACTGGCGAACAATTCTGGCCGATGCCGCTACCCGAAGAGCTTCGCGCCTCTCTTGACTCACCTGTTGCAGATATCGCAAATATTGGAGATCGCATGGGTGGCATGTTGGTTGCTGGACTCTTCCTCAAGGAATTTGTGGCTCCAGAACTACCATGGCTCCATCTCGATATTGCAGGTCCCGCATATAACGATGCAAAGCCTCACGGATATACCCCGGTGGGCGGAACAGGTGTCGCACTTCGCACTCTCGTCGCGCTGGCGGAGTCCATGGCATCTCGCTGATGCTGGCAGGATAGGGCCATAGAAATTTCAATGATCTGCGAGGTTGATTGTGGCGAACTTTGATCTAGTAGTACTCGGCGGCGGAAGCGGCGGTTATGCGTGTGCGCTTCGAGCGGCTCAACTTGGTCTCAGCGTTGTATTGATTGAGAAAGACAAGTTAGGTGGCACCTGTTTACACCGAGGCTGCATTCCCACAAAGGCCCTCCTTCACGCGGGTGAAATAGCAGATGGCGCTCGTCATGCCTCAGAGTTTGGAGTGAAAGCTGAATTCCATTCCATGGATATGGTTGCAGTTAATGCTTATAAAGATGGCGTTATCACCAAGCTTCACAAAGGACTGCAAGGCTTAGTGAAATCCCGCAACATCACTTATGTTGAAGGTTCCGGAAAGTTAGTCTCGCGCGACACCGTGGAAGTCAATGGCGAGAAATACACCGGAAAGAATGTTGTTCTTGCAACTGGCTCATATGCCAAATCTCTGCCTGGTCTCGAGGTTGATGGAAAAACCATCGTCACAAGTGATCACGCCATGCACATGACCCATGTACCTAAATCTGTCATCGTTCTTGGCGGTGGCGTTATCGGATGCGAATTTGCATCGGTATGGAAATCTTTTGGCGCGGAAGTCACGATTATTGAAGCGCTTCCTCACCTTGTGGCGCTAGAAGATGAATCCTCAAGCAAGCAGTTAGAGCGCGCGTTCCGTAAACGCGGTATCAACTTTGAACTTGGCACAAAGTTTAAGAGCGCTACCAAGAACAGCAAAGGTGTCACCGTAACTTTGGAAGATGGGAAGAATTTTGAAGCTGAACTACTTCTCGTTGCTGTAGGTCGCGGACCTGTTTCAAATGGCCTTGGCTATGAAGAGCAAGGCATCAAGATGGAACGCGGCTATATTCTGGTTGACAATAAGTGCCGCACCAATATCCCAGGCATTTGGGCGGTCGGAGACTTGATTCCAACGCTACAACTTGCTCATGTCGGATTTGGCGAAGGCATACTTGTTGCTGAAGAAATTGCAGGTTTAAATCCGCGTCCAATTAATTATGACGGCGTTCCTCGTGTTACATATTCTGAACCTGAAGTTGCTTCAGTGGGACTCACGACTGCTGCGGCTAAAGCACAAGGCTATGACGTTGTTGAGTTGAATTATGATTTAGCTGGAAATGGAAAAGCGCAGATTCTCAAAACTGCTGGATCTGTAAAACTAGTCTCTCAAAAAGGTGGACCCGTTCTGGGAATTCATATGGTGGGCTCTCGCGTTGGCGAGCTACTCGCCGAAGCCCAACTCATCTTTAACTGGCAAGCAGATGCCGCTGATGTTGCACCTCTTATTCACGCTCACCCAACACTCTCAGAAGCCATGGGAGAAGCGCATCTCGCGTTGGCTGGAAAACCACTTCATGCGCATGGATAATCGGGCCCTGTTCATCACTGACGTAAACGGATCGGAGAAATAGCAATGACTTTCTCAGTCAAGATGCCTGCTCTCGGTGAGAGCGTTACTGAGGGAACCGTTACGCGTTGGCTCAAAGCCGAAGGCGATCACGTCGCACTTGATGAACCATTACTCGAAGTTTCAACAGATAAGGTCGATACCGAAATTCCATCTCCTGCCGCGGGAGTTCTACAAAAAATTCTGGTTGCAGTCGATAGCGTTGCGCCAGTAGGAGCAGAACTTGCTCTTATCGCTGATGGTGCATCTGCTCCTGCAACACCTGCTGCTCCACAAGTATCAACACCAGCACCAACGCCAGCACCAACTCCGACCCCAGCGCCCGTTGCTGCTGCACCTGTCAGCGCTCCACAACCCACAACGACATCTGGAAACGCAACACCCGTTGTTATGCCAGCTCTTGGTGAATCTGTAACAGAAGGAACCGTTACCCGCTGGCTGAAGAAAGTTGGCGAAACGGTCAATGTTGATGAAGCGCTACTCGAAGTTTCAACAGATAAAGTCGACACTGAAATTCCATCTCCTACATCAGGAGTCTTGCTCTCTATCGATGTTCCCGTGGATTCCACTGTTGCAGTCGGAACTCGTCTGGCATCCATTGGCGCCTCTGGATCTGCGCCGGTTGCAGCTCCGGTAACTCCACCTGCTCCACCAGTTGCTACACAAGTCGCTACACAAGTTGCTACACCAGTTGTCGCTCCAGTTGCCATACCTAAGGCAGTCCCAACTCCACCGCAGACACCACCACCACTTGTTCCCAAGCCTGTTGCTGCATCTCCGGCTCCTTCACCAGCTAAAGGTTCATCTGTTCTTGATGATTCATATGTAACTCCCATCGTGCGCAAACTTGCTGCGGAAAATGGCGTTGATCTTTCACGGGTAAAAGGAACTGGCGTCGGAGGAAGAATTCGCAAAGAGGATGTTCTCGCTGCTGTCGCACGCCCAAGTGCACCTGCAGCTGCTCCATCGGTTTCATCACCGTCGACTCCAAGCGCTCCTCGCGCGGCAGCGCCAGTAGCTGTATCACCACTTCGCGGCACAACCGTCACGATGTCACGTCTCCGTAAAGTTATTGCGGCGCGAATGCTGGAATCTCTTCAGGTCAGCGCACAACTCACCACGGTCATTGAAGTCGATATCACCAAGATTGCGCGTCTGCGGGAAAAGGCGAAAGCAAGTTTTGAAGCGCGCGAAGGCGTCAAGCTCACATTCCTCCCATTCTTTGCAGTTGCAGTGTGTGAAGCGTTGAAACAACACCCTGTTGTTAATGCCTCTGTTGAAGGCGAACAAATTACCTACCACGGTGCTGAACATCTAGGAATCGCTGTCGATACCGATCGTGGACTCCTTGTTCCCGTTATCAAGGATGCTGGCGATCTCAATATGGGCGGTATCGCTCGTCGCATTGTTGATGTTGCAACACGTACTCGCGATAACAAGATTTCTCCTGATGATCTTGGCGGTGGAACATTCACCATCACAAATACTGGATCTCGTGGTGCGCTCTTTGATACTCCCATCATCAATCAACCTCAGGTTGCAATTCTTGGAGTTGGCGCAGTCGTCAAACGGCCAATGGTTGTCAAAGGTGAAGATGGTGGAGAGACGATTGCTATTCGCTCCATGGTCTATCTCGCACTCTCGTACGATCACCGCATCGTTGATGGCGCAGATGCTGCTCGATTCTTAGGAACGCTCAAGGAGCGACTTGAAGAAGGTCGTTTTGAATCTGATTTAGGTCTCTAATGTCTCTCCCCCAAAGAATTGCCGTGACCGGCGCCTCGGGACTTATTGGAACTGCGCTGATTGGCCATCTCAAATCCGAAGG
>Ga0209990_10004192_pt1 | contig 10284 bp, 1 predicted proteins | sample NOAtaG_6_FD_187304 | JGI IMG/M metagenome (GOLD analysis project Ga0209990, IMG submission 187304) | Freshwater lake microbial communities from Lake Erie, under a cyanobacterial bloom - NOAA_Erie_Diel5S_2200h metaG (SPAdes) (version 2) | ecosystem: Environmental > Aquatic > Freshwater > Lake ...
ATTTCTAATATTATACTAGGTAGTTATACTAAAAATGATATTTCGATAGAAAAGAAGAAAAATGAGTTTGAATACGTTGATGATAAACAAATATCCCAAGAACTCATTGACGAAAATGTTGATGAAGAGAATGAAGAAGAAGAGAATGAAGAAGAAGATGATGAAGAGAACTATAATATAGATTATCAAGATGATGAAGAAAACGGTGATGAAGAAGAAAATGATGAATTAGATTATGAAGATGGTTCTAATAATGAAGACGAAGACGAAGATGACAACGAAGATGACAACGAAGATGACAACAATGACGACGTAGAAGAAATAGAAGTAGACGACGAAGACGACGACGACGACAACGAAGACGAACAAATTTATGATGAAATACCATATGATATTGATGAAATACTAGATATTGATACTAATGTATATGAAAATGATGATGATGAAGAAGAAGATGTAAAAATAAATGTAGATAAAAGAAAAATATCTTTATTAAGAAAATATTTTGAGAGTACAAATATAAACATATCTTCTGAATTATTTCAAGAAAATATTGAATATATTAAAAATTTTAAATTACCTAATAAAATAAAAAATTGTCGTATAAACTATTTTGCTTTTCAAGATTACAAGACTGATATTAACATAACAAAAAAACAACCAAGGAAAAAGAAATACGACGAAGAATATGAAGAAGAATACGACAAAGATAGTGAATCTACAAAATTTGTGGAATCAGATAAAAGTGAAACTGGTACATTATTTAAAACAATATACAAACATCTGGTTAATAAGAACGAACTCTCAAATTTTATGCAATATGTTAAAGACTATATTAATGCGGTTTATGATGAATATATAGAAATAAATGACCATGAAAAAGTACAATATATTAACAATTATTTAAAAGAAAATTATGAAAAATATTATAATATTAATTTAAGAAATTGTAATGAAACATTGTTTGAAGAAATTTTAAGATTGTTAATTGCGTATTATTCAATTGAACCTATAGAAAACGAAATTATGAAAAAAGATATCAACTCTATAGACGAAAACTTATTTTATTTTTATCAAGCTATTATAGTAGATTACTATGATAATAAAATAAATGAAGTAGATTTAATTAGCAAATTACAAAGTAAAATATTGTTTTCAAATAATAAGATTGTAAATATAATTGAAATGAAAGTTTTAGAAATAATTCTATCATCATTTAATTACAAATTATATATATACGACAAACCTTCTTTAAAAGAAACAAATATATTAGAAGATGAGATTTCTGAAAATAAAGAAGAAAAACTAATAATCTTGTGGAAAGAAAAAATTCAGGAAATATTAGATAAAGAAGATGATATTAAGGCACAAATACAAATAAGAGAACAAGAAGAAGGTAGTATTAACATTATATATGATGTAGATAATTATACATATACTTTATATAGTGATTGTGAATAATTTTATAACTTAAAACAAGTTATAAAAATTTTTAAGAAGAACGTTTTTTAGATTTCTTGACACTTCTTTTTCTTGACTTAAATTTACTTTTATATTTAGCAACTGAACTAGCTTTAATAAATTTGGTTAAATTACATCCACATTTACACTTAGATTTCAATGCAGGTTTTCCGTTTTTTAGTTTTGCTACTCGAATGTCTTTTGCACTGCAAACAACTTTGTCTTTACATGATACACAGTAAAATTCATTTGATTTCATTTTTTATTTAATATAAATATTTAAAAGAATTAAAATAAAAAAAATATGAAATAATAATTACAGTTATTTAATCATTTTCTTTAAAGATTTTAAAATATTTAATTATATTTTTATATATTAAAAAAATGAGTTTTAAAAAAGTTCATAATGCACAAGAAGAATATATTATTGAATATGTACTTTATCATGTATTTAACAGATTAAATATTTCATACGGACCAACAGGTGCGAGTCCTATATCAAGTATTATTGATTCTGATGGAAATTTAATAAAAAGTATAATACCTATTTCAAATAATAATCTTGACTTAGGAGCAACAGGATATAATTTACATTCAATAAATACAAATAATTTAATTATAAATGATAGTTTAATTACATTAAATGGAAATCGTGTATTAATTAATATACCAATTGGTTCTACAATAGATAACTTGATTACTGGTTCGATATTAATAAAAGGTGTATTAAATAATATATCTGAATTTCCAGTTTCTCCTAATACTGGAGATGCATTTATAATTAGCTCTGAATTATGGATTTATACACAAAATGATTCGTGGGTTAATATAGGTAGTATTCTAGGACCTCAAGGAATAACTGGGTATATAGGATACACTGGATACACTGGATACACTGGGTACACTGGGTACACTGGACAGTCAGGTATAACAGGTCCTACAGGTGTTCAAGGAATAACAGGATATACAGGTTTCACAGGTTCTGCTTTTTCTAATACTGGTACATATAATTTAAATAATTCTGGTGTTTTATTGGAAAATATACAAGAAAATTTTTATATCACTGCAACTGGTGGAGTTATAATTGAAAATTTAAAATATTCTGGATATACTGGTTATCGCGAATTTGTAGAATATACTGGACCATTAGGTCAGACAGGGTATATCATAGGAGGATATACTGGTTCTACAGGTTTTGCAGCAGATGCAGATAATGTAGGTTATAATTATATAACTGGTGAACTTGTTTCGTTCAGTAATAAAGGTCCAACTGGTTATACTGGTTGTTATACAGGGTATACAGGATACACTGGATACACTGGATACACTGGATATACTGGAATTGAAGGTTATTTTGGATATACTGGATATACCGGATCTTATGGTTTTACAGGATATACAGGTTATACTGGATTTTTAGGTTATACAGGATATTCAGGATATACTGGATACACAGGATATACGGGATATAGAGGTTCTGTAGGAAATACAGGATATATTGGATATACAGGATATACTGGATATACAGGTTATACTGGATACACCGGGTATACAGGTTATACCGGGTATACAGGATATACAGGGTATACGGGATACACAGGATATACTGGAGTACAAGGTTATTTAGGAAATACAGGGTATACAGGATATACAGGATATACAGGTTTTAGTGGATACACAGGGTATATTGGATACACAGGATTTACTGGATATACAGGATATACAGGATTCACTGGAGTAATTGGTGAGTCTGGATATACAGGATATACAGGATATACAGGGTTTACAGGTAGAACTGGTATAAGAGGTGTGACAGGATATACAGGTTATTCTGGGTATACAGGATATACAGGTTATACAGGTAGAACTGGAACACGAGGATACACAGGATACACAGGATTCACTGGGTATATAGGATATACTGGATTTACAGGATATACAGGACCTGGTGGACCTCAAGGATACACTGGTTATACCGGATTTATAGGTTATACAGGATACACAGGACCAACTGGACCAGCAGGTTCATCAGTAGGGTATACAGGATATACAGGTGCATTTGGTAAAAGTAATGTTGTTAGAAATATTATACCAAATGTAACAAATACGATTGATATAGGAAGTAGTACTGAACCATTTAATTCTGTATATGTAAATAGATTATATTTTAATAATAATAATTTAAATGTTGTAACTTATCCTCCTTCTACAAATAAATCTTTTGCTTTACCTTTAAATTCTTTATTTAATAATGTGAATGTAAACACAATGAGAATTAAAGGTGCATTAGCAAGTACTTCTTTATTACCCACAAATGCATTAGTTGGCGATTCTTATATAATAGGAAATCATATATGGGCATGTAGTGTCGCACCAAATACTTGGGTAGATGTCGGTCCAATTAGCGGTACTGTTGGAAGTGAGGGTAAAACTGGACCATCTTATGGTGGATATGGTGGTTTAACTGGACCAACCGGTGCAACTGGAAGATTCGGAAGTACTGGTTCAGATAATTATGGTTCTACAGGTATTAAAGGATATACAGGTAGAACTGGTTATAGAGGATATACTGGATATAGTGGATATACTGGTTTTACAGGTTATACAGGATTTTTAGGTGATATAGGATACACAGGTTACACTGGGTTTACTGGATACACGGGATACACTGGATTGACTGGTTATACAGGATTTACAGGATATAGTGGATTTACAGGATATACCGGATATACAGGTTTTACAGGATACAGTGGATATACAGGTTACAGTGGATACACTGGATTTACAGGATACACAGGTTTTTTAGGATATACTGGATATACTGGATATACTGGATACACTGGATACACAGGAATAACGGGATACGATGGGTATACAGGATACACTGGTTATACTGGTTTTACAGGATATACTGGTTTTACAGGATATGTTGGATATACAGGTTATAGTGGATATACAGGATTTACAGGTTATACTGGATTCACTGGATATTCTGGGCATAGTGGATATACAGGATATACAGGATATACTGGATTTACTGGGTATTCTGGATTCACAGGATATAGTGGGTATACTGGTTATAGTGGTTATACTGGATTTACTGGGTACACAGGTTTTACAGGTTATAGTGGATACACTGGTTTTACAGGTTATACTGGTTACACTGGATTTACAGGATACTCTGGTTTTACAGGTTATAGTGGATATACAGGATTTACAGGGTATACTGGTTTTACTGGATATAGCGGTTATACAGGTTATAGTGGATATACAGGTTATAGTGGTTATACTGGTTTCACAGGATACACAGGATACACAGGATATACAGGAACAACAGGATACACTGGATACTCAGGATACACAGGTTTCACAGGTTACACAGGATATAGTGGGTATACGGGTTATACTGGATATACAGGTTATACAGGAACAACAGGTACAACAGGTTATAGTGGATATACTGGATATACTGGATACACTGGATACACAGGAACAACAGGTTATAGTGGATATACTGGATACACCGGGTACACAGGATATACAGGTCTTACAGGATATACAGGATACTCTGGATATACAGGTTATAGCGGATATACAGGATATACAGGATACACAGGAACAACAGGGTACACTGGATATACAGGGTATACCGGATATACAGGTTATACAGGATTCACAGGTACAACAGGTACAACAGGTTATACTGGTTATACAGGATATACGGGATATACTGGCGCAACAGGTTATACGGGATACACAGGTTATAGTGGATACACCGGATATACAGGTTATACAGGATTCACAGGTACAACAGGTTATACAGGGTATTCTGGATACACAGGTTATACAGGATATACTGGATTTACAGGTTATACAGGTTACACTGGGTTTACTGGATACACAGGGTATACAGGATTTACAGGATATACAGGATATACAGGCTATAGTGGTTTTACTGGATACACAGGATATACAGGATTTACAGGGTATACAGGTTATAGTGGTTTTACAGGATACACAGGATACACTGGATACACAGGATTTACTGGATATTCTGGATTTACAGGATACACGGGATATAGTGGTTTTACAGGTTATAGTGGTTTTACAGGATATACAGGTTATACTGGTGTAGGATTTACAGGATACACAGGTTATACAGGATATACAGGTCATACTGGAGTAGGATTTACAGGATACACAGGATATAGTGGTTATACAGGATTTACAGGATATACAGGTTATAGTGGATATACTGGATTTACAGGATACACTGGGTATACAGGTTTTACAGGATACACAGGATACTCAGGATTCACAGGATATACTGGATATACCGGGTTTACAGGATATACAGGTTATAGTGGTTTTACAGGATATAGTGGGTTTACTGGATACACAGGATATACTGGATTTACAGGTTATAGTGGTTTTACTGGATACACTGGATACACTGGATACACAGGATTTACTGGATATAGTGGTTTTACTGGATACACCGGTTATACAGGATATACAGGATATAGCGGTTATACTGGTTTAACAGGATATACTGGATATACGGGATATACGGGATACACAGGATATACAGGATTCACAGGATACACAGGATACACTGGATATACAGGATTTACAGGATATACAGGTTTCACAGGAAGCACTGGACACACAGGATATACAGGATATTCTGGATATACAGGTTTTACAGGATATTTTGGATATACAGGATATAGTGGATACAGTGGATTTACAGGATATACAGGTTATACAGGTTATACTGGGACATCTGGGACAACTGGATTCACAGGTTATACAGGATACACAGGTTTTACAGGATACACTGGTTTTACAGGTTATACAGGATACACAGGTTTCACAGGATACACTGGATACACTGGAACAAGCGGATATACAGGATTTACAGGATATACTGGATATAGTGGTTTTACAGGATATTCAGGATACACTGGAACAAGCGGTTATACCGGGTTTACAGGATACACAGGTTATACAGGATACACTGGATACACAGGTTATTCTGGATTTACAGGATACTCAGGATATACAGGATTTACAGGAACAAGTGGATATACAGGATACACAGGTTTTACAGGGTATACAGGATATACTGGGTTCACAGGTTATTCTGGATTTACAGGTTATACCGGATACAGTGGAATGTCAGGATATACAGGTTATACAGGATATACAGGATATACTGGATTTACAGGTTTCACAGGATATACAGGATATACAGGTTATGTAGGATATACTGGTCATACAGGTGTAGGATTTACAGGATATACAGGATACACTGGATTCACAGGATATTCTGGTTTCACAGGGTATACTGGTTTTACAGGGTACACTGGATATACAGGGTATACAGGATATACAGGATACAGTGGATACACAGGATTTACAGGGTATACAGGATATACAGGATATACAGGTGCAACAGGATACACTGGTTTCACAGGTTATAGTGGATACACAGGATACACAGGTTATACAGGATATACTGGATATACTGGATTTACAGGTGCAACAGGATATTCTGGATACACAGGGTACAGTGGTTTCACAGGATTCACCGGATATACTGGTTATAGTGGATATACAGGATATACAGGATTCACAGGAACAACAGGATATACAGGATATTCTGGATACACTGGATATAGCGGATATACAGGTTTTACAGGATTTACAGGATACACTGGATACACAGGTTTTACAGGATACACAGGATACACTGGTTTCACAGGATACACTGGATACAGTGGGTACACCGGATACACAGGATATACAGGATTCACAGGATATACAGGATTTACAGGGTATACTGGATATACAGGTTATAGCGGATACACAGGATATACAGGATTTACAGGAAGAACAGGTTATACAGGATACACTGGATACACTGGATTTATAGGATATACAGGTTTTTCAGGTTATAGTGGATATACAGGATACACTGGATACACAGGTTATACAGGATTTACAGGAACAACAGGATACACTGGATTATCAGGTTTTACAGGATACACAGGATATACAGGGTATACAGGTTATACAGGATACACAGGTTATACAGGATACACAGGTTTATTAGGTTCTACAGGATATATCGGAAATACGGGATATACAGGATATACAGGCACAAGCGGATATACAGGATACACAGGTTTTACAGGAAATACTGGATACACAGGTATTACAGGTATAACTGGATTAACAGGTTATAGTGGATTCACAGGTTATACAGGATATACAGGTTATACAGGGTATACAGGATATACAGGATATACAGGATTTACAGGACGAACAGGATACACAGGTTCTTCAGGATACACTGGATTTACAGGATATACAGGGTATACAGGTTATACAGGTTATACAGGGTATACAGGATATACAGGATTTACAGGTTATACAGGATTTACAGGACGAACAGGATACACAGGATACACAGGATATACGGGATTCACAGGGTACACAGGGTATACGGGATTCACAGGATATACGGGTTATTCAGGGTACACAGGGTATACAGGATTTACAGGTAGAACAGGATACACAGGATCTTCAGGATATACGGGATACACAGGATATACCGGATTTACAGGTAGAACAGGATACACAGGATATACCGGATACACAGGATATACAGGATTTACAGGTAGAACTGGATACACAGGTTATACGGGATACACGGGATACTCTGGATTTACAGGATACACTGGATTTACAGGACGAACTGGATATACAGGATATACAGGATACACAGGATATACAGGATTTACAGGAAGGACAGGGTTTACAGGTTATACTGGATATACTGGATTTACTGGATATACAGGATTTACTGGGAGAACAGGATATACAGGATATACAGGATACACAGGATATACAGGATACACCGGTTTTACTGGGAGAACAGGATACACAGGGTATACAGGATATACTGGATATAGCGGGTATACAGGATTTACAGGACTTACAGGATATACAGGATACACAGGATATACAGGATACACAGGGTATACTGGATTCACTGGTCAAACTGGAATTTCGGGTTCTACAGGATACACAGGTTTTACAGGATACACTGGATACATTGGTTATACAGGATACACAGGATACGCAGGATACACAGGATACACAGGATACACAGGATACACAGGATATACAGGATATACTGGATATACTGGTGTACTAGGAGTAACTGGATATGTAGGATACACAGGATATACAGGATATACAGGATATACAGGATACTCGGGTGATCGTGGACCAACAGGATACGTGGGATACACAGGGTATACTGGTCCAACAGGACCAGGTAATCCAATTACAGGTTCTACAGGATTTGGGTTAATGGGAAATTATTATTCAGATTATGTATATTGGAGAGATGTAAGTAATTCATGGAATGTTGGAGGTAATAACGTTAATGTAGGAAGTAATTCAAGTAGTGCAGATAATCTTGAATCAAATTATTCAGTTACAATAGGATCTGAATCAGGACAATATTATAATCAAAAATATAATATTGCGATAGGGAAAAGTTCAGGTAAATATTATCAAGGCACGAATTCAATAGCAATTGGAAACCAAGCAGGATTTACAGGTGTTAATGAGAATAGTATAGTAATTGGAGATAATGCAGGATATAATGATATAGCATCAAATTCTATAGCGATAGGAAAAGAATCATTATATAATAATAACTCAATGCAAATATATGCTGTTGGGAAAGGTGTAAATTCAATAATATATACAACATCTGATTTATATACTAATGATTGGACAGGTTTTGGTAATACAGTATTTTCTTCTCAAGGTAAAGATATAGAATACGATGGAAATGGAAATTTTATAGCAGTTGGAAATGGTACAAACACAATTGCTATAAAAACTAGAGCAAGTATATTTTCATATATAATTACAAATTTAAAATCAAATGTAGTATTTTGGTTAGATTCAACAAAATTAACATCATATTCTAATGGAAGTGTTATAACATCTTGGGATAGTAATTTTTCTTCATATACAGGTATATCTTCGTCTTCCGCTAAAACTCCTACATATGATACAACAAATACATTAAATGGATATGGATTAGCGTCTTATATATTAGGAAACGTTACACAAATACCAAATGTAACAATAGATGTATCTAATTTTTCATTGTTTTTATTGTATAATCCAAAAAATCAAAGTACAAATTCACCAATTATTGAATTTGGTGCAGGAAACACAAATAATACATTTTCAATTTGTACTACTAGTGCTATGGGAAATTCATATAATCTTATAGTTCAAACATCTAATGGTAATGCTGCAATATCAGGAGGTAATTTTACTGCAAGTGCAAATACATGGCAGTTGTTAGAAATAGTTCTAAAAGATACAAGTAATCCAATTAATCCAACTTATTGTTCATTATATATTAATGGTGTTTTAACATCATCTGGAGCAAATGCTATGACCGTAAGTGGTATTTCATATGTTTTAACAAATACAATATATATAAATGGAAGACAAGATTCTTCTACATTTTCAAATACAGCATATATTGCAGAATTTATGATATTTAATAAAAGTTTAACACAAACAGAACGTCAGAATGTAGAAACTGAAATATTAACAAAATGGGGTTTACAATATTTATTACCTTCTAGCAATACTACAACTGGAAATGTAAGTAATACTAGTTGGTTAGGTCTCGGTACAAATACATTTTCTGTTTCTGGTAATTCAGTAATTTATAATTCAAATTTTAATAAATGGTTTGCTGTTGGAGAAGGAATAAAT
>Ga0209990_10004194_pt1 | contig 10277 bp, 8 predicted proteins | sample NOAtaG_6_FD_187304 | JGI IMG/M metagenome (GOLD analysis project Ga0209990, IMG submission 187304) | Freshwater lake microbial communities from Lake Erie, under a cyanobacterial bloom - NOAA_Erie_Diel5S_2200h metaG (SPAdes) (version 2) | ecosystem: Environmental > Aquatic > Freshwater > Lake ...
AACACGGCCTGCGCTCCGGCGGACGTCAGCCCTTGCATTTTGTGCCGCAGCGTGAACTGCCGATCGAGCAGAACTATGAGGCCTGGATTTTCCAAACCGGCAGCGTGCCGACTCGCGATCTGGCCCATGATCGTTTGAATGCCATGATGTGGATGCTTTACCCACAAACCAAGGCGGCCCTGAATCGACTCCAGGCAGATGAAATCTCGCGGTGCGGAGCGCAGGCAGCGCGTGGATCAGCCCGGGACGCTGCCACGCTCTGGGATGAGAATCTTTTAATTCTTGTTTGTTTTGATCATGCGGATCACCTGGCGGCCTTGCTGAAGGCCCATGATTGGACTGAACTTTTTCTGACCTATCGCCATCGCTGGGCGGACACATGGCATCCAAGAATTTTTGGACATGCACTCGCAGAGAAATTAATTCGCCCGTATAAATCAATTACCGCACATTGTCGGCTTCTGGACTGCGCCTCATTGTCTTTGGATGCAATTGATACCGGCCTTGCGGCGCTCGTTTCGGACCGCCTCTGTCCGGGAGATTTTTATCCGATGCCGGTGATGGGCCTGCCAGGCTGGCATCCAGAGAATTCTCAGCCGGCGTTTTATGAAGATCGCTCTGTCTTTCGGCCTCCAAGGCGCTGAGCCTGCCGGGGATAGCGAATCAATTCGAGCAGCCCATCAAAGTCGATGGGTTTACTTAAATGAAGATCGATTCCGGCCGCCAGCGAGGCGCTGACATCCTCGGAAAAAGCATGGCCAGAGACCGCGATGAGGAGGCATTGTTGGCTGGGGCCATAGACTGCGCGAATCTGTTGGGCAGCCTCCCGGCCGGAGATGCCTGGAAGATCGATATCCATCAGGATGCAGTCATACGCTATGCCACGGCTTTTCTCGATGGCCTCCTCGCCGCAGGCCGCAGCGTCAGCCTGCAGGCCATGATGCGAAAGCCAGCGCATAAGAATTTCTCGATTCATTGCAACGTCATCGACAACAAGAATTTTTCGCTGGCGGCCTAAGACACCTGCAGATTCGTCAGCTGGCTGGGCCGTCGTGATCTCGGGTGCAGTCGCCGTCCTGGCCGAGAACTGAATGGTGAAGCAGCTGCCTTCGCCGGGCGCTGAGCGCAGCCCCAGGCGTCCACCCATCGCCTCTAAAAGACTGCGGGCCAGTGTCAGGCCCAGGCCGCTGCCACCGTAGCGTTGTGCGATCGATGCACCGGCCTGCTGGAAGCGGCCAAAAACAATTTCTTGTTGATCTTGCGTAAGGCCGATGCCCGTATCTTCAACCTCAATCAGTACATCAACTGTTTGATGTTGGATTGCATTGCCTGGCGTGATCAGACGGCTGCGCAATTCAATGTGGCCTTGGGCGGTGAATTTGATCGCGTTTGAGATGAGATTTTTAAGAATTTGACTTAAGCGTAGGGGATCGATGTGAATATAGAGGCCATCTGGAATTTCCTGCCGCAGGTCTAGCCGTAGCCCCTTTTGTTCGGCAGTCCCGCGAAAAAGCCTGATATTTTGTTCAATCAATCGCGTCAGTTGACTCGGCGCTGAATCAAATCGTAGTCGGCCCTCTTCAATTGCAGAAAAATCAATTAAATCGGAGAGCAGGGCATTTAACTCCTTGCCGCACTGGGTGAGTGACTCGAGATCGGACCGGTCTTGGGCAGTTGGACTGCGCTGCTTCATCAGTTCCACCAGGCCAACCATGCCATTTAACGGTGTTCGAATTTCGTGGCTCATATCGGCAATAAACCGTGATTTATTCTGATCGGCGGTCCGCTGGGCCTCAAGAGAGCGAATCATCTGATTGGTCATCTGGGTCAACATTTGAAATTCGCGTGGTGGATTGTGGCCTGGCGTTAGGCTGCCGCCTTCGCGAGAAACTTTTTCAATCTCGCTGGCCATCTGCTCCATGGGTCCGAGGGTTCTATTGAGCAACAACGCCAGTGCGGCCAGAAACATTAGCCCGGTGAGGGCCAGGGCGACCCAGATGCCCGTTACGACCGGTGCGATCTCTGCATTGACTTCCTCATCGGGCAGGCTGATGAGGGTGATCCATCCCAGCTGATGGTGACTACCGTATCCGGGGTTACGAACATAGCCCACCAAATAATGACGGCCATCGGGCCACTGCTCCCGAAGCCATCCTTGTTTGCCAGCACGGGCCTGCTGCACGCTTTGCAGATGGGAATATTCTCCAGCGTGGGCCGCGGGGGCCATGAGTCGGGTGGTTCCATCGTCACCGAGAACAATAATTTCTGCATGAAGATGCTTGGGAATCGACTGCAGAAAGCGTTTGTGCTGGGCCAAAAGCCAGTCCCAACTCAGGTGGGCGCCCAGCACGCCCAGGGTTCTGCCCGAGGCATCTCGAACGGGGGTCGCAAGATCAATAAATCGCCAGGGACCGCCCGAAGGATTCTGGCCAAGAAGGTCTGCAAGCAGCACGGCCTCGTGCAGATCGACCGTTGTTGGACGCGCCAAGCCCTGTTGAAACCAGTCACGATCGGCCACGTTTTTTCCGGCCAGCATGCCCTGATTCGCAGCCCGGACCGTTCCCGTCTGGTCTGCGAATCCAATCCAGGTGTATTCAGGAACATGCTGCTGAATCGTATTGATCCAGAGTTCGAGTAGATCGTGCCGTTCGTGCAGGCGAAGGGCGGGCAGCAAGGCGGCCCGCGATCGCAGGTCATCGAGGCGCTGGCCGATGGTTGTATCAATGATTTCAGCGATTGCCTGGGCCTGCGCCGAGAGTTTCTGTCCTTCGCTCTCCGAGATCGTGCTGCGTGCGGAATGCATCATGGCCCAGCCCAGCGCAATCAGCGCCGCGATCAATGGCAGCAGAATCAGCAGCAACAGCGTAGTGCGCAGCGGCCGGCCGGGGCCCCGCGTTCCCCAGATCCATCGCGCAATGTGGGGGCCTTTACTCTTCATCTCACTTATTTCTATGTGCTATAGATAAAATAGCACTCGACCACATTCGGAGCAATTGGCTATGATCGGCATGGGAAGTAAGTCGGGCGGCCGCTGCCGTGCATAGCACGGGAGAGGAAGGTCCGGACTCCACAGGGAAGGGTGACGGCTAACGGCCGTACGCAGCAAGCGATCGCGAGGTCGCCCAAGGCGAGGAATAGGGCCACAGAGACGAGTAAGCGCGGGAAACTGCGCGGATGTGAAACGCGGCAACCTCCACCCGGAGCAACACCAAATAGGCGCATGCCCGGCTTTGCCGGAGAGGATGTCCCGTCCGATGTGCGCGGGTAGGTGGCTTGAGCCTGCTGGTAACGGCAGGCCTAGAGGGATGGTCGCTATAAGGCACTGCGTTGCAGTGTCTCGTAACAGAATCCGGCCTATAGACTTACTTCACTTTTTTTACAGGAGGTGTGATGCAAATTTTGCATACGATGTTGCGTGTTGGCGAACTGCAGCGATCGTTCATTTTTATACCCATGTCTTGGGAATGAATCTGTTGCGTACGACCGATCGACAAGATCAGCAGTACTCACTGGCGTTTGTCGGCTTTGGCCGTGGCAATGAAGATGGCCATGCAGAGATTGAACTGACCTATAACTATGGTGTGTCCGACTATGAAATGGGCAGCGCCTACGGCCATATTGCGATTGCTGTTCCGGATGCGGCAGCGGCATGCGCGCGGATTCAGGCCGCAGGCGGCCAGGTTACGCGGCCGGCAGGCCCAGTGAAGGGCGGATCCACCGTGATTGCATTCGTCCAAGATCCTGACGGTTACAAAATTGAGTTGATTGAGCGGGCGGGCCTTGCTGCCTGATGCCGCTACAATCCACGCATGAAAGTCTTTAACCTGAAGTGCGAGCATGGCCACCCGTTTGAGGGCTGGTTCAAAAGCCATCTCGCCTTTGAGGATCAGCGCTCCCGGGGCCTCTTGACCTGCCCGTTTTGCGACAGCCGAAGCGTTGAGAAAACACTCTCGGCACCGCGACTCAATCTCTCCGGGGCCCAGGCTGAGGCTGCGGCCGGGGTGGCGCCGGCACCAGAGCCTACCGCCACCGCTGAGTTCCCGGCGCCGGTATCGGCTGCGATTGATCCGAAGTCATCGCCCACACTCGCGCAGGCCTTGAAAGTCGTGCGGCAGCTGCTGGAGCACAGCGAAGATGTGGGCGATCGTTTCGCCCAGGAGGCCCGATCCATGCATCGCCAGGAGGCGCCGCTGCGGCCGATTCACGGCAGCACCAGTCTTGAGACGGCGCGGGAGCTGGCCGATGAGGGGCTGCCGATCGTGCCGATCCCATTTGCCGGACTACTCAAAAACTCCCTGCATTGACCCGGCTTGACCCCTCCGGGGCCGGTTTTTCTGCCCCACGCCAAGCGAATTCCCCAGTTGTCCTGATAAATCACTTTATAAGTGATTTTTATCCTATTGATTTATTTGAATTTTTGTTTGAAAATCATTCTTGAAATAAGGCCTAAGTTGTTGTTTTAGAAAGAAAAAATCCCCATTCGACTTGACCGGTAACACTGATTTCCATAAAGTGGGAAATCGTGCAAAAAAGTGGTTTTTTGTGGGGGTTTTCTTTTGGCGCTATCACTCGCCTTTTCCGGGGTCTCGGCCCTCAGCCTAGACGTCAAAGGCCGGATGACCATTCCGACGCGCTACCGGGATGAGCTGCTCGCGCGCTCTCAGGGCGCGCTCGCGTTGGTGGAGAGTGACGACGGCTGCCTGCTGCTGATGGCCCAGTCGCTCTGGGCAGAAAAGGTGGCGCTGTTCTCTTCCGATGATCGCGATGCCGAGCGGCGGCGGTTCTGGATGGGATTAAGCGATACCCCCGAGATGGATGCCCAGGGCCGGGTGCTCATTAATCCTGTGCTGCGTGAGGGCGCTCATATTCAACGCGATGTGATTCTGCTTGGCGTGGGAGAGCTGTTCGAAATCTGGGATGCATCTGCCTTGGAGCTGCATAAGCAGGCTGTCCGCCAGCGTAAGCGCGGCGGGAGTGCGATGTGACCGCAGCTGTTGCGCGCGGCGACTCTCAACAACCGTCTCCTGATGTGCAGGCCTTTGACCATCGTCCCGTCTTGCTGCAAGAGGCGGTCGAGTCTCTGCATGTGATTCCACAAGGAAGTTATGTCGATGCCACCTACGGCCGCGGTGGCCACAGTGCACTGATTCTTCAGCAGCTCGGTCCGTCTGGCCGATTAATCGCTTTCGATCGTGATCCCACTGCAGTGGCAGCAGGCAGAAAGATTCACGATCAGCGCTTTCAAATCATTCACGCACCCTTTAGCGAATTGCCGCAGCGGCTTGCGGAGCAGGGCATTGATCAGGTGGATGGCGTGCTGGCCGATCTCGGCGTCTCATCTCCGCAGCTTGATGATCCCCAGCGGGGTTTTAGCTTTCGATTACAGGGCCCGCTCGATATGCGGATGGATCCAACCCGTGGTGAGCCCGTATCGGCTTGGATTGCAAAGGCTTCGGTAGATGAACTTCAGAAAGTGATTAAAGACTATGGCGAAGAACGGTTTGCTGTTCAGATTGCAAACGCGATTGCGACTCGCTGCGCGTCAGCCGCTCGGGGAGAGGCTGAACCCCTGCAGAGGACCGAGGATCTGGCAGAACTTGTCGTCCAAACGCTTCGGCGGTGTCGTGCACGTCGTGAGCCAGGCCAGCATCCGGCGACACGAACATTTCAGGCTTTACGGATTCACATCAATCGCGAAATGGAAGAGCTCACGGCCCTGCTTGAGGCAGCCGTCCGCCTGCTACGTGAGTCTGGGCGCCTTGCGATCATCAGCTTTCACTCGCTGGAAGACCGGCTCGTTAAGCAATTCTTTCGCGATGCCGCGCGCACGGCACCGCCTGCCCCAGACCGCGGCATAAGCCGCAGCCAGCGGGCACTGCTTTCTGGATTGCAGGATCGGCTGGGACGGCCTGCCACCGATTCCCGGCTTCGGGTGATTGGACGGATTCGCCCACGCGAGGAGGAGATTGCCGCTAACCCACGGGCCCGGTCAGCAATGCTTCGCGTGGCGGAGCGCTGTGGCACAGCGCTGGAGCCTGCAAGATGACACGACGTCAGTGGTTTTTGGTGGGGCTGATTACGGCATCGTCGCTATCGCTGGTCAACGCCCGGTATCACGAGCGTCGGCTTTTCACGCAGATGGATCGGACAGAGCGTGCCGGATTAAAACTGGACTCGGATATCGAGGTCCTTCAGGTGGAGCTCACGGCCTTGCGCAATCCAGGCCGTATCGATGCAGCCGCCCGGCGTGATCTAAAAATGATTCCATTGCGGCCGACCGAGCCCATGTATTACCGGCCGAACAGTGGCGCGGGAGGCATGCGTTGAATAGCCATAGCAGCGCATTGCCCGGCCGTGTTCAATCCCGTGCGGCAGGCCGCTCGGCGGTGCCGGTGCTGACCTGGCGGGCAACGCAAGGCCGATCGCGTTTCGTATTGTTTTTATTGATGGCCGGTTTTTGCATTGTCATCGTCCGTGCCTTTACGTTGCAGCTGGTCAATGCCGATCAGTGGCAGACCCGTGCCGAAAAACGCTTTGAGCGGCCGAGAGAAATCCCGGCCAATCGCGGCCGCGTGCTGGATCGGCATGGCGAGGTGATTGCCTCCAGTGTTCAGGAGGAGCAGCTCGGTATTGTGCCCACGCGATTCGTGGGCAATCTTGCGCCGACAGGCGATAAGAAAGTTGATGCGCAGCGGGCCGCAAAAAAGAAACTCGAAGACCAGAAGCTTGATGAGCTTGCTGCGATTTTGGAGATGAAGCCGTCTGAGGTCCGCACAAAGATTTATGGCGCAAAAAAATTCTTCTGGCTTGCCCGCGGATTAAATCTTGAACAGGCGGATCGAATTCGCGGACTTCGCCTCGAGGGTGTTGAGCTTGAAAATGACTTTCGTCGCTACTACCCCTATGGAGAGGCGTTCGCGCACATCGTGGGATTTACCAACGCCCATGAGCAGGGGGCGGAGGGCCTAGAGGCTACACATGATCAGGCGCTGCGTGGCACATCCGGCCAGCTGCGTGTTGTCATTGACCGACGCGGATCGGCAGTAGAGGGCAGAACGATTGCGGACGCGCTTCACGGAAAAGACCTGCAGCTCTCATTGGATGCCAGCATTCAAAGCATGGTGTACTCAACGCTGAAGTCGGCGGTCGCAGAGCATCGTGCAAAAGCTGCAGCAGCAGTAGTGATTGATGCGCAGACGGGTGAGGTCTTGGCCCTTGTGAATGAGCCCTCGTTTGATCCCAATAACCGGACAAAGCTCAACCCCGATCGTGTCCGCAATCGGGCAGTCACCGATACATTTGAGCCAGGCTCAACGATGAAATCATTTTCGATTGCGGCGGCATTGGAGCTGGGCCGTGTGGGCCCGAAAACCGAGATACAGACAGCCCCGGGCAAGATCACAATCGGCAATCGCACCATCGGTGATTCGCATCCTCATGGCACGCTGACCGTTGAGGAGGTCCTTGCGAAATCCAGTAACGTCGGCACGGTTCGAATTACGCAGCGGCTGCAGGCCAAGGAGCTCTACGATCTCTATGTTGCCGCGGGCTTTGGCCGGGTGCCGGATGTTGGCCTAAATGGTGCGACTGCGGGACGGCTGCGTCAGCCTGAGAAATGGGTCCCGATTGATCAAGCCACGATTTCCTATGGACATGGTGTGTCGGTATCGCTGCTGCAGCTTGCGCGGGCCTACACTGTATTTGCCCGCGATGGAGATCTGGTGCCGATCTCCTTTGTTCCGCAGCCCGGACCCGTCGCCGGTGTGCCGGTGATTTCACCAGAGACCGCCCGTGCTGTTCGCAAGATGCTCGAGATGGCGACCACCCAAGGCACCGCACCCAAGGCCCAGATCGCAGGCTTTCGCGTGGCTGGAAAAACCGGCACAGCCCATAAGCCTGAGCGTGGGGGTTACGCAAAAAATAAATATGTTGCCTCGTTTGTGGGATTTGCACCCGCTGATCAGCCACGATTTGTGATTGCGGTCATGGTCGATGAGCCCAGCGCAGGCAAGCATTATGGTGGTGAGGTCGCTGCACCAATTTTTTCGCAGATTGCCAATGATGCCCTGCGCCGGTTGCAGATGTCACCGAATCCAGCGCTGCGAATCCTTCCTGCAGTTGCCCTCATCGGTGAGGGAACCGAATAATGACAGCGGTATTTCCGCCTCACCCAATGGCCCTGCGTGATGCGCACTCGGATCAGGCCGCCCAATGGCTGCGGCAGCGGCTTGGGCGGCAGGCCAATCTCTGCGCGGACAGCCGAAGGATTGCGCCCGGTGATGGATTTTTGGCCAGAGGCGGCAAGCGGTTTTCTGCAGAGGCGCATATTGCGGCCGCAATCGCGGCCGGAGCAGCCGCGATATTGATCGATACTGCAGATGCTGCAGCACTAGAAGACCGGCCAGGCCAGGTCCCGATGCTCGGTGTGCCGCAGCTGGGCCACCGGATGGGCATGGTGGCCTCAGCGTTTTACGGCCGGCCGAGTATGACCATGCAGGTCATTGCTGTGACGGGCACCAATGGCAAGTCAACCGTGACCGCAGCATTGGGCCATGCCCTCGCGGAGTGCGGTATTGCCTGTGCGGTGATCGGCACGCTTGGTGTCGGCGTGTTTCCCGCACACTGCGGCCCGTCATTTGAACCGAACTGGGAGCCACAGCTGACTGCTGGACTGACCACGCCGGATGCGGTGGACTTGCAGCGGCTGCTGGCAGATCTTCGCTCGCGACAGATCATGGTCGTTGCGCTAGAGGCCTCCTCATTTGGCCTGCAGCAGGGAAGGCTCCAAGGCTGTGCAATCAAGGCGGCTGCATTTACTAATCTGAGCCATGACCATCTTGATGTACACGGCACGATGGAGCGTTATGCACAGGCCAAGGCCTTGCTGTTTGCATCCCCTTCGCTGGGCACCATGATCGTGAACACAGATGACGCCTATGGACACCTGATGTGGGGCGCCACCGAACATCATATTGAGCGGATTGCGATCGGAGCACACTGGCCCGAGAACGCCCAGGGCGCAATGCGCAGCGCGGATCTGCAGCCGACTGATGCGGGCTGGCAATTCACAGTCATTGCGATGGGTGAGGCCGCTGATCTCTCGGGGCCGGTAACGCTGCCGGTTTTTGGCCGCCATAACGTTGATAACGCACTGATCGTCGCCGGATGCATGGTGGCGATGGGCATTGATGCTGAGCGCATTCGCGCCTGCCTGGCCCGTTTCCATCTTCCTTGTGGCCGTCTTCAGATGATCAAGCGCAGTAATCGGCCCTGGATCTGCATTGATTACGCCCACTCGCCAGATGCATTGGCCCGTGTGCTGGAGGCCCTGCGGCCTGTGGCCCAGGCGCGCCTGGGCCAGCTGATTTGTGTTTTTGGCTGTGGTGGCAATCGTGATGCTGAAAAGCGGCCCGCGATGGGAGCGATTTCAGCACAGCTTGCGGATCGGGTGATGCTGACGTCTGACAATCCACGCGATGAGACGGCGCAGAGCATCATGGCAGCGATTCGCTCAGGGGTGCCTGCCACGCTCGTGGACAAGATTCAGATGCAGCCAGACCGTGGGGCCGCCATCGCCTCGGCCGTCGCAATGGCTGGGGCCCAAGATGTTGTGCTCATCGCGGGAAAGGGCCATGAGCGTTATCAGATCATCGGTGAATCCAAGCTGCCGTTTAGTGATGAGGCCCATGCCCAGCAGGCTTTAGAGGCGTGGGTGGGACCAACGTCTGCGTTGCGTGCAGGAGAGATACATGCCGCAACTTAAAGAATTCATCACCCACGTGACAGGCGCTCAGCTGGTCATGCCCGATGGACTGGAAAATAATCAGGCCAGTGTTTTGCAAAAAGAATTCGATGGCATCAGCACGGATACGCGGACGCTGTCGCCCGGCGCAATCTTTATTGGCTTAAGCGGCCCACGATTTGACGGCGCCGCTTTTCTTCAGGCCGCGCAAGACCGCGGGGCATGTGCAGCAGTGTTATCGGCGACAGCCGCCCATCGATCGGGAGTCCGCCTGCCCCTGATTCTGGTACCGGATGCGCTCAGCGCCTTACAGCAGTGGGCCCGCCATTGGCGCAGCACGTGGGCCGGCTGCGCGATTGCGGTGACGGGCAGCAATGGAAAGACCACGGTCAAGCAGATGGTTCAGTCGATCGCAGAGGCTGATCTTGGGCCGCCGCAGGTCTGGGCAACTCCGGGCAATTTGAATAATCACATCGGGGTGCCGCACTCGGTGTTGGGCCTGCGGTCTGTCCACCAGATGGCAGTGTTTGAGCTT
>Ga0209990_10004195_pt1 | contig 10277 bp, 16 predicted proteins | sample NOAtaG_6_FD_187304 | JGI IMG/M metagenome (GOLD analysis project Ga0209990, IMG submission 187304) | Freshwater lake microbial communities from Lake Erie, under a cyanobacterial bloom - NOAA_Erie_Diel5S_2200h metaG (SPAdes) (version 2) | ecosystem: Environmental > Aquatic > Freshwater > Lake ...
ACTCAAACTCAAACGTCAGCACTTTGTACATTACCAATATATACCGGGTTTTGGAGCTTACGGCTTCGGGCTTTTCCATCTTATCGGAGGCTTTGCTAAATCCGCTACCTCCCTCATGCGTCAACTTATCGACGCAGGAACACTTGCCAACTTGCCCGGTGGACTCAAGACCCGTGGCCTGCGCATCAAAGGAGACGACACACCCATCGCACCGGGTGAATTCCGAGACGTAGATGTAGGCTCTGGCACGATACGCGACAACATCTTGCCCCTGCCGTACAAGGAACCTAGTCAGACTTTGTACACACTGCTTCAAAACATTGTGGAAGAAGGCCGCAGGTTTGCCGCTACCGCTGACATGAAGGTGTCTGACATGAGTGGCAACGCTCCTGTCGGTACAACACTGGCGCTGTTGGAGAGACAACTCAAGGTGATGACGGCTGTTCAAGCCCGTGTGCACTTTGCATTGAAGCAAGAGTTGGGTCTGCTGAAAAACATCATCCGTGATTACTCAGACACTGACTACTTGTATGAGCCAGAAGGTACCAAAGGCCCCCGTGCTAAACAGTCTGACTACCAACACGTAGATGTGATCCCCGTGTCTGACCCCAACGCCGCGACCATGAGTCAACGTGTTGTGCAGTACCAAGCTGTGATTCAGATGGCACAGATGGCGCCCGACATCTATGACTTGCCACAACTGCATCGCCGTATGTTGGAAGTGCTTGGCATCAAGAACGCAGATAAGTTAGTGCCGCTGGAAGAAGACCAGAAGCCTACCGATCCTGTGTCCGAGAACCAGAATGTGCTCAAGGGTAAACCACTCAAAGCGTTCATGTACCAAGATCATCAGTCACACATCCAAGTGCATATGATGTTGTTGCAAGACCCGCTGATTCAGCAGTTCATCGGTCAGAACCCCCGTGCTCCGGCCATTCAAGCGGCGCTTACTGCACACGTTGCAGAACACGTTGGCTATATGATGCGTCAGAAGATTGAGCAACAACTGGGTATGCCACTGCCACCCGAAGACGAGAAGTTGCCACCGAACGTGGAGATTGCTTTGTCTGGAATGATGGCGCAAGCGGCACAGCAAGTGCTCATGCAAGATCAAGCCAAGGCCGCACAACAGCAAGCACAACAGCAGGCACAAGACCCCGTGGTTCAGATGCAGTTGCAAGAGTTGCAACTCAAAGGAAAAGAGATCGAACTCAAGGCACAGAAGATAAGTCTAGATGCCGCAGCCAAAGCCGACGCACAAGCTCTGAAAGAGCAAGAAGTCAGCGGCAAGTTGGAGTTGGAATCAATGCGTGTTGGCGCTCAAATCAAAGAGAGCCAGTTTAAGCAACAGTTTGAACAAGAACGTGCTGGTTTGGAGATCGGGATCGACATCGCAAAAAGTAAAGCACAAGCTGATTTACAAGCACGTACCGCCGCACTGCAAAGCGCATCTCAAAACCAACCACCAACGGAACCTAAATCATGATCCAAGACTTCGCACGCGTATTGCGCGAAAAAATACGCACCGACATGAACAACTATGCCGATGATTTGGCTGGTGGGGGGTGTCGCACATTTGAAGAGTATCAAAAACTCTGCGGGATTATTCAGGGTCTAGCCCTTGCAGAGCGTTATCTAATCGACCTTGCACAGAAAGTTGAAGAATCAGATGAGTGACATTGATCTTTCCCCCGGTGCTTTTGCACTGCCTGAACCCATCCAAGCTTTGGATGCACCTGAACCTGACTTTAGCGATGAGCAGAAAGCCACGCAACTTCCTACCCCCACAGGTTGGAAGATTCTTTGCGCTGTGCCAGATGTTGACGAAAAGATTGCAGGATCGAGCCTGTATAAACCAGTTGAGTTTATGCGCCAAGAAGAACACGCTACCACCGTGTTGTTTGTTTTAAAAGTTGGCCCCGATGCGTACAACGACACCACCAAGTTTCCTAACGGAGCATGGTGTAAAGAAGGTGACTTCGTCTTAGTACGTACTTACTCTGGCACAAGATTCAAAATCTTTGGCAAAGAGTTCCGTCTCATCAACGACGACCAAGTTGATGCTGTTGTGCAAGACCCTCGCGGCTTAACCCGCGCTTGAAAGGATTAAAAATGCCAGAAGCATATAAATTTCCTGATGAAGTCGATGAAAATAACTCAAAATCAGTAGAAATTGAGAACGAAAGTACTGAAATTGAGATAGAAATTGTTGACGATACTCCAAAAGAAGACAGGGGTAAGAGGCCCTTGGGACGCGAAGTAGATGATCCGTCAGATGATGAGCTTGATTCTTACACTGACAGCGTTAAAAAGCGCATTAACGAGCTAACACACGCCCGTCATGACGAGCGCCGTGCCAAAGAAGCCCTTGCGCGTGAAAAACAAGAGTTGGAGCGCATTGCGCAACACATCTTGGAGGAGAATAAACGCCTCAAACAGCACGTAAGCACGGGTGAACAGACTTATTCTGAAACAATCAAGGCGGCAACACATGCTGAGCTTGAAAATGCCAAGCGTAAGTACAAAGAAGCATACGAAGCAGGTGATTCTGATGCCCTGTTAGAGGCACAAGAGGCCATGACAGACGCTAAGATGCGTGTAGAAGCTGCAAAAAACTTTAGACCTACCCCTTTACAACAAGATGATATTGATGTACAAATCAGGTCATCTCCTCCACCCCGGCAAGAGATCGACGATAAAACCTTGCGCTGGCAAGCAAAAAACCAGTGGTTCGGTCAACCGGGGTATGAAGAATTAACCAGCTTTTCTCTAGGGCTGCATCAAAAACTAGTGAACTCGGGGGTTGACCCTCGCTCTGACGAATATTTCGAGCGCATTGATGCTCGCATTAAATCAACTTTTCCAGAAGTATTTGGGAAGGAAGAAAAGCCTAAATCGGTTGATGGCTCTAAAAAAGCTGCAACAGTAGTTGCTTCCGCGACTAGATCGTCTGGGGTAAGAAAAGTTGAAATGTCGCCAACGCAAATCGCCTTGGCTAAAAAATTTGGATTAACCCCACAGCAATACGCTGTTGAATTAGCAAAATTGGAGAAACAAAATGGCTGATACTATTGACCGCATCACACGTGATTTAAAAACACGCGATAAATCTGTTCGTGCAGTATATGTACCGCCGAGCAACCTGCCCGATCCGACACCTGATCCAGATTACATATTTCGCTGGGTAGCGACTCATGTGCTAGGTCAGCCGTTAGCCAACAACGTGTCTTTACAGATGCGCGATGGTTATGAGCCGGTGAAAGCAGTGGATCATCCAGAATTGGCCTTGTTTGGTAACAACGCAAACGGCAATGTGGAAATTGGTGGACTGATGCTTTGCAAAGCCCCCAAGGAACGCGTTGAAGCCCGTGATGAGTATTACAAAAAGCAAGCTCAAAACCAGATGGATTCAGTTGACAATCATTTCATGCGAAATAGTGATCCTCGGATGCCCTTGTTTGCTGACCGCAAGTCAACAACAAGTCGCGGAACAGGGTTTGGTTCTGGTTCTAAATAAACAGGAGTCTTTATGGCTTATCCTACAGTCTCGGCCCCTTACGGTCTAAAGCCTGTAAACCTAATAGGTGGACAGGTATTTGCGGGTTCAACCCGTTTGATGCAAATTGCTAGTGGCTACGCTACTAACATTTTCTATGGTGACTTGGTAAAACGCGTGTCTGACGGCACTATCGAAAAGGACACTGGCACAACAACTGCCACGCCCGTCGGTATTTTCTTAGGCGTAAGTTTTACTAACAGTTCAACTGGTCAAGTCCAGCAACAACAGTTTTATCCAGCAAGTCAGGCAATTAAGTCTGGCACGCAGATTTTTGCTGTGGTCGCTGATGATCCTGATACGTTGTTCCAAGTTGCTGTTGTGTCTGGCACAACTGTTATCTCTGGTGTTGGCATTTCCGCCATCGGAAATAACGCCACGTTGGTACAGAACGCAGGTAGCACCACGTCAGGTAACTCTGCCGTAGCTATTCTGGACAGCACCGCCACAACCAATACTTTGCCTATTCGTATCATTGACGTAGTGCGGGATACCGCCACTGCTGCTGATAACTTCCCTGAAGTTATTGTCAAGATCAATGCGACTATGCATCAGTACAACAACTCAACTGGCGTATAAGGAGCATAAATCATGGCTATTTCACGCGCACAACTACTTAAAGAACTGCTCCCCGGCCTGAACGCTTTGTTCGGCTTGCAGTACGCCACCTACGGCGAAGAGCACAAAGAAATCTACGAAACAGAGAAATCTGAGCGTAGCTTCGAAGAAGAGACAAAACTGTCTGGCTTCTCTGCTGCTCCAGTCAAGAACGAGGGTTCAGCCATTGCTTATGACAATGCGCAAGAAGCGTTCACGGCTCGCTATAACCACGAAACCATCGCCTTGGGTTTCTCAATCACTGAAGAAGCGGTTGAAGATAACTTGTACGACAGCTTGTCTGCTCGCTACACCAAGGGTCTGGCTCGTGCTATGGCTTACACCAAGCAGGTTAAAGCTGCATCTGTCTTAAACAACGGCTTCACAGGCGGTGTTTATGCTGGCGGCGACGGTGTTGCTCTGTTCTCTACAGCGCACCCCCTGATCTCTGGTGGTACCAACAGTAACCGTCCTTCAACCAACTCTGACTTGAATGAAACATCGTTGGAAAACGCTGTGATTCAGATCGCTGCTTGGACTGATGAGCGCGGCTTGCTGATTGCTGCTAAGCCAAGAAAATTGGTTGTGCCTCCAGCACTTCAGTTCGTTGCTACTCGTTTGCTCGAGACTAACCTTCGTGTTGGTACCGCTGACAACGACATCAACGCGTTGAAGAACAACGGTTCAATCCCTGAAGGTTACACAATTAACCATTACCTGACAGACACCAATGCTTGGTTCTTGTGCACAGACGTTCCTAACGGCCTGAAGCACTTTGAGCGTATGGCCTTGACTACTGGCATGGACGGTGACTTTGATACAGGTAACGTTCGTTACAAAGCCCGTGAGCGTTACAGCTTCGGCTTCTCTGATCCATTGGGCGTCTTTGGCTCCCCCGGTTCAACCTAATATTTCTTTGGAAATATTTTAAAAGGGGCCTTGTGCCCCTTTTTCTTTTGGTGTATATTGTTCTCAATCCGGGCTTTCCGGTGTATCAAACAGTCCCGGCTGACGACATGCAGATTGATACGCCTAACTTGCATGTAAGGAAAAATCATGGCAAATACCACGTTTAACGGCCCAGTTCGTTCCGAGAATGGCTTTCAAGACATTTCTATCAACGCCACCACTGGCGCTGTTACTGTTGACGCTACGTTTGGTGCTACCACCGTCGTTACAGATTTGAACACCACCAATCTGGTTTTTACAGATCAAAATCATCCAACAACTGCTGCGATTAACGCAACAGCTACAGCCACCGCAGCCCAAGTTGCAACTGGCTACATCACTTCTACTTCCGCCGCCGCTACAACCATCACTTTGCCTACTGGCACGTTGCTTGGCGCAGCCTTGGGCGCTACCGCTGGTACTGTACTGGACTTGTATGTTGATAACACCGCCGGTGCATCAACTGTAACTATTGCTGTTGCCACCAACGGTATTTTGTCTACCGCTGCCGCTGACACTGCTGGTAGCTTTGGCGACTTGACAATTGCTGCTGGCGCAACCGGTATTGGTCGCTTTACGATTATGTTCTCAAGCGCAACAGCGTACGTGTTCACTCGTACCGCCTAATCAACCCAAGGGGCTTTTAGCCCCGTTTTTAAAGGAGCTTGATTATGATGCAGACAGACGTTAAGAGTGCTTACGTAGCGGCTACGGCTACTGCCTTTAGTGGAAGAACCCGTTTAAAAGGTGTTGTTGTAACTCCCGGCTCTGCCGCAGGCACTGTGGTAATAAGAGATGGTGGCGCAAGCGGTACGGTGGTATTTTCTACTGCGACAACCGCTGCTGGAACCCCCTTTAATGTGGTGATACCCGGTGAAGGTGTTCTTTGCCTGACGGATATACATGTAACTGTGTCCGGTGCTGCAACTACGGCAGTTGTGTTCTATGGCTAAGTCCCCAGCATGGCAACGCAAAGAGGGGAAGTCCGAGAAGGGCGGCTTGAACGCCAAAGGACGGGCTTCTTACAATGCAGCCAATCCCGGCAAGCCGGGGCTGAAGCGTCCTCAACCAGAGGGCGGCAAACGCCGCGACTCTTTCTGCGCCCGTATGGAAGGCATGAAGAAGAAGCTGACCAGCGCAAAGACAGCCAACGATCCGGATTCAAGGATCAATAAGTCTTTGAGGGCGTGGAACTGTAAAGATGGTGGCTATGTGACTGCGGCTGATGGCTGCGCTACAAAAGGCAAGACAAAAGGGCGGATGGTATGACCGAAGATGCTATCCAAACCGCCCGTGAATTGGCCACGCATGCGTCTGACATTAGACATCTGCAAGATGACATGGACAAAATGTTGGAAAACATGAAAACCATGCAAGCAACGCTGACGGCTATTGACAAGACTTTGTCTGAGGCCAAAGGTGGTTGGAGAATGTTGATGCTGTTGGCAGGTGCAAGCGGTACTGTTGGGGCGGGGGTAGTTCAACTCGTGCATTGGTACTCAGGAGGCAAGTGATGCCTAGCACAAGTAAGAAGCAACACAATTTCATGGCGGCTATAGCGCACAACCCTGCGTTTGCCAAGAAGGTTGGAATACCGCAAAGCGTCGGAAAAGATTTTGACGAAGCGGATAAGGGTAAGAAGTTTGGTTCTGGCGGGCGTACTCGTCCAGATGTTCAGAAGGTGAATAAGCCTAAAACCGATCACGGTAAATCGGCTTTCTTTAATAAAGGTGGTGATACTATGGCTAAGATGAATCCCGGCTTCATGGCAATGATGGCTAAGAAAAAAGGCGCCCCTGCTAAAAAAATGGCTGGTGGCGGTATGGCTATGGGTAAAGTTAAAACAGCCGCCCCTAGCAAAGACGGTATTGCTGAAAAAGGCAAGACCAAAGGCAAGATGATTGGCATGAAAATGGGCGGCAAAGCCTGCTAAGGGGAATACTATGAAAGGCACATTAGGCAAAATAAGCCCTCAAAAAGCCAAACAAGACGCCGATGAAATTAAACGCGATCAAGAGTACGTAGATCGCGCTATTAGCCCTGAAGGGTATTCAATGGAACGGGGTTTAGGCCCTACTTTAGCGGCTCAACGTTTACGTAAAGACTCTGATGAAGGGCGCTATGCAGCCCCCGGATACGGAGATTTAGGCCAATTTGCTGGTGGTAGTGGCCGTGGTGGTTCTAAGCCACGAGACGAAGAAGTAAGTGCCGGTGCGTCAGCCATGAAACGTGGCGGTAAAGTCAAAAAGATGGCTAATGGTGGCTCAGCTTCCTCACGCGCTGACGGTATTGCTGTTAAAGGCAAGACCCGTGGAAAGATTTGTTAAACCATGATGGCCAGCCGCGGTATGGGGGACATCGCCCCCTCTAAAATGCCCAAGGGCGTCAAGAAAGCCCGGCGGGACGACACCGACTTCACTCAGTACAAAGAGGGTGGGAAGGTTAACGCCGCTGGCAACTACACCAAGCCTAGTCTTCGCAAGAAGATCGTGTCTCAGGTGAAGGCGGCGGCTACGCAAGGTACGGGCGCAGGTCAATGGTCGGCTCGTAAAGCACAGCTTGTTGCCAAGAAGTACAAGGCGGCGGGCGGGGGTTACCGAGATTGAAAGCGCCCCAAAAATCGTTGAAGGATTGGGGCGACCAAAAATGGAGAACCAAAAGTGGAAAACCGTCTAGCAAAACAGGCGAGCGCTATCTTCCAGAAGCTGCGATCAAAAGTCTCAGCCCTGCTGAATACGCTGCGACGACCAAAGCCAAGCGTGCAGGAAAAGCCGCCGGAAAACAATTCGTAAAGCAACCCAAAACAATTGCAAAGAAAACGGCAGGCTTTAGATGACCACTTCAGGAACCACAGCGTTTAATCTTGACCTTAATGAATTGGTCGAGGAAGCGTTCGAACGCGCTGGTTCGGAGTTGCGTACGGGCTACGATTTACGTACAGCCCGTCGTTCATTGAATTTGATGTTTGCTGATTGGGCAAACCGTGGTGTCAACATGTGGACGTTTGAGCAGGGTACGATTAACCTGACTCCGGGTCTGAACACCTACGCACTGCCCGTAGATACAGTGGATTTGCTTGAGCATGTCATTCGCACAGGCGCGGGTAACGTATCCACGCAGGCTGACTTGACCATTACCCGTATTAGTGTTTCTACCTATGCCACGATACCCAACAAGTTGCAACAAGCCCGCCCGATTCAAGTGTGGTATCAGCGTTTGGATGGGCAGACTTCCTCGATTGGCACGACACTGAACGGTGGTATTAGCGCCACAGATACAACAATTACGTTGACTTCAGTGGCAGGGCTTCCGGCTACAGGCTTTTTGTTGATCGGTGCTGAAACTATTCAGTACGGCTACATCTCTGGCAACGTGCTTTACAACTGTTTCCGTGGGCAGAATGGTTCAACTGCAACGTCGCATTTAACAGGCGTGGCTGTATACACGCAGAATTTGCCTTCTATAACCGTTTGGCCAACCCCAGACAACAGCACAACGTATCAGTTTGTTTACTGGCGCATGCGCCGTATTGATGATGCTGGCGGTGGTGTACGCACGATGGATGTGCCTTTCCGCTTCCTGCCCTGTATGGTGGCAGGTTTAGCCTATTACTTGGCTCTTAAGATTGAAGGAGGCGCTGAGCGCCTGCCCGTCTTGAAGCAACAGTACGATGAAGCTTGGCAGTTGGCCGCAGACGAAGACCGCGAGAAGGCCGCTGTACGCTTTGTACCTCGTCAAATGTTTATCGGTAGCAGTACGTAAATGAGCAATCGGTTTGCTTCTGGCAAGAACAGTATCGCCATGTGCGATAGGTGCGGCCAACAGTTTAAATTAACGTCGCTTCGCAAAGAGATTCAGAAGACCAAGATTTATAATTTGCTTGTGTGCCCGCAGTGCTGGGATCCAGATCAGCCGCAGTTATTGCTTGGTATGTTCCCAGTGGATGATCCACAGGCAGTGCGTAACCCGCGCAAGGACACAACGTACGTGACGGCGGGTACAAACGCTAGTGGTAATTTGACTGGCGGATCACGGGATGTTCAGTGGGGGTGGGCACCGGTAGGTGGGTCGAGTAATTTTGATGTTGCTCTCACGCCAAACTACTTGGTGGCAACGACGTTTGTTGGTACAGTTACAGTAACAGTTACTTAGGAGTTAGTTATGAAAGACAAGACACAAGACATGAAGATGATTAAATCTGCTGTCGGCAAGCACGAGAGAAACATGCACCCCGGCAAAACGCCTACAAAGCTTGCCAAAGGTGGTAAGACCAATGAGATGATGATGCAGTATGGCCGCGGTATGGCCAAAGTTAAGAATCAGGGGAAATAACATGGCCAAGATTAACAATCAACCCGCCTCTACAAATCCCGGCATTCCCCCAAACCGCAGTAAAGCCGACACCGTTAATATGTCTATTGGCAACATCAGCAAAAACGCTGGTAACGAAACCACTAAGACATCCGGTATTGTCACCCGTGGCAACGGCGCGGCGACTAAGGGAACTATGGCCAGAGGCCCGATGGCATAACTATGACCAAGACTGAGCTTTACGCTGCAATACAGGCATACACGGAGAACACGGAAGCAGATTTCGTGGCTAATCTTCCCGTGTTCGTTACGCAGTCTGAGCAGCGTATTTATAACTCGGTTCAGTTCCCCTCGATTCGCAAGAACGTGTATGGGCAGGTAACGGCAAACAACAACTACCTTCAGTGCCCTACAGACTTTCTGGCGGTGTACTCTTTGGCCATCATTACGGGTGTGACGGGCGGTGACTTGAATACCGGTACGTACGAGTACTTGTTAAACAAAGACGTTAACTTTATTCGTCAAGCGTACCCCACAGCCAATGAAACAGGTTTGCCTCGTTACTACGCCTTGTTTGGCCCACGTTCAGACAACGCAGACGAGTTAACGTTTATTCTTGGCCCAACACCAGATTCAGGCTACTACACCGAACTGCACTACTATTTCTACCCCGAGTCGATTACAGTAGCGGCAAACGAACGTACATGGCTTGGCGATAACTTTGACTCCGTGTTGTTGTACGCATCTTTGGTTGAGGCTTACACATACATGAAGGGTGAAACCGACATGATGCAGTTGTACAACCAGAAGTTCATGGAAGCACTTGCACTTGCAAAACGTTTGGGCGATGGTATGGAGCGTCAAG
>Ga0209990_10004197_pt1 | contig 10276 bp, 8 predicted proteins | sample NOAtaG_6_FD_187304 | JGI IMG/M metagenome (GOLD analysis project Ga0209990, IMG submission 187304) | Freshwater lake microbial communities from Lake Erie, under a cyanobacterial bloom - NOAA_Erie_Diel5S_2200h metaG (SPAdes) (version 2) | ecosystem: Environmental > Aquatic > Freshwater > Lake ...
ATAATGATTTCTATTTCATTTTTATTGTTTATTTTTTCTTGGTTTAATAAAATAAAAAATGGACGTGTATGTGGCAAAACTGTTGTTCTATTCTCCGTTTGGTAATCTGTCTCATTCGGGACAGGATTCTTATTACTGATGAAAGTCAGACCTTGAAAAAATTTATCAAGTTGTGTATGATCTATATTTGATTGAAAGTTATAAACATTAACATATTCTTTTTCTTCAATATTGTTTTTATACCCAAATTGAAGTATTGGTTCAGAGGGTTTTTTCATAAAGCCAAATATAGATTTTTTAGGTGATGTTGACCCTAGTGTTTTTATTTTAAACGAAATATTTATTGTTGGTATTTCTAGAAACTCACCACATAATTTTTTATATTCTATTAATCTATCCTGTAAATCCTTGTTAATGTCTATTTCCTGGAAAGGTTTATTATTTGCACCGTTCATTAGTATTTAACTGTTTGCTATACACTACTTTTAGAAAAAAATTAAAAATGGTTTAATTAAAATCCTAGTTGTTTTTAAGTGTTGATTAATCTATTAGAACATAATAAACTTTCCCTGGTGTAAAACCATTAAAGTTTGTAGAAGATGCTCTAGTATATGCACCAAAATTCTCAACAAAACACCAATCACCTATAGTCATTTCAGGCAACATCGCTTTTTCACTCAATTTATCTAAGGAATCACAAGTGGGACCGAAAATAATAGAAGGATATAATTCTGTTTGATCTCGTCCACTAAATGGTTTAATATTGGGATTTGCATAGTCAAACTTGATAGCACTAAAACTACCATATAAACCTTCATTAATGGTGTATTGATATTGTTTTTCTCCAGTTTTTTTGTTAATTTTCTTTTTAAGACCAATGATATTACACACAAGTGTATGAGATGTAGTGCAAAAGAATCTTCCAGGTTCAGCTATAAATGATACTTTTTCACGAATATCTCCAAAAATAGTATCAACTGACTCTCTGATTTCAGAGGCTATTTCAGAAAATTCAAGTTGTGTTTGAGAATCATATCCAGGGAAACCACCACCAATGTCTAGTATAGTTAAATCAAATCCAAAATCAGTTTTAGCCATATCGAATACTTTACGGGCATCTTCTAATGCTTTTCTATAATAACCTGATTTACCACAATTACTACCAATATGAAAAGAAACACCAACCAAATTTAATTCAAGAACATTTACAAGATTTAATAATGTTTTGGCTTCATCTTGATCACATCCAAATTTACAACTAAATTGACAAATAGATCCACTATCATCAACTTTAAGTCTCATGACTAGTTTAGCTTTGGGATGATGAATTTTAATTTTGTGTAATTCAGCTTCTGAATCAAAGGTTAGCAAATCAACTTTCTTTTGACGTGCAAATTGTATTTGGGTAATTTCTTTACATGGGTTTGCATAGATAATTTTATCATGATCAACATAACTGATAGCTTCAATAATCTCAGATTTACTAGCACAATCAAAGCCACATCCAAGTGAAGATAATAGTTTTAAAATCATTGGATCAGGATTACTTTTAATTGCATAAAAAGGAACAATAAATGGTAATTCTTTCATCCATAAATTATATTTTTCTAAGATTTTTTTAATATCTACAATGTAAAAGTGATCATTGGAACTTTTAATTTCTAGGAAATAAGAAATAATATCATGAATATCACTAGGAGAATTAAATTTATACACTTTTAATTGTTCGTCCTCATATCCATTGACATAAGAAACATCATATAGTTCAGGTAATTGTTGATACTGATAATCATCATTGCTCATAATAAGTATTTACATTAAAATAAGAAATAGTTATTTCAATTTTTTTTTTACAAAAATAAATAAAAATAAATTAATCAATGAATCTGTTAAATTAACTTAGATCGACATTAATATTTCTTGAATCACCATTTTTATTTCCGGTAATATCATTCAAAAAATTGTCTAATCCACTGGGTCCCGACATTTGTCTTCTCTCTGCCGGTGCATTTCGTGGTGGTGCTGATGGATTATTAAAAGGTGGTCTTTGAGTTGGATCAACACCCATTGAGCCAGCCATCATACCCGCTAAATTAGCTTCGTGTGGTCCCTGTTGTGCCATAGTGCTTAATAAAGTTTGTTGCATGTGCTTCATTAAATCGGGGTTTTGTCTGAGAATATCTTGAGCACCTGGTAATACACTCTTGAACATAGTATTACTCAAGTGATACATTAGGGCACTACCACCTAAACTTAATGCTAATCTTAACTCAACGGGTAAACTTCCTTTATCTTTATATTTTTCATACATTTCCTCAAACATTTCATCATAATCATGTTGTTGAGAATAAACATGATCAGACCAACCGTCCAGATAAAAATCAATTGGATTGGCTTTAGTATTAAAATATTCAAGTGCAGTTGTGGCAGAAACTAACATTTGACGATACATTTTAACCGAATTATCCATGAGTCTCTCATTATGCAATTTCTCATATTCAAATTTAATTTCTTCATAATCAGAATTCATAGTATATGTTCTAGGAACAATAACACCTTTTCTCTTAAGACGTTCCAATTTACAGAGAAGTTCAAACTTTTTCTGTTGTCTTTCCTCAATTGACATTGGTTTTTCAGGTGCTTGTGGAGATGGCATATATGTATTTTGTTGTGTATGTTGTTGATTGAAAGTATATGCTTGAGGTTCCGGAGTTAGCAGATCATCATTAAAATTAAAACCAATATTACCAGAAGGTGGTTTAATTTCAACTGGTGATGGAATCGTATTACTTTGACGATTATCAGAAGATTTAATATCATCCTTTAGAAAATCATCTAAACTACTGAAATCATTACCACCACCACGCAAATTATCCCCAATATTTAAACTTAAACTAGGGGTTTCATTATCTATTTTATTATACATATTCCGGGTAAATGATGATTTAGGTTCTTCAACTGGAGCACTGAACGTAATCGGAGAAGATCTAGGGCTAGGTTTTTTCTGTTTATCCTTATTAATAATTAAATCCAATCCAATAGATGAATCCCCTCTACCACTACTAGAAGTTGGCGTAAATGATCGTGGGGGATCACGTATTACTAAATTAGGTCTATTACTATTATGAGTGCTTGGTAATGGAGATGATGGACCAAGATCAATATCTTTAATGTCGTCTAGAGAATCAAATTTAAAATTCATTTCACAATTTAAAGTTTTATCTAGAAAGAAAAATTATTACTTATACGCATTATATTATCAATTCTTTTTATGTTGTCTTTCCAAATAAATAATCCATTATTTTATTTTCCTCTTTTTTTATTTTTACAAAATTTTTTAGATATCCTTTTACATTTCCCTTTGTATTTCCCTTTACTTTTTTATCTTTCACAACAGTATCTTTTACAACAGTATCTTTTACAACAGTATCTTTTACAACAGTATCTTTTACAACTGTGTCATTAACAACAGTATCTTTCACAACAGTATCTTTTACAACTGTATTATTTAGTTCTTTTTTAGGATCTTTAGTTTTTTTATTTTTAACATTATCTTTGACATTATATTTACGATCAATATAGTAGCAGTTAGTTAAATAAGCATCAGCTAAATCGTCTTTTTTCTTGTGAGTTTCGAAGAATGTTTTCCATTTTTGGTTATTTTTAAGCATTTCAGTTGTATATAGAACGGCTTTCTTTTTATTCATTTGATATTGATTACCCGACACAGTTTTTCCTATTTTATCATCTTCATCATGGTATGCTTCTAATTTTTTACTTGCAGAAAAGAAATGAATATCATTAATTTTGCCTGTCATTGTTCCATTTATGACAAACCAACTATATAATAATATCTGAATAGATTTCATAGTAGGGTTTTTGAGAACTGGTTGATTTTCTATAATCACTTCATCAACATCTAGAAAATCATCTTGGTGTTTATTTAAATGTGAATAGAGATTTTCAGATAATTTTAACATGGGTTGCCCCATAGCTTTTGCTTTTTTTGTAATTTTAATTTCATGTGTTTCAAAAGGATCTTTCTTTTGAACTATTTTGAGATGTTGGTTGCAATAGGATAAACTTAGATTCTTTTTTGAACAAAACGTAGCAGTTTTGCCACAACAATGACTGGTAGCTTCACAATCTTTTTCAGTATTTTTATCTTTGACTTTATAACAACATGTAATTTTTTTACTAAGATCTAGGAAATTAGTTGCTTTGTATTTATTCATTTGCCGATGTTTTTTACAAAGACCCTTTTCAGGATTATCCTCAAATAAAAACATAGCTTTAACATTACATTTAGCACCTTTTGCACTACTTTCACAACATGATAAAGGTTTTTTCACTTCTTCATCTACAGCTTCCATTAAATTAATAACTCCCCAATTAATTATTGTTTTGGTCTTTTTTTCAAGATCATAATCAATAGTTGAATAAGCTAAATTCTTAATACCAATATCCCATGCTAAATATTTCATTATCTTAGTTTTTATTATCTTAGTTTTTTTACTTTTTAATAGAAAAAAAAACTACTTTTTAAACCCTTTTTTTCTCATATTTTATTAAAGGACACTTAATAATATGAAAAAAGGGAAAAGTATGAAAAAAGGGAAAAGTATGAAAAAGGGTAAAAGAGGATTGAAAAAGGAATCTTTTGGTTTGACGTCTATGCAACCAACAATTTTATACAGTCGTGATTCTAATAATGGTTTAGAAACCATTAAAGCCAGTCAAACATTTACATCCCCTGATGATGATTCTATAACATATGTATCAACTAAAACATCAATAATGCCGACTAGAGAAATAACCACTCCTTCTGGTATTACAAGTTTAAGCGGGAGAGAAAAGAGAGCTATGGTAATTCAATATTATACCAATATGCAACCAACTAAACTTAAAAAAATTAGAAAACACACTAAAAAGACTATGAAAAAGACCATGAAAAACACTACTAAGAAGACTATGAAAAAGCATTAATAAATATTAATAAACATTTAGGGTTATTTTTGGATATTTTAGATTTATGTTTATATGAAAAATTGATTATATTATTTTATATATTGTTTGAATAACCATGTTTGGTATTTTGCCCATGCTTGCTCAGATTCAATCTGAGAACCCAAGTTCTTCCTCAGCTTCTTCTTCCAAGAAGAGCGGACAGAAGAATCATTCAATTTCTTTGACTGCATCATCACCCAGTCAAAAGATCCTTCACCGGAACCAACGGTGCAACCGAACTGCTCGTGCAGTCCATCAGAGCACACGAGCCAAGACGTCTGGTCAGACGTATCACGAACAGAACATTGATGTTCATTTTGGGGATTTTGCTGACCAACTGGGATGTTGTGATCTCGTTGTCCGGGTGTTTCCTGGAAAGGGTCATTCTTTTCCACTGAGGTGCCGATGCACAAGTTCATCGTGTCTTTCATGTGTTCCCGCAGAGACACGGAAGACTCCAGCTGTTCATCAGCTAACCATTCAGACCATTCAGAAGGATGGTTATCATGCAACTTTCACGTGCAACCATGAGGGACGTCGTTGTGCGTTCTGCAAGCGCACTGGATTTGCTTCTGATTCAGTTCGTGTGCAGATCAGACAGCCAGCAGATGATTCTGATGATTCAGATGTTCCTTCTGACACTGATGAGTCAGTATCACCACGAGATTACTGGCGTTCTCCAGATCTGCCTTCACATACAGCACGTCAGAAGGAACATCGTGAGGCGAAGTCATGTCCTCATGGGCGTCGACGATGCAGACAGTGCACCAAGGAGACCCACCACAAGGGATCCGTCAAGCGCTCTCATGATCTGAAGAGTGCAACATTCCAGAAGATCACACAGACTCTTGATCCGACGACTGATGACGACGACGATTTCCCAGACGATCGTCCGTGGACGAAGCAAGATCATTTCATGGCAACCCAAGGAGATGATTTGATCATTCGACATCCGGAAGACATTCCATGGGACGACAAGCTCTGTTCAGAGACCATTCCACAAGACATCGAGTTCAATGGTTCTGAGTGGATCGTCAGGACTTAAACAACACACTTAACTTTCGATTAAACTAATAAAAAATTTAATTAACAAATTAAAACATTTTTTTTTATCAAAAGTTATAATTAAAATAGTTGAACTGATTCTGTCAGCATCAAAAGATTATCTTGTATTGTGTGTTTATAGTAATTACCAACTGGATGTCTTGTTATTAACAATATAGTTTGGTATGGATTCTAAACGGATCTTGGTGCCCCAGTCGGTTTCGTCTGTATCAAAAATATATTCATTATAACTTTTAGCTAGTTCAACAAAGTCTTTGTTTTTCATAAACTTTTTAACGACTGATTCTGGTTCAATCTTATTACGAACATAGAATACTACTGTTCTACATTTAATTAAATGATGAAGTTTTTCAAAGTTTTTTAGAATAACCTGTTTCCCATATTCATTTTTTAATAAACAATCAACCAATTTAAAAAGATGATCATTTGAATTAACTGACATTTCTAAATAATTAGGATAATTATTTAAAAATTTTAATAAAAATCCAGGATGATGTTTCAGATTGTTTTTTAAATATGATTCGTTTTCTAATAATATCTGTTGTCTAAGTGGATATTCAGAAACGTTATCTGGATTAAACATCTTTGGATCTGCGTTTTCCCATGATTCAGATGGTATTTGATCTAAAAGATTTTTATGATGTTTTAGATCATATTCTGTAATTTTATTCAAACACCATCCAATTACATAATTAATAAATTCTTTGGAATAATCAGATGCAAATACAGACCCTTTGATATTTTTTGTAAGAAATTCTTTTAATAATTCAATAGGAAACTTGACATTAATACCTTTCTGATCTGTATAATTTTCAAGAAGTGTTTTTAGTGTTGGTTCTCTATATATTTCATCTATATCACTTTTATCTCTGACTTTATAACTGTGTGTGTATTGAAACCAGAATTCTTCAGAAATCCATTTTGGATTTTTTAGATTATATAATAACGAAAACGAAACAGAATAAGGGTAGTAAGGGTATTTTTCCAAAAATTTAGAATAATCATTTCTAGATGCATTCACATCTTTAACTATCATAGTGTGAATTTTTTCAACTATTTTATCCTTGTGAGAATACGTTTCCAAAAAATCACAACAGTGTTCAAAAGCTACGGGGTCAGTATCGTTTTGTACACCCTTAATTATTTTTTCAATAATATAATCTGTTGTTTTCTCATTAAATTTAAAATCATTTATAAATTCATTGTAGTTTGAACGAGAAACACCACCATTATATATTGAATCAATTAATTTATTATGAATATACTTAATCCAAAAATAATCTTTAACTTTACGAATTGGTTTCATAAAGGTTGAATAACTTGATTCTGTATATTTATCGTTATTTACAACAGAACAGTTTCTTGAAGGCATAGTTTGTTTTGCAAAAACAACACTATCACCAATAAGAAATCCAGCTACACTTATACCTGTAATACGAGGTAAATATTTCATTGATAATGTTCGATACATCCTAAATCTCAATAAACTAAAGATACTTTATACAAAAATCAAAATGTAGATTCAATTTTTTTTATATAGTAAAAACATTTGAAAAATAAAAATAAAGGATTATAGATTAGATTAAAGGAATTCAGAAATCTCTTCGGGGTCAGTTGGCCACTCTTCAATTTGGATATTGTAGTGTTTCTCAATATCATGCATTTTGTAATCATCATATGGTGTTTTAAAATTAATTGCAACACCTTTACGACCATATCTACCACTTCTACCAATTCTATGTAAATAATTGTCAACTGATCTAGGAATATCATAATTAATAACTACTGAAATCTGTTGAACATCTATACCACGTGATAAAAGATCAGTGGAAACTAAAACCCTAGTTCCTCCAGTTTTAAACTGTCTCATCCTTTCTTCTCTTTCAAACGGTGTCATTGAACCATGAATTGAAGAAATACTGAAGTTGGCATCAATTAATCTTTGACTTAAATCTTCAACCATTTTACGGGAATTACAATATATAATCGCTTGAGTAATCGTTAATACATTATACAAATCACATAACATATCAAATTTATGTTCATTTCTTTCTATATTCACATAATACTGTTTAATACCAGAAAGACTCAATTTATCTGGTTCTACTAAAATTTTAATGGGATTTCTCATTAATTTCTTAGTAATTTCAAAAAAATCATCTGGCATCGTTGCACTAAATAATGCCGCCTGAACATCATCTGGTAATGATCTAAAAATATGTTCAATTTGTAATAAGAAATCCATTTTTTTATTATCTTGATCATTTCTGTTGTCATTTCTGTTGTCATTGCGGTGATTATATCTCTTTTTTAACATCTCATCAGCTTCGTCAATCACAATAATTTTAACTGATTTAGTTCTTAATGCTTTCCTATTAATCATATCATAAATTCTACCAGGTGTTCCCACAACAACATGAGGTCTTTTTCTAAGAGCTTCTATATTTTTATCAATAGGATTCCCACTAATAGCTAAACAAACATTTATTTTTAGATATTGTCCAAGATGTTTAATCACTGATTCTATTTGATCCGCTAATTCACGAGTATTTGCTAAAACTATTGCTTGAGTATCTTTTAAATTTGGATCAATAACTTGCAAAAGTCCTATTGAATATGTAGCAGTTTTACCCATACCTGATTGAGCTTGTCCAATTACATCACGATTTTGAATGATAGGATAAATACCTTTGCTTTGGATTGCACTAGGTCTCTCATAACCATAACTATAAATACCACGTCTGAGTAAATCTCTTAACTCTAAATCATCAAAACTATTAAACGTCGGTAAATTTTCCGAAGTTAAGTCCATCCCTCTAGGATAATTTATTAATTTTTCATCTGTTTGCTCCATATGTATATAAAAAAAAGAAAGAATTCTTATACCCTTTTTATTTTAACTATTATCATGAATCACATAAGTATTTACTTTATTTAATTTTAGATAATACTTGTTTAATTGTTCCCAATTCAGTTTCTAATGTTTTTTTATCAGTTTTAGTTTTTTCGTATAATAAACTTTTTAGAAAAAAGTTTTAGCAAAAATATAAAGGATTTTAAAAACCATTTTCTAGATACATTAAAAAATATTATGATAGCTAGAACAACTAGAATTTTTTACTTTTTTACACTAGAAAGGATTTTAAAAACCATTTTCTAGATACATTAAAAATTTTGATTGAACTAGAATTACTAGATTTTTTTACTTTTTAACACCAGAAAGGATTTTAAAAACCATTTTCTAGATACATTAAAAAATATTATGATAGCTAGAACAACTAGAATTTTTTACTTTTTGATACCAGGAAGGATTTTAAAAACCCATTTCTAGATACTTTAAAAATTTTGATTGAACTAGAATTACTAGATTTTTTTACTTTTTGACACCAGAAAGGATTTTAAAAACCATTTTCTAGATACTTTAAAAATTTTGATTGAACTAGAATTACTAGATTTTTTTACTTTTTGACACCAGAAAGGATTTTAAAAACCATTTTCTAGATACTTTAAAAATATTATGATAGCTGGAACAACTAGAAATTTTTACTTTAACAACTTAGAAAGGATTTTAAAAACCATTTTCTAGATGTATAAAACATATTGATTAAGTTTTTGTTCAAACTTTTTTTTAAAAAGTTTTCTAGATGTATAAAACATATTGATTAAGTTTTTGTTCAAACTTTTTTTTAAAAAGTTTTCTAGATGTATAAACTATTAATAAAAATATTGGAAATATGTATGGTAATATGTCGGGAGGAAGAAAATCTAAGCGCAAACATAAAAAAACTACAAGAAAAACCAAAAAATTACTAAAAAATAAAAAAAGTATATTAATTTAACCTTTTTTGTTCTTTTTTGTCAAATGTTTCTTTCTAGAATTAATACGTTTACCCCCTTTCATACTAGTTTTATTTTCCATAACTTTATTTTCATAATATTTACTATCTAGAGCTACTCTATTATCACTAGGCAATATTTCTAAAATACTGTCTAGTAATAGAGTTTGTGATGTATTTTCAACACTAGATTGGAAACCTTCTGTTTTAACTTTAGTCTTGAATTCATGAATATCTTCAATACCTCTTGAAACACTATCTGAAGATAATATTTTTAATAAAACATCTTTATGTGGTATTGCAGATGTTCCAGTTCCAGATGAATCTGTTAATTTTTTCTTTAGTAAAGTTCTTAGTTCATTTTTAAG
>Ga0209990_10004205_pt1 | contig 10265 bp, 24 predicted proteins | sample NOAtaG_6_FD_187304 | JGI IMG/M metagenome (GOLD analysis project Ga0209990, IMG submission 187304) | Freshwater lake microbial communities from Lake Erie, under a cyanobacterial bloom - NOAA_Erie_Diel5S_2200h metaG (SPAdes) (version 2) | ecosystem: Environmental > Aquatic > Freshwater > Lake ...
ACGTTGTTGACGTACTCGTCGCGGGGGTCCGTGGTGCGTCCCATCGTCTTGACATCGACGCCAAGCCCGAACAGTTCCACGTCCACGCCGCCGTCAAAGCCCGAGTCGCCGCGCATAGTCGGGCGACCGAGGGCTAGTTGCACCATGTTCTGCCCAATGACGCCGACGAAGGCTTGCTCCATTGTGCCGTCAGATCCGTCGCCGCGATGCCCAAGCTGTACGTCATGCACATAGTCCCGGCTCTGGGAGATGACCCAAGAAGGGACAGAAAGCGAAAAGCTCACGGTTACTCCTCGGGATCGCCAAGCGTTTCCCTGCCTTTGCCGCACGCCAAGCACGATCCGTTCAGACCGAGCGTGTCGCAGGTCATCACATCGTTGAGCGCGTCAAAGGCAGGGCAGAAGGTTCGCCGCCAGTTGTCCGCATAGGTCTGCGATGAAACGCTCTTGGGCCGAGGGCTATCGCCTTTGCCGTTCTCGCTCATATCTGCCTCGTAGTCGGCTGGGCCGATGTCAAAGTCACCTGCCATAGTTCCGTCGCTTCAGGTAGTTCGCTGGGATGCGCGTGAGAGCAAGCAAGAGAACGAGCGGAATCGTGCAGAGGAGCAGGGCAACCGTCGCGGCGATGTCGAGTGACTTACGCATAGACCGGCGCCGGGTAGGACCGCTCGCCAAACTCGGCGCAGAGGATGTTATGGGTTTTGATGGCGGCAAGGTCCGTCCGTCCGTCATCGCAGACTGGGCAACGGATGATCACTCGACCTCCTCGCCGTCATCGACGGACGCGGTGCCGTGAGGATCGTGCGAGTGCTTGTTGCCAACGTCATAGCCGTGCGTCCAGCCTTCCTCGTAAGCGTCGGTGGCCTTGTCTTGGGCCTTGCCCGCCAGATAGAGCTTGGCAATCAGGACGCCAGCCGCCGACCCCACCACGCCAGCAATGATGACCGTCTCAATCATACCGCCCTCCGTGCTTTGTGTGAGTGCTTCTTCTCAAGGTAATACTGGCGCATCCGCTCGAGATAGGCTTGCCGACGTTTCTCCACGACCGCACGAGGGGTCAAGCGTTCGGGCTGGGCCAGAAGGTGCTTCCTGATCCGCGCTACGTTGGTCGGGCTATACGTCTGGATCTTGCGACCCTTGTATTGCACCACCTCATAGGGGATGCCGTACAACTGGATGATGCGGCGAATCTGCCCTTCGCGGCGATCGAACCGCTTGCCCATCTGGTTGACCGTGAGGTAGCCGGGCTTGATAGAGTCGGGCTGTTTGTAGGTCTCGGTAGCCTTCTTCGCCACGGCCTCCGTCACCACGGTGCGGACGGGACGCCAACGGTGCAAATCGTACTTCCACGACAGCGCCGAGATGATGGTGCCGTGCGGCCCGAGGATTGCCTCTGCCTCGCGCTTGGTCGAGGCCACCGCCGTGCGAACGATGGCCCCGTCGTTGTTGATCAGATACCACTCGGTCATTCGGGAACCCGGTCGAGGGCGCGGTTGACGGTGCGCCAGAGCGTAGCGCGAGCGATGTCGTGCGCGTCATAGCCGCCCTTGATGGCGGGGAGGACGTACTCGTAGCGGAAGGCCCGTGCGCCGATCTTGACGCGAGCCAAGCGGAGGCCGTGCTTCTTGAGCATAGCGCGAGCGATGTAACCGTAGGTCATCTGGAATCTCCGTGTCGGGGTGAGTTGTAGGTCGTGCTTGAGGGGTTTCTGTCTCCGAGGCTTCGGTGCGGCCCGTTGTCGGCTACTCGCCTTGTCGTGGTTCATTTGTCGGCCTACCCACGCTGTACGAACCGAATCCGCGTAATCGTTTGCCCTTGACTTCGCCTATCCCATTGAAGGGGGCCAGTACGCTCAATGAGCTGTGGCGCTGTTCGGCACTCGGTTTTAGGCTCCGGTCTGCGCGTCCGCTTTCCCACCTCTCGGATTTCCGTATCTCCCCTCAAGCACGCCCTACGCCAATAAAGATATAGCCCTTTATTTTCTTGTCAATACCCATAGCTAAACCCTTATACTACAGCGGGTTGCATATCCGTTGCATATGCACCGGTACGGCGCTTGGGCTTCCCGAGCAGGACCGACCGCTGGCGGTGCGACCGAGCTAGCTCCTCCGAGCCGACCAGCTTCTCGACCGCCGCCTTTGAGACGTGCCACGCCCCTCGGTTGGCCTGCGTCTGCACCGCCTCGAGCTTTCCCTTCTTGATCCACGCGTGGACTAGTTGGCGCGACAGGCCGAGGGTCTTGGCGGCTTCCGAGATTGACATCGTTCCTTCGGTCATCCTTCCTCCGTGATGCGCCACTTGAGGGCGCGGGTGAGTGCGTCAATAACGGACGCGGTAAAGAGTTCCTTCGGTTGACAACGCAGGATGCGCCAGCCCAATGCCGCCGCCTCCCGCCCCTTCTCCTGATCCCGCACGATGCCCGTGCCTCTGCCGTGCGCCCCGCGTACCCAGACGCCGCCGTCAATCTCAAGCGCGACGCGATGCTCGGGCCATGCCCAGTCCATCCGCCACTTGCGGGTCGGATGGAACCGGTACTCCGCTACGGGTATCGGGAGACGCTTGGCCTTGCAGAAGGTGTCAAAGCTAACTGGCATATGCATACCCGTTATGCAGGGATGAACGGCCTAACTGGTAGCCGGTTGCCCATTAGCCGTCAGTCCGCGTGGCCCAGAGCCATTGCGTGTTGTAGGCCATGCCTTCGAGCATATGCGGGTCCAGCCCTAACGCCTTCCAGCCGTGCTGATGTTGCTTCCGGTGACAAGAAGGGCAGAGCGGAATGATCTCGCGGTAGTCCGCCTTCCGCCCCATGCCGCCCGACTTGATATGCGCGTTCTCGGACGGACGTTTGGCACAGACCATACACGGCAAGCTGTTGATGAACTCGACCCGGCGCTTCGATCCATACACGCGTTGGAACTCAATGCCAGAGCGCGGCTTGGCCTTGATGCGCTTGCGAGCCTTCGGCTTGGCTTTACTAGTCAGGCGCGTCTTGCGCTTCAGCGGGGTCCGCTTCACGCCTTCCTCCGACACGCCCACGCCACCCGCTGAAACTCGTCTTGCATAAACGGCTCCAACTTGTATCGCGCACAAGCGTCGGCAATCTCGGAGTCTTGTATCTCCCACCAGTTCCAATGCTTGCCGTGCATCTGATCGTAGAAATAGTCGTGCGTCGGGGCGTAGTCGTGGGCCATGATGACATCGCCTGACCGCAGGAACTTGGCGTAGCGGTTGAACTCGGCGGGCTTGTTCCCTCCATCGCAGAGGACAAGGGCAGGGCCTTCCGCGTACTTGACGTGGTACTCAAGAACCGTCGAGTTGAGCGCATCCACGCCGTAATACATGATGCCGGGTTGCATGAGGTGAGGCCGATCGCGCACCGCAGGGTCACAGGTCCAGAGGTCCGTCGCCTTCAAGCCAGCCTCGTCAAGCAAGTCGCGGATCAGGATGGTCAGCCCGCCATCTGCCGTGCCAATCTCTAGCACCTTGACGGGCTTGAATGTGCGGAACAGCGCCCAAAAGACATCCGCCACGTAGCCATTCTGATGCACCGGCACGCCGCGATACTCAAAGAACATTGGATCAGACATCGCTCCACCCCTGCCGCGTACCTTTGGCAACCAGTACCCGCGCATAGTGGTGCGGGTAGAAGCGATGCTCTACTCGGTTCCCTCGGAACTGGTCGCGCCACTCAACCGTCGGCTCCTCGGCTTGCCGATCCGCGATGGTCTTTGGTTCCTCGTCCTCTTTGTTGCGCCAGCGCATCGGCTATCTCCGGTGAATGATGATGGTTTCGCACTTCTGGTCGTTAGCGACGGGTGTATCGACATCGGTCATCTTGACAATGAGAAGTGCGGCACAAACAAAGCCCAGAAAAAAGCCGTACGCTAGGTCGAGCCAATTACGCCACCTCATATCGCACTCCGGCCCAGTCGGGCGGGTTGGGGGTCTCGGGCCATCAGTTCACATCCCTTCGTCGTGATGCGGCGGACCATCCTCTCGGCCTTTGTGTCGGGGTCAGGGCGCGTCTCTTGCGTATCGCACAGCAAGCCAGACCGCACCAACTCCGAACAGCGGGTCGCGTACTCCGACCGCAGGTTCAGCCCCGCCCACTCCGCCGCTTCGCGATCGGTCAGGCCCTCGGGGTGCGTGTAGTGAGCCTCAAGCAGTCGCGCCTTCGCCGTCCCCGAGCGCGGCAGAATAGCGTCTGCCGCGTTGTGCGAGGTGGCAGGGTCCGAGGCACGGGCCTTTGGCTGGATGTCAAACAACCCGAAGCTGATGGGCTGACGCCGCCGCTCCATCTCAAGTTCGACTTCATCCATCGACCACATCCTCCGCGTCAAAGTGGTGGGCGCAGACATTCAGGCCGTGCGACATCCACGCATAGGTATCACCCGGCTGTATCGCCCCGCGCCATTCGCCTTCATGATCTTGCATATCGCAGTCCCGAGTCTCGCGGGAGACCCGTACTCTGGCCCCCCGCAACTCGTACCATTCGTGGTCCGCTCGGATGCGCTTCATCGTCAGAACGGGAGCGAATCGTCCATGTCGTTATCGTCTGGCGGCGGGATCTTGCTGAAGTCAGGCGGCGGGACGCGCTTGCCACTCGGGGCTGGCATCTTGACCTCGGGTGCCTTCTCCGCTGGCTTGGCTTCCGCGAGGCCGTCGGGCTGGATGCCCTTGTCCTTCCAGCTAATCCAGACCGTCGCGGTCGCGGCCTGAATCGCCGCCGCGTCAAGGCCGTAGCCGTACTTCTGGGACGTTTGCGCCAGATGCCCCGCCACCGCATCCCAGAGCAGGAGATAGTTCGCCAGAATCGAATCTCGGCGCGGCTGGAGGGCAACCGTGGTGCTTGGGGCTGGTGCCGCCTGTGGTACCACGCGGGCCGTCGGCTTGGGCTGGGCAGGTTCGGTCCCGGCGTAACTGATGCCCCAGTACGGCTTCGCGCCCTTCTTCGGGTTCGGGTCGCGGCTGAAGGTCAGGTTCATCCCCACCACGCTCGACTCGTCCAACCCAAGCCGATCCAACTGGCGGTCGGCAGACTGCTTGGGAAGGTATAGCAAGTCGGAGCCGTCCGAGAATAGCACCTGCTCGCCGTAGTTCCCCGTGACGGTCTTGCACTCGGTAACGGTCATCGTGTGCGAGTCGCCTTCGTTTACCAGCTTCAAGATTGCCATCGCCTATCTCTCCGTCTCAACGTCTGCGAGGATGCCGTCCTCGTCGCGGAGGCGGCGTTGTGCCGCCCGTAAGTAGCCTACAGTGTCCGTGATGTCCCACCACGCATTCCAGACCATCGCCAACGCGTCCATCATCTGCTGATCATCGTCGGTGTAGATACCCTTCATGTTGTCGTACTGCGCGACCAGTGGGTCCATCTCGCGTTGCAAGTCGTGCAACCGCTGACGAAAGCCCTCAACCTGCGCCAGCACCATGTTCACACGATCAGAGGTCATCGTAGCCTCGGGCGTAGCGGTCATCCTCGTAGTGCGCGGCTTTGGCTTCCTCTTTGCGGTCCCAGAGTTCTTCAAAGAGTTCTTCGTGTTGCTTGTCGGTCAGTTCGTGGTCGCACTCGGCCTCCTCGATATAGACCTCGTAGTCATGCGACAAACCGACCGACGAATCAGGCGGCGAGTAGTAGACGCTCACCTGCATTGGCAAACCGCACGTGGGGCAACCGACCGTTTCCATAGGGTCTCCGTGTGAGGGGGGTGCCAATAGAGTAATGCCAAGACTTGGGGCTGTCAATAGCCCCCAAAAACAAACCCGCCGATCGGTCAGGATCGACGGGCTTGGCAAGTCCCGAGGCTTCAGTATCCCCCGACACGGAGAGCGGGGAGCTTGCGGTGGAACGATACGCAAAGGCGTGACGCGGTGCAATATCGGATATGCCGGGGCCATTCCCGGTCGTCAACGCGGTACTGCCAAAGGTCAGGGCGAAAGGCCAACGGTGGGGCGGTCTGCGTGTCCATCCCGGCTGTGATGGAACCCCTTCGACCGGTTACCTCTCGGGGCCGTTGTCACCCCGTCCTACTCCCAGCGGATTCCCGAGACGACCGACCACGTTGCAGGCAGGCAGAGCGTGGGTTTGTTGGATCGGAACCGCCAGCACGGTCAGGATTGATTGCCAACGGTTCGCTCCGTTGACCAGCGGGAGACCGAGAGTAGGCCCGCTGTAAAACAAAGAAGCCCGCCTTTCCCGAGAGAGGTCCATTGGCTTTCGCCTTTGGCATCGGAAATAGGACGGGCTTCGGTTGTGACTACTAGCGCGATGCCTCTACACCGCACTCCCAATGTACCACAATCTCCCGCTACGTCAACCCGTGAAGCCGATGCGTTTCCGCCGAGCCTCGGGCGGCATTGTCCAGTCCTCTATCCCGTCCTCGTCTGGCGTCTCAAACCCGCCGCCGTGCAGAGAACCGGCATCGACTATAAGCTCCTCGTACCCGGCTTGCACCAGCGTCCGCACCATATCGAGTAGCTCTTTTGCCACCGCCCCAGAATCAGTCGCCGCAACATCCGCAATCTCAATGGACAGTCCGTTCCGGTGAACGGAGACCGTGGCCTTGCGGTTCGTGAACGGGTTGGACTTGCGCCTAGTCATCGGGCCACCCGTAAAGGACGCCGTTCCGCACGATCTTCTCCATCGACGGCAGATACCCGTCGCACCACGGACACTTGACCCACGGCTGGGTCACGTCCTTCGACCGCCACCAGATCCAACCAATACCCCAGAGATATCCAATCTCCCCCCGATCCCGAGCGGCCTTGCGTTCAGGGCAGGGGATTGGGGACCAGTCGCGGCAGACCGGGCGTTCCGTCATGGCTTTACCGTGGCTCGCGTCATGCCCACAAGATAGCCGTCCGCGTGGTAGGTGTACGAGTCCATCGCTCGCGGTGCACCGACGTATCCCTCGGAGGCGTGCCACCCGTCGGGCGGGCAAAGGGCTGGGTGCTGGCGTATTGTCACGCCGCCAACCGTAGTGACCGCCGCCTCGCTGTGCCGATGTCCGTGATGCACCTCACGAAGCAGGGTCTCTCCCCAATGCTGACGCGCCTCTAACGCCATCAACTCGCCCAAGTGTTTCTGCGCCTTGTCGCCGTGCGTCAACCCGATCAGGCACCGCCCGTGCGTGACGTATTTACGGGTGGTATTGGTTGTGTTTATGGTGACGTTCGGGTGGCCTCGGAACTCCGCCGAGAGGATCTGCCGCAACGCCACGGTCATCACCGCATCGTGATTGCCCGGCACTAGCACGACCTCGGTAGTGGTCCGCTGGCTCATGTCAGATATGACATCGCAGAGCGTCGAGACGGCTTCCTCGAGCATCTTCTCCACCCGCCCGTCGCGGTCCAGCGGCGTGCCTTTGGTGGTCGTACCGTGCGGCGTGTCGTAGTGCAGGAGGTCGCCCAAGCACCAGAGGGCCAACTTGCCAGCGGGTTGCTTGGTATCCAGTAGCTCGGCGACGGACTCGCGGATCAGCCGCGTGGCGATTGAGATGTCGTAGTCCTCCCAGCCTGTCTCCTTGCCCCACGCATACTTGCCAATGTGCGGGTCTGCCAGCACAAGGGCCTGAAGCGTCTCGCCTGTGACTTTCGTAACGCGACGCGGGACTATCGGCTTCCGTTGGGCGTAGGCTCCGGCAATCAGCGCCTCGACCGCCTCTAGCACGTTCGGCCCCGCCTTTGGCTTGAGCTTGACGAACACGCGGTGCAGTTCGGTCGTGCTGACCTTGCCCGTCGCCGGGTCTTTGGTCGCCACCTCGTACTTGGTCGCCTGACTTTCCGCGACCTCAAACTTGGTCAGGTCCGCGCCAATGTGCGCGAGCAGATCCTCGACCGTCTTGATGCGCTTGCCGTTGGCTCTGGCCTCGATGCCAGCCTCGCTCGCGGAGTGCTGGACCTCTTGCTCGGTCTCCTTCCCCGGCACATCAGGCAACGGCGTGTTGGGCTTTGGCCCGACTTTCCAGCCGTTCTTCTGCCGCACCATTTTGATTGACGCTTCGCCGCGCACAACCTTGCCGTCGTGAAACTCCGCGTTGAGACGCTTTGCCGCATCCTCCGCGCTATACCCCTGCGCGGTCAACGCGGCACAACGCGCTAACTCCTGTCTAGACCACCCGATATGGTCGCGGCGTAATGGCATCGAAGGGGGAGGTCGGGGGAGTCCAGAGATGAATCATCCGTCCATCCGGATGAAGCAATGGAACGGAGCCGTCATCGTTGCGGTCAACATCGACGAACCCCCCATCCAAGCACCACCCGCAGGCTGGGAAATGGGCATCGGTCGAGGTGCCACCGCAGTCGGGGCAGATCACGCGAATACAATTCGGCATCGTGGGCATCTCCTAGAATGCCACCGCGACTGCCAAGAGAAGGGCCGACCCCACGCCTAACAGAAACGCGGTCGTTCGGTTGGGACACGGCACACCCCAGATGGCACACCGCATCGGCCCACGCGCCTGCGCCAACGCGGTCAGCGTATCCATCTGCACGGTAACCGCTTGCCGCTCTTGCACGTGCGCTATCAATAAGCTGTCAACGGACTCTTGATAGCGCAAGACCTGACGCTGATACGCCTCCGCCTCCTCCACCGTTTTGACAAGCGCGACCCGCAGGTCCTTGATCGTCGCAGAGGTATCGACCGCGAGTGCCATTGCGGAGTCCACCGACAACCGAAAGTCGGGCGTTCTGATGGCGTTCCGCTTGACCTGCACGGTCTGTGCGGCCTTGTCGGTAGCGCGTCTGGCCTCGTTGAGCTTGTCCTGCAACCCTTCCACGGTGGCCTCCAATTGCGCTATACGGGCGTCTGACGGACTTTCCCCGCCCGAGGGGAGTAGGAGTAGCCCGACCGCTATGGCGATGAGCGCGAGCGTAAACAAACGGTCATCGGTCACGCGAAGTCAAACAGGCGGAAGTTCGGCACGTTCTCGGGATCGGTCTTGCGGCCCTTCGGCGTAGCGACCGCCGCGTGGGTCGTGACCGCCTCGATCGGATAGTTCTGCCGCCAGTACTGGATGACGCCTTTGGCGATGGCGATCTGTTGGGGGGTCAACGGCGTCACGCCGTCATTCGGATTGACAAAGGCGAGGCCAAGCGAGATGCCGTTGATGTTCTGGACCCCGCCCCATTCCGAGACCCCAGCGTGCCACGCGGCTCGCTCTGGGCTGACTACGCTGTAATACGTCCCGTCGGAGGCAATTAGGCCGTGGTAGCTGACCTTGCTTCCCGATGTTTTGATCCAGTCGAGGATGCCGCGTAAGGCACCGGGGCCGGTCGCGTGGAGGACAATGACCCGAGGCCGCGCCTCATTCGGGCGGGCGGAGTGGTTCGGGCTGTCTACGCGAGGCATTAGAGATTGACGCCTTTGCTATCCGGAAAGAGCTTCTGGACAATCAGGTCCACCGTCCGCATACCTAACACGCCAAGCAAGAAGGCCATCGCGGACTGCGTGTTGGGGCTAGCAGTTATCCCGGTGACCGAGAACATCAGCGGAGTCAGGAAGTAGGCCGAACCCGTCCCGGCAAAGATGGCGAGCAGGGAGTCCCGCAAGCTGTTCGTCTTTTTGCTCAACACGCTGATCACGGAACCGGTGAAGCCAGCGATGAGAAGCATCAGTTCGGAACGGTCCATCGGCTACTCCTGCAAAGGGTCTGCATAAATATACATAACCGTCAAGAGTTCCAACCCATTGTCGGGAACGCCCCCGCCTTTGTCCGCTCCTCAATGACGCGGAACGCCGCATCGTAGGCCCGCCCCACCGACCGCAAGCCATACAGCCGTCTGGCTCTAGCGCGAACGTCCTTTCGATTCAGGCCCGCCACCGCGTCGATGGCATCGAGGTACTGCCGCGTGGTCTGACAGCGGAACCCCGTGCGATCCTGCGCGACCGTCTCGGTGAACGCCCCAAAGCTCGACGTGATGGCTGGGGTGCCGCAGAGGGCCGCTTCCACGACCGTCCCGCAGAACGGCTCGATGTAGTGCGAGGGGGCGATGATGGCCCGAGCGTTGCCCAAGTACGCCGCCCGCTCCTCGTTGAGCGCCCCGACGTACTCCACGTTGGTAGGGATGTCCCCGAACTGCGTCAGGTCGCCTTGCCCCGCCAAGATGAACGGGACATCAGGCCGAAGTCGCGCCAACTCCAGAATGAGCGGGACGCCCTTGCCCTCGGTCAGCCGACCCAAGAACACCACCGCCTCCCCGCCCGGACCCTCGGGCCACTCGTCTACGTCATACGAGTTCGGCACCACGAACTCAAGCCGCTGACTAGAG
>Ga0209990_10004208_pt1 | contig 10258 bp, 10 predicted proteins | sample NOAtaG_6_FD_187304 | JGI IMG/M metagenome (GOLD analysis project Ga0209990, IMG submission 187304) | Freshwater lake microbial communities from Lake Erie, under a cyanobacterial bloom - NOAA_Erie_Diel5S_2200h metaG (SPAdes) (version 2) | ecosystem: Environmental > Aquatic > Freshwater > Lake ...
ATGGGGAATTCAACTTCCAGATCCTCGAAAATGTCCGCGGAAGCGACGTCTTCATCGTCCAGTCGACCTGTCCGCCGGTCGATGCGCACCTGATGGAACTGTTGATCATGATCGATGCCTTCCGTCGCTCATCCGCCGACCGGATTACGGCGGTCATCCCTTATTATGGTTACTCGAGGGGAGACAAGAAGGATCGTCCACGGATCCCCATCTCGGCCCGCCTGGTCGCTAATCTCATCACCACGGCCGGGGCAAACCGGGTTCTGGCGGTCGACCTGCACGCCCCGCAGATCCAGGGATTCTTTGATATCCCGGTTGATCACCTCTACGCTGCACCCGTGATGATCGACTACTTTGCCTCGAACCCGATCGACAACCTGGTAGTTGTCGCTCCGGATCCGGGAGGAGCCGAGCGGGCGCGGGCATATGCGAAGCGGCTTAACGCCGGTTTCGCCATTGTTGACAAGCGGCGCGATAAATCGACTCCCGGCCATTCGGAGGCCGAGGTGATGAATATCGTTGGTTCGGTCGATGGGCGCATTTGTCTGATCGTCGACGATATGGTCGACACAGCCGGCACGCTGACCAAGGTTGCCGAAGCGCTGCGCCGCAATGGGGCGGCGCGGGTGCTGACCAGTTGTGTGCACGCGGTGCTCTCCGGCAACGCTGTCGACCGCATCGCGGCTTCGCCGCTCGAAAAGGTGCTCTACACCAATTCGCTGCCGCAACGTCCCGACTGTGGGGCGCCGCTCTATGAATGTCTCTCGATCGCGCCCTTGCTCGCCGAGGCGATCAAGTCGATCCACGATGAGACGTCGGTCAGCCGCCTCTTTATCTGAGGTAAGGCCGTCAGGGTGGTCGGGCAGGGTTAGGCTTCTTGGAGTTTCAGCCCACCGGGGCATTGCAGTTGGACCGCTTTTCGCGTTAAGGTACCCAATTCTCCCGGAAATGACCGTTGTGAGTTCGGTCGGGCATTGTGTTAGTTTTTTGGTTTATCGTTGAATTGACAACATTTGAATCGGTTCGATTCTGATTGACTTTGATCGGAGTTTTTCCATGAGTGAAAGTACAACAATCTCTCTTCAAGCCACTACTCGTCACGAGACGGGGAAGAATGTTTCACGGCGCCTCCGTGCCGCCGGCCAGGTTCCGGCGACCCTCTATGGAGCTGATGAAGCGCCAGTGACCAGTGCGGTGGCCAAGCGAGAGCTCGCGGCATTGATTCGCCGCCACGGCCGAAGCCGAATTATTACCCTCAATCTGGACGGCAAGTCGATTCCGGTCAAGATTGCCGCGCTGCAGCTCGACCCGGTTCGCGACACGGTCATCCACGCCGACTTTATGCGGGTGCGGATGAACGAGGTGACCAGCTTCACCGTGCCGCTCCGCGTCCACGGCGAGCCGGATGGGGTGAAGAACGCGGATGGCATCCTCGATGTCGTTCTGCACAACCTCGAGATTCGGTGCCTCCCGGGCGATCTGCCGGACTCGATCGATGTTGACGTCACCACGCTCGGTGTTGGTCAGCATCTCAGTGTTGGCGCGCTCAAGCTGGGCGACAAGATCGAAGTGGTCACGGACGCCGAGGCGGTCATCGCGACCTGCATCTCGCCGCGCGCGGCCGCGGAGTCGACCGGTGAAGCGCCGGCTGAGCCCGAAGTGATCAAAAAGGGCAAGACTGAGGAGTAGGGTTCTCCTGTGTGGCTGATCGTCGGGCTGGGCAACCCCGGCCCCAAATATGAGTGGACCCGCCACAATTGTGGCTTCATTCTCATCGACGAACTGGCCCGGCGGGCTGGCCGTGAGGTTCGGACACCCGAAGCCCAAGCGGTGACGGCCCGGGTCAGGGTTGGCGATGAGGAAGCGCTGCTCGTCAAGCCACAGACCTTCATGAACCTGAGCGGGGTTGCCGTGGCGGCCCTTGTCGCCAAACACGGCATTGCCGCGCCGGGGAAGGTGCTCGTCATCAGTGACGACCTGTCCCTGCCAGTTGGGCGCATCAGGATCCGTCGCGAGGGGAGCGCCGGGGGCCACAACGGCCTCAAATCGATTATTGAAAAGCTCGGCTCACCAGCCTTTCCGCGCCTGCGGATCGGCATCGCTCCCGATCACCCGATCAGGGACACCAAGGACTTTGTCCTCGCCGAGTTTACACGGTCGGAACGGCTTCTGCTGGCCGGGACGATCGAGACCGCTGCCGATGCGGTCGAAGTTCTTTTAAATCGTGGCATCGAGGAGTCGATGTCGAAATACAATTGACAGACCCGGGAGCAATCTGCTCCGGTCTCTCCTTGCCTGATCGCGAAAGGCGATCAGGCTCAATTATCCGTAAGGAGGATCCGCATTGAGAACATACGAAGTAATGTTCATCTCCGCCCCGTCAGTGGTTGAAGATGATCTGAACAAGCTCACCGCCAACCTGGATACAGTCATCCAGGAGCGTGGCGGCAAGGTCGTCAAGACCGAGAACATGGGCCGCCGCAAACTCGCCTACAAAATCGACAAGTACGACGAGGGAATCTACACGCTGATCTATATCGAAGGATCAGGGCGTGAGATTGCCGAGGTTGAGCGTCGCCTCCGGGTGACCGATTTTGTCATTCGCCACATCACCGTGCGCACCGATGAAGATCTGAAGCGGGCCGCGAAGATGAAGGCGAAGCGCAAGTCCGTTCCTTCCGCCGCTCCGGCCGTGGATGGCGTCGACACCGACGCGGACGACAGCGATAACGATGACATGGACTAACCAGGGAGCGAGGAGATAAAAATGTCAAGAAATTTCGATTCTGAGGGTTCAGACCGGGGTGGAAAGTTTGGACGCGCTCCGCGAGGTGGTTCGCGTCGGCGTCGTGTTTCACGACTCTCTGCGGAGAAGATCGACTACATCGATTACAAAGATGTGAAGTTACTGCAGTCCTACATCGCCGAGAACGGCAAGATTCTGCCGCGCCGGTTGACTGGAGTGAGTGCCTGGCAGCAGCGCAAGCTGACTGAGGCGATCAAGCGCGCCCGCAACATCGCGCTTCTTCCATACACCAGATACTAGGGGACGTGCAGCTAACCCGGGAGGCCCCGTTGTGGGTCCCCGAGAGGAGATTTAGAACATGGCAATGATGGAACTATTGCTGAAAGAAGATGTTGACAATCTTGGCGTGCGCGGCGAACTGGTCAAGGTGCGTGCCGGATATGGTCGTAACTTTCTGTTGCCCCGCGGCTTGGCGATTCAGGCCACTCCAGGCAACGTCAAGCAGATCGAGATGCAGCGCCGGGCGCTCCTGAAGAAGGAGGCGACGGAGAAGGCCTCGGCCGAGGGTCAGGCCGCGTTGCTCAAGGAGATCACCCTCGAGTTCGCCCGCAAGGTTGGCGAGCACGGTCTGCTCTATGGATCGGTCACCTCGATGGATATCGGCGAGGGGCTGGTCGCGAAGGGTTTTGAGATCGACCGGCGCCGGATCCAGCTCAAGGATCCGATCAAGGAGACTGGCGAGTACGAAGTGCCAGTCAAGCTCCACCGTGAGGTCATTGCGACGATCAAGGTGGTGGTGACCAAAGAGGCCGAGTAGGGATCTGTTTCAAGTGCGTTGGGGCGCTGGTCCGGTGGGTCACTCCGGATGTTCTGACGGCTCCTGATTGCCGGAGGCCAGCTGCCTGCGGCCAATTAAAGAAAGCCGATTGACGAAGGCGCCGCGTGGTTCAATACTGATAGCGGAGTGGTGGACAGAGATGTCCGACACTCCGCTATTTTCATCCCCGGCGCCTTGGGTGTCGTAATCCCGGTGAAACATCGATGGCCAGAGACGGATTCAAGAAGAGAGAGCGGGTCGAGGAGCGAAGCGCTGACTTCTCGCTCGAGAAGTCGATGCCGAGCAATGTCGAGGCGGAGCGGATGATCCTCGGGGTGGTCCTGCTCGACAATCTGGTCATCAACCAGGTGATCGAGCGGCTGAAGCCGGAAGACTTCTACCTCTTCTCGCACCGGCGGATCTTCGAGAAGATGATTCAGTTGATCGAGCAGGGGCGGGGGATCGACCCGGTGACGCTGCAGGAAGAGTTGCGGCGGAGCGGGGAATTGGAGTCGGTGGGCGGACACGCCTACATTGCGACGCTTTATGACGGGGTTCCGCGATTCTCGAATCTCGACAGTTACGTCAGGATCGTCAAGGGCAAGTCGACGCTGCGGCGGCTGATCAATGCTTCGAACCAGATCATGGCCATGGCCTTCGACGATGAGGAGGAGCCGGAGATGATCCTTGACGAGGCCGAGCGGCACATCCTGGCCATTGCCGAGGACCGCATCAAGGAAGGGTTTGTCCACATCGGCGAGGTCGCCGGCAAGCAGTTGAAGGTGATCGATGAGATTGCCGGCCGGCAGCAGCTGGTGACGGGGGTCGCGACGGGTTTTCGGGATCTCGATTCGATGACCTCCGGGCTCCAGCGCGGTGATCTGATCATCGTCGCGGCGCGTCCCTCGATGGGCAAGACGGCCTTTTCGATGAATATTGCCCAGAATGCCGCCCTCCACGTCCAGCCGCACGGCGGGAAGGCGGTGATCGGGGTCTTCTCGCTCGAAATGAGCAAGGAGTCGCTGGTGCAGCGTATGCTCTGTTCGCAGGCGCGGGTCGATGCCCATCGATTGCGGACGGGGTCGCTCAGTCGGGAGGACTGGCGACGACTCGGGTCGGCGGTGGGGGAGCTCTCGGACGCGCGGATCTTTCTCGATGACACACCGGGCATCACCGTTCTCGAGATGCGGGCGAAGGCGCGGCGGCTTCTCAATGAGCAGAAGGGTCTCGACATGCTGATTGTCGACTACCTGCAGTTGATGTCCGGACGGGGAAGGACGGAGTCGCGTCAACAGGAGGTTTCACAGATCTCCCGTGAGTTGAAGATGCTGGCGAAAGAGCTCAATGTCCCGCTGATCGCGCTCTCCCAGCTCTCGCGCGCACCGGAGACGCGGACTGGTCAGCATAAACCGCAGCTCTCCGATCTCCGCGAATCGGGAAGCATCGAGCAGGATGCCGACGTGGTCATGTTCATCTACCGTGAAGAGGTCTACAAGCCGGAGACAGAGAAGCAGAACATTGCCGAGATCATCATCGGTAAGCAGCGAAACGGCCCCGTCGGATCGGTCGAATTGGTCTTCCTGAAATCGCTGACCCGTTTTGAAGATCGGGCCCCGGGTGCAGGGATGGATGGCGCTCCGTTCGAATAAGAGGTGGTGAGGATGTCTGATCGGCACAGCCTCGGGAATCTGCCGCATCGTCCGACCTGGGCGCGGGTCGATCTGGGCAACCTGCGCCACAACTACCGCGTGCTGCGGCAGCGGCTCGATCCGGGGGCCGGATTGATGGCCGTGCTCAAGGCGAACGCCTATGGCCACGGCGCCCTCGAGTGCGGACGGGCGCTCGAAGAGGTCGGCGCCGATTGGTTTGGGGTGGCCTTGCCCGAGGAGGGGCACCAGTTGCGCGCCGGAGGGATTCGAGGCCGGATCTTCTGTGTTGGTGGATTCTGGGTCGGGCAGGCGGCGCGACTGATTGCCGAGGGGATTACTCCAGCCATCTTCCGGACCGATATGGCGGAAGAGCTCAACGAGCAGGCCCGCCAGGCCGGGCAGATTGTCGAGTATCACCTGAAGGTCGATACCGGGATGGGGCGTCTGGGAGTTCGCTGGGACGATGTTCAGCCATTCGCGAGCGAGCTGCAGCGTTTTGAGTGGATCCGTTTGACCGGTCTGCTGACCCATTTCGCCTCCGCCGACGATGCCGCACCCGAATTTACCCGCCTCCAGATTGCCCGTTACACCGAGGTTCTCGCGATTCTGACCAGTCTTGGGCATGAGATCAGGTGGCGCCATCTTGCCAACAGCGCCGGACTGCACGCCTTTCCGGAGGCCCACGGCACGCTGGCGCGGGCCGGCGCAACACTCTATGGGCTGGTCCGGGATGTCCTGGCCCCTTCCCCCGCGCCACTCGATCTGCGACCGGTCATGTCACTCCACTCACGAATCATTCTTCTCAAACAGGTTCCGGCCGGGACTCCGCTTGGTTATGGCGGCAGCTTCACGACGACCCGCGAGAGTCTCATTGCGACCATCCCGATCGGTTATGCCGATGGGGTAAGGCGGGCTCTCTCCAACCGCGGTCGGGTCCTCGTTGGTGGCCGGGCGGTCCCGATCGTTGGCCGGGTCAGCATGGATTTGACGATCATCGATGTGACCGAGGTCCCCGGAGTCGGGGTTGGCGACGAGGTCACCCTGCTCGGTGAACAGGGCGGGGAACGCCTTTTCGCGGAGGATCTCGCCGCTGTGGCGGGGACCATCTCGTATGAGATTGTCACCGGGATCGGCTCCCGCGTGCCCCGCTACTATTGCTGAGGGGCGACGGCCGCAGAGTGGCGCGGTCCCAATTCCCGCCACGGAACTTCCGCGAATCGTTCCCCTTTCCCGCCATTCGGTATACACTACGCAACATCGTTTGTTTCAAACATCTTTCTGTGGAGGAACCTTTCGTCATGAAAAGAAACATGATCATGGCTGCAATAGCTTTGATGTTGCTGGCCGTGCCATCAACAATGGCTCAGAACAAGGTCGAGAAGGGCTTCAAGTCCCTCTTCGATGGCAAGACCTTCAATGGCTGGAAGATGGCCAATGAGAATCAGGATAGCTGGTCGATCAAGGAGGGCGCGATTGTCGCCAATGGCCCGCGTGCCCACATCTACTATGTTGGCGACGAGAAGCAGTTTGTCGACTTTGAACTGAAGATCGACGCTATGACCGGCCCGGTCTCGAATGGTGGGATCTACATCCATACCCAGTATCAGGAGATTGGCTGGCCGAAGAATGGATACGAGATCCAGGTCAACCAGACCCATGGCGACTGGAAGAAGAGCGGCAGCATCTATGACGTGGCCAACGTCAAGGATGTCGTGGTCAAGGATAACGAGTGGTACACCTACACCATCACGGTGAAGGGGAAGCGGATCACGGTCAAGCTGAACGATACGGTCGTCAACGACTGGACCGAGGAGCCGGATCGTCAGCCAGGCAAGGATTTCACGCGGATTTTGAGCAAGGGGACGATTGCGCTCCAGGCCCATGATCCAAAGAGCGTGGTGCGCTACAAGAATATTCGCATCAAGCGACTGTAGCATTTCGGCAAGGCCGCACGGGAGTTCGAGACTCAAGTGCGGCCTTAACCATTTTGGGGGCGGGGAAGAGAAGCGGATACAATTTATGGCCCAGGAAAAGATTGAACTTGTGCGTGGGTTGACCCTGACCGATACGACCGCGCTGGTGGTCGGGACGGTGATTGGGACAGGAGTCTTTCTGAAGACGGCGATCATGGCGCAGGATGTCGGATCGCCATTGCTGGTGCTCGGGGCCTGGGTCGCGGCCGGGTTGCTCTCGCTGGCCGGAGCCCTGACCTACGCTGAACTGGGGGCGATGTTGCCGCACGCTGGTGGCGAGTACATCTACCTGCGCCAGGCCTATGGCGAGACGACCGCCTTCATGTTTGGTTGGATGCGTTTTGCCGTGGCCGGCAGTGGGTCGATCGCCATTCTCGGGACCGGTTTTGCCACCTTCCTCGGGGCGGTCTTTCCACTGAAGACGGTCTGGATCGAGCATCAGTACAAATTCCTCGGCCAGACGATCAACTGGCGGCTGGGGACGCTGCAGATGGTCGCGGTGGCGGTGATCCTGGTCTTTGCGGCGGTCAATTGTCTGGCGGTGGCGCTGGGCGGCAAGGTCCAGTCGGCGCTGACGGTCCTCAAGATTGCCGGGATAGTGATCGTGGTTGGCGGAGTCTTCCTCTTCTCAAACGGGGCCTCGTGGGATCATCTGGCGACACCAGCAGGTGGGGCGGGATCGATCGGCGGAGTGGCGGCCTTCGGGACGGCGATGATGGCCGCGCTCTGGGCCTATGATGGCTGGAACAACATGCCGATGGCCGCCGGGGAGGTCCAGAATCCGGGGCGCAATATCCCCCGCGCGCTGATCCTCGGGATGATCGCGGTGACGCTGATCTACTGTCTGGCCAATCTTGCCTACTTCTACGCGCTGCCCTTTGGTGAGGTGCTCACATCGAGCTCGACCAGGTACCGCGATGCGCTGCCGGTGGCGACCAAGGCGGCCCAGACCTTCCTTGGCGAGTATGGCGGGCGGCTGGTCTCGATCGCCTTCATCCTCTCAGCGATGGGGGCGCTGAATGGCTCAATTCTCGCGAACGGGCGTGTCCCCTACGCCATGGCCCACGACGGGCTCTTCTTTTCGGTCATGGCGAAGCTCCACGCTGTCAGCCGGGTGCCGGTGGCGGCGATCCTCATCCAGGCGGTCTGGGCGTGCGTGCTCGCGCTGTCGGGAACCTTTGACCAGTTGACCGACTACGTGATCTTCGCTTCGTGGATCTTCTACGGTCTGGTCACCTCATCGGTCTTCGTGCTGCGCCGGAAGTTTCCGGATGCCGAGCGGCCCTACCGGACGATTGGCTATCCCTTCGTGCCGCTCATCTTTGTCGTCGTCGCCAGCTGGCTGGTTGTCAACTCGCTCTTTACCCGACCGGTCGAGGCTTTTGTCGGACTGGGGCTGATCGCGCTCGGTCTGCCCCTCTACCTCTATTTTCGTCGACAGCAACAGAGAGTTGCCGGAGGTTGAGAGATGAGACTTTTGCTGCTTTTGCTGCTCCTGCTTCTGCCGCTTCCGGCGCCGGGTCAGTCGTCCCCGGATGCCGCGACGCGCATCGAGAAAGGTCGCATCAACGGGGCCGACTTTCGGATCGAGATCCCGTCGGGAACGCTGAAGGGGCTGGTCATGTACTGTCATGGCTACCAGATTGCCGCGCTGCCCTACGGTTTCGATTCGAACCGGTCCGGCGAGCTCCGGCAGGTCTTTCTCTCCCGTGGCTTCGCCGTGGCCGAGTCGGCTTACGTCCGCCAGGGCTGGGCGATCAAGGAGGCGGTCGAGGATACCGAGGCGCTCCGCCGGTTCTTTGTCCAGAACTTTGGTGAAGCGCCGCTGACGATCGTGCTCGGCCATTCGATGGGTGGCGTGATCACCATGGCGACGATCGAGAAGTATCCGGAGCTCTATGATGGGGCCCTGCCGATGTGCGGCCCGCTCACCCCCTCGATCAATGGTCTGCAGGAGCGGCTCTTCGATCTGCTCGCGACTTTCGACTTCCATTTTCCCGGAGTGGTTGGGCCGTTGAATGGGCTGGCCCGGGGGGCGCGTCTCGATCCGGCCAAGATCAAGGCGGCGGTGGCGGCCGCGCCCGAGAAGGCCCGGCGTTTTGCCCAGCGTTACAGTCTGGCCTCTCCCGACGACCTCGCCGGGGTCCTGACCTTCTTCTATGAGATCAACCGCGAGATCCAGGAGCGGGCCGGCGGCAATCCTTTCGACAACCAGGACACGATCTATGATGGCTTCGAGGACGACCTCGCCCTCAACCGCGGCGTAAAGCGCTATGCCGCCGATGGGCGGGCCCGCGAGTATCTGCGCCAGCACTACTCGCCGACCGGGCGCATCGCCGATCCGGTGCTCACCCTCCACACCATCTATGATCAACTGATCCCCGGTCGGTTCGTCAGCCAGTATGAAGAGATTGCCCGCCTCGCCGGGACGCAGGATCTCTTTGTGGCCAAGTATGTCGACCGCCGCGGCCATTGCAACTTTACCCCTCAACAGACCGGAGCGGCCTTCGATCAGCTTCTGAAGTGGATTACGGAGAAGCAGCGCCCTGCAGCGGGTGAGCTCAAATAGCGCGCCCGCAACAACCATCAAACATCGGAAAACATTATGAATCCAGTCGATTTGACGATCCTTGTCGCCTACCTGATCGGAACGGTACTGTTTGGAGCCTGGTTCTCAAGCTCGCAGAAGAACGTGAAGGACTATTTCGTCAGTGGACAGCAGGTGCCGTGGTGGGCGGTCATGGGCTCGATCGTCGCCACCGAGACGAGCACAGTGACCTTCATCAGCGTCCCCGGCTACGCGTATCTGCGGGACTTCACCTTTATGCAGCTGGTGATCGGATACATGATCGGGCGGATTGTGGTGACGATCCTCTTTGTGCCATTGCTCTTCAAAGGCGAGTTGCTGACCGTCTACCAGTTGCTTGGAGATCGATTTGGCAATGGGGTGCGGCGGCTTGCTTCGGTCCTCTTCCTGACGACCCGCAGTCTGGCCGACGGGTTTCGGCTCTTCGCGACCGGACTCGTTCTGGCGGCCCTGCTGCTCGCCAAGCCGGGAGCGGATGAACTGGCC
>Ga0209990_10004211_pt1 | contig 10255 bp, 21 predicted proteins | sample NOAtaG_6_FD_187304 | JGI IMG/M metagenome (GOLD analysis project Ga0209990, IMG submission 187304) | Freshwater lake microbial communities from Lake Erie, under a cyanobacterial bloom - NOAA_Erie_Diel5S_2200h metaG (SPAdes) (version 2) | ecosystem: Environmental > Aquatic > Freshwater > Lake ...
GAGCGGCAACGCAAAGCCGCTTATTTTTCTGACTTTTTCCTCTTGACATTTCCACCAGTTCTGCTACCATACACCTATCGAAGTCACGGGGACTTCGGCTGGTCATACTATTAGGGGATTGAAATGTCGGAATGGAAGAAGGTACGGGGGAATAACGTAGTCGCCCGGCAGAGGAGGGACGAGGGTCTCATCATGACAGCAGACGAAAGCTGTGCTTCATCAGGATTCTACATCCTGATGGAAAAAGCTCATACAGGAGGGGGACGGTGGTTCTTCCTCTGTGGACATCAGACGGAGAGGGTGAGCGTCTTCGTCTCTCATGACGAACTGGTCGAGGTAACGTTCGGTAACACTCGGATTCGAGCGAATCCGAGCAAGGGATGGGTTCACCTGCTCCGCAAGTGACACCTCTCTGGTGATTACGACTCCCCCGGCCTGAAAGGGTCGGGGGTTTTATTTTGTCCCTATCGGGACGAATGTTGGGTGCAGCGAGACGGATGGCTGGGCGAGTGGGTTGTTGGTGGTAGTAGGCGTAGCAGGGCGGCTTCGCAATGCCGCTTATTTTTGAAAATCTTTGCTTTTTGGTCTTGCAATATCTCGGTTTTGTGGTATAGTACTTTCATGACGGGAACGAAAGAAACAACAGCGGGGTTGATTCAGCATTTTCGGGAGCGTTACCCGAATTTGCAGCCGTCTGATATTGAATGGATATCGGAAACCAGATTCAGAATTTGTACAGAATCTGGCATTGACATTCTGCCGGTGTCTGGTAGAATTCGGGAGTCCATTTTGGAAGATTTTGATTTTAGGGGAAGATTCAATGACAGTTGTGCCACTGGATACACTTCGAGCCTTTGTCATCAAAGCAAAGAGGAGTGGAAAGATGTTTTCCGTCATTACGCGAAAGCGAACTGACGGAAAGCTACGCAAATTTCTGGGCAGGGGTGGCGTAAAGCCACCAGAGACGGACAAGCCCCGCCGGGAATTCACCCCGGCTAATGATAATCTACTGACAATCTGCGAGATTGTCAGGGGCGAAGATGGTGCCTTTTGCGGACATCAGTTTCGAAGTATAGCCCTTGAGGGGCTGGTATCTGCAAAGATTGCGGGAGTGGAATACCGGGTAGAATAATCCCCGGAGAACTGGCGGCTACGCTTCCCCGTGGCGTAGCCGCTAGTTTCTCTAATTTAAGAATAGGTGCCGCAGAGCGGCTTCGCAACGCCGCTTATTTTCAAGAATATTTAGGTTTTGCTCTTGCATTCTGCCGCGAATCTGGTATAGTGTGTCTGTCGGGGGAAACAAAACAAATAGGGGATAGGGGACATGGAATACTTGTGTGATGCAGGGGAAGATATTCCCTATTGCCTGAATCTGAGATTCGGGCGAGAAAAAGCCGATTTCCTCTCGGAGGAAGTCGAATGGGTCGGCCCTATGCCGATCCGTTTAGCCTCAGGGGCAAAACCGGAGAACGGAGAAACTTTCCAGTTTTCTTTTCGGGAAGAAAATTGGGAAATTATCCTGAAAGAGGATAGCGTCTACTTGACGCGAAAATAATCCGAGATATAATCCAGCAGTCAACGGGGCTGCTGGGTTTCTATGACAGGAAAGAAAGAGGAAATCATGTTCGTAAAACAGTATTGTGCGACTACGGGCGAAACGATTGAAGTGAACGAGGAAAAAACGTTCTTCGCAAGGAAGGCAAGAAAAGTTGGCACTATGTTAATTGCCGATGTCTGTGTGTTGATAGGGAATCAACACCGATTCTGCAGCTTTGGATATTCCAATGTCGGATTCTCTTTTTTGGCAGATAACCTGCCGGGCGTTGTCTTCATTGGATCTGCTGGCGACTCAAATGCTTATTTTAAGCATGATGGTATGCTGTTTTATATGAACAGTCGCGGGAGAATGTTCGTAAAACAGATCTGATGGAATTCCCCGTTCCCGGTGGTCACGTCTCCCCTACGTGGCCACTGGGTTTTTACAGCCGCCGCAGCCCGCTTCCGCAAAGCGGCTTCCATTGTACCAAATCAAAACCCTCTTGTCAATACCAATTTTATTTTTTCTCATCTTACTTTTCTGGCGATTTGGTCTTGACTATTCTTTAGGGTATTGTATACTTCACCTATCGAAAGGGGAAAACGAGATGTGCGATGCAAGAGCATATGAAAGAGCTATTATGGCTCTACATATCCCACACGTAAAAACAAAAAAGGAAAAGCTTGCGGATCGAGTTTCCGCATTGTATACTCAGTGGTCGGAAGAAAACCCGTCTCACTCAAAAGAGGCGGGCCAATTGAAATATCGGGAAATCCATCAACAGGTTTTCGGGGGAAACTGATGAAAATCTACACTGATCGCGGTATTGAATACCGAGAGGACGAGCCTAGTATAGGATTCGTCCTGTGTTGGGAGCGACACCCAACAATGAATGAGAATGATTTCGCGTTTCGAGAAGCGACAGAAATAAGTCACGTATTGATGCTGTGGGGGCGAGGCATTCAGCACGAAAATCGACCAATTCGGATGAGGAATGTATCCCCGATTGGGTCTGGACCCGGCGGCAGAATTCGCTTCGGCGACGATATGATGCCAACAATCCAGCGGATATTTGTGCCAGCGGAAAAGCTTTCAGAAGCTCTTCTCGCAATTGAGGAACATAAGCAAGCCGTGAGACAATGGCTCCACCACAGAGCCCCAATTCCAGAAGCCTGTAAATACTAGGATGATGATAATGATCAGAGGTCCGCCCGTTCTTCTCATTTTTTAGACTCAGGGGACGGCCCATATAGCAAGGGCGTCCCCATATTTTAAGACGCGGCAGGCCGCGTGCGAAACGCAGCTTAATTATACCAAATCTTTTCTTCCCTGTCAATCCCAAAATAAAATTTTCTCTCCGCCATTTTCTGGCGATTTCCTCTTGACTCTTTTTTGTTTTGTGTTATAGTACACTCATCAGAGCAAAGGGGAAAACATGCCAAACAAAGTTTTGATCATTCATCATCTTGAGCGTATTTGGGAAACCGGATACAAAAAATTTGGAACGAGTTTTGATGAACTCGTCGAAAAATTTCACGAACACCTGTCCCGCGAAACATACGATCTTGTCATATTGACAAGGTTTGAAGACTTTCAACTTGACGATGATTATTGGCAAATTGCCCAATATATCGACAGGGTAGAAACCTACGCCTACGGGTGGGAAAAACAGGAAATGTTGGATAATCCCGACAGGTTCTGTGAGGGCGGGTCGCATTCAGAGGCTGTTTTGATTGAAGACTGGATGCAGCTTTCCGGTGAAGACGTTTATATCTCTGGTGCATTCGACGGCGAATGCATCGAAGATTTGGAAATCGCCTTACGCCATTGTCAGGTTAAATTTTCTCGGATTGAAGATTTGATAGTCTGACTTGACTTTTCTTCCTTTCCTGATAGAATATGGACTCAGAAACGATGGATGGTAAAAGAACAATTTTAGTCTCAGGTCGAGTTGTTGCCACAATAGAGATTGACGAATGTTTTTTCGTGGTCTCTGGCAGAAGTGTACACGGCCCGTATCCAAAAGATGATGAAAGGTTTTCAAAATGAACATGCACATGACCACTGAGGAAAAGATTCGAGTCCATTTTAGCAGCCTAGTAAAGGCTTTAGAGGAATTAAGAACTGGATCGCTTCGTTGTAGAAAAGACATCGACCAAAAAACATTCTGCGAAATAAGAGCCATCGAATTGAAGCTTGATGAAATTGAAAACATGCTTTTGGACCTACAATTCTGAAATTCCCCGTTCCCGGCGGTCACGCCTCCCCTACGTGGCCGCTGGGTTTTTACAGCCGACGCAGCCCGCGTGCGAAACGCGGCTTACATTATACCAAACCCTTACCCTCAAGTCAATAGCAATTTATTTTTTCTCATTTGGGTTTTTGTTGTGATTTAGTCTTGTGTTTTTTTTGTGGTCTGGTATATTACACCCATGGTTGAGACGAGAAAACAAAAAGGGGAAAACAAATGTACTACGTCAGAGAAACCGAAGTCCTAGCCGCTGCCGCTGATGAATGGGCCTCAGTTCATATTCATGGAGCGGGAGGGTTTGGTGCGATCCCATACAAAACCCCAGAAGAGGCCCTGCGAGGTCTTAACGAGCAAGTGGGCTGCCGGATAAGCGACTGGGTGGGGCGAGATTTGTATTATGAAGAAAGAGAAGACGAAAGTAAAGAATTCCAGCGAGCGTTCTTCCACAAGGACCAATTCGGAATGAATTACCATGTGACTTTCGACATTATCAAAATCGAAAAAATAGACTGATCACCTTTACGATCCAGTTTGGCCGTTCTGTCAAAACGGTCATTCTTATTTGTTAGCCGGCGCAGGCCGCCGCCGAAAGGCGGCTTGTATTATACCAAATCCTCAACTCCCTGTCAATCCCAATTATTTTTTTTCTCATCCCATTTTTTTGCCGTTTTAGTATTGCGTTATTTTTGAAGTATGGTATATTTCACCTATCGCAAGTGACAACAAAACTTGAAAGGGGAAAAGCGATGGAGTTTTCTCAGGGTAACGAAAAGTTAGGTTCAGGTTGTTTTGTAGTGTCTCGGCCTGTAGGGGACACCTGTCCCAGTTCATGTTCATTTTTGGGAAATGGATGTTATGCTGAATTCACAGAAAAACGATTCCCGTCCGCGAGAAACAAGGGGCTGAGAAATGTCATTACCGAAGCTGGGAAAATTCGGTCCCTTCTGATTGAGGCTGTCCGTCAGGGAAAATCAATTCGTTGGCATGAACGGGGTGATTTTGGTCTTGACAACAGTATCGATATGGAGTATATTGAGAACATCGAAGAGGCATGTTTGTCTCTTTTGAAAGAAGATAAGCCATTGCCGAAAATGTGGGTATATACTCACTTTTATGACAGTCGGATCATCACTCGATTGTCGTCTTTCATCACAATTTACGCTTCCGTTCACGACGCTGCCGATATGGCAGCCGCGAAAGCTGCTGGCTTTGAACATTTTGCATGGTGCGACACTGACGGAAAATTTCCCAAAAAGGGGAAAAAGCCGGCAGCAGATGCTCCAAAGCTAGTTATTCTCAACGGCGAGAGATTCGTGACTTGTCCAGAAATGAGAAAAGGTCGCAATAGTGTAACTTGCACTGGCACGAAAGATACCGTTGCGTGTAATATGTGTACCCGAGGAAATAACGTCCTGTTTCTGCAGCACTGATCGGAGAACGTGCGATAAAATACACCCCGCCGCACTGTGCGGCGGGGCTTGTGTGGCCGCAACAAACAGGGGAAAACTGTGTTTTTGTTACTTGCCTTATTTTGTTTTTTCTGGGGTTTTTTCTCGTCTCGGAGCAATTAGTATGTTTCTCATTCTTGGCGTGTGTTCATCCTTTGGTCTACTTTTTTTCTTTTTGAAATGCTGCAGAAAAGAAGATGAAATCATCCATTTAATGCGGGAGAAAACGAGCTTAAGACATAACTTAGAAATCGTTGAAACATCGAGAGAACTATGGAGAAAAGATTTTTACAGTGTGAAAGAAAAACTGGACGCCATTAAACAAATTCTGGAGCTGGAGAGTTAATATGTGCTGCGATGGATGGGATAATTCGGGCGGTCATGTGGGACAGTGTCCGGATTGCGGTGGCGATATTGATTCAGACGGACAGGCAACGACTGGTTGCTATTACAGTTCTGTTTACTGTGACACCTGCGATGCGAGGCCATGTGATGACTCATGCTAATGATATCCCGACTGAAAAATTGATTGCCTATATGTGGAGCAAAGACGATGGTTTTCCTCTACTCTGGCAAGGCGATTCTCTTGACTGGATGATAAAGGAAATCGACGATCTTTACAGAATGGATATCAATCCAGTCCCCGATGAAACCTACAAACGCAGGAAAATTTTTGTGTGGGAAGGGCGATGCGAATATTGGGATTCTGTAAAAGGCCCTCAAATGCGTGGAGTGTGGAGAACTCCGACAATAGAAGATTTGCTTCTCTTAACATGAGAGGCTCCGCTTTCTCTTTATTGAGAATAGCTGCGGCAAGCCGCCGCAGCAAAGCGGCTTAAATTATACCAAATCCGCATTCCTTTGTCAATAGCAGTTTTATTTTTTCTCACCTCAAAAATCTGCCGAATTGCTGTTGACATTGTTTTTTAATCTGGTATATTACATCCATGCGAGTGAGAGAAAAAAAGGAAAGGAAAGAAAATGAAAGTAGTTTGTGTTCATCCTGATGGTAAGAATGTTCAACCACACAGCACTTTCACGGTTGACAACGTTGTGGATACGTTTACAATACAGATCCGCTCACTGAGTGGAGTGGATGCTGAAGCGGTCAAGCGAATAATTCAAAGTAAGCACGAAGTCATTTCCTGCAAAAACACCGAACGAAAAATTTTCTCGATTTGATCTTGACAGTAAAGAGAAAAGGCAGTACAATGGACCCGAACAAGACGTGGCAAGAAATCGTTCGCTTGTTGAATTTGTCAGAAGAAGAAGGCGACATCAACGAGGAGGAAACCGTTGAGCTAAAAAATCACATATCTAATCTTTACGGCTGGATTAAGCGGGGAGGATTTGTCCCAAAAGAACTTGAATCGTTGAACGGAACTGCATGTTTGTTTGTTTTGAAATCCATGTGGGAACTTTTGGAGTAAGGTTGAGATGAAAAAAGCAACTCTGCGTGTTCGTCGTGTGTCTGTAATCACGAATGGAGCAACAACGGGTCCGAAATGGGCAAAGCTGATTGTTGATGGCCAGATTGTTGCAACTGGCCAAGTCCGATATATTCGGGCAAAGGCAAAGAAATTGGGTTTTTTGGTTGTTGACAACGACTGAGAACCTGATATAATACCCTGGCACGGGGCTTGTGACGAACAAGAAAGTGCTCCTTTGTGATCTTAGCTCAGTTGGTAGAGCAACAGACTTTTAATCTGTAGGTCGTGGGTTCGATCCCCACAGGTCACATCTGCCTGTCCAGTGTTGGTTACTGGGTTCTGCTTGTGACGCAGGATTTCGCGGGTTCAATTCCCGTCTGGCAGCTTCGATTTTTTGTTGACATCCTTTCTTTACTGGAGTAAAAATGACAAAGTCGAAAATCGATAAGAAGGCCAAACGTAGTACAGAATTTGTTTGCGGTGATCTTTATGAAGATGGGGATCGTGTTGTTATGTGTATTCTCGGGTGTAATTCAAATGTTCCTAATCGGTTGGCTAAAAACGGGGTTGTTCTACACTCAAAGATTAGTAGTGAAATTGGAGGGGTAGTACTGGATATTGACTCCGGACATTGTGCTTTTACTGATTTTCGGGGAACTTTGGTACTAGAATCTTAAGGTGAAAAAATGATCACTTCAACAATGAAAAAAGAAACCAAGATTGAAACAAATTTTGAGAATGGAAAAATGTACATCCATGAGGATGGGGATCTGGTCGTCGCCTATATAGGCGAAGGAGATCATGGGTCAACTTTCCACGGAATTGTCCTTCACAGACAGAGTACGAAGTATGGCTGGAAAATCTTTGACGAATCAAGCTGTTTCATCCGGCGTGCGTTCCGCGAATTTCATGGAGAAGTGACACTAAGATCTTGACATCCTATTTGCGGGATGTATAATAACACAGCGGGGATTGATCCGGTTCATACTGGAGTTGAACAAATACAGATAAGGTCTCGTATTACGAGTACAGATAAAGTTTTGTTCGTCCCCGCATCTTGGCCCATTCGACTTCTGGATGAGGTTACTAGCCTTTCAAGCTAGGCAGGTTGGGTTCGAATCCCACATGGGTCATTTTGAGTCTACGACTCAATGGAGTGAATAGACCTAGCAGCTACATAATCTGGGCTGACGGCAGGCTTTGGCTTGAGGGTTCGATTCCCTTATTCACTCTTTCTTGCAAGAACGGCTTAAGGATCTGTTTCGGAAACTAGATTGTTGTGCCGTAAACAACACATAGTTCGGCCCGTCAATAGGCTCGGAATCTCTACGACGTAAACAAGAGGGTCCAGTAGGATTTGTAAGCATAGTCGTTACAACTATAGGAAACGACAATGCCAGTGGCGAAAGCCTTAAAGTGTCACGCAGCATAGCCTTGAAACTATGCACGCCTAGGGGAAACTGTGAACACACTGATTGCAATTTTTGATATTGAGTTGGTCTAATTACCCAACTCGATGGGCGAATAGATCTAGTAGCTATCGGCAGGCGTAGGATTGCGGGTTCAATTCCCGGAAAAGAGACTAATTATCTTTTTTCGACCTAGTAGCTAACGGAAGACTTCGGTTTGATGGGTTCGAGTCCCATTATTCGCCTTTTTCTCTTGACATTCAGAGGGTATGAATTATAATCCTGTCGCAAGACAAAAGCTTGAAAGGGAAGTAATGACCGAATCAAATGGCCAAACTTACTTGCTGGTAAGGAAGAATGTAGATGGATATCCTTGGCGAGAAAAATTTGAAACAAAGCCATCTCAAGAGAGTCTGTTTCAAATTTTGTATGATTATTTCGATGAAGAAACATCTCTCAGATGTGCTGAGGAATTGTTCAACGCGGGCTACACGAGCGTTAACGACAGTGCGGCCACAGTGTATGAACTTTTTGAACTGTAGATATTGACTTTCGTTTCTTCTGGAGTATAATGTGCGAGAGATTTTTGTGAAACAAAGAAACTCAAAAGAAAGGTTGAAAGACGAATGAGCAATTTGTTTATTTGTAAGATTCATAATAACATTCTTGGTAAATCACTGTCAGTTAACTCATATGATGACGGCATTCAAAAGGTAATAGAATGGGCTGAAGAACAGCTTGATCGAAGTTTAACTGATGAAGAAAAAGAAGAAGTAAATTCAAATGGTGAGTTTTTTGACGATTCAGACCATGACAACCACTTTACTTTCTCGATTGGTGTGCTAGAATAGAATTTCGCCTTGACAGAGAATTCCAAAAAAATCTTGGGAAAGCAGTAACGAATAAACGGAGTGGAATTGCTCCACACGGACCTTTTTACGGGTTTCCGGCTGCGAAGTACCTATTACTGGGGGGTAGCTTAATGGTAGAGCGTCTGGCTGTTAACCAGTTGGTTGCAGGTTCGAGTCCTGCCCCTCCAGCTTTACGTGGATGAGTGGCTTGGTTCTAGAATTGTTGCTTCTACGCCTGAACGAAATTGCTGAGGAAATCTACAATGAACGTAAAGGAAACGTACCGTTACTTCCTGTTTAACGGGATGAGTTCAATGCTTAGAGTCTCCTGCAACTTATTCACAGTAGTGGGAAATGGTAGTGAATGGATTGATGGGGAATTATGTTTCCGCGAAATGTCTGACTGGTATGAACCAATGGAAAATCCAGTTAAACCAGAAGATAGGAATAAGGACTATCTCAGACAATTAAATAATGCAAAAGATTTGCAGTATGAAGCATATCTAATCAGACGGCGATTTGTGATTCAAAAAATGGAGATAATTCTTGACTCTCCTATTGACTCAATCATTTTTGAGAAAAGCGATGTTGTCCGAAGTCACTACGTATTAAATCCGGCTGTCGAATATGCAAAATGTATTGTTTTTCCTGACGATATTAAGCCTGATTGGGCAGAAGCGGTTTTAAAATTTAATGAATGGTGGCTAACAAATCTCAACCGTGTTTATGGTGTTGATACGGATTTTTGGCCAAGCCATGTCAAAGAAGCTTCCCGAGTGATTGCTGAAGCAAGAAAAAAAGCATTCAAAATCGTCAATGGTATTGACTATGACGAATATTGGGCTAAAAAGACTGAGGAGATATTGGGCGAATTAGAATAAGAATCTTGAATTAATTTAGACGAAACAGCACGCCGCCGAAAGGCGGCTTATATTTTACCACATCTCCACCCTCTTGTCAATCCCAATTTTTTTTCTCTCACTCCGGAGAAAACGTGGAGAATACATATTGACATTCTCTCTGTTTTTTGTATACTACACCCATGCGAAGGAGAAAAAGAAATGGACAAAACAACTCTGAGAGGAAAGATTGATCCGCTAAAAATTCCCAAAGGTCATAAACCACACCGTGGCGGTGCGGGATTTCATGGGGATTGTCGTCTCAAACGTGAGAACACACGACAAGCGAGAAATTCAAAAGCTTTCCGAGACTGGGAATAAAATTCAGAAAAAGACTTGACAGGAAAGAGAAAAAGCAGTAGAATAAGACACGGGCGACAAACAAACAATTTTGAACGGAAAGAAAATGAAACCCAAATTCAAAGCTGGT
>Ga0209990_10004215_pt1 | contig 10242 bp, 7 predicted proteins | sample NOAtaG_6_FD_187304 | JGI IMG/M metagenome (GOLD analysis project Ga0209990, IMG submission 187304) | Freshwater lake microbial communities from Lake Erie, under a cyanobacterial bloom - NOAA_Erie_Diel5S_2200h metaG (SPAdes) (version 2) | ecosystem: Environmental > Aquatic > Freshwater > Lake ...
GACCAGTAGGACGGGTAGGACCAGTAGGACAGCCAGAAAACAACCACTGCCGTCCGGTGAAGAATGACGTTTGGTCCGACTTTGCAAGAGCCTGGCTGACTGGCAAACTGGTATTCATATCAACCTGACCAGCCAAAATGTCCACACCGGTCCTTTCCTGTCCTTTCACAATTACGCGATACGACGATCGTCGATAGTCGACGATGAACGACCTCTCTATTCTGGAAATCAATCATGCATAGAACTTTATCGATGATCCTCGTGGCGGCCGTCCTCCTGACCTCATTTCAGGCGCCCCCGCCGCGAGCTGGTGCAGCCGGGATTACGGCGATTGTTGGGGCGACAGTCATTGATGGCACGGGCAGCGAGCCGCAGCGACAGACAGTGATCATCAATGGCGAGCGGATCGAAGCAGTTGGACCGGGGCTACCGGTTCCGGAGGGCGCGCGCGTCATCGACGGGGAGGGAATGACCGTCGTGCCGGGCCTCTTCGATCTGCATACCCATCTGCCCTACGCCACCGCGACCGGACTGAGCGGTGACTGGCCAAAGAATCTCAAATCATATCTCTACTGTGGAGTGACCTCGGTCGTCGATTTCGGGACCTATCCGGAGACCTTCGAACCGATGCGCCGCTTGATTCGCGAGGGGAAGGTCACCTCACCGCGAATCAGTCTGGCGGCCAGATTGACGACACCGGGCGGGCACGGCGCCGAGGGCGGGCGGGGAGACTTCTTCTCGCAGGAGGTCTCGACGGCGACCGAGGCGCTGGCGGCGCTGGAGAGGCTGATTCCCTACCAGCCCGATGTGATCAAGGTCTTCACCGACGGCTGGCGTTATGGCAACGCTCCTGATATGACGAGCATGAACGAGGAGACGCTGACCGCGCTGGTCGCCAAGGCCCATGCCCAGGGCTGGGAGGTGATGACCCATACGGTGCGCCTCGACAACGTCAAGATTGCGACCCGCTCTGGTGTTGACGTGATCGCTCACGGGGTGAACGACCGCCTGGTCGATCGCGAACTGATCGACATTATGAAGGCCAGGGGAACGACCTACGTGTCAACGCTGGCCGTCTATGAGCCGCGCGGGCGGGAGATCCTCACGCCACTGCTGCGGCGCGTGCTCGATCCGGCAGTGCTGGCGGCGATCAGGCCTCCGCTCGCTCCGCCCCCCGGCGGTGGAGAGACGATTCCCATCCCGCCCACCAATATTGTGCCCGGGCCGGAGACGCCATCGCGGCAGCGCCGCTGGTACAACCTGGAGAACAATCTTGGCCAGCTCCACCGCGCGGGAGTCAGAATAGGCGCCGGCACCGATGCGGGAGTCGTCGGAACCCATCATGGCTGGGGAACGATCCGCGAACTGGAACTGATGGTGGCGGGAGGCCTGACGCCGCTCGAAGTGATCACGGCCGCGACGGGAAACTCGGCCCGTGCGCTGGGAGTCGCCAACGAGCGGGGGACGATCGCTCCGGGGCGCCTCGCCGACCTGCTGGTGATCGCGGGTGAACCGCACCGGCGCATCGGCGAGATCACCCGCATCCGGCACCTCTTCCTGGGTGGACGGGAGATTGAACGGGAGGAGTTGGCGCGCCAGATCGCCACCCCGGAATTGACTCCACTGGACAGCACCCCGGCCAATGAGCTGATCGACGATTTTGAAAGAGCCGATCAGCGGAGCACAATCGATACGCGCTGGATCTACGGTTCCGATTCCGGAGTCGATCCCTCGAAGGTCATCTTCGGGCGGATTGCCCGCCAGCCCGACTCCGCGAGCCTTCTGGCAACCGCCCGCCTCTCGATCAAGGAACGGCCTTATATCCGCATGACCATCCCGCTCCGACGTGGCGGAGTCGAACCGGTTGACGCCAGTAAATTCTCGGGCGTAAAGTTTGAGGTGCGCGGAGCAGGAGACTACCGACTGGTTGTCCCGACCTACCAGGTGCGGGACTTGAACTATTTCGCCGCGCCATTCAAGGCGTCACCCGGCTGGTCAACCATCTCCATTCCCTTCTCGGCGCTGCGCCGGAACGAAAACAGCCGGCAGGCCGGAGTTGCCTGGACGGGCCGGGACCTGTTGACAATCGGTTTTGAGATGGCTGGCCGATCCGGCGAGCTACGCTGGATCGAACTCGACAACATCCGATTCTATTGAATCAACTACTGAGCAAGGAGCAACTATGATGGCGAAGGATATCTATGGAAGGATCGACAGCTATATCAGCGGCGTCCGTGGTGAGTTCGAAGAGAAACTCGCGGCGATGGTCGAGACGCCCAGTGTCAGCAGCGATCCCGAGCACCTGCCGGACATCATCAAATGCGGGGAGCTGGCCGCCCAGTACCTGCGCGAAGCGGGCGCGGAGGCGGAGGCGGTCCCGACGCCCGGCAACCCGGTCGTCTTTGGGTCGCTGGTCACCGATCCGCGCAACCCAACGGTGACCATCTACAACCACATCGATGTCCAGCCGGCCGATCCCTCGGAATGGAACAAGGCCCCGTTTGTCTTCAACAAGGTTGGTGACCGCTACGAAGGGCGCGGAACGACCGATGACAAGGGCCCGGCCCTGACGGCGCTCCTGGCGGTCCGCTACGCGGTCGAGAACGGCATTCCGCTCAACTTCAAATTCATCTGGGAGCTGGAGGAGGAGATCGGCAGCCCAAACTTCGAGACGTTCGTCCGGCAGAACCTGGCGCGACTGAAGACCGATTCCGTGCTGGTCAGCGACACCATCTGGATCTCCCGCAAGCAGCCGGCGATCCCCTATGGTCTGCGTGGGCTGCAGGCCTTCCTCTTCAGGCTCGAGACCCACGCCAAGGATGTCCACTCCGGTCTGGTTGGCGGCGTCGCCCGCAACCCGCTTGGCGAGCTGGCGCACGTCATCAGTCAATGCTACGACGCCAAGACCGGCAAGGTGAAGATTCCCGGATTTTATGACGACGTGATTCCGCCGACCAAGGCGGAGCTGGCGAGTTTCGTCAACTCTGGTTTCACCGTCAAGGGGTTCAAAAAGGCCCACGAGCTGAAGACTATCCGCCCCAATATGAAGACCGAGGCCGATGTCCTGAAAGCCTTCATGGCCATGCCGACCTTCGAAGTCCACGGGATTACCGGGGGATATGGCGGACCAGGGGTGAAGACTGTCGTCCCCTACCACGCCGAGGCGAAGATCAGCACCCGGCTCGTCAACAACCAGCGTCCGTCGAAGATCGCCCGACTGATCAAGGAGCACGTGAAGAAGATCAATCCGGACGTGAAGGTCGAAGCGATCCAGTCACTCGAACCATTCCTGGGCGACTTTACCGGACCTTATGCCGACGCGGCGCGCGCCGCCATGAAGTTCGGCTTTGGCGCTGACGCCGCCTTCACGCGCGAGGGTGGTTCGATCGGGGCCGTCGTGACCATGCAGAAGCTGCTCAAGGCGCCGATCACCTTCCTCGGCCTCAGTCTGCCGGAACATGGCTACCACGCCAAGAATGAGAACTATGACTGGGGGCAGACGGCTGGAGGAATCCGCATGTTCGTCCGCTACTTTGAGGAGATCTCTCAGCTAAAATAGGGCCGGGGGAGCCTGCCGAATGTGGGTGGGGCGCGGCAGGAACGCGCCTCACCGCAGCATGTCGAGAATGATGTCCCAGTGGTGATTGCTCACCGGCACCACCGACAAGCGGGGCAGCCGAACCAGATCGAAGTCCTGCAGCTCTTCCCGATTTTTGATCTGGTGGAGGGTGACGCGATTGTTGAAGCGGCGCTTTGGTTTGATAGTGATGACGAGTGACTTCTCGTCGATCTCCTGGAGCTCACCCGGATCGGGGTAGGGATCGCTGACGGCCTCGGCAAGCCCAATGATCGCTTTCTCTGTCCCGGTATGGTAGATCAGAATATGATCCCCCATCCGCATCTCCCGCAGGTACTTCTGCGCGAGCGAACTGTGGACTCCCGACCAGACGGTCTTTCCATCCCGTTCCAGGTCGTCGTACGAATACTCTCCTGGTTCAGTCTTAAATAGCCAATGCTGAGGCATTCTTTACTCCTGACCAGCCGCGGTACGGCGGTCACTCTCCCTTGACCGGAGTCAGGGAGAGTCATGTGTTGTGTTTGTGACCAGTACGTTCAGGCACTCCAGGGTGCCATATCGGGGTTCAGTCAATGGACTTGGTGATGGCCACCAGAGTTGCCTCGGTGGCCCGGCGCAAGTCTTCCGGAGCGAGGATCATCTGCAGACCCCGCTGGCCGGCGCTCACACTCAGTTTTTCATGGTTGAGAGCCGATTGATCAAGGAAGAGCGGGTATCTCTTCTTTGATCCCAATGGCGAAACTCCGCCACGGATATACCCGGTCAGTGATTGTATTTCCTTCACCGCCACCAGTTCAAGCCGTTTGTTGCCCGTCACCGCGGCCATCTTCTTCAGATCCAGCTCGGCGTTCCCGGGGATGCAGGCCATGACCACCCCGCTCCGATCTCCGCGGGCGACAAGGGTCTTGAAGGTGGCCTCCGGCGGCATCCCGACCTTTCGGGCCACGGTGATCGCATCGAGTTCACTCTCGTCGACCTCATATGAGCGCAACTCATAGGCGATCTTCATTTGATCGAGCATGCGGGCGGCGATAGTCTTCATGATTGATCTGCCGGGTCGTCATTTGGCGGCCAGCTCAAGGGCCTCCTCCCACTTCGCGTAGAGCTCACGGATCCGGGCCTCCGTCTCCTGATACTGCTGGCTGACCGTCATCAGACTTTCGCGATCGCGCGTCACCTCTTCGCTGGTGAGCCGCTCGGCCAATCCCTGCAGTTCACTCTCGGCGACGTGGATCATCGACTCGATCTCCTCGGGGCGCGGACCTTTCGCCGGCCGACGCGAACCATTCGACTTGTTCTGGGGCGCCGGCTTGCTGTCCACCTTCGCCGCTCTCGCCTGCCGCTCCGCCGCGGCGGCGGCGGCCTCCCTGGCGGCGCGGGCCTGGTGATGGGCATCGTAGAATTCCGAGTACCCGCCATCGAAATACTCTGCCCCCTCGTCGCCAAAGAAGAGGATCTGTGTGGCGACGCGGTCGAGAAAGTAACGATCGTGGGAGACGGTGATGATCGTCCCGCCGTACTCGTTGATGGCATCTTCGAGAGCCTCGCACGAGGCGATATCGAGATGGTTGGTCGGCTCATCGAGGATGAGGACGTTGACCTGAGAGTAGATCAGCTTGGCCAGAGCGAGGCGCCCCTTCTCTCCACCAGAGAGCGTCGCGACCGACTTGAAGACGTCGTCGCCAGTAAAGAGAAAACGGCCAAGAAAACCCCGCAACTCACCGTCCGATGTCGCGGAGGCGGCGACCGTCCGCAACTCGTCGAGCACACTGTGGCGGTCATCGACCAGCGTCAGCCGCTGGTCGTAGTATCCGGGACTGACCCCGGTGCCCCAGCGCATCTCTCCGTCAAGCGGGGCCTGCTCTCCGAGAATCGTTCGCAGCAGGGTGGTCTTGCCGGTTCCGTTTCCACCGATCACCCCCAGCCGCTCACCGCGCCGCAGCGTCAGGTTGAGATGGCTCGCCAGCGTCTTTGTTGGAAAGCCGATCGCCAGGTCGTCAAGAATCAGAACCTGATCACCGGTGCGCGTCGTTGGTTTCAGCTTGAAGCTGGCCGTCTCGAGGTTGTTGACACTCTCGATTCGGTCGAGCTTCTGCAACATGATCCGGCGCGACTTGGCCTGCTTCGTCTTCTGCCCGGCAATATTGCGCCGGATGAAGTCCTCTGTCCGCGCGATCATCTCCTGCTGCTGCTCATAAGCCCGCTGCTGCTGCTCCTGCCGCTCGGCCTTCTCGACCTGGTAGGCGCTGTAATTGCCACGGTAGCTGTCGACCCTCCCAAACTCGAGATCGAGCACCCGCTCCACCGTGTGGTCGAGGAAGAAGCGGTCGTGGGAGATGATCATGTAGGCCGAACGATAGGCCGAGAGGAACTCCTCCAGCCATTCGACCGCCTCGACATCGAGGTGGTTGGTCGGCTCATCGAGCAACAGGATGTCCGGTTCCTGCAGCAGCAACCGCGCCAACCCGAGCCGGTTCTTCTCTCCACCGGAGAGATTCTCGGCGATCTTCCCAAACTCATCCCGCGCAAAGCCGAGCCCGAGCAGCACCGACTCCGCCCGGGCCTGGTAGGTGAAGCCACCCTCATGCTCATAGGTGTGCTGGGCCTCGCTGTACTCCTCCATCACCGCATCGAGCCGCTCCCCCTCGACCTCGGTCATGAGGTGCTCCAACTCGCGCATCCGGGACTCGAACCCCAGCAAACGCTCAAAGACCCCCAACGCCGCCTCGAGGACGGTCGTCGTTCCCCGAAAATCGACGTGCTGCGCGAGGACGCCAACCCGCAGACCGCGGAGACGCTCGATCTCCCCCCGGTCAGGCGTCTCCACCCCGGTTATCAGACGCAGAATCGTCGTCTTACCGGCCCCGTTACGACCGACAAGGCCAACGTGTTCACCGGGGTTGATCTGAAAGTTTACGGCGCGGAGGACATCCTGCGCGCCGTAGGATTTATGAACATCAGCGAGACGAAAGAGCATGCGAATGGTTTACAGCTAACGAGTTACATTTGGGCCGATCAGGGCTTGGTGGCAGCAGCGGGCGTGCTGGCAGGTGAAGCCGCTGGCACCGGACGAAGAACGCCAAAGCTGTTGGGATTCTCGAGAATCCGTTTGGCGAGGCGATTCTCGATGCGGGCCTCATCGCGGGCCAATGCCTGGAGGGCCGCGGCGACGATCTGGCGACGCTGGGAGAGGATAGCCTCCGAGATCTCCTTCCGGACGCTGGGGTCATCGAGGGTCCGGTCACGGGTCTCGGTCTGCTTGCCGGTCAGCTTGAAGATATGCCAGCGGCCGGCCGAGTCCCGCCGGGGATCGAGGATATCGCCCTCTTTCATGGTCATGAGCTGCTGGCCGACGGCCGCCGGGAGCCCCATCATCTGCGGAAGCTCGGCAAACTGCGACTGGGGGAGAAAGCCGAGATCGCCGCTCTGGAGGGCGCTCTGGTGCTCGGAGAGCTGGCGGGCGATGGTGGCAAAATCGGAGCCGGTGCGGAGGCGGGTCTGAATCTCGCGCACCCGCTGCTCGGCGGCGGCCTCACCCTTGACGTCAAACTTCATACCGTTGTCGGCCGGGTCGATAATGATATCGGAGATGGCGACGCCGGGCTGGATCGAGAACTGCTTCGGATTGGTGTTGAAGAAGTCGGCGACCTCGCGATCCTGGACCTTGAGCTGCGACTCCGTCTTCTCGGTCAGCTTCTGCGTGGCGATCTGCTTGCGCACGAACTCGCGGAACTGGTCCTCGGTCTGGTTGGTCTGCTTCAGCTCATTGGCGAAAGCCTCTTCGGTGTAGCCATTCTCCTGCTTGTAGCGCTGGATGTACTGCTTGATCTCGTCATCGCTCGGGGCGATATTCTCCTTTTGCGCCCGCTGAAAGAGGAGCTCCTGGGTGATCAGATTATCGAGCGACTGAATACGATAGCCGGCAAGCGCGAGGGGGGAGAGCTGATTCTCCTGCCCGCGGAACTGTTGTGAAACGACCCGATCGACATCCTTGACCAGGATGTTGGTGCCATTGACCACCGCCGCCACATCCTCATCGGCCCCGGATCCGGCAGTCTTTTTATCACCGCAGGCAAGGGTGAGGCCGCTGGCCACCATAATCAGTAACGTGAAGAAGAAATTACGCACGAGAGAGCTCCTTAATCAGATTGATCGCTCCGTGGAGCGACGGGACACAAGCAAGAGAAGATCAGGCGATCGGTTCGATGATCGCGACCGCGTCGATTTCGACCCGGACATCACGGGGTAGTCTCGCGGCCTGGATGGTCGAGCGGGCCGGTCTGGCCGGATGGAATGCCTCGGCATAGACCTCGTTCATGGCGGCAAAGTCGGCCATATCGGCGAGGTAGACGGTCGTTCGGACCACCCGTTGGAGAGATGAGCCAGCCGCCTCGAGAACGGCGCGAAGATTGCTGAGCACCTGGGTGGTCTGGGTTCGAATATCGTCACCAACCACCTGCATGGTCTGCGGGTCGAGGGGAATCTGGCCGGAGGTGAAGACCAAACCCAGGGGGGCGACGGACTCGACCACGATCGCCTGCGAATAAGGGCCAATGGCGGCGGGCGCCTTTTCAGTCTGCGTTGAGTTGATCACGACAGTCTCCCACGAGATTATAGATTGTCAGGCTCACCCCGGGCGGCTGATCTGGCCGCGATGCGCGCGGGTTGGCAGATAATGGTTACTCCAAAACTTGGATCATACTAGATAGTTGAGGGGGAGGCAAACATTCGTCAACCTCCCGGCGGCTTCCATCAAAGCCTTGCGCCCCTCCGCGCCAATCTGGTTGCGCCCCGCGCCGGTCCGGATCACCGAATGTGGATCTTGACCACATTCGAGGTCGTGCCGTCGATGGCGAGCTGAAGATCGACCAGCCCCCGTCCGGCGAGCGTCCGGTCGAGCCGCAGGTTGAGCTGGTCGAGACCGACAAATCCGCCCTGTGGTCCGGCGTAGACCGGCGCAACCGGGGCGCCATTGATCAAGACACTGAGACTGGCGGCCGCAGGGATAAAGCGCCATCCGGTGCCAAAGAGGACCAGGAAGACCTGGTCACCTTCCGGGCCAAGATCGATGGGAACCGGCAGCCAGGTGGCCGAGGAGGCATCATAGCGCACGACCTGTTCGACGAGCTGCCGGCCATCGGCGGTGATGCGGAGGGCATAGGCCGCCGCGATTCCCCGTCCATCGGCCGCCGCGGTAAAGATGGCCGGGGCGGTGTTGGAGATGGGCATTAAGCCGGTCGAGAGACGCCCCTCGCGGGTCATGACCGTGACGCTGGCGGTGCCTGGGGACGTGCTTGCCGGCACCAGAAAATTGATCTGTCCCGGAGAGACGAAGAAGAGCTGCGCCGTCCGCTCGATGCCCGCCGCATCCCGCACCCTGACGGTCGTTCCCCCCAGCTCGGTTGGCAGGGGGAGGCTGCTCGCGACGAGCGTCTCGGTCGCAAGCGACTGGCCAAAGATGGAGACGAGCGATTCACGCGCCATCAACTGGTCGCTGTAGCTGGCCGATGAGGTCGTGACGAGCCGCTTAAAGGCTGCGGTTGAGGTGGTCTGGCGAATCTTGTGATTGCCGGTATCGGCGATGACGAGCCGCCCGGTCGGATCGATAGCCACGTCATTCGGATTGAGCAGAGTCGTCGTGAGCGGGGAGACATCATCGAGTCCGCTCCCGGGCGAGCCGCTGCCGACCACCGTCGTGATGCGGCCATCGACGACCGAGACGCGCCTGATGCGGTGGTTGCCATAATCGGCAATGTAGAGATTGCCGTCTCGATCGGTGGTGACGAAGGACGGATACTTGAGCTGGGCCTCGGTTGCCGGACCGCCATCACCGCCGCTCCCGGGGGATCCGGTCCCGGCAAATGGCGCAATATTGCCATTCTGATCGATCCGGCGGACGCGATTGTCATCGCCATCGACCACATAGATCGAACCAAGGGGATCGACGGTCACGCCGTAGGGAGCCCTGAAACTGGCCTGCAGAGCGGACTGACCATCCCCCTCGGAGCCGTAACGCCCACTGCCGGCAATGGTGGTGATCAGGCCGGTCCGCAGATCGACTTTTCTGATCCGCAGATTTCCGGTATCGGCAATGAGGAGATTGTCCGATCCATCGATGGCCAGCCCATAAGGCAGGTAGAGTGAGGCGGCCGTTGCCGGACCGCCGTCACCAGCCATCTGATCATCGCCATTCCCGGCCACGGTCGTGATGATACCGTCGGACGAGATGCGTCGAATACGATGGTTGCCGGCATCGGCTACAAAAAGGTTGCCCTTCGAATCGAAGGCGAGGGCGCTGGGCGAGTTGAGCGTGGCATTGATGGCGGGACCGCCATCCCCCGTCGAACCAAGACTTCCGGTGCCGGCAAAGGGAGTAATCTGTCCATTGGGGGCGATGCGCCGAAGCCGGTGGTTGCCCGAGTCGGCGACATAGATGTTGCCGGCCTTGTCGATGGCCACGGCCGAGGGCAGGTAGAGATCGGCGCTGACGGCCAGACCGCCATCGCCGCGGCGCCCCTGCTGGCCGCTTCCGGCGACCGTGCGGATGATCGACTCGACCTCCATCTGGACATTGAGTCGCGCCGTGGTACTGTTTCCGCTGTTGTCCCAGGCGACAATACTGAGGCGATTCAGTCCTTGCTGAAGAGGGATAGCCTCGACCTTCC
>Ga0209990_10004219_pt1 | contig 10239 bp, 10 predicted proteins | sample NOAtaG_6_FD_187304 | JGI IMG/M metagenome (GOLD analysis project Ga0209990, IMG submission 187304) | Freshwater lake microbial communities from Lake Erie, under a cyanobacterial bloom - NOAA_Erie_Diel5S_2200h metaG (SPAdes) (version 2) | ecosystem: Environmental > Aquatic > Freshwater > Lake ...
TTTAGCAGGACTTTCTATTTTTGTGCAGTCGATGTTTAAAAATTTGTCGTAACTTTGATTAAAATCTAATCAAAAAATGGGATGGATTTAAACCTTTGGGAAAATTTTTTCGGCATTACGTTCAATAGACAAAACAGATTCATCAATCAGGCGAATCAATTAATGCCGTACTCAAATCAAATTTGGGGTGTTAAGAAAGCCGTTTGGATCGATACCAATAACGCATGGGAATGGTTCATGACTATTCCAGAATTGAGGGCGGTAATCGATAAAAGGGCATCGATGATGGCATCAAACGAGGTGAGGATGTACGATGCCAACGGTGAGGAAATCACCGAGCATTGGTTTCTGGACCTTGTAAAGCATCCAAACCCCGTACAAAGTTGGGCAGATGTTGTTTATTCCTTATCGGTAAATGATGCGCTTTATTCCAATGCATTCGGATATTCACCGGTTAGATCATTCGACATTCGAAATATGTTTGTTCCGTTACCTTCCAACAAGGTACAGATATTGACATCCGGAAAGACATTGAAACAGATGGATGTCGATGGGCTTATCGATGGATATCGTTTTGAATACGATAACAACGCATTCGAATCACTCGAACTAAAGGATGTAATATACCTTACAACGAACGATGGGATGAACCTTATCAGACCAACAAGCCGAATCGATGCGTTGAAATATCCATTGAGTAACATTAAAGCTCAATACAACAAGCGGAATGTACTACTTGAAAACATCGGAGCCATTGGTATCTTATCAGCACAAAACTCCGACATCGGGGGTGCAATCCCAATGACACCGGAGGAAAAAAGACAAATCCAACGGGATTGGTACAACCGTTCAAAGGACGAGGTGATCATTACGGAATCGCAAGTAAATTGGCAATCGATGTCATATCCAACACGGGATCTCATGTTATTTGAGGAACTAAATGCGGATAAGATAGCCATTATAGATGCCTATGGAATGAACGTCAATCTGTTTTCAAGTGAGAAGGGAACAACCTTTACCAACGTGAGGGATTCGGTTCGCATGGTATACACCGATACAATCATCCCAGAAACGCAACAAATGTATGATACGATTGCACATCAAATGGGATTGGATCAGCAAGGCATTTCAATTGTTGCTGATTTCAGTCACCTTCCGGTATTGCAGGATGATGAACAGATGAAAGCATCCGCAGATAAAACGAAGGTCGACACCTATTCTGTAATGCTTCGTGATGGGGTGATATCACAACAACAATACGCAATGGAATTCGGAATTGAACTTGAGCAGGTGGACAAGTCGGAAGCAATGGCAGCTGGATTGGCACAAGCACAAACGCAGTTGCGTGGAACCGTTGGGGGATTAGATGGAATCATCGCAATAAATACGGCAGTTTCTACGGGGCAAATGAGCCGTGAAACGGGAGTGAATACATTGGTAAATTACTACGGTTATGAACGATCAATAGCGGAAAGCATGATCACCATACCTACAACACCTACAATATAATGAAGGGAAATAATTATCAAACCAAATCGGCATCCGAAATAAAGGATTTAGATAGCAGCAAAAGGCAAGTTGCAATCTACTTGGCAAAGTTCGACAACATCGATGCTGATAATGACATGATCAAAAAGGGATCATTCACGAAATCGATTCAGGAACGTGGACCGGAAGCATCATCCAATCGCAGGATTGCATACCTACGTTGGCATGATTGGGAGAAACCAATAGGCAAATTCTTGAGCTTATCGGAGGATGATTATGGTCTGTTTGCGGTTGCTCAATTAGGGCAATCACAAATCGGTGAGGATGCGTGGAACGATTACAACGATGGAATTATCCGGGAACATTCAATCGGATTCCAATACATTCAGGACAAAATGCGATGGATCGATGACATGAACGCACCAGCACAAGGTTATTGGATGATCTCGGAACTTAAATTATACGAAGGATCCGCAGTTACATTCGGTGCGAACGAGAATACGAACGTAGTGGAGGTGATGAAATCGGAGCAGAAAATCGAAAAGGCCGTAAAGATATCGGAACAAATCGACACGTTAATTAAGGCACTCGCAACCGGAAAAGGTAGTGATGACCGTTTATTTGAAATGGAAATGAAAGTGAAATACCTGAACTCGCAGTTGTTGTTACTTGCTAAAAGTGAGCCGATCGTAAAGGATCATTCGCCAATTATCGAGCCAACAAAGCCGGAAGGCTTCAACTGGGAATCAGTTTTGAACAATTTATAAACAACAAAAACAAAAAAAAGTGGAAAACAATTTGACACCAGAACAAGTAGTTGAAAAGATCAACGAAAAGTTCAACGAAAAATTGGCAGGAATGCCAACAAAAAGCGATGTTGATTCGCTAAAAAGTGATGTTGAAACCCTTAAAGGTTTAACAGAAAAAAGCGCAGAAATCGAAAAGGCAATTGCTAAATTCGAAGGGAAATTGGAGGGAATGTCCGAGAAAGGATTCCGTACCGAGAAAGCTCCAAAAAGCACTCGTGAAGCATTGACAAAAGCATACAAGGAAAATGCTGAAAAAATCAACGAAATGGTTGGTAAAGGTCAAACATTCTCTTTGGAGGTGAAGGCCCTTTACGATACAACTATCGATGGTGATTACACGGGTAACGTAGCATTATCTACATTGGAGCCGGGTGTATCGAAGATTGCTCGTCCAAGAATCCGAGTTCGTGACATCGTAAACATCGGAACAACTGGATCAAAGTTCGTTACATACATCAGCCAAACAAACCAAACCGAAGCAGGATGGGTGAACGAAGCAGGCGAAAAAATCAGCGGTCAGCCTTCTTATGAAGAGAGATCTGTTGAGGTTGTTAAGGTTGCCGGAACGGTTAAAATTTCGAAGGAAATGTTGGCGGATCTTTCATTCGTACAATCAGAAATCAACTCCGACCTTATGGCATCTGTTGATCAGGCAATCGAGGATGGAATCATCAACGGTGCGGTTGGTGGATTAACGGGAATCATTTCTGTTGCTCCTGCGTTCAACCCTGGTACATTTGCCGGTGCGGTTCCTTCTGCAAACCTTTCGGATGTTATCCGTATCGCAGTTGCTCAAATCGAGCAGGCGAACTTCAACGCAACGCATGTGGTATTGAACCCTGCGGATGTTGCTGCACTTCAGTTGACAAAAACAGCAACGGGTGAATATACTTATCCAATGTTCATGATGGAGATCACAACAATCGCAGGATTGACAATCATCTCATCAACGAACATCGCAGCCGGAACATTCCTTGTGGGTGATTTCACAAAGTGTAACGTGAGAATGCGTGAGGCAATGAACCTTCAGGTTGGATACGTTAACGATGATTTCCAGAGAAACATGGTAACAATCCTTTGCGAAGCGAGATTGGTTGAGTATGTGAAAGATAACGATGTTAACGCATTCGTATCTGATTCCATCGCAACTGCAATCGCAGCAATCGACTTGGGAGCATAATAAGTTAATGGGGGGATTAGTTCCCCCCTTTCAAATTAGCATCGAAAATGGAAAAGAAAACTCGCAGAAAAAAGAAGGATTTGGACATTGATTTGAAGGTGAACAATGCGGATGTGAGCATCGAAAGGAATGAAGCCGGAACCACTATCGAGGTTGATTCGGATGTTGTGGATGTTACATACCACAAGGATCAGGAAGGAAACGTGAAAATTGACGTTGAAATCGATGATAAAGTGATTTATGAATTCGTTTCGAATGGAGCTTCAAAGCACATGCCAAAGGGAACAATCTTTAAGGTATCGGGAGCCATGTTAAAATTGTTCGTAAAGAGGGGATTTGGTAAACTAAAAAAGTAAAGGAATGTACGTTACAGTCAGTCAATTCGTTAACAAATATCAACTATCACTCGGGATGTATGATACTGGAAAGATTCAGTCTTACATTGACCGATATGAAAAGCGGTATTTGATTGAGTTACTCGGACCGGATTTATATGATCAAATGGTGGCAGATACGATTTCGGGAACACCCCAATCACCCAACTTCACGTTCATATACAACCCGTTCCACGTTACGATATCACCGCTTTCAATGTTGATAAGCGAGGGGATTGAACAGATGTTACTTGGATTCATTTATTTTGAGTATTCCAAAGACCTTGTGAACCAAATGACACCGTACGGAAACGTGAAGCCATTGGCTGAAAATTCCACGGTTGTTGCCGGAAATAGTACGATGATATACAACCGATACAACGAAGCGGTCCGAACGTATCGAGCCATTCAAACATATATTGCATTGAATCGTACAATCGACAACGGTGAGATCCTGAAAATTCAGGTGCTTACCGATGGAACCGGATGGACCGAGGATCTTAATGATGTAACGGTCACGGGAGGAACTGGAACGGGTGCAACCTTCGATGTTCAGTACATGCCAGAAAACGGAATCTATACTTTGTTTGCAACGGTGAAACAAGGCGGTAAGAATTACACGGTGAACGATGTATTGACCTTACAAGCCTTTAACAACGATGCAACGATCCGGGTGATGGGTGTGAGTGGGGGTGATTATTCACTCTTTAACGGGATTCAAAAACAATTCAACTATTGGTTATGATCGACTTGATTTCCTCACATATTGGTGAAATAGTTTCCAACATCAACCTTGTCATTGTAGGCGAGGTGGATAACAACATCGGAAAGAATACGTTTTGCCAAACGAAATGGGCGAGAAAGGGAAAGCGAATCCAAAACCTGGACACCAATTTCACTTTCAATATCATAAATGTTGAGGAGGATTATTACATCGATGCGCTCCCGGTAGGTGCAGGAACATTCGGATCAGGACCATACGAACTACCGGCTCCGTTCTATATTCACGGAACAAAGAAAGCCACGAATAGGGAATGGACCATTTCAACGAATGACCTTACACAAAAGACTCCAATCATTTGGTTGCTCGGTCCGGTACAATACACGGCATTCGGTCGGGAAAGTTCAAAGGAATATGAAGCTGATTTGAGATTATTTTTTCTCGATGAAACCGATCCAACGAACTACTATACCGAGGACCATTTGGAACAAGTGGTTTATCCTATGGAACAACTCGCAAATGAGTTCCTTTTGACCTTACAGAATGATGCGAACTATGCGACAATTGACCAATGGGAGGTCATCGAATTTTCAAGGTTTGGAACGGAGCAGGATAATGGCTTCTTTCAAAACATTTTGGATGCTAATTTGTCAGGGGTGGAACTGCGATTCACATTGACAAGGTATAAAAACAATATTTGTAAATGCTAAAAAATAGAAAAAATGGCAATAGGATGTAATTGCAATGCAGGACTTTCCAACACGGGGAGACCGAATTGCGTTCCGATTCAATCGGTAACAACAAAACTTATCATGGTTCCACTTGTGGCAAACGATGGTATTAAAAACTACATCGACCTTACTTCACCGCTTCCGACATGGAATTCTTTGGTGAATGAGGCTGATGCATCAAAAAGATGGTTTCCACTTCCGGTGTTCGAAAATGTCGAACTACCAAAAGCGGATTCACAATTTGAGGAAGCAAACTCTGGTCGAATGGTATTCCTTCGTCAAGGGAAAAGATCATTCAGCGGTGAACTTTGGGCTGAAGATTCATCACCAACTTTATTGAGCAAATTGCAAAATAACAGATGTGTTGATTTCGGTGTGTACATCGTTGACACGGCAGGAAACTTGGTAGGTTCAAAAGTGAATGATGCGCTTTATCCAATCCCGGTTGACAATCCTTCCTTCGATCCAAAGTACATGTTTGCAACGGATGCAACAACTTCGAAAATCATGGTCGCATTTGACTTCGATCGTTTGTTCGATGAGGGTACAATGTACATGATAACGGCTTCCGAGGCAGGTGTTGACTTCAATGATCTTTCAGGTTTGTTGGATGTGAACTTCCTAAACGGAACGGTTGGTGCAACAACTTACACGGCTGATTTGAAATTGGATTACGGAACGGCTTTGAACCTGATTGCATTCAGCGGTGCGGTATCGGCTGATTTCGACCTTTACAACAACACAACTGCCGGTACGGTTGCGGTAACATCTGCGGAAACAACTCCAGGATCAGGCAATTATACGTTCACATTCGCTGCTCAAACAACGGGTGATTCGTTGACATTGTCAATCGATAAGGATGGCTATACTGGATCGGTTACATTTACTGCGGTATAATGGAGTTCATTCAAGTTGGTAGGGTACAATTCCACGTTGATCACTTGAAGGATCAAACATTGGAGGACTGCAAGGTATTCTTTGCACACATCAATGGGGAAATTGTAAAAAAGGCATGGAAGATTGCCAACCCTAAAAAGACAAAGAAGGGTGCAACCGAATAAACAACCATAGTAATAAAAGAGGGGGGTGACATAAAACGCACCCCCTTTTTTTTTAACTTTGATTTATGATTGATTTGATGGGTACACAATTAGGGGCAATGCTGAATCGGTCCAGGTCGGTCGGTCCTGACTACCTATGGGTGAAAATCTTTTCAGATAAGGAATTGCAAAGATATATTATTGATGTATTGATTCAAGATGAGCAACTCCAAAAGGGTAAGGATGGAACGGGCAATAGAATTACAGATACAAGAGGTAATGATTCATATGCAAAATTAACTGAAATATTATCAAATGGTGTAAAAAAAGCCGGTGATCCATATACTTTAGAAGATACCGGATATTTTTACGATTCCATGATCATTCGGGTGTTTAGAAAGGAAATAGAAATTGATGCGGATCCAATTAAACAAACATCGGACACGAATTTATTTTCAAAATATGGTGAAGAAATTATTGGACTTACTAAACAAAGCAAAACGAAGCTTGTCAAGATACTCAAAGAAAGATACAACAGTGAATTACTCAAATTACTACACGGGATTAGATGACATTCCTTTGCATAATTGGATGAAATGTATGGAAGGGGAAATAAACTTCGTGAGAAAGGCTGAAAATGGCACGAATGAGGATGACATAAAGGCATGGGAACTGATATTTGATGAATACCTTGCTGAATTCGGACTTGGTCCGGTACAAAAAAAGATCTACTCGGCAATGAAAAAGAAAGCATTGTTGGAATTGGACTATGTGATCACGGGTGATCGGTTCAAACTGACTGAAATTGAGATCGAGGTGCAGAAATTAGAAGGCATTTTGGCAAATGCAGGGAACGGAATAGGTGTCAATCAGGCATTGGTCTACATGAGTAAGTGGTTAGGCAGTTGGATCAATCCAAAAAGCATCACGGCAAGGGAATATTTTACACTTTTGGGTGAATATAACAAGGCAAACAAATAAAAATGGCAAAGAAAATAACATCGCAGGACCTTTTCGAAGGGGATATATTTGCAACGGTTCGGGAATCAGTTGAACAAACTATCGGAAAGATTCAAACATTGAATAGTGAATTGACCGAATCGGCAAAGCTCATGAAGGGTTCTGCCGGAGGAATAAAAACGGATAGTTCAAAAGGTCAAAAGGAATTCAATAAATTCACGCAAGAAGCGAACCAACTGAAACGGGAAAAGATTGAACTTGAAAAGCAGGAAGCACAACTTCAGGCTTTAGTGAACAAGGCGAAACAAGAGGAATTGAAAGCATCAAAGGCAGCGAATGCGGAAGCCGAAAGACAAGCGAAATCCAGTGAAAAGTTAGCAAAAGCAGAAAGGGATAAAGCATCAGCATATAAGCAATTAGCAAAAGCAACAAGTGACCTAAAAAACCAATCCAAAGAATTGGGAGCGCAAATGCGTGAAATGGAAAAAAATGGACTTCAAACATCTGTTGCTTATGATAACCTTGCAAAACAATATATGGAGGTAACTAATGAAGCACGAAAAGCGGACAAGGAACTGAAACATATTGACAAAACAGTTGGTGATAACTTTCGAAATGTAGGTAATTACGAAGGTGCAACCCAAAACTTAAAACAAGAACTTCGTGAGTTAACGAAGGCACTCCAAACGATGGAATCAACTGATCCGAGATTCCAAGAAATGGCAATCAAAGCCGGTGAACTTAAAGATCAAATTGCCGATACACAAGCCATTGTAAAATCAACCGCAGGAACGGCAGTTGAAAACTTGGGAACGGGATTAGCCAAAGCCGGAAAAGTCGGAATAGATGCGTTTGCAGGGATGACCGGTGCAATGGGATTGTTCGGTATTCAATCGGAGGGAGCCATGCAAACGATGGCGAAACTTCAAGAACTCGCAGCCATGTCGGATGCGCTTCAAAGTCTGGGCGCATTGGGTGACACCATGAATGAGGTCAAGGCTTCGTTTATTGCAGCAGCAACGAAACTTGGATTATTCAGCGCAGCAAAGAAAGCGGACACCGTTGTTACAAATGGTCAAACGGTTGCAACAACAGCAGCATCGGTTGCGACAAATGTACTTGGTAAAGCAATGAATGCTTTGCCTATTGTTGCCATTGTTGCAGGGATTGCCGGACTTGTCGCAATGGTATACAACCTTGCATCGGCAAATGCCGAAGCGAGAAGGCAACAAGACCTTTTGGCACAAGCCCAGAAAGATGCTGAATTTAATGTGAGTAAACTTACCGAAAAAACCACGGAGCAGTATAATCGCAGAATAAAAGAACTCGATAATGAGATGCGACTGCGTAAGGCAAACGGTGAGGATGAAAAGAAATTAGCACAAGAAAAGGCAGAAAGAGAAAAGCAAATAGCGGAAAGCACAAAAAAGAGCGTTCAGGATCAAATGAAATACCGTGATAATCTCATGGATGAAACAAGGGATTACATTGAGTTTTTACGGAAAATGAGCAACAAAAGTTCATTCGATGTGGTAACACAAGAGGAAAGCGCAATGCGTAAAAGTTACGTTCGGTTTTTAGATAGGGCAGGATTAAGTGATGAAATAAGTGACATTAGTGATTACGATGATGGAATACAAGTTCTATTGTCAAGAGTTCGAAGGTTGAACATAGAAAAAACGGAACTCAATAAAACATTAACGGAATTCGATGATCTAATTACCGAAGCCAACATTCAGGAAGCGGAAGCAAATATGAAGGATTACACCGTAAAGGTAAAAGAGCATAACGCAACCACTAAAGAAACCATAAAAATAAACGAGGAACTACGTCAGTCATTGAAAGATTTGTCGGATGCTCAAAGATTACGAACAACAACAACCGAACAACAATTACTATTTGATAAGGAGGCAAAGGATGCGTTACTAATTCAACAATATCAATTATCAACTGAACTCGATAAACGTGATCAGCAGTTGAAGGATGCGTTGCTTAAAAATGAAGCGGAATATCAGGCAAAACTCAAAGCATTAAAAGAAAACAAAGATGTAATAAAAGCGGAAACGAAGGTAATGGAACTTGAATTGAAGCTAAAAAAAGCAGCAGGACTTGAAGCCATTGCAATCGAATTCGAATTGCAACAAGCCAGAAGGGATTTGTTGAACCAACAAGAAGAGGCCGAGATCCTCGCAGCCGGAACGAACGAAGAGGAAAAGTTAAAAATTCGGGCTGATTACGCATTGCGAAGAGAGGCACTTGAACAAGAATTCAAAGATAAAACAATCCAAAACGAAGAGGATACAACTGCAAAAACTGCCGAGGAATTGCAGAAACAAATGGAACTTCGTAATCAATGGGCGAAAACCGTTGCAGATTATTTCATCGAGCAGTCGAATAGAAAGATCGCACAAATCGACAAAGAAAAATCCGCAGCCGAAAGCCAATTTGAATTCCTTAAACAACTGGCAGCGCAGGGGAATATCGATGCAAAAGAATCACTTGCGGAACAACAAAGAATAATTGACGAAGCGAATGCAAAGAAGGAACGGGAATTGAAAAGGCAACAACGTATTAAGTTAGCCGAAGCAATCTATTCAACGTATAATCAAAAGGTTGCTGAAAATTCCGACAACCCACTAATGGAAACCATGCGAGATGCAGCACTCCTTCAGCAATTCATCATGAGTTTACCTACGTTCTTTGATGGAACGGAAGACACCGGAATCAATGGAAAAGGTGTCGATGGCAAAGGCGGTTTTCATGCAATCCTTCACCCGAACGAAAGGGTGATCCCGAAATCATTGAATGACCATATCGGAGGGATGAGTAACGAAGCATTAACAAAGTTGGCAATGGAATACCAGGCAGGAAAAGTTGTTCGTTCAGATAGTCAAATCGGTTCGGCATACGAAACGGCAATCCTCGCTTCAAAGATT
>Ga0209990_10004231_pt1 | contig 10208 bp, 7 predicted proteins | sample NOAtaG_6_FD_187304 | JGI IMG/M metagenome (GOLD analysis project Ga0209990, IMG submission 187304) | Freshwater lake microbial communities from Lake Erie, under a cyanobacterial bloom - NOAA_Erie_Diel5S_2200h metaG (SPAdes) (version 2) | ecosystem: Environmental > Aquatic > Freshwater > Lake ...
CGGCCATAATGGGCCGCAATCCGATCGAGGAGATGGGTCGTCGCCACGCTGCGTGCGACTCCGCCTGCCCAATCCGGACGGGTTTCACAGAGATAGTCGAGAACGAGCGCCAGAATATGGTTGGCCGAGATGAAGCTCCCGTCGCGGTCGATGAAACCGAAGCGGTCCGCATCACCATCGGTCGAGACGCCGAGGGCCAACCGGCGGTCAAGCACCAGTTGGCGCATCTCACCCAGGTTGCGTTCCGAAGGCTCCGGACTATACCCGCCAAAGAGAACATCCCGATGGTCGTGCACCGTCACCACATCACAGCCATGGCGGCGCAGAATCTCATCGAGGTAGCCCCGCCCGGTGCCCCAAAGCGGATCGTAGGCCAGGTGCAGCTGCGCATCGGCGATCCGCCCAAAATCGATCTTTCCGGTCAGATCGAGCAGGTAGTCTTCACGCGGATCAAGAGGGATCACCTGACCGGCACCACCCGTTCTTTCGTAGGTGAAATTCCCTGCTTGAAGATCCGCGATCCGTTGCTCTACCCGCTTCGTCTGCTCCGGAAGTGCCGGCGCTCCATCCGCCGTCGAAAACTTCATTCCATTGTACTGGGGTGGGTTGTGGCTCGCCGTAAAGTTGATGCCTCCGCGGGCGCCGTGGGCGCGAATGGCCCAGGAGATGGTCGGCGTCGGGGTCTCCCGTGTCGTCAGGAGGGCCGTCCACCCGAGACGAGCCAACTCCGCTGCGCACTCGGCCGCAAAACGCTCGCTCATAAAGCGCGTGTCGTAACCGACGACCATGACGCCGCCTGTCGCGTCCTCATCAAGAACTGCGGCGATCGCCCGGGTGACGATCCGCACATTCTCCATCGTGAACTCGTCGGCGATAATCGCCCGCCAACCGGAGGTTCCAAATGCGATTGCCATCTCTCGATCTCCCAACGTCAGTTAGCAAACGACCCCAGACCAATGGCCCGGCCAGTCACCCTCGGCGGCTAGGCCCAACCAGCTTCTCCCGACCAGACTCGCCACTCCACCCGGGCGCCAATCGAGCGCCTACCGCGGCCGTGCCCAGCCGCCTGCCCAGCGCATGGCGATCGGCCGGCCTCGCGGCAGCAACTGCTGTTAGCCATCGAGACCAGGGCCCGGGCGCAATTAAATAACCGGCCCACTGCCCGGTGTACCGGGCGGGCCTTCACTCTATTCTTTTGTTGTAGATTGATGAGCGATCAGGGGGAGTAGTTTGGACGTTCACCTCGATCACGGCGTCAGACGCACTGTACGCCACCACCAAGGTGCTCACCACGAACAACCAATCGGCTGAGGTTGACCGAACGAGACCTGGCCACCCCGCAAAACTACGGGGGACGGCCAGCCTGCCCACTCACGCTTCCGCCAATCGTCACCTGACTGTACCAACCTGAACCAATTAACTCACTGATGGGGTAAAGCTACCACGGTTTTTGCGGGGGTGTAAAGTCTTTTTTTTGAGTAGTTTCACACATAAAACCTCAAGCTTGGCCTGATTCTTTAAACAAGACGTTATTAAGCATTTTCTAAATACCCCCTCAGCCAGCCAACCACCACTCCGACCTCCGCCTCTCCCTCCGCCGCCTCTCGCCGCCACGCTATCTTGTGCCATCCCCCTCGCCAGACCCGATATGATGATGAGCAGCGTCACTGGGGCAAAAAAGCGCATTTTTTTGATCAACCAGACGGATCGTTGCAGATATGAAACGTGACCAGACGACGCGGGGTTGGGGAGGGATGAGGCGCCCGGAAAAGAGAAAGCCCACTGGACATAGGCAATTCCAGTGGGCTTTCTCTTTTCCGGGCAGAATGAATCAGGCGGCGATATGGTTCGCCCGGGGCTTTTTACCGGCCAGCGCCTGGTCGATCATCTCTTCGGCCTCCTCGACCGTCATCTTCATGACGTGGGCAATCTCCTTGATGATCAGGTGGCGGGCGCGCCCCATTGTCTGCTGCTCTTCCGGTGAGAGGGTCTTCGATTTGCTCAGTTTCGACATCGTTTTGAGTGAGTCGGCGACCTCATAGATCTCACCGGAGGCAAGTCGTTCGGCATTGCGCGCGTTGCGCTTACGGTGATCGGTTGCAATTTCGATGTCTTTGCCGAGAAACTTCATCAACTTGGGGATATCGGCTTTGTCGATCAACTTGCGGACACCGATGTCGTCTGCCTTGGAGACAGGGACAAGAATCGTCGTGCTGTCCTGCGATTCGAGTGGCTTGAGAGAATAGCACTTGACGACAGTTCCACCCGCTGATTGTTCGACGACGCCCGAGACTCGACATATGCCGAGGCGCGGGTAGATTACTTTGTTGCCTTCACGGTATGTCAATGTGACTCTCCTATCGACGATTAAGATGATGAATTATAGCACACCCACAAGATCTGTTGCGGGTCAATTTTCCCGGCAAAGAGGAGAGTTCTCTGCTTACTGGGCCATTTTAATACATTTTGAAGAAATTAGAAGGGGTTTGAGTTGAAAAAATGGTGCGCCGGTAGCCCGTCCGCGCGTTCCGGGGATGGTGAGTCCCTGTCCGCGTGGCTAAAATGGCGGGATTATCTGTCGCGGCCCGCAAGCTCAAGGCTCAGCGGGGCCGACGCTGGCCGTGGGTGTCGGTGCCAAAGGTGCCAATGCCCTTGAAGGTAAAGGCAAAGAGGATTCGATTCTCGTTGCGCAGACCGACATTGAAGGTCACATTCTGAATATTGAGGCTGCAGCAGTCCCAGGCCCAGCCCACGGAGGTGGTGAAATTGAGCAGTTTCGGATCGCGCGGCAGATTATTGAACCGGCGATTGCGGAGGTCGTAACTGACATTGACACCTGCATAGGGCCCCTTGGACGGGTTGCCGAGAAAGGCGGCGATATCGGCCTGGTTGCCGGGCAGCGTGGTTGGATCGAAGCGCTGCAGATCGATCGGCACGCGCCGGGTCAGGTACCAGGTCTGGCTGATCGAAAAGAGGCGCCGGGTAATCCCACCACCGACGATGATATCGCGAAGAGTCTGGAGCTTGGTGTCATAGTTGACCCGCGCATCGGCATAGAGATCGCCCGTTGGACGGAGGCGGGCGCGGAGATTGAGCGGGGAGGCGTGGCGCCCCAGACCGCCAAAAGCGAATCCGGAGAGCGTATTGATCGGAAAGAACTGATTCCGCATGCCCTCGCGGAGCGCGCCACCAAAGGTCGGGTCAAAATAGTAGCTCTGCGAGATCGATACATTGAGCAGTTCGTGGGGCTGGGGTGGCGCCCCTTCCCCCTGTTGTCGCTTGACAAGGAAGATGTTGCCGAGCCCATAGGTGACCTGGTTGGTGCTGGCGATGATATCACGCTCGTCGACGCGGAGGGTCTGGTCGAAACGGTCGATGCCGGCAATCCGCCGGTATTCGATGAATGGCTCAATGATGTGTTTGAACCAGGGGCGGCCATCCCGGTGGCGAAAGACCTTCGCGAGAGCCGGTGGGCGGAGGTCAACTGTCAGGTCGACATAGTTGCGAAGAAGATTGTTGCCAATCACCTGCTGCTGCACCGGGTCGAGACGATCGCTATAAAACGTCGAGCGGAGGGCAATACTCGGGGTGAGGGTGAATCCGGCCACCGAACGAAGCGGAAAAGTGAGCCGCGGGGAGAGGTCGAAGCGCTGGACGACCGAAGGGGTTCGCAGATTGAGCTGCTCACCGCGACTCTCGTTGCGCCGCACCCCTTCGAGTGCGGCATCGAATGAGAGATAGACCGGAATCGACTCGAAGACCCGCTTTGCCCGACGATTCAGTTCGAGACTCGGCAGTCGCCGCACCTTGACGATCTCGTCGCCAATGAAAGAACTCTGCTCCCCAAAGAAGGAGTTGAAACTCCACTCTCCCCAGTTCTTGTTGAGGTAGAAGACTGAGCGTTCCTCTGGCGAGACTGCCGTCTGGATGTTTTCGGCAAAGATCTGCCGAAAAGCAAAACTTGAGGTAATGTTGACATCGGCGACGGCGACGAAACCGTTTTTGAAGCGGTGGATCGCATCAGCATAGAAACTGCTCCCCCCCTGGTCGACGCCTTTCTGTCCAAAGAGGCGATCAAAGACCAGAAATGAGCCAAAGTTGACGCGCGAGGTCTCGTTGGTGCGGGCGCGGAAATCATAGCCAAGCCCGATGCCGCGTTTACTGAAGATATCGGTTCGAATGAGGATGTCCGCACTTCGACCGAGTGTCTGGTAGTAGGCGAGATTGAGGGTGCGCCCCTTGAGAGTCGACGATCCCGATCCCGGGAGGAGAAATCCGGAGGACCGGTCCTTGCGGCTGATGGAGATCGAGGCGTAGGGGAGATAGAAGACCGGAACCTTCTTGATGCGCAGGAGCGCGTTATAGACGCGGGCCCGTTCATCGAGTTCGATCGTTGCCCGGCTCGCCTTGAGACTCCATTTGGGGAGCGCCTCCTGGCATGCCGTCAGGATGGCCTGGCGGAGGGCAAAGGTCCGGTCGCCCGTCCGGACGGCCTCGGCGGCGTCGACGATCAGCGTCGTCCCATCCGGAGTCCGGTTGGTGAAGGCCGTCACCGTATAGATTGTGCCGAGTCGGGTCCGGGCATTCATCTCGAGGCGTTGTCCGGTCAGACGCTGCCCCTGCTGCTCAAAGAAGACGTTCCCCTCGGCCCGGATATCTCCGGTCTCGCGATCGTAGGTGACGAGGTCGGCGATCAGTAGGATGTCAGCGTAGACGACCTGGACGTTGCCGGAGGCGGTGACCAGCGAGCCCTGGGCATTCTGCTGATCAGCATCGATCGTCACCGTTCCAGGTGTGGCAGGTGACACCTCAGCGACGATCGATATCTGTGAAGGCTGAACGCGACGCAGCGACCGGGCGCGCTCCTCGGCCACTCCGATCGGGTTCTCAACCCGCTTCTCCGGGCTCTCGGACTGCTGGGCCTGCGCAGGCAGGAGAAGCATGATGAGCAGAATCGGCAGCAGGATGGCACGGGATTGAATCATGAATCAGGGGGTCTTCAGAGACGGATACCGGCAGTCGCAGCGATGATGCGCGCCTCGAGTTGGGCCTGCTGGTGGTCTTGCACGTCACCTTCGGCCGGGGCTTGACGGAGCCCCTCGAAGAGAGTGGCACAGGCAGCACAATCGAGAAGATGCGCTGTAAAATGAATTTCCCAGTTTTGTTGAGGATGACTTAAGTCTGGCCAATCGGACCCAGGTGAGGCGACCGGCAGGTTGTCGACTGCCGGTGAATCAAAATAATCGGCGATCAGTTTGTCGAAACTCCGGCAACTGACCATCTCGCCAATGGTCGATCTGGGAATCGACAACTCCTGAACCGGCGGGGGCAGGTAGCGGATCGCCACCTGCCGTCCGGGTTCAACTTCGGCCTTCTCAACAGCTGCCTCGTCGTCTTCAGCCAGGGTCGGCTGGACGGCGGCGCGACAGAGTTGGAGGTTTTCCCGGATATCTTCAAGGAGCGCCCGGCAATCTGAGCAGATGAGCAGGTGCTGGCAGAAGACGCGCCGTTGCGGAACGGTCAACCCCTGCTCCAGATACTCACCAATCTGTTCCTCGAATGTGCGGCAATCCAACACAACTCTCTCCGCTTTACCAAGCAGGACGGGCCCGGCCGGCAACTCAAAAGCTGTCCAATCTCAAAGACTGGCCAATCAAGCCCTGGCCAGCTTGTAAACTGTTTCGTAGATTATTCAAATGAATTCTTCAATAATCTATTTATCAGTGACTTACACTACAGCGACTTACATTACAGTGACTTACACTAAGGTAGATTACTCGAATGCCAGTAAAATCAGACAAAGTGTATATCAAACAGAACGTATATTAGATGGGAATCGCTTCAATTTTCAAGCCCCGTCCCGCTTCAAGTCCACCCCGGCGAAGGAGCGGCGGCGGGAGGTTGACTGGAGCGGCGGCGATTTGAGCAGCGTGAAGGATGGGGGCGCCGTGGTCGGGCTTGGCGGTTGGACAGCCAGACTCACGGGTTGGCCGTGACGGATGGTGCTAGGGCTGCTCCGGAGCATCGGCAGTGGCCGAGCCAGGAGTCGCCAAATGGGCCGTCACCAATTGATTAGTGGCCAATTGATTGTTGGCTGGGGCGGTGCGGCTCAGGTAGAGGGCGATCATGCCGGTCGACCAGATGAAGATGGCCAGTGCACGCGCCTGCCAGATTGGGGAGAAGGCGCCCGTGACGAGCAACGTCATCGTGGCGACCAGAGCAATGCGGAATTTCTGGCCTTTCGTCAACCCCTGTTTGCGGCGAAAGGCATCGATATAAGGGCCAAAAATTCGATGACCGACCAACCAGTCATGCCAACGCTGGCTGCTGCGGGCAAAGAAGAAGGCCGCGAGCAGGAGGAATGGCGTCGTCGGCAGGAGCGGGGTCGGAATACCGAGAAGCCCCAGTCCAACGGAGATGAACCCCAGGACAATGTAGAGACGGCGATAAAACATACCTTGCCATTGTGCTTGACGAAGTATAAGAATGCAAATTTGACACGAATGGCCGTGCTCACTATCATCGAAATCGTTTTGTATTACCGTTGTGGCAACTCATCACAGCAATTGGTCCTGGCAGGCGCCGGGCGCTCAGCAAGGCGATCAGGCGGGTGACTGTTTGGAAATGCCCGCCAACGTCGGGGTGAGAGTGATGGCCATTAGACCTTTTTTGATGGGGAGATCTCTTGAGATGAGCGTATACGACAGCAAGGACCTGATGACACTCAATGCCGCCGCCCGCGAATTCGATGTGCCGGCAGTGACGCTGCAATTGGCGATCGGGCAGGGTGGGCTGCGGTTGATCAATGTCGACGGGCAGGGTCTGCTGAACAGACAGGACGTCGAGCAGTTCGTCAAGCGGACCGTCAAGCAGGGCGCGGGGACCCGGGTTGTCAGCCGCTTCCGCCGGTAGGGTGGGAGAAGACCATGAAGAACCGCATCGGGCAGAAAGTATCTCGATTCACCGAATCCGTGATTCGTGAGATGACGCGTCAGGCTGTCGTGCACGGGGCTGTCAACCTATCGCAGGGCTTCCCGGACTTCCCCGCCCCGGCCGACATCAAAGAGGCGGCGTGTCGGGCGATCCAGGCCGATCTGAACCAGTATTCGATCACCTGGGGGGCCCGCAACTTCCGCCAGGCAATCGCGCAAAAGACCCGTGAATACCAGGGAGTCGAGGTCGATCCGGAACGGGAGGTTGTCGTTACCTGCGGTTCGACCGAAGGGATGATCGCGACCATGATGGCCCTCGTCGATCCAGGTGAGGAGGTGATCGTCTTCGAGCCATACTATGAGAATTATGGTCCCGACGCGATCCTCTCGGGAGCGGTGACCAGATATGTCACGCTCTATCCGCCCGGATCGTCCGGCCAGGACGGAACGTCGCGTGACGTATGGCACTTCGACCCGGAGGAGTTGCGGGCGGCCTTCAACGAGCGGACCAAGGCGATCATTATCAACACTCCGCACAATCCAACCGGCAAGGTCTTCACGCGTGACGAACTGCAACTGATCGCCGATCTCTGCATCGAGCACGAAGTGATCGCGCTGACCGACGAAATCTATGAACACATCTGGTATCCGCACCCGGAGCGGCAGGTCGAGCATATCTCGATGATCTCGATCGAGGGCATGCGGGAGCGCACCGTGGCGATCAACAGCCTCTCCAAGACCTACTCTGTCACCGGGTGGCGGGTCGGTTACGCGATCGGAGCGCCCGATCTGATTAATGCGGTCCGCCAGGTCCACGACTTCCTGACCGTCGGTGCGGCCTCGCCCCTCCAGGACGCCGGGGCGTATGCGCTCCAGTTGCCTGCCGAGTACTACCTGGGACTCCAGTCGGAATATCTGGCCCGCCGCAACTTCCTGCGCGACACGCTGGTCGAGGTGGGGTTCGGGTGTGATCAACCCGATGGCGCCTACTACCTGATGACCGACATCTCGAACTTTGGCTTTGAGAACGATCTCCGCTTCACCGAGTATATGATCCGCGAGGTTGGGGTGGCGGTCGTTCCCGGCAGCAGCTTCTTTCGACGGCCGGAGCTGGGGGCGCAGAGAGTAAGGTTCTGCTACTGCAAACGTGAGGAGACCCTGCAGAAGGCGGCGGAGCGGCTGCAGGTACTGCGGCGCGGCTGAGCATGACAGTTGGTTCGCGGCGTCCCTGACCCGGTCGGGTCGGGACGCCGGCGGGCCCCTTCCACAGATCGGACTTTTTTATCCCACCTCTGGCTCTTCACCGCGCAGGATCTCCCGGGCCCGCGCGAGTTCCATCGCCACCTGGACCGGCGCAGTTCCGCCGATCTGGGCCTTCCCTGCCAGCGACTGTTCGAGCGCGATCGACTCATACAGATCGGCCTCGATGAGTGGTGAGAACTGGCGCAGTTCATCGATCGAAAGCTGTCCGAGTTCCACGCCACGGCCAATGGCGTGGACGACGATTCTTCCTACCACTTCGTGAGCTTTGCGGAATTCGAGTCCGCGGCGGACGAGGTAGTCGGCCAGGTCGGTCGCGTTGGTATAGTCGCGGATGGCCGCCGCGGCGGCCCGTGGCCGATCGAGTTCGACGTTGCCAAGAACGGTCGTCGTGACGATGAGGCTCGCGGTGAGGGTGTCGAGGGTATCGAAGAGCGCCTCTTTGTCTTCCTGAAAATCCTTGTTGTAGGCGAGGGGAAGCCCCTTGGCCAGCGTAAGAAGGGCCGTATGGTGACCAAAGACCCGCGCGGACTTGCCGCGGATCAACTCGAGGGAGTCCGGATTCTTCTTCTGGGGCATGAGGCTGCTGCCCGTGGAGATCTTGTCACCGAGCTTCAGCAAGCCAAACTCCTGCGTCGCATAGATGATGAAGTCCTCGGCAAGCCGGGAGAGATGCATCATCGTCAGCGCCGCGGCGCCGGTAAACTCGATCAGGTAGTCGCGATCGCTGACCGCGTCGAGACTGTTGCGGGTGACCCCGGCAAAACCAAGCTGCTCGGCCATCCACGGGCGATCGACCGGAAAGTTGGTCCCGGCCAGCGCCCCCGAGCCGAGCGGCATGACGTTGACCCGCTGGCGAATCTCGGCGAAACGGGCGGCGTCCCGGCTCAGCATCTGAAAATAGGCGAGCAGGTAGTGGGCAAAGAGGACTGGCTGGGCTTTCTGGAGATGGGTGTAACCGGGGATCGCGGCCTCAGGGTAGCGATCCGCAAGATCGAGAAGGGCCTGGCGGGTCTCCCGCAGACGCGCGAGGACCTGATCAATCTCCCCGCGCAGAAAGAGTCGCGTCGCGACGGCCACCTGGTCGTTACGACTGCGTCCGGTGTGGAGCTTGTATCCTGCCGGACCGATCAGTTCAACCAGACGCCCCTCGATAAAACTGTGGACATCCTCGGTCGCGGCAAACTCCGGGCGATCGAGATAGCCCGGCTCGGCGGCAAGCTCGGTAATCCGCGCGAGGCCTGCAACAATCGACTCGACCTCTGAATCATTCAAGACCCCGGCCCGACCAAGCGCCCGGGCTTGAACGGCACAGGCCTGCAGATCGGCAAAGATGAGCCGCCGATCAAAGCGAAAACTGGCGTTGTAGGCGGCGAAGAATTGATCGATCTCGCCGGTAAAGCGGCCTCCCCAAAGACTCATAGTTGTATCTTTTCCCACCTCTTCTCAAAAGTATGGCGTGACAATGCCTTGGCACTGCTGGGGGATGATATGATGTTTGCGCGATGAAGATCAACTTATCCCGCGAACGGGATCCATTGTGCGGAGCGTGAGCGACAGGGAGTGGCGATGAAGATTGGCGAGAGGGTAGATTCGATTCGTGTCCTGCTCGTGACCGGCCTGACCGAGGTCACCCTGGCCTTGCCGGCTCTGCGGGCGCTCCGAGCCCACTTTCCGGCGGCGCGGCTGAGCATCGTGACGAGTCCGGCCGGGCGCGAGCTGCTCGAGACCCTGCCGTGGATCGATGAAGCGCACGGGATCGGACGATTTCGTAAAGGTGAGGTCTTTGAGATGGTGACTGGCTACCGGACGATCAGGTCGATCGGCCGGCTGCGGCGGATGGGGCGCGAGGGGGTGATGCCAGACCTGCAGATTGATTTGACGGGTGGGCTGACCGGAGTGGTCGGCACTCCCGTGCTCCGCTTCCTCCTCGGCGGAGGCCCGGCGGCCGGGAGTTGGGCAGGCGGAGGGTGGCTGGAGAAGAGTGAATCGATCCGGCGGCCGGGAGCGCCGCTC
>Ga0209990_10004233_pt1 | contig 10202 bp, 9 predicted proteins | sample NOAtaG_6_FD_187304 | JGI IMG/M metagenome (GOLD analysis project Ga0209990, IMG submission 187304) | Freshwater lake microbial communities from Lake Erie, under a cyanobacterial bloom - NOAA_Erie_Diel5S_2200h metaG (SPAdes) (version 2) | ecosystem: Environmental > Aquatic > Freshwater > Lake ...
AGACAAGGGCTGCAATATAGCTTTGTATGCTGTGAAGGAACTGGAAGACTTACCCGGATTTCCACCGCTGCTGCGGCAAATGCAAACCGAATACATCGGCTGGATGGTGCGCTTTTTCCGCGTTTACCGGTTTGGAACACACGAGACCTCGTGAACTTTACTTCTTGTCTTAACCTGTATTGAAAGTCAGCATCTGACCGAATACGTCAATATAAGAAATCCGCATTACTTTGTTCTGGTATAAATATGATTACCCCTGATTATGGTATCCAACTCAAATATATTTGTCATCGAATGCGTTTCTGCATGCATAGTGGTCATGGTGTTTTTCATAAACAAGGAGTAAATAGAATCGTTCGTGATTTTAGCACCCCTGGATGTCGGCAAGCTTCTAAGAAGTGGAAGATGGTACTTATTAAAAACCACAACATCAGATTTTTCCCAAATCAAATGGGGATCATCGGTATACCATTCGACAATATTTTCAGTACACTTACACGAGTCAGTAGTTGCAACCGCAGCATTCCGGCATGTGCTTGCTTCTAGAAAATACTCATACGGATATTGGATACCAGCGTCTATACCTATGCGTTTTTTTTGATAGTTCTTGTGCAAATATCCATACAAGTCACGTGCCGATTCTGAGGCTTCAATCATTTCAGGCAAACTCGCTCGGGTTAAATAATCCGGGATTGTTTTGCTGAATACCGTGAACGCAGGCCAACAGAAAAAAAGCAGGGTAAATAAGACAAAGCTGTATTTACGAAAAGACAATGAGTTCCGATGAATTGCAGCATACCGCACAAGGGCAAACCAGCAAAGAATGTAGCCAGTCCAAAGATAATGAGGCCATAAACGCTCTGTTAATAACAGTATCGACATCAACAGCAGCATTCCTGCAACAGCTGAAACCCAGCTTACATCAAATTGCCGCTTCCCTACCAAACGGACTGTTGTGTCAACTATAACCAATAAGACTAACAAGAGAAACAAATACCCCAACCAGTGATTGTAAAGATACTCCTGCCCTAATCCATCCTGAATCCAGTCCACTATACCTAGATTCGGATCATCATATGTTTTTTTTGTTCCAAAAACAGTATCCTTCAGATAGGTTTGCAGGTAGATTGGTTTAATTGGAGTTAATAAAAGACATGGAATACCGACAAAAAAACCACCGAGGAAAAAGAGCAGAGACTTAAAAGTATCCCTGAGCATCATGAAGCTGACCCCTTGAGGATGAGTGAGTAAAGGGACAAAACCCAGAAATGGCAGCAAAACCAAAACATTAATTTTGGCTGCAAAGGCAAGCCCGAGCCAAAAGTAGTGCTTGCCCAACTTCAACTCCCCAGACAGATACAGGCCTCGAAAGAACAAAGAAAGGAAAACCAACTGAAGTGGTTCTGGCTTGGGCATTGACAGAAAATACAGTGTATAGTGCAGTGTTGCAGCTCCTAGATACCAGACTGCACGTGCCTTAAGGTCTTTTTCAATAAACGTTTTACCAAGAACTAACAAAGCAACAAGAATCCATATGGCGCTTGACATTCTGACAGCCATCACCAAGCCATCAATACCCCATATTTCATAAGGCAGCCAAGCTATAAGCGCATCGGTGTAAAACACAACTCTTCCATAGTAGAGAATATCGCCGCCGATTAAAGCCAAAAACCAATTTTTGAATGATGCAGGTTCTAAAATCGAATATACCTCTCTTATGGTCAGGTATTCATCATGTCCGGCAATAAAATGATTTATGTTTGCTCCCTCCAGAAACTGCAAATTCAGTCTAAAAGCAAATAGCAGGAATAAACCTCCAAAAATAAATTCCGGGATATTCTGTCTTATGAAACCATACCCTTTCATCAGCTTAGGTTTTTATTTTTTATCATCAATTGAACTACGCAACTCGAAAATATAACTCCAGATTCTTTTAATTAATTTCATGCGTGTTTTCAAGCCACTACCGCTACCTCCTTTGGCAACGCCGGCAACACGCGGTGCGAAAAAGACGGGGAAACTGATAATTCGTCCGCTTTTCTTTGCGTAGTACAGGAGATAGAGGTCAAGGGAAAAATCGTGTGGCGCATTCCTGTCAAATTCCTGAAAAAAACTCTTGCTGAAGAGTTTGGGCTGAGCGTTAATTTCGGTGAGTCTAGTACCCAAAGCAAGAGAGGACAACACTCCCATGCACCATGAAAAAAAGGCCTCTGTAAATTTCCGGTTTTTGCGATACCCTTTTACAAGGAGATGGTTATCTGCCTGAACTGACTCCCGCAGAAATATGTTGTATGCGGTAAGAACGTCTGACGGATCAGTCTGGCGATCGGCGTGGGTAATCGCCAGAATCTCTGCGCGGGCAGCTCGCAATCCTGACAGGATACCATAGCCATAGCCTATATTCTTTTCCACGTTGACAACCCGGAAAACATATTCGTCCCTTTTAGCAAGTTCCCTTAGAAACACCTTATCGGATCCGTCGGTAGATCCATTATTTACCAGAATAATCTCCAATCCATCCTGTCTGACGGGTAAGGCATCCAAGCTCTTAAACAACTCGGAGAGGTTATCCACCTCGTTGTAGCAGGGTATGACAATAGACAGCCTGTATTTATTTTCCATGGCGATGAGTATCAGTAGTTGTGCACGCTTCTGTTTTTCAATATCCGATAGTAATTATCCCAGTATTGGAAGGTTTGATAATCATTTGGTGTCCCCCAGCAGATGTAATGATCGACTTCAAACACCCTTGCCCGATACCCCATACTTACAATGTCGTTAATGCACTCGTCGACATAGAATTCATTATTGATCCGACGATTTTGGGCAATCATACGTTCTGCCGCTTCTACAAAGATTGCCCCCTTTCTGAACCAGAATGCCCCTACATATGCGTGGTGGTTTAAGGGATCAGGCATATCATATTTTACCTTGGCCTCAGTTATCGTTATGCCGTCATTACCAGTTAAGACCCAACCGTAAGCTTTGGGACTTGGCAGCACTGTCGGATTGTTTCTAAATGTAAACACAATGGCGTCGGTGTCGCGGCAGGCTTCGGAGAAGGATTCTTCGTCGTAGAGCATACCGTTGTCACTGGCTCCTATAAAAAGCGCACGATCGTTATTGATAAAGTCCCGGGCCAGCAAACAGGTACTCGCCTGACCGTCGGTAAGGCTTTCAATTGTTATCAGCATCGCTTCAGGAAAGTGCTCATTCAGCACCTCATCGATGCCATATTCTTGTATGTGAAAGTCACGGACAACAAAAATGAATTCATCACTTTTATAGGGAAGACTTTTTGCTGCACTTACTACCATGGGCAGGCCCCTGACCGGTAATAGCGGCTTTGGAGTCGTATATCCTTTCATAGCAAACCGACTACCTGCGCCGGCCATAGGAATCAATTTGATGCAATCAGCGAGTTTGTTCATAGCGTGTAAATATGTCTTCCCATGTCAAGAATTCGCGCATATCCTCCGGGGTACCCCATTGACAAAAATGAGGCACTTCCGCATAAACCTTTACCTTCAAGCCATCACGAACCATATAATTGTATGGTAAGCTAATAAAATACTCATCGAATACGGTTCTTTTTTCATCCATCAGCTCGGTAAAATACTTCTTGACATAATAACCTTTCGAGAAGTAATATGTTCCTCCGGAATAAAAACCCTTTTCGCGGTCGGTTTCATAATCATGTTTTTCGGTTATCTCGAGCATATTCAAATCCCGGTCAGTAAGGCATGTCGCGTAAAGGTTGTTCGGGTGAAGCAGATGCGGGTGGAAACCGGTGTAACAAACAACCGCTCCGTCTGCGCCGCTTTCCGACATACTTCGAAGAAAATGTTTGTAATCCCAGACCATGCTGAAGTCACAGTAGTTGCAGATTACGGGTTCATTGTCGTTGATACGGTCAAAAACCTGACTGACGGTGAATACGGGTCCATGTTTGTGTGCGTCAATACCGGCAATTTCAGCGGTTGGTGCTATGCGAAGTAGTATTTCCCTCAGATTGGTATTGTCGAGCATGTCATTGCGGCAAATGAATAGAATATCTGTTTCGCCAGGAAACAGATTTACCACATGCTCTATAACAGGCTTACCGTGGATGTGAATCAATGCCTTGTAGGTATCCCATCCCGCTTTAACAAAGCGACTTCCTTGTCCGGTCATGGGTATAATTATTTTCATATATCTTTTAAAAATTCAATAGGGTAGTCAGTGTAGAAATGAGTAATCCCTAACTCCCGGAGTCTCCGGAAGTCATTCAGGTCATTCACTACGCAAGCACCTGCTGCTATTCCGTGTTTGTGAATCTGAGCCACCAAACCAGGGGTGATACCTTGCTTCAGATAGACGAGTGCAGAGAAGCGGTACTTGCTGGCAATTTCAAAATCGGTTTCATGATCAGTACCGGGTAGCCTGTCCCAGAAAAGCGAAATCTGAGAGTCCCGTCGACGCGCTTCAATAAGGTATTCGCAGTTTGTGTCGTTGAAGGCAATCCGATCAGACATACCTGCCATAGCAGCTGTTTTCATCGCCGGAGCAATCAGGCCGTTCATCTTGGGTTGAATACTAATACGGCAATTGAATGGCTTGATTATTTCAAAGACCTCGCTTAAAAGAGGTATGGCAGAAAAACCTGTACCATCCATGTAAGCGCCAAAATTAAGTTTCTTTAAATCAGAAAGTGTTGCCAATGGCACTATACATGACAAGCCGGTAACGCGTTTGGTATCCTCATCATGAGTTACCACCAAATGTCCGTCGGCGGTCATCTGTATATCCAACTCGATCCAGTGAGCACCGGCATTTGCTGCACTAAAAAATGCCGGAATCGTGTTTTCAGGGAATTGAGACATATTCCCCCGATGAGCAAAAATCTGTATATCTGAATATGCCCGCATTAAACCTGTTTAAGTTGAGCGAAAATTAGGTAGGTCACGATCAGTTGAAGCAAGCCTTTGTAATTACTTTTCCATTCAGGGTTATATATCCCAACTTCTTCCAGTTCCGGGATTAATCGGTATGCAATGTTATCAATCGCTTCTGCGCTTATGTCACCATCAAAAATTACCAACTGTTTCTCATGTTCATAATAATGTTCAAACTTTAGGCTATCAAGCCCGCTCAATCGGTCAAGAAGGCGTTCAATGTTCTGGTCATCACGAAGGGTAATTCTGAGCAGTATTTCCGGTTCTGTTTGCTGATCCATCGGATCAATGGGATGGCGGGGATAAAAACACGCGACAAGGTCAGCCTGAGCTGCCTGCGTTTTTATGAATCTGTTAGAATCTTCCTCCCTTAATTTTATTTGCTCCAACACTTTTTCCGGAGCATATCCGCGCTTTTTAACATCCCGACCGATCTTCCACCATTTCCGGAGTTGTTCATCGGGTTCCATGAAAATTTTTAAATCATAGACATCTGCATGGTTCTTCAAGTAAAAGGAGTGAAGTCCCTCAAAAACAATCAGCCGGTTTGGCCTTAAATAACGAGGCAGTGTGAACCTGCCGGTACTATGGTCATAGGAGCGTCTTTGTACACCCTTGCCGGTTTTGAGTTGCCGCGCCTGATCCATCTCTTCATGAAGTTTGTTGGCGCGCGGGTTGAGGTGGGTAAGTCGCTCCCAGTTGGAGTCGCCACGCTCCCAACGGTGCATGTCATCGCCTCTGATGATGGTCGTATGCGCCTGCTCGAACACCGAAGCCAATGCACTTGATAGCGTAGATTTTCCGCTTGCAGAGTCTCCGCCTATACCGATTATATATGGTTGCGATAGAAATTTTGACTGGATATTCGTTTTGATTCCTTCCCTGTAAACCAGAAAACCACTCAGCAAAAGCGTGCTCTGCAACAGCGTGAAAGCTATATTCAACGAAATATCCGTGGAAAGGCTCAGCATTCTATCGAGGGAAGTCGCAGATTCAGGAACCCACCACAACGAATTGAAGTAATCACTTCCAGGTATAAGACCGAAATACAAAAAGTACAATCCACTGAGCAGAAGAAATATTCCTTGTTCGCGTCGACCTTGCTTTACAATAAAAAACACCAACAAGGGCATTATCCAAAAATACCAACCTTGCATGGGAGGAATGAGCAGCGTCAGAGCAAGGAAGGTAAAGGTAAGAAACAAAATCAGTTGGTCGCGGTTCACAAACCTGAAACTGGCATACCAGATAATCAATAAAAAATACACCGCAGGAACCACCAGGAATTGAAGACTCCCGAATCTTAAAGAAATATCAAACACCTGTTTTTGAACAGGATTATTATAAACCATTTTACGGAAACCTAGGTCATCCAAGTAAGGCAGGTTGATAAGGAATAAAACTATTAAAAGAATAACGGCAGATTGCAACAATGTGGCAATACTTACCTTAGGGGTTCTTAGCAGGTAAATGGCATAGAAAGGAATTACAAGCACCATATTGGTTTTACAACCTATGGCCATGGCCACGAAAAGAGCAGATAAAGCCCAGCGCTCCCGGAAAAGGAAATGCAATGAGATTAATAGCAATGCTATGGGAATCACATCGAGTTGCCCATGGAAATAATTTATGTATATCAACACGGGAGACAACCAATACCAAATCAACAAGGGCCGAGCATATGCCTTAAGCCAGCGCATCAGTATTACCAATACAATAAAATCAGCGAAAAGAAGCGGAATCCTATACGACATAGCGTCGATAACCGTGAACGTTTCGGCGCCTGGAAACAGTGGCCATAAGCACATTCTTGGAAAACTAAAAAGCCAAAGCATCAATGGCGGATACGGAAACTCCGTACCCTGTCCCTCTAGAGTAAAATGGGCGTAAGGATTTGCGAAATTATGTCCGATGAAGTAGTTGGCAAATGGTGCAAATTGTTCGGTTAAAAAGTCCGAAGCAAAAAAAAAGGATACAATCAACTTTACGAAAAAGCCAAACCAAAACAGCCTTGATTTGAGCAATGGTAGTTTGCTTTGCCCTAGTTTGTCATATACGCTGAAGTTGCCGTTCGCCATTAAAACAATGCTTAGATTAGATATGAGCGTATTCCCATTCCCATTCCTCCAAGAACATCTTTCTCGTAGTTGTCCCCAACCATAATCACTTCCGCTGGCTGTAAATTCAATTTTTCAAGCGCCCTGAGAAAGATAGGTGCGTGGGGTTTTTCCATTCCTGCTTCTTCTGAGGTAACTATGAAGTCGACAAACTTCTCCAGATTGAGTTTTTCCCATTTACGGAACTGAATATGCGATGTGAGGTCCGTAACAATGCATGTTTTTAAGGAACGTGATTTCAGTCTGTTCAAAAAGGCTTCTGCTTCCCGACCTAACTGCATGCTCTCGATATAGGCGTTCCAAAAACAGGCCTCCAGATGAAGCGCGAGCGCAGGTTGGCTTCTGCCCGAAAGCAATTCAAGTGCGCCATGCAGATAGAGCAAGCGGGAATGAGAAGCCGCCTGGTTCTTCAGTTGATCATGAACTTTTCCCCGAGATTCGACCCAAGCTTGTTCAAGTTCTTTTCGGGTAGCGATTCCAAGCTCTTCAGCTTTGTTAAAAACCGCTTCGTACCCTTTCTTGTTGCATGGTTCATAATCGTAAAGGGTATTGTCCAGGTCAAGAAAGACCCCTTTTACACCTTCCAGTTCGATGTTTGCAAATGAACTCCGCGTCACTGAGTCGACAATCTCGAGCGTTTGTGTAAGCTTGTCCTGCTGCATTAGCTGTAGCGCTTTGTTAAAGCTTGCGTTCCATAAGCCGGTGCAAGTTTAGCGAAACAATGAGAGATATCCATAGTGCGTTGCTTCTCCTACCGATTGTTTGTATCCTAACCGCATTTTCAGAAATACCCACGGTAGTCTTGATACACCAACGACGCAAACTTATCTTCCTGAAGAAAGCTTCGACATTCAAAAGCTCTTTGCAGAATGTTGCGACCGTTTAAGCTGTCCAAGACTTGTTGTCGGTAAGCAGGTTAATCGCCCAATCGCTATTGGGTGAATGGAAGACTACTCTGCCTTGCTCTTAACGTAACCTGCGTCGCTTTACACCATTGACAAACAGATTTGGGGGGCATTTTGGGAAACCTGACACCTTAACTCCTTTGAAGAAATTTGCCAATCCAAATTCCTTAACGGCTTCTGCTCTTGTGAATGAGCATCCATCACGGCAGGCCAAATTGTGCAGCAAGCAAGATCCAAATTGCCCAGATAGTCTACCCACGGAATTCCATTGGCCAAAACGAGCGTTTTGGCCATCCTGTTTCCAATCAGACACCTTAACCCAGGCTGCGATGGCATCCGAAAACGCCAGTATGCCCATGGACAAGGCTGTGATTTCGCGGTCTTGTCCCGAAAGGAACCATGCGAGCAACATGGCCGGCGGGAACCACAAGATGCCCCAGGCCGGCCGGTTATCTTCCTCCCAGAATCCTTTCCATCCGACCAGCCAGACAAGGGCCGGATAAACAGCCGCCACCGCCGCCCACAACAGCCAGGTGGACTCCAGTTTCCACATGGCCAATGCACAGGCACCCACGGCCAGGATATGCAACACTTTTCGGGCTGCCAGCTTTTGGCCGGTAAAACGCCCCAGCAACGCCGACACGGGAATACCGAGTGCCACCGACACCCCGCAAACCAGCAACCAGAAGCCATCGTGCGCAGACAAGGGCTGCAATATAGCTTTGTATGCTGTGAAGGAACTGGAAGACTTACCCGGATTTCCACCGCTGCTGCGGCAAATGCAAACCGAATACATCGGCTGGATGGTGCGCTTTTTCCGCGTTTACAGGCGCATTCCAGCCTTGAGCCGCCAGTATTTACCATCCAAATTTCTTCAGCAATGGCAGGATATAGGCTCCGGCAGCGGCGGACCGATGGCAGCCCTTGCACGGAGCCCCGAATGGCAATCCGTTTCCATCACCCTCAGTGATCTTTATCCGCAGCAAGCCCATCAGCTTCCACCCAACTGCCGTTACGAACCCAAACCAACCGATGCCCTGCAACTGGAACTGGACACCCCCCATACCATCAGCTTCTTCAATGCTTTCCACCATTTCAGCCTGCAGGAACAAAGGGACATCATCGCCAGGCAGCTCAAGGCCGGGCATGCTGTTTTCGTAGCTGAAATTCTCCAGCCCAATCCGCTGAGTTTCCTGCGCATCCTGCTCGCTACCACCATCGGCCAGGTTTTATTCTGCCCGTTTGTAACACCCTTTCGCTGGCAACGCATCCTCTTCACCTGGCTGTTGCCGGTCAACCTGTTCACCGTCACCTGGGATGGTTTGGTGAGCGTCCTGAAAAGTCCGAAACGCAGCGATTATGCGCTTTGGAAGGAACAGGCGGAACAGACAGGAGGTGAGGGAATCGTTCTGGATGCCGGCGACTTGTTCCTGCCTGTCCGGCTTTTCATCGCCTGGCCAGCACGCAAAACATAAGCCGGAGAATGCGGTTACTTTGCAGCCATGCCCGCACCTGTTCAACCGCTGCGTTTTGTATCGATACTCTGGCGTTTTTCCAGACCCCATACCCTGGTCGGAACTTTCTTCAGCATCTCGGCGCTGTACATCCTTTCGGGCTTCGGCAATCCGGGTTTCAACGCGAGTCTCGGTGAAACGCCCGCGCTGGGCATCTGGGCCCTGACCTTGCTCTGTTGCGCGGCCTGCAATATTTACATCACCGGCCTGAACCAATGGGCCGATGTGGAACTCGACCGCATCAACAAACCCTGGCTGCCGATCGCCTCCGGCGAACTCAGCCGGAATGCAGCGCTGCAAATCTGCCTGGTTTCGCTGGGCATATCGCTCGGACTGGCCTATTACCTTTCGCCCTGGCTGTTCCTGCTCATTGCCCTGATTTCGGCCATCGGCACGGCGTATTCGCTCCCACCCCTCCGTTTCAAGAAACACCATTTCGGCGCAGCCACGGCCATTTTCCTCGTGCGTGGCCTGTTGGTGAATATTGGCGTGTTCATTCATTTCCGACTGGTACTGTTTGCCGGTGAAGCGCCCTTCCCGGCCTGGATGTGGCCTTTGACCCTTTTCATCACCTTGTTCAGCATCGCCATTGCCTGGTATAAGGATATTCCGGATGCCGCAGGCGATGCCGCATTCCGCATCCATACACTCACGGTAAGGCTCAGCGCGCTGCGGGTTTTCAGGCTTGCCGGCGCCTTACTCAGCCTCGCTTACCTGGTGCTGATCCTTGCT
>Ga0209990_10004234_pt1 | contig 10202 bp, 3 predicted proteins | sample NOAtaG_6_FD_187304 | JGI IMG/M metagenome (GOLD analysis project Ga0209990, IMG submission 187304) | Freshwater lake microbial communities from Lake Erie, under a cyanobacterial bloom - NOAA_Erie_Diel5S_2200h metaG (SPAdes) (version 2) | ecosystem: Environmental > Aquatic > Freshwater > Lake ...
TTTATCTTCGATTTGAATGTCTTCTTGTTGGTCAATTAACTGAATTTCGATTCCTTGAATATTGAAAAGGAAGAATTCCACCCGCCGATCGCGGGCATAGTTAACGACATCGGTTTGGTTGGTTAGCCGTTGGCGCTCTCCTTGCGATCGCACAACGATGCGTTCGGGGGCAATGCTTTGACTGCGGAGATAGCGGCTAACCGAGCGACTGCGGCGCAATCCAAGCTCGATATTGTAAGCATCGGTGGCTCTGGGATCGGTGTGACCGACTAGCTCAAGGGTGATGCTGGGATAGGTTTTGAGCGCCGTTACAATTTTGTCTAATACCTTGACGGAGGCATTGCTGATGAAGTCCTCATCGAGGGCAAAGTGGACTTGGCGCGGCAGTTGTAAAGTGGGGGGGGCTGGCGGCGGCGGTGGTTCGATCGCTATGGGGGGCGGGGGCGGCGTGGTGCATTGGGGGGGCGGAATGGTGTCGGGCGGCATCACAGGGACGGGTTGATTGAGTTCGGCGATGCGGACATGGCGAGCAGGCTCTGATGTACCAAACTCAAGATCGGTAGCGATCGCGCTGAGGGTATCACCAGCTTTAAGGTTATCTAAGCTAGTACTGAAGTTGCCTTTAGCATCAGTTTTGAGTGTGGTCAGCAACTCATATAGACCACCTCCACGCAATCGATAGAGATCGATTTCTATATTGGGGTCAGCGAGCCCATCGATGCCAACCTTGCCATCAATGAGACTAAATCGATCAGCGCGAAATTCTGGAGCATCGATCGCTCCATTTGCCGTATCAACTCGCCAAAAATGGGAATCGCGTTTAGGGTTGCGCCCATCCCCTGTACGAAAATCCTTTTCACTAACATTGCGACGAGAGATCAAATCAATATCTAAACCTTCAATGAATTGAAATTGATTTTGGCGAATCAAATTGCGATCGCTAGTAGGAAAAGCTGCCACGGTTACACCAGATCCCGCTTGATTGCTAATGCGATTATTGCTAACGATATGTCCGCGTCCCATTAAATAAATAGCAGAGCGGCGAAAGAAACGGGCGTTAAAACTCACAGTATTATCTTGAACCTTAATTGCACCTTCTGGCTTAAATAAAAATACCGCTGAACCAGCATTGCCACAAATAATATTCGATCGCACCTGCATTCCCGCAATTCTTCCTTCAAGCCGAATTGCATCAGGCATTCCATCAAAACCATTGCCCTCAATTACATTCTCTTGAATGACAGAGTTGCGAGTGTCAACGGCGGTGATAATGCCACTGCCTTCATGATTGGCAATCCGATTGCGGCGAATATTCGCATCAACACCATGAAATAGATATACCCCAAAAGCAGAAGGCTGTGAGGGCATCGATCCATCGGGAGGAACTCCCAGCCAATTATTTTCGATCGTCACACGAGCCGCAGGGCGATCGCGATCGTAAAAGGAAAAGTCTTTGGCAGGCTGTTGCTGTTGGGTCGTGTCTGGCGGTGGCAAGCGATGGGAAATGAAGATATCGCCTAGAGGAGTAACAGCGGTTTCAACGTGCCGTGAGCTAAATCCGTAGATACTCAGACCACGAATCAAGACATCATCGCTGGTGATGGTCAAACCCCGAAAAATTTCTGCTCCAGCCGCAGGAGTAATCGTTACTACTGGGACTGGGATCGGAATTTCTTGGGCAAAGCTTGTTTCTTCTTTATAAGCGGGATGAGTTGTTCCATCAATCTCCATTGGCACAAGTAGCGGGGGCAAAGCACTTGTTAGCTGAATCTTAGGAATCTCAAGATTTTGAAATCGAATCTGGTGGCGACCTTTACGGGGCAAGACTTGAGCAAGTTCAGCAGGAGTAAGCTGGTCAGTGCGGAGCGTCCCATTGGCGATCAGAATTGCTTCATGCAGAGTCAATTCGCGATCGCGCAAGTTGTCATCTCGATTGCTATTAACGTTAATCGTTAAAAATGATGGAAGTGATGATGGCGCTGGGTTGTCTGGTGAAGCCTGTGGCAATGTCTGCGCCATCGTGAGCAACTGCTCATTTAACGACAGTGCTAGAAACTCTGCCATCATCAAAATAACGAGGGTAAGTCTTCTCTTCATGGTTTGCCCTCCTCAAATAGTTCAGGTCGGATAATTTCGCCACGCAGCTCAGGTTGGCTCTCGTTAAGCGATCGCAGCAGAGCTGTCAACACATCGCGATCGCGACTGAGCAGGAAGTTCAAGGCTGACACTAAACGGCGGGTATTTGAGTCACGATTAGTGTCTTCAGCAATCAAATCAGGTTGTCTCTCAGGCGCTGCATTTGGATCAGGGAATAAGAGAGATAAAATTTGAGCTGAAGGAATAGATGACCAACGCGGTGCAGTTTCAGGCAATGGGAAACCAGATAGGAAGGTTGAGAAGTTAGTCGATAGCAAAGTTGGTTGAGCTTGCGGTTCTAAAAGCATGGTGAGCAGTTGTGGACTAGGTAATAATCCGATGAGCTGACGGCGATAGTTCTCAGGATCGAGAAGTTGACTGAGCAAGGAGGATGAGGAAATAGTTAGTTCACCCAGATTGAGTCCAGACTGATTTAGCCCTGACAGATTGAGACTGAGACGATTATCATTATTTTGTTGCGCGATCGTTCTCGCAGGCGTAGAGCCATTAGGCAATTGGGCGATAGGTACTCCTTCCAAATTTGCAAGAGTGAGCGTAATACTATTTGCGGTATTGCTATTTGCCGTATCGCTATTTGCAGGACTAATCAAAATGCGATCGCTCGCGATGCCCTTTTGAATTAGATAGCTGCGTAGTCCCATCAAACGATTGACTTCGAGTTCTGAGCCATCGAGATTACCTTGCAGCTCGACTGCTACCTCTGGATTGTTGACAATTCGACTAATCAACAAATCAAGATTGGCATTACTAGGATCGGTCATTTTGCCAACTGGAGCAAACTCAATCCGTTGTGAGATGGCTTGAACTCGCAGAGGGCTAGAAGCAACTGGTGAATTAGAAGATACACTTGACAAGTCACTAGGTAGAACATTCTGAAGAATGCTGCTGCCATTGCCTTGCTTGATCCGATCAGATATTTGCGTAAAGGTCTCTCTTGTGCCACCAAGAGCAAGAAGCACTTGAGGCTTGTCGTCAATTTCTGGAGCACCCAGCGATCGCATCGTAATCCGACCACCATCAATGCCTTGGCGCATTAAATATGAACGTACTTTACCCAGTCGCTGAGCATCAGGACTATTGGCACTTGCCTCAGTTAGAGATGCCAAATGCCCCTGTACATCAATATTTAAAGCAGGATATTCGCGTAACACTGTTACTAAGTTATCCAAAACCAATTGGTTAATTGGGGACAAATTAACTTGAGATTTCGGAAATTCTACGGGCTGAGCAAGCGACACTCTGACTACTTCAGACGGATTACTAGGAAACGATGCTGTCGTAGTACCAGCTTTCTTCGGATTAACGGGTAATTCAATGGCGACGCTAGGATCAAGCGGTTCTTTCTGCTGAGGTGGCGCAATCTTCTGTAGCCCAAATCCATCAAATAGTTCATTGAGCTTGAAGGTTACCGCCGCATAAATTCCACCTGCTGAACGTGTACCACTGAAGTCTCGGTCATTATTCACTGCACCTGAACTGTAGCCCAGAGCAAATCGCAAGTTGGGCGTAGCATAGTAACCGAGTTCGGTAACAAACCCAACCTCATTAAATCCTGCGGTCGGTTGGTTGATCAATCTGCCCTCAGCCGACACATCGAAGTTATAGCCCAGTCGATAGGTAGCACGTAACTGCGCTAAATTAATCGCCGAAGTTCCAATTAAATCCTGAGCCAAGTAGGAAGTATTATTGCGCAAAGCATACTTCCCATAAAATTCCCATTGCCAGTTTGGCGAATAGATAGCTTCAAGTGCGAGAACATGCTCTTCTGAGCCTGAGCCAATACCACCAATAAAGCTTTCAGGAATACTGCTAGGGTTTTGGCGATATTCATAGCGTAATAGAGCATTAAGGGCATCATTTGCAGGATCTCGATAGGCTAGCCCCAAACGTAAACTAGAGGTATCTCCAAAATTGTTAATCGTTTGGTTAGCAATTCCCGATCGCTGATAACGCAGTAGCCCAGTGATCGAAGGGCTGATCTTACCGAGGGCAGAAGCATTAATCACTGAGTTTGCGCCCGCCGAAGATATCCGATATTCGTAACGCGCACTTGCCTTAAAATCAGGGTTATCGGTATATTCAAAGCCAATGCTGTAGTTATCACCACTTTGAAGAGCAAGGGAAGAAGTATTAGAGCCAGTGGTTAGAGGCTGTAACACCTGCGTCACTCCCGCCGAATTCCGAACTTGGTCATTGCCAAAAATCCGTTCGTAACCGAACTCAACCCTTAACCCTGGGAAAACGACCCAGCGCTGATTTAAGCCGATCGCTCCTTGGGTGGTGGTATTTGCGCCACCCACCAAAGTATATCGACCCGAAAGCGTGGTGTCAGGGAATACTTTATAATTTCCCACAACTTCGCCAGTCGTAAAACTGCTGCCAGCAAGCACACCGCTACTAAACCACTGCTGTCCTACTCGTAAACTAATCCCTTCAATGGGCTGCCAATCTAGAACTAGGGCTGTACGGTCAGGAAGAACTGTATCAGGCGAGTTAGATAGACTAATTTCATTCTGAGCAATAAATTTTAAATTTTCGAGAATTGGCACAGTTAGACGCGATCGCAACTGGCTTGAAGCCCCAGAAAATGTTGTGTTTAGTCGATCTTGGCGATCTCGCAACAGAAAGTCGAGTTCAGCAGTTGCCGAACCTAGCTTTTGTAAAACTCCCAGACTAAGCGTGCTGAGCTGGTTGTCAACGGGATTGCCGGGCGTAGATTGAGGGGTGAGGCTGAGGAAGCTATCAAGTGTAAATGGCTGAGGAGCGATACCCCGATTCTCTTCCCGCTCATAGGAAGCCCTAATCGTCGTAGCATCGGAAACCTTCGCATCAATACTTAGCCCTAACCTTGTCTGCCCTGGGACAAAACTAATCGTGGCATTATTGACAAAACCAGTATCGGTCTGACGATAAAAAGCTTTAGCTATAATTCCTTCCACAAATTCGCTAACTGCTTCAAAGCGTAAAGCAGACCCAGAGACAGGTGCAGGTAAGTCACTGGCGTTATTTTGCGATCGCGCATATTCCGCAATCACATAAGAATTTTTGCCAAAGGAAACTAGAGCATTAGCTCCATAAAGCTGAAAGTCTCGTGCTCCTTGATTCTCTTTAAAGTAATTAACGCCTAACCAACTCTCTGCGCCAAGCTCGCGCTTGAAGTGATAGCGCAACTGACCTGCATAGACACTATTGTTATTACTACCGTTGCTAGTGCCACCTTCATTGTCATATTCATAGGAGACAATAATTCGTCTAACTAGGGTTTCACCGCCTGCACCAATATCAGTTTTGAGAATTGGCTGCCGAAATTGCAGAGAGCCGCGATCATAATCAATCTCATAGTCTTGACTGCGGTTAAGCTTGACTCGGCGCACAATATTTCCGGGACGCAGTAGTTCTTCTGATTCGATAAATACATTTTCACTGCCAGGGGTGACTAACCGCCGAGAGAGAAAGAAGAACCCACTTGTACCATCAGGCGGAATAATATCACGCTCAAACCCTCGTGTAGTGGTGCTATAAAGCCCTGTAGCTTGTAAGTCGCCAAAGTTATAGTTGAACTTTAGTCCATTGAATTGTCTAGTAAAGGCTGTAAATTCTTGAGAACGACTGGCAAATTCTTCGGTACGGAAGTCTCCCCACATTAAGAAATCAGTACCTGCATTAGGCACAGGAGAAGTGCGCTCCGCTCTCAAAAAGATACTAGTTAAAGAGGGTGTCTCAGTGGTTAAAGTTGAGCTATCTCCATAGACAGGATAATTTTGTTTGCAAAACTGAATATCTCGAAATAGTCGGCTTCTGCCTTCACAATCTTCGTTAAGCGTCCGACGGGTATTAAATGCTCCCGTGATCAGCCATTCTCCAACTTTGCCAGTCCCAAAGGCTGCTGCATAAAAATCAACATTGGTGGAATTATTACCGTCAGTAGGCAAGAAATCTCGAAAGCTTCGATAGAAATCAGTGCCTCTTGCTCCTATACGAAAATCAACTATCCCAGTGAGGATCGAAGGGCGCAGGTTAGTTTCTAGTTGCAGTTGGGTAAAGGCTTCAAATTCGAGATTATTAATTACGGAGCTAGCTCGAATGATAGAATTGCCAGAAGTAAGTCCAGAACGCAGAAGTGCAGTAAATTGACCTTCTCTTGCCTCTACTTGAAAGCCTGGTTGATCAGGTCGAGCATCATTTCCTATAAATTCACCTTCACTGGTGGTGAGGGTAACAATGGCACTACGATTGGAGCGATCACCTTTTTCGTCTAACAACAGACCCTGCACTGTAGCGGTGGTTCGACCGTCGGCAGGAATACGCGACTCTAGTGTGCTTACCTGAATTTTTGTTGCCGCGCCACGCAAGCGCACCACAACACTTTGACTAACTTCACTACCAACTAACTTAGCGGTAATCCTGTTTTCACCTTCATTTAGAGCCACACCATACCAAGTCTGAGTCGTGATTCCAGCATTCGCATCAACTTCAGAGCGACCGATCGCATTCGCATCGACCTTTTTCCCATTAACTGACAGCTCCACTTCTGCCCCAGTGGGAATCCGTAAAATAACCGTAGTCGCAGGGACATCAATCAAGGATTGGTTTGCAGGAGAGAGAATAGTCACTTGTGGTGCAACTTGATCTTTCTTTACCGCAGTAGGAGGAGTCTTGGGTGGTTCAGGAGCTGCCGAACTGTTCTCTGGTTGAGTATTAGTTTGGACTGCAATTTGTAGAGCTGGTTGGGTACTTGTAAGATTTGGTTTAGTGTTTGGTTTAGGGTTTGAGTCAGTTACTAGCGCTAGTTGATCCGCAGGAGGAGATGCTTCTAACGATCTTGCGTCGTTGACGACGGACTCGTTTGAAGCGATCGCACTAGATGCAGTCGTTCCTAGCCACAAGCCTAATAGGCTAAGCACTTGCAAACACAATTGAGCTTTTAATTTAGCTTTAGATGCAGACTTCATTATTTTTGCCCTCCCACACCTTTAAATGCTGGAGTTACAGCAAAATTTGCTCTAGCCAAACCACCTGGGGATAGTCTTACAAGTCGAGACTGACTGTTGCGTTCGATAAAGTATAAGTTGGGAGCTAGAGTATACCCTGACAAAGAACTTATATCTAATACCAAAGTTCGCGCACCTGGAATGACATTAGCAACTGAATATAGTCCATTTGCATCAGTAACAATGCGATTTCCATCATCCATGAACACTACAGCATCTGGAATGCCCGGCTCGCCATTCTGTTGTTCTCCATCAAAGTTTTTATCCACAAATACTCTTCCAATTAAGGTGGCACAATCAGTAACGATGCCAGGACGGATTCTCATCGTAAAAATGGCGGGCCCGTCGCGAACGGTGTAATTGTTGTCGGCTCTAACTGCCGAAACCGCAGCGGAATTCCTTCCTGTTCCCCTCACAGCATCGGGAGTAACAGTCACCGCATAGGCAACCAAAGCGCTTATGTTCCCAGCAGGTATCTGTGCTTGGAGCGCAAAGGATAAATTATTGCCATTTTCCTGAACCACAACTGGGACAGGATTTCCATTAACAGATGCTCTTGCAGAATTTGGCACATATCGCAAGCCGATAGGCAAAGAATCTGTAATAACAGGATTGATCAAGGTCGTAGTTGTGAGATTTTTAATCGTTAGACGATAGGAAGCAATATCGCCTGGCTCAGCAGCAGCGCGATCGCCTGTTTTGATGATCTGGATCTCACGAGCCTCGCATACAGACAAAGCTGAATTAAGCTGCAATGCGTTTAGCGACAAGGCATTCTGGGCAGCATTGTTGACAACTACGTTTTCAGTAACCGAGAAAACTCCGTCAATTCCAATGGGTCTGCCATCCACTGCTGTAGCTGTATATGGCAAGACCAGTCCATTTTGTGTGCCAATTACGATCCTAATTCGCCGTTGTCCGAGTCTAAGGCTAGGAGGGGGACTCACAACTAGGATATAGGTGCTGCCTGGAGCTCTTTGCGCTCCATTTAACAAGAAGTTATATATCCCGCGTCTGCCATTTACCGCTGCATTGGTGATCGAATATGGATTGACGTTTAAGATGTTAGGGGCAAGTCCTTCTGGCGGGGCTGTGTTTGGTGGATTAGTTGGGGTTAAGGCAATTGGAGCGCCGATTTCGCCGCCACTGCCAATAGCTTGATATAGCCCCATAGTAAAACCAGTGTAGTCGGCAAACTCCCTACCACCACAATCGAGTATTTGACCTAGAGGATCGATGAGGCGATCGCCATTAATAACGTTTAAGGGCGAAGAAGTTTGAACTGGCGCAGCTACCCCTGGAGTGCTATAGCTACCGCTTGCGCGATTTTGAATTCCATAGGTTCGTGCTTGACCGAAAGCAGCGCCATTCGCGAAGCAAAGACATAACGCTAAACTTCCTAGCCATAACCAGAAAAAGAAAGCATATCGCTTGATTATTTTTTTGAGCGATCGCATGTTCATTAAAGTTCTATCAATCTAGATATTCAATCGGGATAAATTAGTTTTAATCATGGGTGATGATGCACCGTAAAAAGTGCGGTGCATCATCTTAACTACTTGACACGAACCTGATAGGCAACCATTACCTTAGAATTTGCAGATAAAGCTTCGCCAAAATCCCAGCGTACATGGGTATAGGCATCGGCTGGAGCAGGACGCTCCTCGATGATGCCGCCACGGGTACGCACGCGAACAATTGGTTGAGTTGTAAAAGTCTTACTTCCATCAATGCTAAATTCCAATTTAGCGCCTGGGGTATTTAATGCAGTTGCGGATGGGATGATGTAGACCATTCCATTAGGAATTGGCTGAATCACCGTAAGATTACGCATATTACGGCTAGTGTTATTTTTGGCTGTCACTGTGTATCGCAAAACACTACCAGGAATTACTTGGGAATTAGAAGGGAGGGCATTCCAAGAAATTTTTTCTTTGCCTGATTCATCACGGCTGATTTGGCGTTTTTCAGCTGCTAATAATAATTCCACAGGTTGCTGCTGTTGAGCTACCCGTGAATCTGGCTCAGAAACGTTAGTAGAACTATTGTTACTTGCGATCGCAGTAGACAATAGCAACATAGGCAGTATCACAGCCCCAACAGCTAGATACAAGGGTTTAATTTCAAAATTTTTCATGATCGGCTCCAAAACTTCGATAAATTCTTGTCTGTTTGTCTATATCTAAAAAAAGAATCGATTCTCTTTTCTTGATCTCTTGAGCTGTATAGGGATTTTCAATTTGTCATAGACAAATTGAAAATCTCAAAACTTTAATGAGCTTAATTCCCCATTTTCAAATGAGCAGAAGCTCATTTGAAAATGGCGATAGACTCAGATGCTATTGCAACTGGCGATGGAAGCGGAAAACGCCTTGGAAGATAGCTGGATTAGTTGCGGGTTGAATCGTGCCGACATTATTTACATAAGTCGTGATGGCAGTTCCTGTGGCTGGGTCGGGAATGGCTGCACCATCATAGGTAACCGTACCTTGTGTCGCAAAGGTATTTTGAGCAAATCCGCCAACCACTGCGGGATTGTTGAAGTGCAACGATACCCCTGCCCAGTTGTTCGGTGCAGTTGCTCCATTTTCTGTAATCACCAAGTTCGCAGCATCTAGAACTACACTACCTGCCCCTGCAAGAGGAGTTGAGAAGTTGACATACTCAACTACATAGCGGACTATATTGCCTGGCTCTGCGGTCTTGTCAAGTTCGTCAAGCGTGCCATTTGGGGCGATAACAGGGCGTGGATTAGTGCCTTGCAAAACTTGAGACTGCTTCCGCAACCTTACATAACCTGTATAACCGCGATCGATTGTGATATTAAAGATCGCATCGTTCGGTGGAGTTGCTGAAAAGTCAAAGTTTCCATCAATATCGCTATCCACAAAAGCGACAATCGGCACATTAAATCCTGCGCGATCGGCACCATTTGCGATAAAACGATCAACTGATAGAAGTGTATTCTGAGGTCCAGGAGGTAAATCAAGAGAGACAGTATAGTTATTCAGGACATTGGGCGCTAGGGCATCGACCAAAATACTTGTCGAGCCA
>Ga0209990_10004244_pt1 | contig 10188 bp, 2 predicted proteins | sample NOAtaG_6_FD_187304 | JGI IMG/M metagenome (GOLD analysis project Ga0209990, IMG submission 187304) | Freshwater lake microbial communities from Lake Erie, under a cyanobacterial bloom - NOAA_Erie_Diel5S_2200h metaG (SPAdes) (version 2) | ecosystem: Environmental > Aquatic > Freshwater > Lake ...
CCGCTGCAGTGCTGGGATGTGGCACTACCACCAATGGCGCTATTCAACTCCTTGCTTCTGTAGCCAGAGCTGATGTGGATAGGCACGCCGAAGTGCTCACGGATAGGCTCGAAGATATTCTCCGCCAACTTTTTAAAGTTCTCCAAATGCTCACCGCTAGGGGTGTTGTTAATTCCTTTTCTCTTTGCTGTCTCACTACGGCTTACTTCAGCCAGTGATAAATGTTTAGATAGTTGCATAATTGTTATTTATCTTTTTTTAATTTTTGTAATTCTTCAATACCTACTTCTTTGTATAGCGCTAATAATTGTTCAGCGAAATCCATCATTTCTATGCCCAATTGCTCTTTAACCTTAGGGTCCTTCTCATTGAAATAATTATTCTGGTACATCTTAAAGTACTTCATCCATCTATGCTGGACTAACCCCCACTTATCTGCAAAATCTCTTAGCTCCTGAACGGGTTTAGATACATAGGCTGAGTTCTCCTTTATAAATCCAGACTTCTCAGACAACTTAAATTCATCCCGAGCCTCACCTTTAGGTCTGCCCATATTAGATAACTCAAGAGCTGTCTTACCAAAGTAAGAGAACTGCCCCTTTATATAATGGTCAACCATTCTTGGGTCTGCCTTAATGAAATCACCAATAACCTTTCCAATTCTAGAGGCATCTTCGGTATCACGAAGTGACATATCCAAGGCTAACTGTGATCTTGGGATGATTTCCTTATTCCTAAAGAAGTCATAGTTTGCAGCCACCTCTACCATCTTCCCATCTCGACCAATAATCTCCGAACCTTCTATAGGCATTAATGATTTGTAGGTAGTACCACCAAACCCATCGAATGCTTTCTTATTACCTTCGGCATAGCTCATTCCCCTATTCAATGCACTTCCAAACAAGCTAAGCTCAAATGGTTTAGGGATGGCCAACCACTTGTTATTACCAACGTAAACATTGTAGAACATATCTCGCTGCCAGTCAGGTAATGCCTCATACATCTTCTTCTTCTTTTCATCACTACGATTGAGGCTGTACATAGCCACCTCTGGGATCAAAGAGAACAGAGCAACGCGCATAGCAAATCCAGCTGGGTTTTCTTTTACCCTCATGGATGCAGAACGAAGACCTTGTACAGCCGCATTACTAAATGGAATCAGCTGATTGATAACACGCATTGTATTACCAGCCACAGCAAAGTCAATTAAACCACGAGCTCTCGACCCAGCATACAGCATGGCGTTATAATCATCCATCCCCTGCTTTTTAGCCTCATTAAATGAAGCCTCGTACTCTGAAACGCGACCAGTAGTCTCAGACTTGTAAAGCGCCTTCTCGTATGTATTCCACAAAGACTTAATCTTATCAGGCGTTACTATAAAGCTACCCTCTTTAGTTAATTTCTTGGCAGCATCACCAAGTAATTCGTAGTACAACTCCTTGCCCTGCGTGTACATACCAGCGTTCAGGGCCCCAACACGAGCAGCCTCATCCCATTTATCAGCGGTGGTAATACTTCTCTTAATAGACTCCCACGGGTTAGCATTTGATAAGAGTAACCTAGATTGGAAGTCACGGACAATGTTACGTGCAGCAAATGTTGGGAATCGAGTCACCGTCCATCTAAGGACTTTAGGCATAACTGTAAGCCACCCGGGAAGATTGTATGCTTCGCTGTCCAATCCTTTCAATGCTGTATAAATATCTTGCTGGAACTTCCAGTACTCTGGCTTACCATCTACAAATACAGTGATCGTTTCCTTATCCTTACTTCCAACCTTCTTGCCGATGCTCTCTAAGCTCTGGCGCATTTGAGGGTCTTGCTCATTCTCTATTAGATTGCGGAAGGAAAGGACAACCTCATTTCTGTCAGACTCCTTCATCATCTTGTTAAGGTTATCTAATAAGGAAACATATGGGTCTTGGATTCTCTTCTCAGAACCTTTAATCTTTTTAACAGGCTCAGATACCCCTCCAACATTGCCACCTTTCTTAATGTTAAATTCAATAGGCTCTCCAGCCTCAGTCTGGTTCAACCTTTGAAGGGCAACATACTCTAGGTTGTTCTCCTTAATAAACTTATAACCGCCAATCAAATTACCATCCTTATCTCTCACCTCTTCGGCCAGTCTACCTTTATCAACCATATATCTAAGACCGGCGTCAGCCATCTCTCGGTATCTTTTAGCGGCTTCCTCTATCCTATCTTTATTAGGGTCAGTCTCAAAATCCTTCAACGCCTGCTTAGCCATTTCGAGATCCGTAACATTACCCTCGCCAATACCGCTAATCATTTCTTCTCGGTCGAATCTTTTACTCAACTCCACCGTTCTTTTGGCAACCATGTATGAGGTTATATCCTTCACCATCTGATCGTACTCCGCCTTCGTTTCGCTAGCCATTGGCTTCAATAACCAATCAAGATTCATGACATCGCCATCAGAGCTTTTGATACGCTCGAGCTTTGCATTGAACATCCCCTTATCCATGGCTGAATTAAAGGATGCATCAAACCCATTTAACAGGCGAACTAACGTCATTGGATCTTCAGCAGGGAGAACTTTGTCAATCCCTCTAATACCCTTTGCCCTCTCAGCTGCCTTATCAAACACAAACAAGGAATCAAGGAACTCTCTTCCCAATCTGTCCATCCAGTTAACATTGAAGTTCTCATCTCCAACATTTTCTAGGAATCTAGCAACAGCACCTTTTCTCTCTGGCTTACCTATCTGGATGTTCTCCGATATAATATCCTTTGCAGTTTTTTGTTCTTCTCTAGAGAACTCTATATCCCTTCTCTTGATGTTAGGCTTAAACTTTGACAGCTCGGGGTTGTACTCTACTTGATTCATGGTGCCGGGGACTATATTACTATACCTCTCCGGCTTCATTGCTTCCGTAGTTTGAGCACGTAAAACCTTTCTTCCCTTTATATTCCACTCAGCTACCGTCATCGGATAGCCTTTCTTAGCGGCTTCCTGTGTGACAAACGCAACCTGCTTATTCATGTCGAACGCCTGATCAGGGTACATTTTCTTAAATGCTTTTTCAGCAGCAGGCAAAAGATTCAGTGGGTCCTTATTAAATGGATACACCTTGTTCTTTGGAATCCTTACAGCATACCCGTAGTCAGATGGCACATTAGCCTCAAGCACATCAGGTCTTGTGTAGTACATAGATATGCCAATGCCGGGCCTCTCATCACGACCAGTGGCCAAGTTCTTACCAAACTTCTTAGGATCGATTGACTTCAGATCAGCGCCAGAGTAGTGGTAGAAAAGGTAGTTACCCTTATCATCCTCTGTCATTTGCTTTCTTGCCCCAGACTTTTCTACTAAATCTTCTTTTGAAAATTCAGGAGCTACTTCTGCAGAAGGTTTTAACGCCTCATAACCAGTTAATTGCTGGCTGAGTGAAACCTCTGATTGGTTCCCCTTCATCTCTGGCTTAATACTAAACTCGGGGCTGACTGTTGTGGCTACCCCAAACGCCTTAGTCTCATCCCTTTCCTTACCAGTTACCGCAACATCCTTCCCATAGGTATTAAATGTCCTATCAAATACTTCAAGCTTAACTGGCGATCCATCTACTGTGCGTATTACATATGGGTATGAAGGATGGGCTGGGTCCTTTTCAAATTTCAGCGGGCTCGTGAATTTAATGGCCGCATATGCAGATCCGGGTTTGACATCCTTCAAGAAATCTTCCCTTAGCATATCGGAATAAACATTCTTCAACCCCTTAGTTGTAGCAATCTCTACGCCTTTCTTTAGCTGTGTACCATCAAAGAAGTTCTCTCCTTTGTAGCCCATATCCTGCATCATCTTAGTAACAGCAGGTCTAGCTTCCTTAATCATTGACGCCATAAATGTATCAAATGATACGCCAGCATCAATCATTCTTTGACCAGACTCAGCACGCCCAGATGCAAGATAGTTATTGAAGTACTCAATAATCTTAGCGGGATCTTTTACGTTGCCAAGGTTATAAGCGCTCTTAATAGCCTTAACTACACCAGCAGTATCGCCAGTCTTCTCAGCATACTTCAAGATTGTATTTACGAATGTAACCTTTGACTCAAGCGATGTCTTATGCTTCATGTCATCGCCCTTCACAATGGCTACAATACCTTCACCTTTGTTTGCTTCTAGTGATTTATTAGCTTGTGTTACAAAGTTAGAAGCAGACCCCTCGCTTACAGAAGCCCATGCATCACCGCGCTTACCATGCTTAGCGGTATAAAACACACCGCCATTACCATACCCGATAGGCTCACCGTTGACCTCAATCGTACCAGTAAAGAAGTCATCAGGGAATGTCATTGCGAACTTCTTGTTTTCCAATGACTTATAAGGGTCTACAACTGATATACGACCAGATGCAACCTCTGCCTTGTACTCCTCCTTATCCAGCGCTGGCTTCTTGGTAATGCCTGATGTGCCATAGTCTGTACGACTAAACATCAATCCACCCTCCTTCTCACCAGCCGACATCTCCCCAGTCTCAACTCTTTTCTGGTTAGCCTTTTCAATGGCAGCCTGTATATCCTTGATCTCCGTTCCTTTAATAGCCTCGCCAGTAGTGAATGCTTTTTGTATAAGCTCAGCAACACTCTTTAACTCTGCGGCGTCCTTCATGTTGGCAATCTTTTTGCCTTCAATAGAGAAGCCCATCTTATTCATCAGATCAACAAAGAACTGCTTGATCTGCTCAAAGGTTGTCGCGTCGAGCTTAATCTCCCCCTTAGCCACACGAGCATTGAAGTCAGTAATAGCCTCCTTCATCTGTGTAACATCGCCCATATAATTACGACGGGCTTTATCTATCATCGCCTTAGCTACCGGTATGGTATCTAATTGGCGGAACAATTCCTGTATAACCTCTGGCTTATTCTCAGCTAAAAGATTTAGCATTGGGTGGAACCCTTCATGCATCATCGTCTCTGGAGTAGCCCTGTTCAAATTAATATGTATACTACCATCGGTATCCATATAGAACCCTTTAGTAGCAGAATCTTCTTTAGTCCCACCTGCGCCTTCTACAGCCTTGCCATATTCAGCGTCAGTCTTGTATGTAAATAGTTGTGGTTTCTTGCCCGCCTCTCCCATTACTGGGGTAATAGCAGACAGTACGTTTGGAGCATCAGCAATAACACCCTTCTGAACCTCATTCATTCCAGTGGTGTCTATAGTCTTGGCAGTCTCAGCGGTAAATCCTTCAGCCTTCTCACCAAATACATTTGGCATTTCGCCTTTAGACAAAGCTCGGTTGATCTCCTTGAATTGGTCAGCCGTAAAGTCCATTGGCTTTTCACCAGTAGCGCCAGTCTCAATATAGGTCATGGTGTCAAGGTCAAATAATGACTTATGGCCAGCGCGTCTTGCGAACTCTAAGGCAACATCTTTATTCTTTGCATCAACAACTATATTAAGATCAAGAGAAACCTTGTCTTCCCCGGGGAATTTAAACACACCGGGCTTCGTTAATTCACCAACCTTGTCTCCATGCTTGGCAACAAACTCGGCCATCTTCTGCTCTGTAACCTCACCCTTAGCAAGGTTTTCTGCTACCACAGGGACAACCAACCCTTTACCTTCATACTTTGTACCATCCAAGTTGAATGTGGCGCCATCCTCAGCATTGATATCAAGCGCTTTAATTCTTGTTATTTCTGGAGCTACATTAATTGAAATCTTTTGCTTGTCAATAGGTGTAGCCACTGGCTCTGCGGCTGATGGAGTAAGATCACTTTCTAAGGTGCCGTTTATGATCTTTGCATTATCTGCATCCATCTCTTTAACCTTAGTATCTATTTCAGTCTTTGTCTCCTCTGGCATTGTCTTAGACATCTCGGCAGCCTGCTGCTTTTGATATTCTCTATACAAATAACCAGACCTCTGCTCCTCTGTTAATGGCTTACCATTCTTATCCCTTACTGGAACCTGACTTAAAACATTGACCAGCTTATCTACAACAGCTTTCTTTTGTGTAGCAGATTCCTGACTTATCGTTCCATTCTTTTGTAAGAAATCAAAGTAAGCCTTGGCGCCTAGATGGTCATTAGCCATCGTGTATATACTCTGCTTTGCCTGCGGGCTTATAGTCTTGAAGTTATTAATACCAGTAAGACCAAGCAACAGCGCAGAGCTGGTGAGCATATCATAAGAAGCATATACGCCGTTCTGTATTATCTCTTTAAAGTCCTTCTTATCGGGTGTGATTTCCAGTAGCTCCTGTCCAACGGTAGTACCCGCACCATACACAGCCCCCATCTTAGCACCTTCCTTAGCCATTGCTTTCAATGAGTTAGAGCCTGCAAGAATGTACCTATTATACTTAGAGGTGATGGCGTTCCATTCGCTTTCTGTTAATCCACCAATCGTATTTTTAAGAGCAGCGTTTGATGATTTACCTAACGCAGCCGATGCTATTTTATGTATAGGAGAAATAAGTGTAGCGGAAGCCACTACCATACCGTCTTTAACAGAGTTCTGATAAGCAGTAGAAGAGTTTTCCCCTGCTGCAATACGCTGCTTGTATGATTCCTGCTGCACATCCATATAGAACGGAAGTGTAGAGGACATGGTTGGGCCAAGTATTTTATAGGCGCGGGTCATGGTTCCTGTGCCAGCTAGTACAGCAATATCAGCAGCCGTTTTTATGTTAGCATATACCCCGGCCTCAGAAAACACCCCCTTTCTCTCACCAGCATTTGGATTTTCTACGTGCTCGTATGAGTTTGGATTATTCTGCAGATAAGATTCGATCTCTTTTCTTTGCTCATCTTCAGGCTTGCCAGATGCTTTTACTTTATCAACAAAAGATTTTAAATCTTTGCTTGGGCTAATCAGTGCACCCGGCTCAACAAACTGCATGCTAGCAGGAAGATAGCTTTCCGTGGCCTCAGCTTCGGCTTGCCCTATCTTGGTAGCCATTCTAGCTCCTTCGTACTCTGGGCCAACCAGCAAAGATGCAACAGCATTAACTGGGGATATGGCTAATTCACCAACACCTTCAGCAATTGTTTTTATTTTTTTAGTAGCTGTCTTCCAAGCGTATGTAAATGGGTTAAAGTCTGGGTCATCCAGAAGATCTGTTACCGCTCGCTTGTTCTGGTCCTCATAGTATAGAGGATAATTCTTCTGATCGTCCTTAGCCTCCTGCGATATTGCATCTATTCTATTTCCCCACTGCTCCATCTGTAGAGCGGCATTAGCCCTCTCCTCATCAGATGTAGCTTTATCATACCTACTCTTCCAATCATACAGCCTACTTGATGCGTAGTTTATTGCATTGTTTCTTCCGGCAACCTTGAGATCATATCTCACCTTCTCCAGACCTCTTTGCTTATCAAGGTCCCACTGCAATAATGGTTTATTAAACATTCCAGTACCAACTGTTTGCTGATACGGAACCATGAGCATCCCTATAACATCCTTATACTTTTCAGGATTCAATAGCTTCATTTCTTGCAAAGCAGCCTCTTGGTCGGAGTCAAGCTTATAAGCCTCCATGCTCTGCTTATTCAAGTCAGGGAGAAATCTATTAAACTCTGGCTTTAAATAGTTATTGACGTATTGCTTTACCTTATCCTTGCTTTGCGGCACTCTACTTTCGGCAAGCGTATTTATCATTTGGAATCTGGCGTTCAAATCTGCAACCGTATTTGGCTGACCCTTACTTGGTACTAGCAGATCTTGTAATTCCTTTGCGCCTTGGTAGTCATTGTTTGCAATAAATGCATCCATTGCCCCGACCTTAGATTTAAATCTATCACCCCAAGCTGGGTTCTCTAAGCTATATCTGGCAATATTTTTTGGATTAGACCAACCACCTTCAGCACTTACCCAGTCAGGAAGGTTAGCGAGTGTATCGTACTCCTCTACCTTATAGCCAGCGCCGGCAAGCTTGCCATCCAGCTCATCAATCTTTGTCTGGATTGAATTAATCTCATCCGTTCTTGGAGTGTAGATAGGCTGAGTCCCGAACTCGTCGGTTACAGCTTGATCTGTAGCAGGATTGTCCTTTACCTTTTGAAGATCAGCTAAAAGTTTTATTCTCTCTTGGCTTAACTTCTTCGGATTAATAGGCTCACTTACCGATAGTGATGGTGATTGTAATGGGGAACCAGCTTTTGATTCTTTCCCAGCCTCTGGTGTACCAGTTAGTAGAGACTGGTCCTGAGGTATCGATAAGGCTTTTTTTTTAAAATTATTAGAGCTTATATAGTCTGACACTTTAACGCCAGACTTAGTAGACTCATCTACAATTTGTTCAAAAGGTACATCGATGCCATCCTTCTGGTAAACATCATCAAATAATTCTATATTAAACTGCTTGGCATAATCCTGAGGGTTCATATTCCTCCTAGTGGCAGCAATCTCTACATCCTCTGGACTGAAAACCTCCCCGTCGTATAAGTACTTTATAGCCATTAATATTTATTTATGGTAGTTTACTTGACTTTCCAACAACGTATCCTTCGACTAATTTATCGGCGCCCATAATAGTTTGGTATGCACCCCCCATTTTCTTTATGGCATTAGGATCAGATAGATCTATCGATATGCTTTCTGATGATGACTTCCCAAAGTCTGGATTTAGCTGCATCTTACCTCCTACTGATATAAACTCTCGCGTATCTTTTGGTCCCTCATATTGAATTAAAGCGGAATTATTAGATGTCTTAGCCATCGATACTTTCTTCCCGCTACCTCCATATAACGCTGTCAATAATGTATCAACAGTAGATGCATCCTTAGACTTAATAGCTGCATCCATCTTTTGCATCCAGCTTAATCCAGACTGAGAAGCCTGTTGGCCAGTGCTAATAACTGTTGGAGCCTTAGGCGTATCAACTCTTAATCCTGCATCTATTTTAATACCCTTCTGCTCCCCATTTTCGTTATACTGCTTTGCTAATTTCAAAAAATCAACTGCGTATATCCTTTTAAACTGATCAACATTTGACTGTTCAAATGGATTAATAAACCCGGGAACACCCTTGAAGCTTGCTACGTTTTCTTTTGATACAGCTAGGGCTGCAGAGATTGGGTCTGGGCTACCAGCTTGCTTGAATACGCGAGCGTTGTGCTCTCTTATTTTCTCAAGGGCGCCAATTGTAATCTTTTGTTTTATCTTAGGGCTAACTGTTTTATCCAAACCCTCGTACTTAACAGGATCTAATTCCTTGTAATTGAACTTCTCTCCGGGAACAGTTACGGTAGTATCAACCTGAGCAAGCGCCGGAACTTTATATGTTAAACCAGTTGTTGTATCCTCCCTCTCCACCTCTCTTTCAAAAGGGCTTATCTTATACTCATACCCTAGACTTAAAACCTTTTTGCCTGTAGGGTCATATGTTAACTTGCTAGAAACAACGGCGTCATTCTTCTCTAAGTCCTCCATTTCCTTAAACGCGCTAGAGGTTAGTTTAGCTTGGTCGACATACAATTCAGGGTGCGCCAATACCTGCTCTGATATATATTGAGCTGGGTTAGTAATACCAGAAACATCCTTTAAAGATCTAGATACTGTCCCGTCAGGATTAACTACTTCGTCAAACACAGACTTATTGGCAAATGACAGTATAGCCTTTGGGTCCATAGAGTACTGCTCAGCCAATCCTTTACTAACCTCTTCAGCGGCCTTATAAAAATTATTATATGCGTTAGAGTACTGGAAAGCTTGATTAGTAATGTTCTGTGCTTGATTATAAAAATCAGGTGAACCAACTGCACTCTTTAATTGAGCAACGCCAGCCTCAAATATTTTATTTCTTACATCGGTTGGAACGCTACTTGCATCAGTATAAAACTTTCTTAGTTCAGCATTGACATTGCCAAAGACGGCTTGATTAGTTTTCTGCTGTGTAAGGATAGCATCCTGTAGAGCCTCTTCTCTTCTTCTCTTAGCCTCTTGGCCAGCCTGAATAGACCTAGCCAGTAGTTCATATGAACCGCCATCAGAAGGAATTACAGGTGAAACAGTTATTGTTCTGGCCATTATTTAGACTTAAATAATTTACTACCAACATTACCACCAGAGAACATAGAGCTAGCCATGCCCATCAGCCCTTGACCAACACCCTGAGCAGCGGCTTGCTTCATCCCGGCAGCGCCAGTAATAATGTTAGCTCTAGCCTGAAGTCCGCCCATAATGTTCTCAAACAGATCCTGCTCCGCTT
>Ga0209990_10004246_pt1 | contig 10185 bp, 12 predicted proteins | sample NOAtaG_6_FD_187304 | JGI IMG/M metagenome (GOLD analysis project Ga0209990, IMG submission 187304) | Freshwater lake microbial communities from Lake Erie, under a cyanobacterial bloom - NOAA_Erie_Diel5S_2200h metaG (SPAdes) (version 2) | ecosystem: Environmental > Aquatic > Freshwater > Lake ...
TGCTCAGACTTCATCAGTTTATATGTGGCGCTCGAAGTAATTAGTATTGCTACATTTTTGCTAATTGCCTATCCTCGAAGCGATCGCTCGATCTGGATTGGTTTGCGTTATCTCTTTGTCAGCAACGTTGCCATGCTGTTTTACCTGATTGGGGCGGTACTAGTTTACAAGACCAGTCATTCCTTTGGCTTTATCGGATTGCGAGGCGCACCTCCCGAAGCGATCTCCTTGATATTTTTGGGCTTATTGGTTAAAGGTGGCATCTTTGTTTCAGGTTTGTGGCTGCCATTAACCCATGCCGAATCCGAGTCACCAGTTTCTGCGCTGATGTCGGGAGTTGTCGTGAAAGCAGGAGTTTTGCCATTACTGCGATGCGCCCTATTGATCGAAGAAATTGATCCGATTGTGCGAATCTTTGGGGTCAGCACCGCATTGTTAGGGGTTGGCTTTGCCGTATTTGAAAAAGACACCAAACGACTGCTTGCCTTCTCTACGGTTTCCCAGATGGGTTTTATTTTAGCTGCGCCCACCGTAGGTGGCTTTTACGCCCTCACCCATGGCTTAGTGAAGTCATCTTTATTCTTGACAGTAAGTAAATTGCCGAGCCGCAATTTTAAGGAACTGCAACAACAATCGATTCCCAGAAATATCTGGATTACCCTTTTAATTGCTAGTTTTTCGATTTCAGGGTTTCCTTTGTTAGCGGGATTTGGCGCAAAAGTATTAACCCTCCAAAATGTTTTGTCTTGGCAAGATATCGGTATGAATGTGGCTGGGGTGGGAACGACGATCGCCTTTGCAAAATTTATTTTTCTGCCCCATCAGTCCGCAGTTGAGTCACAACCTTCTAAGAGTAAAACTGATTTTTGGGTAGCGATCGCAATTTTATTGGGCGGACTAGTTGTGGCGAATATTGTTTACGTTGAAGCCTATAGTCTGGAAAACATCGCTAAACCCTTAGTAATAATTGGAATCGGCTGGATAGCATATTGGCTAATTTTTCGATCTGCATCGGTTAAATTGCCAACTTTGTTTGAGCAGTTTGAGAATCTAATTGGTTTTATGAGCCTGATGTTAATCTTATTGTTCTGGATGGCGTTAGCATGATTGGACAATTCATATTACGAATCGTGATTTGGTTTTTGCTGACTGCTAATTTCAGTCTAGCTAACATTGTGATTGGGGTTGTCATTGCCCTATTTCTTCCAAGTTGGTCTAATGCTCACACTAAACTTAAGGATATTCTCAATGGTTTAGGGAAAATAGTTTTGGCAATTCCTCAAGCCTATATTGAGGCTCTTGAGATGATTTGGAAGCCTCATAAATACGAAAAAATACTATTGGAAGAAGTGGAAAAACGGCGATCGGCAGGACTCATTTTCTTGGATATTTTCTTAATCACTTTCACTCCGAAAACTATTGTTTTGAGATATCTAGAAGATGGCTGGTATGTAGTGCATCATGTATTACCTCAAAAAACTCGTAGGAGGAATCCATGAATCTAGATTCAATCCAAAATTTTGTCCTAAATTTTGCTGTGGGAGCGATGATTTTAGCTATGCTAATTCCGCTTTATAAAGCAGGAAATCATGGCGACGACATTTGGGAAATGATGCTTGCTTTTTCTAGTGTTGCCGCTAAGTCTGCAATTATCATTTTAGTGATTTCGATTTTGCGTGACGATTGGATGATCGGTGTAGCTGGAGTAATCATTTTGAGCGTTGGCAATGCAGGTTTCATGCTCTTAGCTCATATTATTAAGGGCACAGGTGAGTTATGACAAACTTGACGATTGGGTTAAATATTCTCAGTTACATCTGCATTGCCATTGGTCTATTATTCTGGTTCTGGGGAACTTCGGCGTTGCTGACTAAGCGATCAATATTATTTAAATTGCATAGTTTATCAGTGTCTGACACCCTTGGCTCGATCGCGATCGTCTTTGGGTTGCTTTTGCAGCGCCCTAAAGATTTTCCTTTACTGATTCTGGCGATTATTTCCTTAGCCTTATGGAATACGATGTTGGGCTATGTACTTGCTTATTGTGCTAGTAGTAATAACCCCAAATGGAATCCCAAAATAGACCAAAGGGAAACAAATGGAGGCGAGCAATAAATGGCTAGTTATGATAGTTACGTTTATGCGATCGCGGTGCTGATGCCCATATCAGCATCCATGTTGGTATTTCAGACCAATCCTTACCACGCCCTAATCACTCGCGGCATCTTGGGCGCAGTATCGGCGTTAATCTATACCATTTTGGGTGCGGCGGATGTGGCGTTAACCGAGGCTCTAGTCGGCTCTTTTTTAGCGACGATGCTTTATGCAGTTGCGGTGCGATCGTCTTTAGTATTGCGTTTGGGTGTGGTCGAGGAAATTGCGATCGCCCATGACTTAGAAGCAGAATTCAATAAGATTGATAATCCGTTTACACAGTTGGAGAAACCGTCAGAACAATTAGAGCCGATCAAACAATCTTCAGGTACTCCTGAAAATCTACAGTTGTCTATCACTAATTTTGGGCAACTGGTAAATGCTCTAAAAATCACTTTTAGTAAGTACTATATGCGTATTGAGTTAGTTCCTCACGAGAACGAAACAGATCTAGAAAAAGCTCTAATCGATAAAAATGTCCATGCAATTTTACATAGCCCTGAACATCAAATTGATTCTGACACCAAACTTTATCAAATCGAGATTCGACTGCCTCGTCTTTACGCGATTATGCTAGCAGATCCAGCTTTGTCGAATATTCAATTAATTTACAAAAAGAGGTGATTAAATGCTCGGTTCAATTAATCATTTAGCACTACTTACAAAACAATTATGAAATGGATTTATATAATCGCAGGTATCGCTTTTTATATCAAAATGCTATTTGTCGCTAATCCCGCGCCTCGATTGTCCTTCTCGATTGTAGAAGCGATCGCACAAGATAGCGGGGTAAGTAATGTAGTTTCAGGAATAATTTTTCGTAATCGACTTTATGACACTATTTTTGAAGTAATTGTGTTTACGATCGCGATTATGGGTGCAAACTTTTTGCTAGCTAATGAGAAGCCTTCTACTAGAATTTATCAATTTGCCGATCAAACTTCGGTTGTACTGGCGCAACTTGGGGCTACCATTGCCGCTTTAGTAGGGATTGAGCTAGCAATTCGTGGACACCTGAGTCCAGGGGGAGGCTTTGCCGCAGGTGTTGCTGGTGGAACTGCGATCGGCTTGATTGCGATTACTTCTCCTCCAGAAAAACTCCAAAATATCTATAAGCAATGGCACGCCGCAACTTGGGAAAAAATATCAGTTCTGATTTTTATTGTCCTATCGGTTATTTTGCTTTCAGGGATAGATCTACCGCATGGTCAGATGGGCGAACTAATTAGTGGCGGGATGATCCCGATCCTGAATATCCTTGTAGCGATTAAAGTGGCTCTAGGCTCATGGTCTGCTGTACTAGTTTTTATTCGATATCGAGGCTTGTTATAGAGATTATGTTCCAGCCAGCAATTATAAGTACTTGTGCAAAATAAATTACCCAAACCCGTAAAGTTGCGCCCCGCAGGGGCGCAACTTTACGGGTTTGGGTTTGAGCGCAAAGCACTGTATGTTTGGGGGTTTCTTAATTATTGCTAGTAGTACCTTGCTCGCTATCCGATGGAGGTGGAAATGGTTTGAGTTCAGGCAAATTGCGTAATGTTGGTGAAATATTGCCACTTGCTCCATAGGGTTGTTTGGCGATCGCCTCAGTGATTTTCTCTGTCATTGTTTCAGTGATTTTGATATCGTTCATCGCTAATAATGCTTGAATCGCCGCAGGGATGGAATCTGGGTCCATAAACAAAACCTTACTGCTAGGGCTTTCCCCGATCGCTTGCCCCATGGCAAGATATTTTTGGGCTAATAAATACTGCACGGCTTCCTTGCCATTGGGATGCTTAGCGATCGCATTAGCAATCCGCTCGATCGACAGAGCCATCGCCTCAGTCTGTTCCAATTGCACTTGACGTTCTGATTCTGCTAGTACCCGATTAGAGCGAGCTTCAGCTTCCGCTTTGGTTATTTCTGAAGTCTTTATCCCTTCAGATAGCGAAATCATTGCTTTCTTCTCAATCTCGGCTGCCTTTTGTTTTTCCATCGACTGAAGAACTGAACTCGGGATCGTAATCTCACCAAGCCTGACTCGCAAGACATTGATTCCCCAATCTTGGGTGTCATTACTAATTCCCTTTAAAATTTCGGTATTAATTTCTTCTTGACCACCGATGATAAAGTCCAGTTCGCAGCGTCCAATCTGGGTTTGAATTTGGGTTGTCAGTGATATTTGCAAAGACTGATCGACATTTTCAATGTTGTAGCGAGCTTTTTGGAGATCAGTAATTTGCCAATACATCGTGCCACTGACATTGACGCTAACATTATCAGAGGTCATGCAAGGCTGAGGCTTTAGTTCTAACACTTGCTCACGGGCGCTTTTGATTAAGGAAACACGATCTATAAACGGCAGGACAATGTTGATGCCTGGTTCCATCGTTTTTTGATACTTCCCAAATCTTTCAACCAGTGCAATTTGCCCTTCTTCAATGATCCGAAAGGAGCGATAGATATAAGTGCCACTTAACAAAGCAAAAACAATGCTGAAAATTGTTGCTTCCATATATGTAAACCAATGGTAGCGATTCATTCAGGTACTAATAACTTATAAAAGACTGGCTAAGCCAGTCTTTTATAAGTTATTGGGATCTTAACCAACTGATTCTATTTCGTGATCGCCTAAATGGGTTACAAATTTAGGTGTAAATCTCACCTCATAGGGATAGTTTGGACTGATCGGACGACCATTCCATTCCGTATGCACACGGACAATTTCGCCTTCCAGTCCTGAAATGTCAAAGGATTTGCCTTTGTGTTCAGGATGGTGGAAAACATTTAATGCTGTCTTGACACGAACGCGATCGCCAATCTTCATAAACTCTGATATATCCAAATTTAAACGAGATTTTTCAATTATCGCTTGTCTTTGTAGCCAATGCTATAAAACCCAAAAAACAAAAGCAACCCAAAGGATTGCTTTTGTTTTTTGGGTTTATATTGCAGTTACAACTTCATCTTTTTCTGCTTCGTCTGGCAAAAACACTTCAAGTTTTGGTGCGTGACCCCAAAACGCTTCTAGGTCATAATATTCGCGTTCTTGAGCCATCATGGCATGGACTATCACATCGCCGTAATCGAGCAAAATCCAAGTGCCATCCTGCTCACCCGCAATATTTCTAGGCTTGCGCCCAAACTTTTCGGCGATCGCTTCTTCAGCCATACCCGCGATCGCCCTTACTTGGGCTTTAGAAAATCCTGTGGAAATTACAAAATACTCAGCCAGACTTGACACTTCACCGATCGCTAGCAAAACGATATTTTCTCCCTTGCGATCATCGGCAGCGATCGCTGCTGATTGTGCCATTTGATAGCTTTGGTCTTGCTCTCTCTCACTTAGTTTGAGATCTGTGGGGGTATCGATATCGGTTGCGATGGTCATAGTTGGCAGATGTACTCCTGATAAATTATTTCAACACACTAACATTGTAACTTGATCTCAAAGTTTGGCGCTGTCTAAACATTTAGGGGGCTGCGCTCCTCACTGCCCCCTAAATGTTTAAAATCTTTTTTGTAATAACAATTTTTTGGGTCGCCCCATTAGCCAATAATTTACAATACCTTCTTGGCTATGCAGTCTGTAGCCAATGCGATTGTACAGATGACGAGCAGGATGATTGTCTTCAAGAACATGCATATAGAGCCGCGAAAACCCCCATTGTTTTACCGTTTGCTCTGCTGCCAACAAAAGTTGTTGTGCCACACCACGTCGCCGCCATTGAGGATGCACAGCCAAATTAAAAACATATGGATATTGCTGCATTTCGCGACCCAGCCAAAACTCACGATGGGGCTTAATAGGTACATATCGCATACAAATTTCTAGAGAAGCGATCGCTTGAAATTTATTGGCAGGATGGGTAGCCACAAGACAGGCATAGCAGGGTGTTTTGTCTCCAAATCGACCGCTGAGATCAAGCATGATGCCGTAGCGCAAAATTGGATATACCAGATCCGTAAAGCAGCGTTTTAAGAAGTTGTCTTGGTGAACGGTATTCCGATAAAAGCTCTCAGTCAAGATATCGGATACATGACCAACATCTCTAGAGCTAGCTTGACGAATGGTAAACGAAGAAGATGGGCTTGGCACATTCAGCGCTAACGGCTTAGCGAAAATAATTTAACGATCTCAGTTATTATCACTAATAAATTACCCAAAATTTGTAAGGTTGCGCCCCGAAGGGACACAACCTTACAAATTTTGATCTACTTGTGCGATCGCAATGACCAATCTCGATAAACCCATCTACGTTCCTAGCAAAACTATTCGACCCCGCAAACAATTTGGACAACATTGGTTGCGAAGTGATGACGTGCTGAATAAAATTTTGCGTGCGGGACAATTGCAACCAAACGATCGCATTTTAGAAATTGGACCGGGGACGGGCAATCTTACTCGACTACTTTTACCCTTTGTTGAGTCGCTCACCGCTGTGGAAATTGATCGCGATCTTTGTAAAAAGCTTCGTAAAACGATGCATCAAAAGAATTTCCAATTGATCGAAGGGAGCATTCTCGATATTCCTCTACCTGCGCAGACCAATAAAGTAATCGCTAATATTCCCTACAACATCACAGGCGAAATCCTCAAACGGTTATTGGGAAGTCTTGCAGAGCCAGTTCAACAATTTGAGCAAATTGTATTGCTTGTTCAAAAAGAAATAGGCGATCGCTTAGCGGCAAAAGCTGGGCACAAAGCCTACAATGGTCTCAGCGTCAAGATTCAATATCTTGCTGAATGTCAGTTCATTTGTGATGTTCCTGCTACGGCTTTTTATCCACCACCCAAAGTTAACTCAGCTGTTGTTCGCATCATTCCCCGTCCACCTATTACTCCTGCAAGCGATCCTAAGTTCTTAGATCGTCTGCTCACACTTGGTTTTGCGACTAAGCGTAAAATGTTGCGAAACAATTTAATTTCGGAAATTGATCGAGATCAATTGGTTCTCATTTTGGAATCAATGGGAATTAATGGGCAAGTAAGAGCTGAGGATCTAGATGTTGCTCAGTGGGTGGCTTTGAGTGAAGCGGTAATCAAGTCGAAACTATAGATAATGGAATTTGAGGCGATCGCTTATGCATTTCAAAAATAGCGATCGCAGGTTACTTTTTGGAAGTTATGATTTTGGCGATCTCTTTTTTGGGGTTTGTTAAGGATTTTTTGCAAGTGGCAGAATTTTCGTGTATTTTGATTGGCACAAACACATAATCAACTGTGTGAATTTTTGTCCGTTGGTTAAAGAGGATTTCCTGTATGCGTTGCAAACCAAGTCTATTCAGCGCGATCGCCACAATTATCACAGTTTTATCGATTTCTCCACCGCTGTTTGCGCGACCTGCCCTGTCACCGACACGGACGCAAACATGGAAAATTAGCCAATTACCACAGACAGCTTCACTGATTTATGTTGCCCCGCGTGTTAATTCTAGTGGTGATGGTTCGCCAAATAATCCCTATCCGTCGATCGCAGCGGCGCTTGCGACTAAACCTGTGGCGGGATCGGTGATCCAACTACAGGAAGGAATATATAGTGCTGAGACAGGCGAGTCTTTTCCAATTAAAATTCCTGCAGGTGTGACCTTACGCGGTGTGCCGACAGTTAGAGGTGTGAATACGGTGATTCGTGGTGGTGGCAAATTCGTTAGTACCAGCTTTGCTAGCCAAAATATTACGATGCTTGCCGACAATGATGTGCGCATTGAAGGAGTCACAGTTATTAATCCCAATACCAGAGGTACTGCGGTGTGGGTTGAGTCAGGTAAGCGCGTGGTGATCGCCAATAATACTTTTATCAATAGCGATCGCGAAGGATTATTTCTGACGGGTACTGCCGATGCGATCGTTAGCGATAATGTCTTTAAGAAAAATGGCGCAAATGGGCTCTCTGCGGTGGGGAGTAGCACGGGCGAAATCCGAAATAATATTTTTGAAAATACAGGGTTTGGATTAGCGATCGGGCAAAAATCGCGTGTAAATGTGAGTGGCAACAATATTCTCAATAATAATGATGGAATAGTAATTTCCAATCTATCAGCTCCGACTTTGCGAAATAATTTGATTTCTGATAATCAACGCGATGGAATTGTAATTCTTAGAGATCGTAAGGGCTATCCCACACCTGATTTAGGAACTTCTACAAATCTTGGAAAAAATATCTTCCGCAATAACAAGGGTAAAGATCTCAACAATAATTCTGGGGTTACCCAAGTTGCGGTTGGCAATCAACTTGATCCAAAAAAGATTGCAGGGGATATAGCCTTTGTAGGAGAGTTCCCAACTGCTCCTGCACCACAAATTACTAGTACTCCATTACCCGTGGCTACTCCAACATCTGTGCCTAAGACACCTACTGCCAGCAATGTTGAACCTATCGAAATTACAAGACCTCAACCCAGTTTTACTCCTCCAGTTAATCCTCCAACGGCTTTAGCCCCATCAAGTAGTAGTATCTTCATTGAGCCATTGCCTGATCTACCGCAGCCAGTCACACCAGTTAAGACTACATCTTTTACTCCTAGAACTTCTCTTCCCGTAACTTCTCCTAAGCCAGTGGCTCCAGTTACCAATCTTTCACAAAGTCCTAGCGAAGTTCTAATTGATCGCGATCCTATTCCAGTTGTCCCACCAAAGCCTGTCACTTCACCCCGATCAATATTTGTACCTAGCAATCCACCACCAACTCCAGTTACTCCAACTACTCCAACAATCTCGATTCCCCCAGCAATTACACCTCCACCAGTCCAGCCAACTTCAATCCCCTACAATGCTAAAATTGCGGCTCTAGTGCCGAGACCATCGAGGGATACAGCCCCTTATTTAGTTGTGATTCCATCTTCAGATACTGAAGCTCTCAATCGAGTCCGCAGCATTGTTCCCAGTGGCAAACTCATTCCTTCACGATTTGGAAGTATTATTTTGGTGCAAGGATACCCCGATCGCGATCGCGCCGAAGTCTTAAAAGCAATTGTGCGATCGGTAATTGGTCTAGATGCGCGTGTAATTCATCAAAATAGCCTCTAAAATAAAATAGTTCGCAAGGCGAACTATTTTATTCGCACAAATCCTCAATCACTATGCAAAAAACATTAGCCTCAAATTCATCCATGACTGAGCCGATGATTGTCGCCCAAGACGTGCATAAGTGGTATGGCAGTTTTCATGTGCTTAAGGGCGTGAACCTGACGGTAAATCGTGGCGAAGTGGTAGTAATTATGGGGCCATCTGGCTCAGGGAAATCTACGTTTGCACGAACCTTTAACGCTTTAGAAGAATATCAGCAGGGCAAGATTTTTGTCGATGGCATTGAGCTATCGCCAGAGAACCATCGCAACATCGATGCTATCCGCCGCGAAGTGGGCATGGTATTTCAGCAGTTCAATCTTTTCCCGCATCTCACGGTTTTCCAAAATATTACGCTTGCGCCTTCATGGGTTCGCAAATGGTCAAAGACTAAGGCTTCAGAAGTGGCAACGCAATTACTTGAGCGTGTCGGTATTTCGCAACAGGCTCACAAGTATCCATTGCAGCTATCAGGTGGTCAGCAGCAACGAGTTGCGATCGCAAGAGCCTTGGCGATGCAACCAAAAATCATGCTCTTTGATGAGCCGACTTCTTCCCTCGATCCTGAGATGGTGCGTGAGGTTTTGGATGTAATGCGATCGCTAGCAGATTCGGGAATGACAATGGTAGTAGTGACCCACGAAGTCGGCTTTGCCCGTGAGGTCGCCGATCGCATTGTATTTATGGATGGCGGCGTAATCGTCGAGGAGGCGACTCCTGAAGAGTTTTTCCAAAATCCTAAAGAAGAACGTACTAAGAAATTCTTATCACAGATTTTAGGGGCTTGCGAAGAAATAAGATACCAGAGAATATAGGAATAAGTTTCTTGTTTTTAATGTGTATACGATAAGAGTGAAGTTTTAAGTATGATTTTCAGCGATGAAATCAAAGCCACAGTTAAAGATGCCGCGCAAAAACTAACAGGCTATCGTAAACGCGACTTTATGGCTAAGGTAGCCGAGGATTACTTTGCAGGC
>Ga0209990_10004247_pt1 | contig 10185 bp, 10 predicted proteins | sample NOAtaG_6_FD_187304 | JGI IMG/M metagenome (GOLD analysis project Ga0209990, IMG submission 187304) | Freshwater lake microbial communities from Lake Erie, under a cyanobacterial bloom - NOAA_Erie_Diel5S_2200h metaG (SPAdes) (version 2) | ecosystem: Environmental > Aquatic > Freshwater > Lake ...
CGATCGCACCGCATCAAAAGCACAACGAAGCATAGCGGAAATCAAACATCTTCCTGTCTATGCCCAAGATATTTGATTTCCGCCATGCCCAGAAACAACGGCTTAAACTTTGTTTTTATCGCTTGCGAATAGGAATCTGAACTTCACGTCGTTTTAATGGTGCAGGTGTAAAAGGTGAATCGTAGAGAAATTCTCTTGGCTCTCCTGCTATTTCATACTCAGGATGGCTATCTAACCATTCTTTTAACTTTGCAACATCCTCTTGATATCTGTCATAGCCATATGCACCCTGTACACCCAAACTGACAACTAACATCGGTGCATGATCCTCTACTTGAATATCTTGGGATATTTGTGAGGGGCTGATGGAACTATTATTGTACAAAAAAGAAACCTTTGCTTTTCCACTTTGTATCGGTTGATCGATTGTCGAGATAGGATACCTTGCCTCTACAGGAGCTGTCATGGAAATATTGTTGCTGCTGATGTGCAGAAACAATGGGTTAAAGGAGTTGCTAGTAGCTTGACTGAGATTTCCTTCGTAAGTGTATGTACCAGAACGGTAGGCAGGATATTGCTTAACTTCGATTTTTCCGTGAGATGTTGGCGATGGGAATCCGACGGGTAGGGGAGCAGACATAGCTTTAGTTACTGCAAAAATAGTAATAGGGATTGCGATCGCGCCAAGAATGATGAGTAAATTAGAAAGTTTCATAACTCAATTATAGTGACTTTGCCAAAGTGAAACATTTTGTGAGTTAGCTTGAAATTCTGTTTGCTTTCGTTCTAGGGGAAGGTTGCAAAAGCTTAGAGAGATCGTCCGAATAGTTTATTTTTAGCTGCGTTGTCGGCGTTGGGCTAGGTGCTAAATAGTGCGCTGGTCAGTTAATTAGGGATGGAAGCTGAAAGGCACATTTCATGCCGACGAAAAAGACGCAAGTACGTCGATCCTGTTTTAGCTGACCAGTGCCTTTGCCTATTTCTTTGAGGTTTAGGGATAAGACCAGTAATCATTAATTTAGTGAGATTTTAAAGCAAATCACTATGGAAGCAAATCTGTAGCTAAACCCAATAAGGAATGAAAATTAATTAACTTGTGCAATTAAAACCAAAATTTGTTGGGGCGGGCAAAGCCCGCCCCAACAAATTTTGGTTTTAATTAATTTTCATTCCTAAGTGATCTGACGATTGTCATCATTTTTTCTGTAACTTCACCATAAAAAAGCCATCCATGTCATGCTCATGGGGCAGAACTTTAATCCAACCACAATCGCAAACAAAATGAGCAGCAGGATTATCAGCACTTGGTGGCACAATTTGCCAATCGGGATGATTTGTTAAAAACTGCGTAATTACTTCTTCATTTTCAGCAGGATGCAATGTGCAAGTGCTGTAAACGATTACACCTTCAGGTTTAACCCATTGCGTAGCTCGTTCCAGAATTTCGGCTTGGGTTTTCGCCAGTTTATAGGGTTCTTCGGGAGTTTGTCGCCAACGAGCGTCGGCATGACGGTGTAATGTTCCTAAGCCAGAACAAGGCACATCTAATAAGACGCGATCGCACTTGGAATTTGCAGCACCCTCTGAAATGCCTACAAACTCACGAGCATCGATCTCAAGGGTTTGCACATTAGTGATCCCCAGACGAGCCGTATTTTGATCAATCTTTTTAAGACGACTTGCCAGACGATCAAGGGCATAAACTTTACCCGTGTTTTTCAGGCGATCGCTGATATGCGTAGTTTTACCTCCTGGGGCAGCGCAGGCATCAATAATGATCTCATTCGGTTGAGGATCTAATAAATAAGTAACCAACTGAGCGCTTGCATCTTGCACTGACCACCAACCCTCTTTAAACTTCGGTAATTGGCTCACATCCCCTGCTCCCTGCGCCACGCGGATACCATTGGGTAAATGGGGAATTGGCTCAGCTTTGATCTCGGCTTCTGCAAAAGCGGCTAGAACTTGATCCCGCGTTGCATGTAAAAGATTTACTCGTAAATCGAGATGAGGTGTTTGATTAAACCAATTGCAAATGCTCGCGATCGCCTCTTGCCCAAATTCTTTTTGCCATAGTTCGATCAACCATTCAGGAAAACTATAAAAGCTAGCTGGATCAGTAATTTTGGCGAGAATATCTTCCTTATCCTTAGCTCTGAGTATGGATCTCATGATCCCGTTCGCAAAGCCAGACAAACCTTTTAAGTTGTTTTCTTTGACTAATTCCACTGTGGTATGGACGATCGCTGATGGCTTAATGCGATCGAGAAAACATAGCTGGTACACACCTATCTGTAGAATTATTAATAGATCTGGTGGTAACTTTGTGGTTGGTTTTTGTGAAAAGTTTTGCAAAACCACTTGTAGAGTTTTTTGTCGGCGCGTACATCCATAAACTAATTCCGTAATTAGACGGCGATCGCTTTCTAGGAGGGTAATGTTTTCTTGTCGCGCTCGTGAAAGCGTACAGTCAAGCGCTACATCAGCATAAGCATTGCGTCTTTGAATCAAACGTAGGGCTTCTAAAGCAATTTGTCGAGAATTCTTACTCGTCATCGGCAATTTAATAAACTTAAGTTAAAGGGCAATTAAAGGGCTATCTACAAAGATTGTGTGCAAGGATTCAAGAATTATCAAAATTCAATGGTTGCACTGTAGACAAATGCGGTCATTATTTGGTATCTAAGAGCGTATATTCAGATGGTGTTTAATCATCTGTTATAAAGCCGTAAAAAAGCTTCTGATCTGAAGTTCGATCTAAAAAAAAGTGTGATGGTTACTGTGGGTGTGAGGAGCGGCAATGGTTGATACTGGTGTGAGAGTTAGGAAAGCAAAATTTCCGACAGGAAGTAGCCTAGCACTTGGTTTAGCAATCGGTTTAATTAGTTTAATTGTTGGTGTCGATCTTTTCTTGAATCCTAATATAAGTTCAAGTTTGCTAATGCCATTCACGTTTGGGGGGGCTGGAGTTGCATTTTTAGGCACTTTTGCAGTTCCAGCTTTGCGTCAGCTTAAGGCTGGGCAAATCATTCGTGAAGATGGGCCACAAGCTCATCTGAAGAAACAAGGAACTCCGACTATGGGGGGGATATTTATTATACCTGTCGGAATTTTATTAGCACTGGTATGGTCTGGCTTTAATGACAAAGTAATAGCTTGTAGTTTGCTAACTGTATCTTTTGGTTTTATCGGATGGCTAGACGATTGGAAAATTTTGCGTCGTCACTCCAATAAAGGCTTGTCTCCGCGCTCCAAGATTTTCCTGCAAGCATTTTTCGCCTCTTGTTTCTGTGCATGGCTAGGGCTAACTCAAAACTGGCAAGCGATCGCCACGATTAATTTGCCTTTAAAATTTGTGATTCCTCTCGGTCTACTGTTTTTCCCTCTTGCCTTGTTTGTATTTCTTGGCAGCAGTAATGCTACAAATCTTACTGACGGGTTGGATGGTCTTGCTGGTGGTACAGGTGCGATCGCCTTATTTGGTATGGGGCTACTACTGTTTCCTCAGAACAAAGAACTCGCCATTTTTTGCATGTGCCTCAGCGGTAGCTATTTAGGATTTCTCTGGCACAATCGCTATCCGGCTCGTGTATTTATGGGTGACACGGGATCGCTGGCTTTAGGTGGTGCACTTGCTTCGACTGCGATCCTTGGTAACTTGTTATGGGCATTTTTAATTGTCGGTGCGATTTTTATCTGGGAATCAATTTCAGTAATTGCTCAGGTTTCTTATTACAAAGCAACCAAAGATGAAACTGGCATGGGTAAGCGCCTTTTTAAAATGGCTCCTTTTCACCATCACTTAGAGCTAAGCGGCTGGCATGAGCTACATGTGGTTAGGTTCTTTTATCTAACAGGTGGTTTTTTGGTGGCGATCGCTATTGTAGTTAGCAAGCTTTCTTAAACTTAAGTTAAAATCCTCACAAAAAAGCCACCCAATTGGGCGGCTTTTTTTATTGGCATTCTAAGGATGCACTGGTAGCTACACCAGTTTTTGAGTTTGTGCCTTTAGCTTTAGTGCATAGCCATTTGCGCTGTCCCCCATCGATGATCGCGTCAGTAAAATCTGCCCCATCAATATTCACAAAATCAAAAGTACTGCGCAATAGGATTGTTTCAACCAGCAAAGCGTCGGTAAGATCAGCTTTAGCAAAATCAGCTTGATCTAACAGCCCCCCCGAAAAGTTTGCTCCTTTGAGATTGGCATTTCGCAAAACTGAGGCACTAAATACGGCTCCACGTACATCAGCATTCTCAAAGTTTGCTCCTTCCATATTGGCATTGGCAAAACCTGAGCCAGCCAGATCTCTTCCTGAAAAATCTCTGTTTTTTAGCTGGGCATGGCTAAATGAAAGAATTTCTGCTTGAACATTAATGGGACATGTCAGTAAAGATACAAGTATGACAGTTATCGCGATCGCTAGGCGCAAAAATGAAAAATTTAAAAATTTAAAAAATGACATAAAAATAAATCGAAAGATAATGGCTTTATCTTAGCGTCTGTCAAAAGCAGGAAAGGCGATCGTTACATTGTAGCGATCGCCTTTCCTGCTTTTGAGAATGTGATAAAAATAAAATACGAAGAGCAAGTTAAAGATATTGAAAATAAGACTACCAAAAGTCTAGTTTCCAACTTTGTAAATTAGTTCTCAATGTAGTTGAGAAGTAGTCCCATGGTGGCGATCGGGAGGATTACACCAATAAGTGGTACGAAGATGAAAGAGACGTAGTAATGTGCGTAGTATCCAGTCATGGTCGTGGGTTTCCTTGAATTAAGATATAAATTTTTGAGGATCTGATTTAGCTTAAATTAATATGATTTGGGGCTGAAGTTAACAACACCAAAAAAACTTAAGACCAAAGCAAACCAAGGAATTTTTGCATTGGCTCTAGGTAGTTGAGGAAGTATGCAAATGCAGCACCACCAGCACCACCAAGCAAGAAGCTACTAGAAAATTCGCTCCAACCAGCAGAAGTACCCAATTCAGCAGGTGCTTCCAAGGCTGAGCTAGACTGCAACTTAGTTACAGTTTGACCGTATAAGGACAAGCCAACGGTCAATAGCACAACAGAAGCGATCGTTGCCAAGAGCCCAGCAAGGCTAGATAATTCTGTATTTCTCAGAGGTCCCAATAATGCAAATGGCCCGTAAATGAAGTAACCATGTGCCATGCCGATTTCTAGACCACGACGGCTAGGAGACAAGCCTGCGCGGTAAGCAGGAAGGTTGCCGATAAAAGCCTTAACGATCGCAGAATCGCTAACGGGTGTAGACAAATTCCCTAGTTGGGGATCGTTCTTGAAGGGTTTTACAAAATCTGTCATAAGTCTTTATTAAGTTAAAGATTGCAGGGAGAATTTTGTCTTCATTTTAAGGAATAAGCGCTGATGTCTCTGCATAAAGGGGGCGTATCTTTAGAAAACTTCACAACCACTAGTAAAAACCTGGCTTTGGCAAGTTTTTATTTTGAGTAGCTAGACATAAATAATTACAAATCAAAACCCGTAAAGTTGCGCCCCTGAGAAGCGCAACTTTACGGGTTTTGATAATTTGCTGATCGACATAAATCAGCTAATTCACAGCGATCGCAAGCAGGTTTACGGGCGTTACATACAGCACGTCCGTGATAAATAATCCTAATTGACCAGTTTTCCCAGTCCCGTTGGGGCAGCATTCCCATCAGATCCCGCTCGACTTTAATGGGTTCATCAAATTTGGTTAGTCCTAGTCTTTTAGTAAGCCGCTTTACATGGGTGTCAACGGTTACGCCTGCATTGATCCCATAGGCATGGGCTAAGACCACATTGGCGGTTTTCCGAGCCACTCCTGCCAGCTTGAGCAGTTTTTCCATCGTATTTGGTACTTGCCCATCAAAGTCCCGCACGATCATTTCGCAGGCACTTCTAATATTTTTAGCTTTGTTGCGATAAAAGCCTGTGGAGTGGACTAATTCCATAAGTTCATCAAGATCGGCATTAGCTAAGGCGATCGCATCGGGAAATCGCGCAAATAATTTTGGGGTGACCATATTCACGCGCTCATCGGTACATTGTGCCGAGAGGATAACTGCTACCAATAACTGCACAGGTGTCTCGTAATCAAGCGAGCAAGTTGCGTCGGGATAAAGCCGTTTGAGACGAATGAGGATTTCGTTAGCCCGAACTTTTTTAGATGAACGTTTGGTAATAATTCCCATGAGTAGCGCGATACACCGATGATTTGCAGTTTAGCATTGTTTAAAAAATCTCCTGAAGGAGCTTTTTTAAACAATGCTAAATAATTCGGGCAGCACTCATTTAAAATTGAGTAGTACGGTTTTGCCGTACCAAAACACATTGATGCCAACTTAAAATAGCCTCCCCCCAAGCTCGCAAATGGATAAGAAAAAAGTATTATTGCTATCGGCAAATCCTGCGAATACCGATCGCTTGCGGGTTGAGGCGGAATTTCGGGAAATTGAAGAATGTTGTCAAAAATCGAGTTTGCGCGATCGCTTTGCCATTGTGACCAAAGGCGCAGTTCGCATTGATGACCTACAACCAATTTTGCTGCAAGAAGTGCCGCGTGTGGTGCATTTCTCAGGACATGGGGCTGCGGCGAATGGGTTGGTGTTAGAAGATGATGCAGGAAATTGGCAACTTGCGCCGACAGAGGCTTTGGCGGATTTATTTCGGATTTTGCAAAATGGCATTGACTGCGTGGTGCTGAATGCTTGTTTCTCACAGGTGCAAGCAGAGGCGATCGCCCGTTATGTGCCGTATGTGTTGGGTATGAATCAGGTGATCGGTGATATGGCGGCGATCGAGTTTGCTAAGGGATTCTATGGTGCATTGTTTGAGGGTAAATCTGTTAAAGATGCCTTTGAATTGGGTAAAAATCTGATTGCGCTCAAAAATATTCCTGAAACCCTAACGCCTGTGCTGTTAGAACGCCGTTATGAAAGTCAGGTTTTACCGAAGGTAAATATAGCGATCGAAGAACCTGAAGGCGCGGTACGAATTGGTTCAGAATTTTATATTCCGCGATCGCCTCAACAAGAACAATGCTTTAACGCGATCGCCATGCCCCATGCCTTGCTGCGTTTAAAATCTCCTGACCGCATGGGTAAGTCTTCGCTATTGGTGCGTGTCTTGGAAGAAGCGCGGCGGTTGGATAGTCGCACTACATGGCTTGATTTACAAAAGTGTGATCGCAAGTTCTTTGAAAATATGGATCGCTTCTTGCAGTGGTTTTGTGCGGTGATTGGGCGTGATTTGGGAGTAAAGGCAAAACCGACCGATGATTGGGATGAAATGTTTGGCGCAAACAGCAACTGTGAGGAATTTTTTGAAAGATATTTGTTAAATGACGACGATGATCGCCCGTTGGTGATTGCGATTGAAAATCTGGATCGCATATTTCTACACGAAGCGATCGAGGTGGATTTTTGTGGCTTGTTGCGTGGGTGGCATGAGCAGGGCAAGCATGACAAAAGATGGGGCAAGTTGCGGCTCGTGCTTGCCTATTCGATGGAATCTTTTACGACTAAGGATATTAATCAATCACCTTTTAATGTGGGTACGCCCATTGATTTGGATGAATTTACCATTGCTCAAGTGCAGGAACTTGCCGCAATGCATGGATTCTCACCTACACAAATCGAACCAATATCAGAATTAATCGGTGGACATCCCTATCTAGTACGACTAGCTTTTTATAATTTAGCTAGTGGCACAAATTCCCTTGAGCAAATCATCCAAACTGCGGCGACGGAAGTGGGACTTTTTGGCAAACATCTCACCACTCGTTTAGCCAAGGTCGAAAAAGATGCTCATCTTACGGAAGTTTTGCGATCGCTGGCTAATTCACCACAACCCATACGTTTTGATCTTGCCACTACAGCAAAGCTAGATGGAATGGGTTTAATATTACGCACAGAGACTGGTGTAAAGATCCGCAATGAGCTATATCGGCGCTATTTCCAAAACCGTTTAGGAGTGTAACCAATGCCTAAAACTTTACAAGCATCAGAAATTGATTTGGCAAAGCTAGAGGAACTTTTTGCGATTGCCCAGTCACGGGATGCAGACTTTTTTGATGAATGGTGCGATGACTTACCTAAACTTACTGAAAACGAACATTTAAGCCTTGACGATCTCAAAGCAGATTATCTACACCTGTCGAAACATTCTCTATTGGAACCGCTTGTAAAAATGGTGGTGCTATCGCCGATTCTGAAACTAGCAGGTTTCTATCGCAATCCTTTCTATCTCAAAGCCGAGCAGGTGGTGAATATTCTCTCCCAAGATCAAGATATTCTTGTTCAAGGACGAATTGATGTTTTGGTATTTAAACCGCCTTTTTGGGTAGTCGTGATTGAGGCAAAGAGAGCGGCTTATTCTGTAGAAGTTGGCATTCCCCAAGCCTTAACTTACATGATGGCAAATCCCCACCCTGATCGCCCTGTTTTTGGACTTGTCACAAATGGCAGCGAGTTTATCTTTCTAAAACTTCAGCTTCAAGACAGCCTAAAATATGCCGAATCAGATCTATTCTCAATCAAGCGTGGCAATGACTTATATACAGTTGTTAGTATTTTGAAACATCTTGCTCAATTAGCCATATGAAAACTCCCAAACCTCAATCTTAATCAGGAGAACATGATGAACAGTGCCACTATCGAAACCATCGAACTAAAAAGACACCATTTTAATGTGCAGCAATATCACCAAATGTATGAGGCAGGGATCTTCTCAGAGAGCGATCGCCTTGAATTAATTTATGGAGAGCTAGTAACCATGTCCCCAATTAATCGCCGTCATGCTGCTTGTGTGAAGCGTTTAACCTATTTACTCAGTTCGCGCTTTGGCAAAAAAGTTTTACTGAGTATTCAAGATCCTATTCGCCTATCCGATGACTCAGAGCCGCAGCCTGATGTCGCGATTCTCAAATGGCAAGATGATTTTTATATTTCTGGACATCCCACCGCATCGGATATCCATTGGCTAATTGAAGTTTCCGATACAACTATTGGAATTGATCGCCGCATTAAAGTGCCACTCTATGCTGAGTCTGGAATTATCGAAACATGGCTAGTAAATCTTAATGAGGATTGCCTTGAAGTTTACAGAGGGAGCGAGGAGTTGATTTTGCAAAGGGGCGATCGCATTGCCTCTATTGCTTTTCCCGATGTAGTATTTGCAGTAACCGATATCTTGGGATAAAAACTATGGTAATTTCAGCACCTGCGATTAAACCAGTCAACCCAATCGAATATCCCTCTAGCGATGGTGAGCCTGTGGCAGAAACCTACGACCATTTTTATGCGATCGCCGTACTTTTAGAAATACTGCGGCAATATTTAACTGGCAGACAAGCGACAGTTTTGGGCAATCAGTTTCTTTACTATGCTCAAGGGTTGCCCAGAATGCGTGTGGCTCCTGATGTGATGGTGATTTTTGATGTGGCAACTGGTGGTCGGGACAATTATAAAATTTGGGAAGAGGGACAAGTACCTGCGGTGATTTTTGAAATTACCTCCAAAAGTACGCAGATTACGGATATTGGCTTTAAGCGCGATCTCTATGCTCAGATGGGTGTGCTGGAATATTGGCTATTTGACCCGAAAAATGAATGGTTAGAGCAGCAATTGCAAGGTTATCGCCTCAAGGGTGAAGAATATGAGCCGATTATCGCTGGACAGAGTTTAGTTTTAGGGTTGCAGCTATCGATTGAGGACAAAAAAATTGCCTTGCATCGTTTGGACAATGGCGAAAAGTTACCTTTTCCCTCTGAGCTTGCTGAACAAGTAAATCAAGAGCGGCAAGCTAAATTAGATGCTGAACAAGCAAAACTGCAAGCTGAACAGGCAAAGCAAGAACTTGAAGTACTATTGCAACGCTATCGCGATCGCTATGGAGACTTAGAATAATGACTTTTAATTATCAAGTTGGTGGTAGTCTCCCTGCGGATGCGCCTAGTTATGTGGAGCGACAATGCGATCGCGAGTATTACGAGTTGCTCAAGGAGCGGAAATATTGCTATGTGTTTAACTGTCGGCAGATGGGGAAATCGAGTTTGCGGGTGCGGGTGACGCATAAGTTGCAAGCGGAGGGGATTGTGTGTGCGACGATCGATCCGCAGAAGATTGGGGTGGAGGTGACTTGTGAGCAGTGGTATGCCAGCGCGATTCGGAGTTTGGTGGG
>Ga0209990_10004255_pt1 | contig 10164 bp, 8 predicted proteins | sample NOAtaG_6_FD_187304 | JGI IMG/M metagenome (GOLD analysis project Ga0209990, IMG submission 187304) | Freshwater lake microbial communities from Lake Erie, under a cyanobacterial bloom - NOAA_Erie_Diel5S_2200h metaG (SPAdes) (version 2) | ecosystem: Environmental > Aquatic > Freshwater > Lake ...
ATCCGCGAGGGCACGGAGCTGACCGCGGCGGTCGCCGAGCTCGAGCAACTGGCGCAGCGTGCCCACAATCTTCGGTCACGCAACTTTGCGCTGCTTGGTGGGCTGATCGCCGCCGCGGCCCTCTGGCGCGAGGAGAGCCGGGGCGGCCATTACCGCCGCGATTTTCCCACCCGCGATGATCAACGCTGGCGAGTTCATTCAGGTCAGGTGAGAGAACGGGAGATCGCTGGTCTGGTGGTCGAATCCTAGGGCGGTCAAATCCGAGGCCGGCGGGCCTGGAGTGGCGGGCCTGGGGTGGCGGTTGGCCGGTGGTGATCTCAGGCCTGACCGGTGGCCATGAACTGCGCGCCCATCTCGAGCATCTTCGCACAGAGGAAGGCGTGAACTTCGCGTGGAGTGGTCAGTTTGAGGGCCTCCTCAGCCACCTCGCGGGCCTTGGCGACATCGATCGCCCGCACCAGACGGCGAATGGTCGGGATAGCGCTCGGAGTCATGCTCAGATCGGTCATGCCCATCCCGATCAGCAGAATTACCTGCGCCGGATTGGAGGCCATCTCCCCGCAGACATTGAGAGGGATTCCGGTCTTCATTGCCGCATCACTGACCCACCTGATCGCCCGCAAGACCGCCGGATGGAGCGGATCGAAGAGGGCGCTGACATTCTCGTTGGCCCGATCGACAGCCAGCATGCCCTGGGTCAGATCGTTCGTGCCAAGACTGAAGAATTCGGCTTCGCGGGCCAGGGACTCGGCGATCAGGACCGCCGCCGGCACCTCGATCATGACCCCGACCGGCACATTCTTCGCGTAGGCCACCCCTTCCGCATCCAGCTCCGTCTCGACCGCGGCGATAATCTCGCGCGCCTGACGAACCTCATCGAGATTGGTCACGAAAGGCAGCAGAATCTTCAGCCTTGGACAGCCATCATCGTGGGCCGCCGCCCGGAGAATTGCCCGAATCTGCGTCCGAAAGATCGCCGGCGCCGCGAGCGACAACCTGATCGCCCGCAGACCGAGGGCCGGATTGCGTTCAATCTCGTAGCCCTCGAGGTGGAGCTTGTCTCCGCCCAGATCGAAGGTCCGCACCACGGCCCCTTCCCGCCCGCTCATCTCGGCGACGAACCGATAGGCGTCATACTGCTGCTGTTCACTCGGCAAACCGTCGGAGGCCTGGGTGTAGAGAAACTCTGAGCGGTAGAGACCGACTCCGGCGGCATTGAACCGTTGAAAAATGTCGATCTCCTCGACCAGCTCAATGTTGGCCCGCAGCTTGATCTCAACTCCATCGCGGGTGATCGCCGGCAGTTCACGGTCGCGAATGTCGTGGATATACTGCTGCTGCTGCCGTTCGCGCAGTTCAGTGTAGAAGAGGAGCGTCTCCGGTGAGGGATGGAGAATGACCGTACCAGTCGTTCCATCGATGATCAGCGATTCGCCTGAGCGGACGAGGGAGGTGATATTCCGGACGCCAACAACCGCCGGGAGATTGAGGCTGCGGGCCATGATCGAGGTGTGCGAGGCCCAGCCGCCGGCGTTGGTCACGAAACCGATCACGCGGTGCGGATCGAGGTCGGCGGCCACCGAGGGCAGCAGGTCATCGGCAACGATGATCGCGCCATCCGCCATTTCGTTGAGGTCGTAATGCTTGGTGCCGGAGAGGATCTTGATCAGCCGCTGCGAGACGTCGACCACGTCGCTGCCTCGCTCACGCAGGTAGTCATCGGTAATCCGCGCATAGAGTTCAAGCAGGTGGGAGGTGACATCCTTGATCGCCCACTCGGCATTGGCATTGTTCTCGCGGATAAAATTCTCGATCTGTTTGCCGATCCCGCGGTCCTGCAGCAGCAGCAGATGGGCCTCGAGAATATATGCCCGGTCAGCCCCCAGCGCCGTCCGCAGTCGGTCGATGGCCTCCTGGACCTGCCGCTGCGCAACCTGCACCGCCTGGTGAAAGCGCCGGATCTCCGCCTCGATCTGCTCGTGAGGAAGGAAGAGACGGACAATGCGCCCCCGCGGATCATCGACCAGGAAGGCCCGTCCGATCGAGACGCCCTGACAGACGCCGATCCCCTCAAAACGCTGCTCGCTATGTTTTTTCCGCGGATTGCGCATCGTCAGACTCCAACGGAACCTGATTGATTGGCCCATCCCGTCGCCGGGCTGCGGCTAATCTTCCCCAAACTTATCCTCGATCAGTCGTCTGATCGAGGCCATCGCCGGCTCTTCGTCCGGCCCCTCGACGGTAACCCTGATCAGGGTTCCCTGTGATGCCGCGAGGAGGAGAACTCCAAAGATGCTCTTCGCGTCGGCAGGCTGATGTTCGACATCGGTCCGCGCCAGCCAGATCTGTGACTGATACTGGTTGGCAAGACGGACCAGTCGCGCCGCGGCGCGCGCGTGAAGTCCAAGCCGATTTGTAATATGAAGCTCAGACTGCTGCATCGGAAGACTCAACTCTGCCGGCCCGAGACAAGCACTTCGCTGGCCAGATAGATATTCTTCTGCCCCTGGTCACGAACCCGCTTGGCGAGCGTCAGCAGGTTCTCCCCCGGCTGCTGCTCGGCCATGCGGATGATCATCGGCAGATTGACGCCGGTCACTACCTCGACCGGCGTGTTCCCGAGAAAGGTACAGGCGATATTGGTCGGAGTCCCGCCAAACATGTCGGTCAGGACCACCACGCCAGCCCCCTGATCGACCCTCTCGATCGCCTGGCTGATCTGCTCACGGGCCTCCTCGAGTGTATCGTGCCAGCCAATGGTCACGGCGGTGATATGGTGCAGATCACGGACGATCATCTCCGCGGCATTGACCAACTCCGCGGCCAGATTGCCATGGGTAACAACCACTCCGCCGACGATCGGCCCAACTCCTGGCTCCTGGATTGGCATGAAACACCTCGCTCCTCTGATGATTCTTCGCCCTGCTGCCCCTGCTCCTGGCTACTTGCGGACATCACGATGGACGGTCCGGGCGTGATACCCCCCCTGCATGAGATGGCGACCAAGGGCATTGGCCAGGGCAACCGACCGGTGCTTACCACCAGTACACCCAATCGCCACCGTGACGTAACTCTTCCCTTCGCGCTGGTAGAGGGGCATCAGATAATCGAGCAGATCGTTGAAGCGGCGCGTCGTTTCGCACGCCTCCTCGCTCTTCTCGAGAAATTCGACCACCGGCGGATCATTGCCGGTCAGATTACGCAACTCCGGAATAAAATGCGGATTGGGAAGGAACCGGACATCAAAGAGCAGATCGGCATCGAGCGGAATCCCATACTTGAAACCGAAACTGAGAACCGTGATCTCGGTCTGGCGGGCAATATTCTCCGGTGTGAAACGCACCTTGAGCCACGACCGCAGGGTGTGAACCGTGTGCTCGGAGGTATCGATCGTCACATCGGCGAGCTTGCGAATGGGCGCCAGTCGTTCCCGCTCCTCACGGATTGCCTCGGGAACCCGCGTATCACCCTCCCCTCCACCAGATACAAATGGCTGACCGAGCGGGTGCGGACGCCGCGTTTCGCTGTAACGCCGTTGGAGCGCGGCATCGCTCGCTTCCAGAAAGAGAACATTTGTCTCGAGGTCATCCCGGGACTTGAGCTGCACGATCAACCGCGGAAAGTCGCGCAGAAACTCACCTTCGCGGATATTGACACTGAGGGCCGCCCGGGTAATCCCCGAGTCCTTCAACTCAAAGAGATGAACAAAGCTGGGAATCAACTGCACCGGCAGGTTGTCGACACAGAAATAACCAAGGTCCTCAAAGACGTTCATCGCTGAGGACATCCCGGAACCACTCAGTCCGGTCACGATCATCAGTTGCGGTATCATCGACCTCTGGCTGCCCCTCTGTTGGTCAACGGTTGAATCTGCCGTCATCTCATGCCTCGACCAGACCGAAGTTGCCGTCCTTGCGTTTGAAGATGATCGAGACGCGGCCATTGTCGATGTTCTGGAAGACCACGAATGGATCATTGACCTCGGCGAGGATGAGCGACGCCTCCTCAGCCGTCATCGGCTTGACCGGATGCTTGCGCGAACGAATGATGCGCGGCGCCGGGGCGTCCGGCTTGACCGGCGGCTCGGGGCTTGGCGCGACCTTGCTGGTCGACTTGGCGGCCTGTTTACGGTCGATGATCCGCCCCTTCAGCTTGACCGCCTGGGTCCGGATCTTCTCAATCGCCTGCGTCGACGCAATATACATATCGGTCGTGTCCGCCTTGCTCGTCAGGGCACGATCGTTCCAGTGGACGACGATCTCGGCCACGTGGCGATGATGCTTCTCGACGCTGAGGATGACGTGCGCCCGGGTGGCCTCGTGGAGGACGGTGTCGATCTTCCTGAACTGCTCGGTAATGTGCTTTTTGATGGCTGGTGAAACAGTAAAATTACGACCGGTAAAATCGATCTTCATTGGTAAGCTCCCTCTTCTGAACAGATCTGAAACATAGAGACAGGATCGTCTTTAACTGGCCAAATCCGGCTGACCAGATCAGACAACCTGGCGTCGTTCACGCGACCCGGGAATCTTCATCTGGTCGCGGTACTTGGCGACCGTCCGCCGCGACAGCTTCTGGCCCTCATTGGCGAGCCGATCGGCAATCTGGTCATCGGTCAGCGGATTGCGCGCATCCTCGGCTTCGATCATCTTTTTGATCTTCAGCTTGATGATGCGTGTCGAGACCTCCTCGCCATCGTCGTTGGTCATTCCCTCCGTGAAGAAACGGCGCAGCTCGATCACCCCCTGGGGGGTGTGCGCATATTTGCCATTGACCACTCGCGAGACCGTTGAGAGGTGCATCCCGATATCCTCAGAGATATCCTTGAGCATCATCGGTTTGATATGTTCGACGCCATAGTCGAGAAAAGAGCGCTGGCGCTCGACGATCCGCTCACAGACCTTGTAGATGGTCTGCTTCCGGTGCTCGATATTTTTGAGCAGATCGACGGCCGAGCGGAAACGATCCCGAATGTAGTCCTTGGTCTCCTTCGAGGTCTCCTTGTTCTCCATCATCTGCCGGTACTGCCGGTTGATGCGCAGCTGGGGCAGGCCATCGTCATTGAAGCGGATGATGAAGTCCTCGTCGATCTTCTCGATGTAGACCTCCGGTTCGATGTACTGCGCGCTGCGTGGCGAGAACTTGCGACCGGGGTGCGGATCGAGCCGGCGAATCACCTTCAGCTCATCGACCAGCTCTTCGACCGGGAGGCCAAGTTCCTTGGCCAGCTCCGGCAATTTGTGGTGGTGCAATTTCTGGAAGCAGTCCCTGACGAGACGGCAGGCGAGACGCTGACCATAACCAAGATAGTCGAGCTGAATGAGCAGGCTCTCCTGGAGGTCCCGGGCCCCGACTCCGGTCGGATCGAGCTGCTGGACAATTCTGAGCCCCTCCTCGACGACGCTGAGGGACCAGGGACCGATGGTCGCGATCTCCTCGAGTCCGGCCTCGAGAAAGCCGTCATCATTCAGATTTCCAATGATCGCCTCGGCCGCGGAGTGGACTTCGGGGCGGGTCATGGTCATCCGCAACTGCCAGTTGAGGTGGTCAGCCAGGCTGCCCTCCGCCGACAGGAACTGGTCGAAGGAGGGCGACTCGCGCACCTCGGTCTCCCGCGTTCGGTACCCGGGATCGAGATACTCCTCGAAGGTCGTCCCAAAATCGATCTCTTCGAAGGAATCCCGCTCACCAATCTCTGGTTCACGGGTCTCGGCCACCTCGACCTGGCCATCCGCGACGGCCGGCGGCGCCTCCATCCCCCGCATCTCTGAGGCGAGAAAATCGGGCCGGTCCCCTTCTCCGCCAAAATCGTAGTCGCCAGACTCTCCAACCGCGCCAGCGCCATCCGCCATGCCGGCAAAGATCTCTCCGGACGCGAGCGCGGAGACGGGGGTATCACTGAAATCGACATTGGCCAGATCGGCGGAGACAGAGATCTCCTCGGGAGAGAGCTCCTCGAGAACCGGATTCTCGTTGAGCTGCTGGGTAACCAGATCATTCAGTTCCAGCTTGTTCATCTGGAGCATCTCGATGCGCTGCCGCAGTTGCGGAGTCAGGACGAGACGCTGCGCGAGATGTGTGCTGAGTGTTGGTTTGAATGACATAACCTTAAAATCCCAATCGATGGCCAGTGATCGTCGCTAATGGGTGGATGATTCCAACCAGACCATCACATCCGGAACTTTTCTCCGAGATAGACCCGCCGAACCTCCGGATCATCGGTCAACTCACGGGGCGTCCCCGCCCGGAAGAGTCTGCCCTCACTGATAATATAAGCTCGATCGGTAATCGCCAATGCCTCACGCACATTGTGGTCGGTGATCAGAATCCCGATTCCCCGGTCCCGCAAGCGGGCAATGATGTGCTGCAGGTCTTCGATCGCAATCGGATCGATCCCGGCAAACGGTTCATCGAGAAGAATGTAGCGGGGGTCGATCGTCAGCATCCGGGCGATCTCGGTCCGGCGGCGCTCACCTCCGGAGAGGGCGTAACCAGGATTTTTGCGCACCTGCCAGAGACGAAACTCCTCGAGCAGCTCCTCGAGCCGCCGTTGACGCTCACGCGCATCGAGACGGAGGGTCTCGAGAATGGCCATGATGTTCTGCTCGACGGTCAGTTTCCGAAAGACCGAGGCCTCCTGCGGCAGATAGCTGAGGCCAAGCCGGGCCCGTTGATGAAGCGGCAGGCGGGTAATGTCGGTCTGACCAAGCCAGACCGCTCCCGCATCGGGCTCTTCCAGGCCGACGACGAGATAGAAGGTGGTCGTCTTCCCCGCCCCATTCGGACCAAGCAGGCCGACGATCTCCCCCGGTTTGACCTCGATCGAGACATCATTGACGACGCAGCGTCGCCGGTATGACTTGGCCAACCCGACGGCACGCAGCGGACCGGTCAGAAATGGATCGGTCGGTTCGCGATCAGCCTCATTTTGCGCAAGCTCCGTCAACTCTTCTTTGCCTCTTTTCATCATCTGCCGGTCATCTTCCATCCCAACCCTATGGCCAAAACTGTGGCCACCCCGGCCACACCCTTTGGCCATCCCCCCGGCAAAACCTTGGCCAAAACCTGAGTGGAGGGCGCCCCTGCCCGCCGCAGATCACGCGGCCATTCAATGTCCGGAGATCAGCCAACCGCCCTCTCGCCGGGATAGTTATCGTTTAGAGATGCTCTCAAGTCTACGATAAGTTGGGCGTGACACCGAAACTTTTTGTCAATTGAAATTTCAGGGGCGGTGACCGGCTGAATCGATCAATAACCGACCCGTGCCATCACTTGATGCGGTGGGTGGTTCGGACACGCTTCCTGCCACCGGGCTCATCAGCCGCATCGAAGCGGCCATCACGCAGAGAGAGGGTCAACTGATCGCTGCTGGTCAGTACCTGCTGCAGTCGGTCCTCGAGAGTGGCCGGGCGGCCCGTCAGGCGGGCCTGCTCGTCCTTGAAATTGTAGAGAAGCCGCTCTCCTCTGGCGACGCGATCCGGCTGGGTGACCACGACCTGACCGGTAGCCACCATCTCGAGCAGGCGGTGCTCTTCATCCATCGTCGCTTCAGCGTTTGCCGCGTCGATGGTATCGGTTCCCTGCCTGATCCGGACCGATCCTTCGTAGAGGGTCTTTCGCGAACCATCGTTATAGCGTATCCGGTCAGCCGAGGCAAAGACTGGAACGATCTGCTTGCGCCCCTTCTCGACCTCGCGTTCAAGCTGATAGTAGGCCGACTGGGCGTTGCCAACCGCCAGCAGAATCCTCTCGCCGCGGTCGAGTTCGAGCTGATCGGCGCGCACAAACTCATTCTCCTGCCAGGCCCGGACATTGCCGGAATAGTTGGCTTTGCCGCCACTGACCGGGGCCCGGTTGGCCTCGCTGATTGGATGGCGAACGACCGCGCTGTCGGCGACCACGGTCACCGGAGCCTGACGGTTGCGAAAAGGCGCCGCTCCGCCGGTCGACTCGCGGCTGAACCAGGTCGTCCGGACCTTGCCGCGGAGCAGGCTCTCATTGTTCTCGAGGCGCACATCGATCTCATCCGCGTCGGTGCGGGCGGTGCTGTCCCAGAGTTGCGGCCGTCCGCGGAGGGTGACAAGCTGGGTCGCCGCTGTCCAGGTCGCCCGACTCGCGGTCGCGGTCCGGTCGGCTTCGGTGTAACGAACCGGGCCGTCCATGATCCCGTCGGCGAGGTCCTGGGTCTGCTCGTTGAAGTTTGCATTGAGCTTCCGACCGGTGAGAGTCTTCCTGGGACGACGACTGGCCGGGACAAGCGGCTCGAAATCTCCAACCACCTGTCCGTCGGCCTGGAATCTGAGGATGCGGTTGCCTGTCTCGGCAAAGAAGAGAATGAACTGCTCAGCCCGCAGCCGCTTCCGCTCCGCGGCCGGGGTGACGACGCGCGGAGTGACGGTCAGCAGGGCCTCGCCCCGCGCGGTGATCTGCGAGAAGCTCTCGCCATCGTCGCGGTAGAGCGCCTGGACCGCATTGGCCTCGACGATCCGCTCGGAGAGACCGGCCGCCGCGCCCTGTCCGTCCCGCGACTCGAAGCGCGTGATCGTTCGCCCCTGCGAGGTGAGCTCCTGGGCGAGGCTGCGGTTGCCGACGATCCGGTAACGAACATCGACCTGCGGCGCTTCGATCGAGCGGGGCAGGCCGGCCGCGTCGATCGATGAGGCCCGGACGCTGCCGCGGGCGACCGTCGCGCGAAGCTGCTCATTCTCATCGAGCAGAAAATCGATCTCCTTCGCCAGCACCTCGGAAGTGGTCGACGAGGTCAGCCGGGACTCTCCGCGCAGCTCGATCCGGGTCAGCCGGCGTGTCGACTGGTCGAGCTGCCCGGTAATCCTGAGCGCCCGGGCCGTCCGCGCGCCCTGATTGACCGTCGCCGTGCCGTTGAACTGCAACAGTCCGCTCGATTCATCGTAGGCAGCCGATTGGCTGCGAATCTCGATGGGAAGCTCGGCGCCGCCGGGAGTCTGGCGCGGATCGCTTCGCCGACTGACCACTTCGACGTCACGCAGCAACTCGAGATGACGGGTGGCCGCCGAGAGACGGGCTCCCTGCGCGGTCCCCTGCACCTCGCCCTGCCGAAAGCGCACCGCGACCTCGCTGGCGGCCACGCGAGTCTGCTGCTCATAGCGGAGCGACTCCGTCTCGACAACCAACCCATCGCTACTCGTCACGGTCACGGCGCCCTCAAAAGTCGCCACCCCCTCCGACTGGAGGTAGGTGCCGCGGCGGGCGACGATCCGGGTCGTCTTGGCCGGCTGGCCCTCGAGGTGCGCGCCGTAGGCCGTCAGATCGACCTCTTCAAGCTCGTGGTGGCCATCAGAGTAGGCAATGTCCCGGGCGGCTTTGAGGCGCAGGGTCTCGCGGCCATTCTCGGTCCGAACCGTCTTGTACCCCTCGACGATCGAGACCACATCGGCCTTCATCGCGGTCGCCGAACGCAGTGGGCCCGGTGGTCGCGTCTGACGGCGCGACCGCACAAAGGCCACGACGATCACGACAACGGTCAGGACGATGATCGTCATTGAAACGACCCGTCCAATCGCGTGAAATCTGTTCCGGTGCAGAGCCTGTTCTGATTCCATAGTTCTGTCTTCCAAGCCCGGAATTATACCATCTCCACTCCGGTCACGGGCAGCTTTATATTTTTCACTTCCATTGGGCGCGGGAGGGAGCCTGAATGTGGCTGGACGATCAAAGGCGGGGAGAAGAAGGGCGGTCGGGCGTGGCCAAAGGCACACCAGATCACGGCCAGCTCCGCAGGGGCCGCGAACTGGTCGCGCCGTCTACTGGGTGATGACGACCAGCTCGCGGAGATGCTCGAGTCGATTGGTGGCCTTGCGGATCTGCCGCTCGACCTGCGAGACGAGATCGCTGAGAATGTTCTCGCCAAGGGCGCCCGCGGCCGCGACACGGCGCATCAACCGGTAGAGCTCACTCCCGAGAATCTGCTCGGTATCGACCTGCAGCGACTCGAGCGTGCTCTTCGCCTCGGAGATCTTCCGGAGGAGCAGGATCATCTCGGCCGACATTGCCGTGTCGTTGAGCGAATCGAGCGTCTGGCCAGCCTCGAGCAGCTCGGTAAGCCGCTCCTCGGCGCCCGCCTCGTAGGCGTGATTGGCCTCGACCATCAGCTGGTGGCGATGATGGCGCTCGATCTCACACTGA
>Ga0209990_10004256_pt1 | contig 10164 bp, 10 predicted proteins | sample NOAtaG_6_FD_187304 | JGI IMG/M metagenome (GOLD analysis project Ga0209990, IMG submission 187304) | Freshwater lake microbial communities from Lake Erie, under a cyanobacterial bloom - NOAA_Erie_Diel5S_2200h metaG (SPAdes) (version 2) | ecosystem: Environmental > Aquatic > Freshwater > Lake ...
ACCGGTCGCTTCCGAGTCGGAGGGATTAGACAATAGGTATGAGATAAAACAGGAGTCCACTTTAATCACAGGAGTCGGCAGGGAAGGTGGGGATGGCAGTCCTTATCTGGGAAAGGTAAATAGGGGTGGGATTTAGTTGGGAGAATCAAGCATCTATCTTAAGGAGAAGACCGCAATTTTTCAAGACTACTGAATCAAAATCTCATCCATTCTACTGCCTATAGCCCCAGTTGGGGGAAAGACCGCTATTTTTCGGTAATTTTTTTTGATCGCCGGGCCATGGTTAAGATGGGACGATGCCGGTCAGAACTAATTTCTTTCTTTTTGGGTCAATTAACTATATTCTTTAATCTAATCTATCCTCCTACCCCCTCTATGATCAAGGAAATTTCCGCCTATTTACAAGTGTTCCGCAGTCAAAAAATGGCGGCTTTGTTATTCTTAGGTTTCGCTTCTGGATTGCCCTTGTTGCTCACCAGTCGCACCCTGCAAGCTTGGATGACCACCGAAGAAGTTCCTCTGGAATCGATCGGTTTATTTAGTTTATTCGCTCTCCCCTACTCTCTCAAATTTCTTTGGTCTCCCTTACTCGATCGCTATGTTCCTCCTTTTCTTGGTCGTCGTCGCGGTTGGATTTTAATCGCTCAAATTTGTTTAACTTTAGCGATTGGTTTTATGGCCTTTCAACAACCAAAACAATCTTTGGAATTATTGGCAATTAATGCTCTACTGATCGCTTTTTTTAGTGCCAGCCAAGATATTGCCTACGATGCCTATCGCACAGATATTTTAGAAAAATGGGAGATGGGTGCTGGGGTAGCGATCGGGGTTTTAGGTTATCGTTTGGCTTTAATTTTAACCGGTTCGCTCGCTTTAATTTTAGCCGATCACTTTCCCTGGCCTCTCGTCTATCTTTTCCTAGCTGGATTGATGGCTTTAACGATTATTTGGTCTTTTTTCGCCCCAGCTACTCCCCCTAGAGATGATACTCCTCAAACCCTTTTAGAGGCGGTTTGGTTGCCTTTCCAAGAGTTTTTTCAACGCTATCGATTAGGTCAAGGAATCGGTATTCTCGCCTTTATCGTTCTCTATCGTTTAGGGGATGCTTTAGTTAATAATATGGTGACTCCTTTTCTCTTAAAAACTGGTTTCAGTCAAACCGATATCGGGGCGATACAAGGGGGCATGGGCATGATAGCAACTATGGTGGGAGTTTTATTAGGTGGTTCCCTGTTAAGTCGTTGGGGAATTAATCGATCGCTCTGGATTTTTGGCGGCTTGCAAGCTATTAGTAATTTAGCCTATTTTACTTTAGCAAATTTAGGGCAAAATTATCCTTTTATGGTCTTGGCTATTAATATTGAAAACTTCTGCGGTGGCTTAGTCACTGCCGCTTTTGTGGCTTTTTTAATGAGTCTTTGCAATGCTCGTTTTACCGCTACTCAGTACGCCCTCTTATCAAGTTTAATGGCCTTTAGTCGCGATATTTTGGTGGCTCCCGCCGGAGTTTTAGCTGAGGCGATCGGTTGGCAGTGGTTCTTTTTAATCACAGTAATTGCCGCTTTACCCGGGTTAGCTTTATTGCCTTTATTTGCTCCTTGGCAAGAGGACAATTGAGCTAATTGATGATTTATTCCTCCGATTTCACTCGCATAACTACTAAAGTCATATCGTCACTACTGTCATTTCCTAAACCGGTAAAAGCGGCCACTTTTCCAAATAAATATTCTAGAATCTGTTCGGGATCGGTGTACTGTTGACAGGCTTCTTTAACTGCCGATAGCCAATTTTTCTGATCAAATCTTTCCCCTTTCGAGTTGACTGCATCGGTAAAGCCATCGGTATAATAAATTAGCGTATCTCCCGCTTCTAATTGCACTTGGGCATCATCATAGATAGAATCGGCCTCTAAACCAACTAATGTCCCTTCCGTGTCGAGAGACTCTAACTCTCCCCGTTTAGCTCGCCACCAGAGGGTGGGATAATGGGCAGCATTACTGTAGCCAAGACGGCGCGTCAGGGGATCATACTCGGAATAAAATAATGTCACGAAACGATGAGAATTATCGAGATCGGCATACATAACCCGATTGAGATGACGCAAAATCTGGGCCGGGGAGTGACGATTTAACACTTCCGCTCGCAACATTCCCCGGGTCATGGTCATCAATAATCCTGCCGGGACACCTTTTCCCATGACATCACCGATGACTATACTCCAAGGAGCGGCACTGGCTTCCCTTTCCGCCTCCGTTGCCGGTTTAAATTGATCGTAGTTGCAGGGGATAAAATCATAATAGTCGCCACCAACGCGATTAGCCGTTTGGCAGTGGGCTGCCAATTCTACCCCCTGAATTTTCGGACATTGCCGGGGTAAAAGACGATTTTGGATTTCGGCAGCGATTTCTAACTCTCGATCCTGACGTTCCTTGGCACGCAATTCGAGCGTTAATTCATTATTAGCTATAGCCACCGCCGTTTGATCGGCCACTAGCTGCAGCAGTTTCCGACGGGTGGGTGTCCAACCATAATCGGGATCGCGACTGAAAACGTATAAACGCCCCCGCTCACTATTTTTTACTAAAACAGGCGTACTATAAACCTGCGTACCCTGTCCGAGAGTTTGCCGGATTTTATGGTCGAGACTATCGAGAAGCGATCGATGATTTTTATTCTCAAGTGCCGGTTCTTGGTTTAATTGTCGGATAATTGCCTCTAATTGTCGGCGTAGTTCCCCATTAATTTGATTATCTTGGCAATGGAGTTGATCGAGCGCCACTTGACCGTTATTTTTGCTCAAAATCAATGCCCCTCCCTCCGCGTCTGCCACTCGTGCGGCCATCAAGGGGGTAAGATCGAGGAATTGGTTTAAATTATTGAAACTCCGCAGGGCAAAACCGAGGGAACTTAAGAGATTTTGAACTTTGTTTTGTTCGCGATATAAACTAGCGACTAACTCTTTTAAGGCTAAAATTGGCTTGATATCGGTACTTTGATCGCCCATATTGACGGTGGGAGTGGTGAGGGTGTCGCTCGGTTCCGGCTCAGAAAGCATAAAATGATCTTTGTGGCGGTGACATGATTATAGCTAGATGGTCATTGGGTTATGACCTGTTTAAGTCTAACAGTATAGTCGATCTTTTCCTGACCGCCACAATTTAACCCTGATGTTTTACCATTTCCGTTTTTTGACGCTCCCCGTCTCTTTAGACGGGGATTCTTCGTTCATTGAGTCTCCGTTAGCAAGCAGGATTTCTCCAACCAACCAAGAGGGAATCTCTCCCGAAGCGTTTAAAGTTTGCGTGCGCCCCACGCTACTTAATCCCTTTTGCAAGATGTTTAAAGCGGCGTTTCTGTCTCGACAATCTGTATATCCACAATGAGGACAAACATGGGTTCGAGTAGATAGCGACTTTTGGACTTTTTGTCCACAATTAGAACAATTTTGAGACGTATTATGAGGTGAGACAGCTATAGTTAACTTGCCGTATTTGTCCCCAAAATACTCTAGCCATTGCCTAAAAACAGACCATCCTGCATCGGTTATCGACTTCGCTAAATGACGATTCTTGACCATGCCTTTAATATTTAAGTCTTCATAAGCGATTAAGTCGTTAGACTTAACTAAACGGAGTGCCACACTCTTGACAAACTCTTCTCGTTGCCTACTTACTCTTAAATGTTTCCGAGCATATCGCTTTCTAGCTTTGTGATAATTACGAGATTGTTTTTTACCCTTACGGTATTTCTTTGACTTTTTTTTATTTAATCGGTTTAGTTGTTTTTCAGCTTTTCGATAGTAGTTCGGACAATCAATTTGATGGCCTTCGCTATCTACTAAGAAAAACTTTAATCCGACATCAATCCCAGTGGCTTTCTGGGAAGGTGTTAAAGGCTTAACCGTGTCTCTGGGGTCTAATTTAAGGCAAAACTGCACATAATAACCATCGGCACGATTCAGGATTCTTACCCGTTTAATCTGGTCTGGTTGATAGTAATTAATATCTCTAGAACCAATCAGTTTAAGAGTACCAATACCTTTTTTATCTGTAAAGGTAATATGGCGTTTATCTTTTGATAGCTTCCATCCAGATACTTTATACTCAACGGAACGGGAATGTTTTTTAAACTTAGGGTAGTTTTTCTTTCCTTTAACTTTATTTTGGCAATTATCGTAAAACCGAGTAATTGCCCGCAAGGTTCTTTCTACGGCAGTCTGGCAAGCATGGGAGTTTAAATCATCAACAAATTTAAACTCTTTCCTTAATGCTGTGTTGTACCGAAATAACTCTGTTTTGCCAACACCCCGATTATCCATCCAATAACGCAGAACTTTATTCCGAACAAATTGAGTTGTCCGTATTGCTTCGTTAATGGCTTCTATCTGATTAGGTTTTGGCTTAACCTTGTATTCTAGTACAAACATTTTGATACTGCTTGACTGAGTATCAATATCTTAACACAAAATTCTTTAAGTTGACAATACATATTTATTTAAAGCCGCCCGACCCTGCGCGGGCATGGCGGGGCTTGTACCCAAATTTTCGGTCACACCGAAGTCTAGGGCTGATAACCTGACCTTATAATAATTAGAAGTATTTAACTTGATCCACTGACTTTATGACCTTGCCTCTCGATGTTCCCACGGCGATTAATCAACGTCGTTCTATTAAAAATTTTACTACCGCTCCGATCGCCCCAGAACTGCTGAAAACCCTGGTAGAATTAACCGTTGCCGCACCTAGTAGTTTCAACATCCAAGATTGGCGAATTATTTTAGTACAGGATGAGGCACAAAAGGCCGCTTTAGCCGAGGCCGCTTGGGGACAAAAGCAAATTATCCAAGCGCCGGTTACTTTTGTTTTCGCTGCCGATGCTGCCGCAGGAGGGGGAGAGCTAACTCCTATCTATGAACAGGCTCTCAGTACGGGTGCCTGGAGCGAAGGCACGGTAAAATATTTTCAACAGGCAATCCCGGGATTTCAAAAGAATTTAGGCGAAAAAACCCGGGAATACGCGATTAAAGATGCCATGATCGCCGCTACTCATCTGGTTTTGGCTGCCGAAAGTCTCGGTTTATCTAGTTGTTTTCTCAACGGTTGGATTGAGGACAAGGTAAAAGCTGTCATTGGTGCTGCCGATCATCCCCATCTGGCGATCGCTGTTGTCGTTCCCATCGGTTACGCGGCGGAACCACGGCTTAATCCGGGGCGTTTACCCTTAGATTACAATGTTTTTGTGGATCGCTTGGGTAATCCCTATCAAATCTAAACTTTAGCGATGACTTTCTCTCCCTCAGCTTGGTTAACGCCCTTTTTTAACACTCCCCTTTGGCGCGCTGGGGGAGTGTCGATCACTCTTGGTTGGACTATTGGTATTCTTGTACTGTTTATTCTTGTCACCTGTCTGACGATCGCTTTTAAAAGTTTACTAAAAAATCGTCTGCTGAAAAGTATCGGTTTTGGTAAGATATCCCTGTTGTTTTCAGGGATGAGAAGATGTGGACTTCCAAACCCCCTCATACTCCCAGTCAAACCAAAATTTAAGTTATACTTCATCTATTTTAGCTTTTAAGAGCAGGCTAGGGAAAAATCCTAAAATCCGAAAGAATAACCGATTTTTAGCTTTAATTGACTTTGATCATTGCCATTAGTGGCAATATCTCCCTCGATACCCCAATCGATCACACCTTGGCGATTAATTTGCTGACGAATTCCCATACCAGTGCGAATTAAAACGCCACCATTACTATTATCGCCGGTAATTACGCCCAATTCTGCTAAAAAAGTGCGATCAAAACGTTTCGGATAACCAATCGGTCGCGAATAACCGAGAATTGCTGCCGGGGAAAAAGCTCGATCGCCGTTATCGGGGTCAGTGTTTATGTTTAAATCGAGATTAAGATGCACGCGATCGAATTGACCAACAGTTTTACTAGCAATTCCCCGCAGACGAAAATCTAATCCCCTAGCATTATTTCCCGTCGGTAATCCTAAATCGGTACGAATGGCAAAAGCGGGAACATTATCGTATTCTCGATTGAAATTATAGAAAAAACCTACAGATAAATTTCCCACATCAAAATCCGTATCATCACTATTAACTCGTCCTCCCACTTGCGGATCGATGCCGATAATAATGTGACCATTGCGAATAATACCGTTGAGGTATTCAATATCAAACTCACCCCCAAGATTACTATTTTCAGGAAAGACTAGACTTCCTCCAAATTCTATTGATTGTTCCCCAAAACCAATACTTTCAGCATCATCAAAAGAAAGGGGACGACCAGAATCCAGATTATTATGATCGTTGGCAAAAACTGGATTAGTAAAACTAACGACTAAACTCACAGCAATTAATAAAAATCTTCTCATTTTTTGGGTTCCTCTTGATGATTGCTGTCGTCAGGTTTTTTCTCCGTATTAGGAGGGTTTTCCGGAGAGTGATTTTCGTGGTTATGGTGTTGGTGATCTCCTCCCTCATCTCCCTGAGAATTATCAGGTTTTTTCTCAGAATTATGAGGATTGTCGTGATTATGACCTTCGTGAGAAATATCTGCTGGCATTAATCCCATCCCCGGAATTCCTGACTGAAAACGATGATCGTGTAGTCCTTCACCACCATAATTTTTTCCTGCTGCCATTTCTTGATGATTAGCAGCCATTACTAACCAAATAGCGCGGGTGATTTGTTCGTCTTTTTGTTGGGGAGTTAGCCAATCTGATGCCAGAATATCATTAACCATATCGTGCAACATATGCAGGTTATCGAAGGTGTTAGATATCTGAGGAAAACGTCGGGCAAACTTGGGACTAAGTTCGGCAAACATCGGCATAAAAGCTCGATCGGTGCGATACAATTCCTGACTATGGTATTGTTTTCCTACCTGTTTATAAGCTTGTTTTTGTTCTTCTAGCGTCTTCTCATAGAGCAAGTCATACATTGTTCCTTGTAACCAATGGTAGCCCCAAAATAAGCCATTAACTTTCGGATATTTCTGGCGAAAGGCTTTAGAATAAGGCTGGGAATCCAGATAACCCATATTCATGGGTAATCCCGTAATCGCATAGGGAACTTTTGTCAAGTAAAATTGATATAATTTCTCAATTTCCGCCTCTTTTTCCTTGTTGGTTAATTTGCTGCTGGCTAAAACATCAACGGTTTGAGCATGGAAAATATGCGCCCAATCGAAAACCTGTTCTAAAACACCGTATTTTCTGCCAAAAGTTGGGGAAATATTACCCTCGTCGGGCATAAATTTAGGCGGATTTTTTAAAACCCAATTAATTGTTTGGTATGTCTTAGTTTCTAAATCTTTCGCTTTTCCCGTTACGATATCTTCGTAAGCAAAGGCATGACCAACAGCGATCGCATTCAAGTCTAAAGCTAAATCTCTGACATTATAAATTGCATTGTTATAAACCCCTCTTTGGGGATAAATATGATTACGTTGCTTGTTATACATCCAAGCTGGTATATTGTCAGGAATTGCTTGTAAAGTCTGAGTTTGAGGTGAATCAAGATGTAAATGTTGAGCAATTACAGGAGTAGAAATAAGTGCTACAGTTACCAATACAATCAACTTTTTCATGATAGTTAAACCTTGAGATTAGGGCAAATAAATTGATCGTCTTTTACAGGTGTATCCGTCCATTCTTGCAGGGTTTCGGTTAATTGTTGACGCAATAAAAGCAATTGTTCCACTTGTTGATCGATCTCAGCAATATGTTTAATTAATTTTTCCTGAATATCTCCACAGGGTAACTCGCCATGGTCATGAATTACTAAACATTCGCGGATCTCTTGCAGACTTAAACCCAAAGATTGCAATCTTTTGACAAACAGCAAGCGATGGACAGTATCGGGAGTAAATAGGCGAAATTGTCCCTCTGTCCTCTCAGGGGACTGAATTAGTCCTAATTCCTCGTAATAACGAATCGTTTTAATCGAAACACCACTTTCTAGGGAAAGTTGACCGATTCTGAGCATTATTTTTGCTCCTTAATCCTATCGTTACCCTATTATAAAATCTCCCCCTGACTGGAGAATCAAGGGGGGGGGAAAGAAATATTTTTTTAACTGACTTTACACTCAACTCCAAAACCGACCAAGAGAACTTTTTCCAAGGGTTCCCCCTCCTTGGGACGTTGATAGTTAATAATTTTGCGAATTCGCAGGTCTGGATTGATTAAAGTAATTGAATCCACGGAAACACTGCGAGTATAATTGGTGGTCATTAATAACTCTCTGGTAGTGGAATCAAAGCGAAAAGCGGAGATAATTGGTCTTGCTTCTTCGTAGGCGCGATCACGAAGATAATCCCCTTCTAAATAACCGTTATTTTCTGCTTTAACCACAAATAAAAGATTAAGATTTTGTCGCACTTCTTCCCCTTTTTCCGAGATGGTATAGAAACCTAAATTAAACCCGGGGATACTTTCTAAATCCGCAATATCAGGATAGTTATTATCTGTCAGAACTTTCTGTTTAATCTCCCTAGTCAGGGGTTGAATGAGGAATTCAGTACGGGAACGTTCCACTTCTTGATCGGCTAGATAATGATAGGTTCTTTCCGTTTGCCAACTACCGACACAATAGACAAAAAATTGCTGAAAAACTTCGGTATTCATAGAGTTAATTCTCCTCTTGTCAGTATTTTAATTTTGAGTTATTTTATCAGTAACTTGTTCCCGATTTTCAAAACCATAACAATCTCGAACAAGATAAAGTGGCCGTCCCTTTACTTCTTCATAAACCCTGCCAATATATTCGCCAATAATACCAAGAGTCAGTAATTGAATTCCTCCTAAAAATAAGATAGCAACCATCAGAGAAGCGTATCCAGGTACATCGATTCCTAAAATAATAGTCCTGAGCATTAAAAAACTAGCATAAACAAGACTAACAAGTGAAATGATAAATCCTACATAGGTCCAGACTTTTAGAGGTAAAAAACTAAAAGAGGTAATACCATCGATGGCAAAATTCCATAATTTCCAGTAATTCCATTTAGTTTGTCCTTGATACCGTGGTTCTCGATCGAATAAAATTGATGTCTGTTTATATCCCACCCAAGCAAATATTCCTTTCATAAATCTTTGACGTTCGGGCATCTTTTTAATTGATTCTACCACTCGGCGATCAATCAAGCGAAAATCTCCCGTATTAGGGGGAATAGGAACCCGACTTAATTTATTAATGACTTGATAGAAACCTTCTGCGGTGAAACGTTTCAACCAACTTTCGCCAATTCTAACCCGACGGGACGCATAAACCACATCATAACCCTGCTGCCATTTTTCGATCATTTCGGCAATTAATTCGGGGGGATCTTGTAAATCAGCATCAATAGGAATTACTGCCATCCCTTGACTGTAATCAATTCCTGCTGACATGGCAATATCTTTACCAAAATTACGAGATAAATTAACCACTTTAATTTGTGGGTAACGTTGATGATATTCCACGAGATTTTTGAGAGTATTGTCACGACTACCATCATTGACGCAAACGACCTCATAACTGGTATTTATTGTCTCTAAAACCGCTAAAAGTCGCCCAAAGAGAGCATCGATATTTTCTTCTTCGTTATACAGAGGAACAACAACAGATATTTTCACCGGTATTTGATTTGATAGCATATTAATTGACAAAAAACTAGAGAAATTTACTAACAAATATCAGCAGTCAAAACTTGTTCTTACTTAGTGGTTGCTTGCTGCCAAGTATAATTATCTTCGATTAACTTGCGAGCATTTCTAGATAATTTTTCTCGTAACTCTGCCGATTCAAAAAGACTACTAATCGCCGTACAATATTCCTCAATACTATTAGCCCTTAAGGCTGCTAAAGGAACATTATTTCCTTCCACTGTTAACCCTTCTAAACCTCGAACGCTGGCTACCACCGGCACTCCCGCAGCCATAGATTCTAGGGTTTTAAACTTCATTCCAAAACCCGTTCTTAGGGGAATAACTGCCACAGTTGCCTGATGAAGATAGGTGGTCATTGATGGTACTCGTCCCGTCACAATCACTCCTTTTAACTTAGTTAATTCTTGCACTTCTAGGGATGGATTAGCACCGACTAGAGTTAAAGTAGTCTCGGGATAAGTAATTTGAATACGAGGTAAAATTTCCCTAGCTAAAAAACAGGCCGCAT
>Ga0209990_10004257_pt1 | contig 10163 bp, 12 predicted proteins | sample NOAtaG_6_FD_187304 | JGI IMG/M metagenome (GOLD analysis project Ga0209990, IMG submission 187304) | Freshwater lake microbial communities from Lake Erie, under a cyanobacterial bloom - NOAA_Erie_Diel5S_2200h metaG (SPAdes) (version 2) | ecosystem: Environmental > Aquatic > Freshwater > Lake ...
TTACGCCTTTATCGTCTTTGTAAAAAACGGAATGATCTGCGTATGTTTGATACAACGCGCAAGGATCGGACGCGGTCGCGGCGTGATCGTTTTCCCACCAATCAATGAAGGAACTTACAAAATGTTGAGTCGGCGTAAAGAGTACATCAACATAGCGGATTTTTGAAAGCGCGTTTATTAAGTGATCCATTAAGCGCGCTTTGCCCGTGTAAGCCGTTCCCGCGTTGTTGTATTTAATATCCTTTAAACTTGCTATTCCATCCGTTGCCGTGATGTTAATTTGATATGGATAACTTGCATCCTCATAGCTGCCAATGTCGGGCAATATAACCCCGCGCCAATATGCCGCCGGCGTAGTGCCTTTGGTTATGTTTACAACGAAACGCCCCTCCTCGCTTGCAATCAAATCAGTAATAAATAACTCGTGGCTTGCATTTTCAGCGTACATAACGAATTGGCACTCCGTCCCCATTATTGTACTAATTCGGTCGCTTGCTTCGTGTGTAAGCGCAAATCCACGCGAATCCGGATTGAATGGAATTGGATCGCCTGAGTACGATCTGTCCCAAATCTCAATTGTATAACGGTCGCTGCTAAAACTGTCAAATTCTGCCTTAAATCGTATTGCGGCCATTATCGGTATCTATTTGTTGATTCAACTTCTTTATTCATAACCAGCATCAAATCGCGTCCGGAAATTTTACCCATAACTTCGACGCGCTGTGAGCCGCCTAACATATCTTGCAATTTAGAAAGCGGCGCAATAACCTCAGGATCTATTCCCGCCATTCTGTTATCGCCGACCATTGCGAGTGTTGGCCCGTAAGCCAAACCGCCCTGAGCGAGCTTTGGAGGTTGTATCTTTGATTGTAGGCCATTGAACAATGCAGATGCCGCGCCCGCTGCAAGTGCGCCCGCTGCAATATTAGCCGGGAATGGCAACTTCATTGCAGAGCTAACCGCTTTAAATATACCTTCGATTGCCATTGACTTGGCGACCTGCAATGCAGAACTAACCGCCGCCGCTGCATATTCTTGGAACGATGCGGAGCCTTGACTGTTTAATGTTTGGATTGAATTTAAAACGGAATCCGCTACTGCCTTTTGCGCTTCTCCTCCTTTTTTCCAAGCATCAAAAAATGAATCAGTAGAGCCGGTAAATAAATCCTGCTCTTCTCTTGCAAGCCTTAACGACTCCTTTAATTCATCTAACTTTTTAAGTTCTTCATCTGTAAATGATATTGTAGGTATTGCGGGAGCGCTGTCAGGAAAAGCCGACATAATATCTCCCTCGCTTGGCGCGGTCGGATCTCCTCCAAAATTGCCCTGAAAACGCTGTATCGCAATCGCATCATAATAAGCTCGTGTCGCCGCTTCTAATTTAATCGCCCGCGCTTCTGTTTCGTCCATCAAGTCAAAAAGCTCTTGGTATCGATCTTTTTGTTCCTTAATTGCTTTTGCGGACTTTAAGGTAGATTCCGTATTTGCGTCGGTTGCTTTATTTAAGTCGCCTGTTGCGTTTTTTACATTGTTAGTCGTTTGCGGGAGGTCTAAATTTGCGCGTATTAATCCGGTTACGGCATCAGTCTGATTTTTAATTGACTGTAAAGCTCGGTCAGTGTCCGCAATCAATTCTTGCTTAACTGCTGATGATTGTTTTTCTAATGCTGTGTACGAACCAAATCCGGCCGTTGCTTGCTGAAAAGCTACGGTGCTTTTTTGCGTTAATCTTAACTTTTGCTCCTCTAATCTTATCCGCTCCTTATCAAGCTCAATCAACTTTTCCTCCGCCGCCTTTACTCTTGCCGCCCTCAATAGGCTTTCAATGTATTGATCCTGCAATTTAGTAAGCTCCGCAATGCTTAATTTTTCAATGTCAAGATTTGCGAAGTATTTAGGCGAAATTTCCTGCAACCTTCCAAGCGCTTTTGCTTTTTCGTCCCTTGTTGCGTTTTCGTCTTTTAATATCGCAATGAGTGGAATAATTGCGGCGCGTTCGGTGCTTACTTGCTCGTTTGCTTTTGCGCGAATTTCGGATAATGTCGCATAAGCTGTATTTGCGTTTTTAATTTTATCGCTAAGCAAAACAAAAGCGCCAGCCAATAACGCAATGGCTCCGATAACGGTACCGGCCGCAAGTGCTTTTTGCGCAACTGTCATTTTTTGCAGCGCCGCGACTGCGTTAGATGTTTTTTCTGATAAAACCTTAAAGTTATCCCCCATAAACCTAATCCCCTGCACAACCGCAACACCTCCGGAATAAAACAATTGCATCACTTTAATAGCCGGGCCAAGAGCCGCCGCAAAAAGCGCAAAGTTCAAAATACTTTTTTTTGTTTCCGGATCTAACAAACGGAAATAATCTGCAAGCCTTCCAAGTGTTTCCGAAAAAGCATCTGCTATTTCGTTAATATTATAGACCTTATTTATCTCCGTTCCTATCGTCGCGAAAAACTGCTTTAACGCGCTTTGCGCATTGTTTACTGCGTTAGCGATGCCGCCTTGTACGCGCTCGGTTTTTGCAAGCCCCTGAGTAATCTTGTCGATGAACTCGTCTGCTGATACGCCCGCTTCGCGTAACGCATCCGCGCTAATCGTGCCAAATGTATCTTTAATGGTTTTAGCGAGTCCGGGCATATTTTCAAGAATAACGCTTAGGTCTTCCTGTAAAATCCTGCCCTTAGATGACATTTGTGAGAATTGGCGCGTTACGCTGTCGAGTTGATCGGCGCTACCGCCGGACGCGGCTAAGGCGTTAGCAAGCTCCGCAATTGTCACCCGAGCGCGCTCTGCTGAAAACCCTACTGACTGCAAACGAATAGAGCCTTTAACAGCTTGTTCCAGGTCAATACCAGGAGCGAGCGCAATTTGGCGGAGCCTTTCAAGTTCTGCGGCTGCCTGTTCGGTTGTATAGCCGGCATTGCGCATTGTGGTATTTAACGCCTTGTCGAGCGTTTCAAAATCGCCGGCGGCCTTAATTGCGGCGGCTCCAATACCAATCAAAGGCAAAGTAAGCGACATGGATAGACCATCGGCCATTCCGCGTAGTTGCTCGGCTGATTTTCTCATCCGTGCTTCCACCTGCCTCATCGAGCGGTCAAACTCCCTAAAATTTACCGCTATTCGTACATTTAAGTCGCTAACTGCCATTAGTTTACAATTCTTTTTGTGTTTGCTTCAAACATTGCGAGCATTAACTCGGCTTGTTTTTTTAACTCCACCTCAGATACCTGTATGCCTTTAAACTTGCTTTCTTCCCATCCAAATCGCCCTAAATCGGTGGGCTTAATTCTTTTTTTGCCTGTGTGCGGCAATATAGCCCAGTATGCAATTTGACGCGCTTGTGTCCAAGATTCTTTCATTTGATCGTTCTTCGCTTTGAGCATTGCAGTAAAATAGCGCGGCGAAGTATTGTAAAAATCATCCTCCGACAAACCAACCCAAGCCGCTGTTTGTTCAAGCGACTCCCAATCCGTTAGGCTGTCGGTTGCGGCTCCCCCGATTGAGATTCATCTCCCTTTGCCTTCGGCATTGAATCCGCAAATAGCTCCATTATTTTAGCGATTGTATCTCCGGTAAGCCAGTCTGCAACATCTTCAACCGATCCGGCAAAAGGCTTTTTTGTTGCTTTACCACCGTTTAAAAATCCTGAAAATGCAAGATCGGCAATAAAGCTAATCTTAATTTCTGCCTCACCGCCTTGAATGGAATCCGAAAAATCCCGTAAGGCTGTACGGCCTGTTAATTTTTCGTAGTGGTAAAGTGCGCCAAATCCGAATTTGATAGGCGTTTGAGTTCCGTTAAAATCTAAATAATTGACCATAGTTCAAAAAAAGAAATAAGGCCCGACAAAAGCCGGGCCAAGCATTAAGGATTTGTTGTTTCAGAAAGTGCGCCTGTTCCTACAAAAGTGAAATCGTAGGTTACGTTCTCGTCCACTCCGGACGAAGATGCGCTTAAGCTTGTAAGCATACCAGTACCGGAGTAGATCTTATCGCCCGATACGGTCGTACCCCATTTGATTGTTGCCGTCGTGCCGCCATTAATCAGGGCGTACAAGTCATCAAAAGTGTAGGTGCTGTCCCAAGCGAACATGGCGCTACCGGACATTTCCCACGACAACCGGCCGGGAAGCTGACTGCCCCACGAATCGGTATCTTTGCAAGTGGTGTCGCGAGGCGACATTGAGATGCTCAAATTGGCATCTACGAGGCAAGTAATGGTCGCGGCTCCGACTTGTATTACTGCCAAACGGGAATTTAAAACGCCTGTTGTTGGCATAATGGAATTTATTTAGAACGTGAAAAGGATTTGGGCGGTGTAGGTATTGTTATTTCGTCAGCGATTGACGGCTCGAACGTTTCAAGGGCAGCGGCTTGTTCTACTGTCAAGGGCGTGCAAGCGTTATCCGCTAACGCGTTTTTTCGACAAAGTGTAAAGTCTGCAATCGGTTTTATAATACCCTGCTCTAACAGTGCCTTTGCGTCTGCTCCTAAACGAACGCAATAGCCAGGTAAATAAACTTTTCCGCCTGCTGACTGATCTACCCATTGTTTAATAAATTGGTATCTGTCCATTACTTTTTTAATTGAATAGCGTTTAAGCGTTCTTGCATTTTAGCGACCTCAACGGCCAAATCTTTACGCTCTCGATCGCAATTAACCAAAAGCGCGTTTAGGTCTTCGATTTTGGATTCCAACTTTTTTTCGGTCGATCCCCACATATTGAAAAAAAACCAAGTTGAACCAACGAAAAAAATAACCGAAAGTCCTTGGTCTTTGAGTTTAGCCGCGAAGAGGTCGTATAGTTGTTGCATTTGTTTATTTGGGTGTATGTCTTAAAATCTTTTTTTCGGTCGCTTAAAATTGTCTTCAATCCAAGTAAAGCAAACCATGCCGGCCATAAATCCAAAACCGGCGAAAATTCCAAAAAGTGCGTACTTTAAAAATTCCATCATCGCTTTACAACCGTTACGGGCCGAATAACATAATCCGTGCCCAATGAATACCAGTTATTTCCATTTTGGAAATACTCAATAAAGCCTTCCACATTCCATTCAGTCAAACGAAGATAGCCCGGTGAATAGTAGGCCCGCTTCCAAGTTCCTGCCGCCTTTGTAAACGACCACTGCAAACGTTCTAAACCTTGCACTTTAACCACTCTAAAAAATATAGTCGTTTGTTGCGTGTAACCTTTGAGTGCCCACGTTTGTAGGGTTAGTTCTTTTTGGCCTGTTGTATCGAATAAAATTACTCCGTAAGCGCTTTCTATTTGGTTGCCATCTCGAATCATACCGCCAATCTCTGCCCGGTATTTTTGCACCACTCGCATATCTGCTACCCGCCTGCCTATTTCCTGCGATGACAACTGCCTGAGCGCTTGCACCTGCTGTACGGTGTCCGTAATTGGTACGTCTGTTTGGGTGCGCTTGCCTTGATCGTCAATCGTCAAATGCGTAAGGTATAACCCCTGCGCTGTTGGCGTGATGAACGTGGTATCTGTGATTATTGTTTGCGCTTGCATTTGTAGCGCTGTTAGGAGAAGGGTAAATATTAGTGTATTTTTCATTGTATGTTTGTTTTTTAGTGAAGGTCAACCCAAACGCCTGCCGCCCTGACTTGCAGTTTGTTGGCTGTTGTGTTGTAAATTACAAGGCCATCGGCTGGTGTTGTTATTAGGTCGCGTTGCGCTGTTGTCATGCGAGGGAAAAGTACTCCTCGTGTCGTGCTGCTTATATCCAATACCGCGCTTGCGTCTAATGTTGCATCGCCAAGCGTTAAGGAGCCATCAAGGTGTGTTTGCGTTGTGCTAGTATTGCCTATTCGTGTAGTATTTGAGCCAAGTCCTACGGTTTGATAACCTATTACAATTTGATTTGTCTGTGAAGTTCCCAGATTTCTTGTGTCGTAGCCAATTAATATTGAGTTATTCATTAAGGTGTCAGGGTTTACTCCGGTTGCTCCAAAGTAAGTACCTGCGCTTGTTCCTATTGCTATATTTCTTGACCCTGTTTTATTGCTACCTCCTGCGCCAAATCCTTTAAAAATATTATCACTTCCAGTTGTATTTGCAGTTCCAGAAGATCTACCCTGAAACATATTATAATTTCCTGTAGTATTGCTAAAACCGGCAGATCTGCCCTGAAATACATTTTCGATCCCCGTAGTATTGTTTCTCCCTGCTTGATAGCCTTGAATAACATTATTGCTTCCTGTGGTATTGCTTGATCCAGCTTCATATCCTTCAAAAATATTAAAACTACCAGTCGTATTTACATATCCAGCTCTATATCCATAAAAGATATTACCACTCCCTGTTGTATTAATAGATCCTGCCTGAAATCCTTGAAAAATATTTGTTGTTCCTGTTGTGTTGAACCCTCCAGCAGAAATACCCATAAATATATTGCTATTAATAGAGCTGTATCGTTGTTCAAAAGCAATAGCTCCATCTGACCTCCTTCCAGTAAATGTCGCACTTCCACTTGTTATTCTTCTGATTATAAACACAACCGTTCCGTTAAATGTAGATGTTGGAGTTATCGTTAAAGCCCCATTTGTTGATGCTGCTTCTGAAACGTTTACATCTGTAACATTTGTAGATATTGCACCGCTCGTGTAACCTCCAAATGTAAAGGTAAAACTACCAGCCGTTCTACCTGTTACTGTGTATTGAACTTGATACACAAAACCAATAGTAGGTGCAAAAACCCCAATTAAAGGAGCTGTACTACCAACAGTGTGGGTATATCCAGAAGAAAAAGAAGTGCCAGTCCAATTTGTTCCACTTCCTGTGCTTGACAAATCGGCACTTAAAATACCCCCATCGAAAGAGGTGGAAGAGTTTTCAAATCCAACAGTACCATCTACTGCTAATCTTGTTCCTGGTGCGTTTGTGCCTATCCCAACGTTCCCATCATCACGAACCATCAATGCATTATTATTGCCTGCACTGTTGTGGAATTGCGCTGTCCAAGTGGATGTACTCGTTGTTGCGCCTCTAACATTAAAAGTACCTGTATTTGCCACGCTTGCACCAACACCTAAACGTTTATTGGTATTGTCCCAAACAAAAGCGTTGTCTCCTGCTTGAGTTTGCGTTCCTGTCCAAAACGATACCTGCCCACTTGCGCCCGACCCTATCACGTCGCTTGCCGGATCGGTATCAACCGTAACAGTGCCGCCTCCATTTGATAAGGTTAGAGTATTGGTTCCGGTGGATAGCGTTTGCAGCTCGTTACTTACCGATCCATCTACTTCCGTGCCCGTGACCGTAATGGTAGTGCCGGATGTACCTACTGTATTAATACCAGCGCCTGCAATAGTTACCGACCCTCCACTGTTTGAAAGAGTAGCTGTGTTTGTTGCTACTGACAGTGTTTGCAGCTCGTTGGTAGCACTACTATCTGCAACGGTTTTTGCCTCCCATCGCTTGTCAATGTTATCCCAAGTTAATACCTGGTTATTGATAGGATTCGGCACAAAAACGTCGTGTAGTTCGTTAAGCTCATATCCGTTTTGCACTTGTACAAAAATAGCGCCCTGCGTTGCATGTTTGCGAACACAAAATCCAATCATTACGCCATGTTTGGGAGCTGTTGGTCTTACGGCTGTCATTGCTCCTGCGGTGTCGGCTGATAACCATACTATGTCGCCTTCTGTTAGGTTAGTAGTGTTAAGGTTGCGAACCAAACCGAACGTCGTGCAAAATGCTTTGTTTCCGCCTGTGGCACTTTCTGTCATTAACCCAAACGTGGTAGCGCTTGTTGCATCTGCTGCTGCAAGTGCATAGCGTACCGTTTTATTTGTTCCATCTGCGCCTACAATGTACACTACTTTACCCTCTGTAAGTCCTGTGTTATCAGCATGCTTCACTAAACTTACTTCTTTCTCTCCTATTTGTAAAGTTACATTGCCGCCCTTTAATAGCAAAGTAAGTGTTCCATCCGTGTCATTCCATTGGACACGACCAACTGAGCCATCAAGCGCACTGCCTGTGCGAAATTGCAGGTAATTAAGGCTGTCAAGTATAATTGTATCGTTCTCAATCCTAATGCCTTCGCCTGCGGCCAAAGTAGAGCCGCTGCCAATTTGAACCCATGTAGAGCCATTATAAAAATAAACCTCCGGAGTCGTACAATCATTAATTACTACCTTACTATCGCCTTTCGTGGGAGTGTATGCCGGTGTCGTGCATCCTGCAATTTCCTCGATTGTGTTTCCAAGTAATTGCCATCCTCCGGGCGTGTTGTAGTGATACCATTTCCCTGTTACGGTGTCAATAGCAACTCGCGAAGTACGTGCAGGAGGCACAAATGAAGGCGCGCCGTTAGTATAACTAATTCCGGCGCCGTATGTAATGTTATTTTGTGCGGAAATTTGCGATAAACTGCAAAAAAGCGCGGCAATTATTAAAAGGTATTTCATTATCCTATCATTTTAAGGATGCCATAAGGCATACCGTAGTAATTATCCTGTGTTAAAAAGTAAAGATCGCCAACGTTTAATCCGTCGGCAATTGCTTCACTATCATCGCGAAAAAATAAACCCTTAACGGGCAATGGCGGGCCGACCTGATTTTGTCGATTAATCCTAACCGTATATTGTGCAATGTGGCAATGGTAGCCGGAGTCATTGTCGTAAATCTGCCTAACTTGCTCGTATCTTATTCCATCTATTGCAGTTAGTTCAAGTTGAAATGTAACATCGCCGCGAAAAAAATCTATTGCGCGCCTAAATGCTTCCTCTGCTTGTCGCGTTTCATCGAACGATACTCCCCAAATTGCGACCTCAACCAAAACATTATCTACCCAACTTGCCGCCGATTTGTTGTGCGCTGGATTAGAGCCTACTACCGTAACAACAGCGAATGGAAGTGCAGCGCTTTGCGGCGCAACTACCGGATAAACGCGAGTGCCAAAGATGGCAAACGCATCGGTGTTATCTGCTATTATTTTTCGGATTGGGCCTTGAACGTTCATTATACTTTTTTTAGGCGTTTGATTTTGGCTTTTAAGCCCTCTACAATCGTTTTTTGTGTGCGCTCTTTCATCATTATCCACGTCGGCAAAATAAACGGTCTTGGCGGCGTGTGGCGCGTGCCTTTCTCGATCATGTGAGCGTAGTATCCGTCCGTTTTGCCAAATGGCCCAAAAACGCCCTGAGCGGTTCCCTTTGCTAATTTAGCGCCTACAAAAACGGCGTACTTGCTTTGCCTAAACCGTAGTACGTCAAACGATGCAGCGAGGTTGCCAGGATAATAGGTCGCTACTACATTGCCTCGGCCCTTTGGCGCTCGCATACTTTTAACAAGTTTTGCAGTGCTGTACCGTTTATGGACTTTGCGGCCGTGTGGCGCTGCCCGGTAAAGGGCTGCTACTACCGGCTTGGCTGACTTGGTTAGAATCGCGCTTGTCCCGCGCTTGGCGTTGCGCGCTATCTGCCTAAACTCTTTTAACAGCTCCTCAACTTCCTTTGCTAATTGTTCGTTCATTCTGTGACTTGCGTTTCAAGTATTAAACGATCGTTTCTGCCTTGCTCCGATATACGAATTATGTCCCAGTTGTCACCATTGTAAACAATCCGATCAATAACCGTTACATCTGTTTTACGAATCTCGAAGTTTGCTCGGTTGGTTGCATAAACCGCGCCTTCTGTGACATCCTCACGAACTCCGCTTTTTGGGTACATAACAGCGGCCCAAACAGTCAGCAAGTTAGACCACGTTTCCACTCTTTCTCCAGTCGCGTTTTCGACAAGCGCGCGCCGTTGGATTGTTATTTGGCGGTCTAATTTACCAATGGTTTCTTTTTTGTTGCGCATCATACAACAAAACGAGTATAGGGTGACATAAAGCGCTCGGACGCGCGTATAACAGCGTCCGACGGTGAATCGGTGCGATTTTCGTAAATATCTGCTAAGATCAAAAATACTGCAATCTTTAAATTGGCAGGAACCGCCGCCGCGTTCGCATATCCTGTCGAGTACGTGACTTTAACTTGGAATGGCTCTGCGGTTGCGTTCCATCCATCGACGGGAACAACTACTCCCCTTTGGCTCTGTGTATGCTTTTCAATAACATATTCACTCGACGCCAAATTAGTAAACGTTGCCGGATTTGTACTGATAGAATACCCAATCGACGTGAGCGCGCTAAATGGCGCG
>Ga0209990_10004258_pt1 | contig 10161 bp, 11 predicted proteins | sample NOAtaG_6_FD_187304 | JGI IMG/M metagenome (GOLD analysis project Ga0209990, IMG submission 187304) | Freshwater lake microbial communities from Lake Erie, under a cyanobacterial bloom - NOAA_Erie_Diel5S_2200h metaG (SPAdes) (version 2) | ecosystem: Environmental > Aquatic > Freshwater > Lake ...
CCAATTGTCGCATTTCCTCTGGCTCCATCGAAAACGCAGAATCTACGCCACCATCAGCACGGGCTAGGGTGAAGTGCTTCTCAATTACCGTTGCGCCCAGTGCCACGCTTGCCACAGCCACACCAATACCCATTGTGTGATCTGACAGTCCAACTTGGACATCAAACAAATCGCGCAGGTGGGGAATCGTCAAAATATTCGTGTTTTCTGGTGTCGCTGGGTAAGTGCTAGTACATTTGAGCAAAATCAGATCCTCACAACCTGCTTCCCTCGCAGTTCTGACCGTTTCATCTAATTCGGCGATCGTTGCCATTCCTGTCGATATGATTAATGGCTTACCAGTACTTGCCACTTTTCGGATTAATGGTAGATCTGTATTCTCAAAAGAAGCAATTTTATAACAAGGCACATCTAGGGCTTCAAGAAAATCAACTGCGGTTGCATCAAAGGGGGTACTAAAGCCGACGATGCCGAGTTCTTTACAACGTTTAAAAATCGGTTCATGCCATTCCCAAGGTGTGTAGGCTTGTTGATAAAGTTTATAAAGAGAAGTACCTTGCCAAAGGCTTTGAGAATCATTAATAAAAAATTCTCCCTCGCTAAGATCTAGTGTCATCGTATCGGCAGTGTATGTCTGAATTTTTAAGCCATGCGCTCCCGATCGCGCCGTCGCATCCACAATTTCTAATGCTCTTTCTAGGGATTGGTTATGATTGCCCGACATTTCCGCAATTACAAAGGGTACGTAATCCTCCCCAATTTTTTGACCCTGAATTTCAATTGTTTTCATATATGTACTCTAGTGCTGAATGAGTTGGGATACAATTTACCTTTTTAAATCCCCCACTCTCAAAAAGCTTTATTGATGAAACATTACCTGATTTTATTAACGCTCGAATTTTAATGACTGAGATATGCTGAAAAAGCTTATTGATCGCCATTTGCAGAATTAATTTCCCATAACCTTGACCACGGTATTTATGATCAACACTAATGCTTACCAAAGCCTGCAAGTCTTTATCAATATCAAATCTAATTTGACCTACTGGCTGTTCTAGTTTATTAACAGCTATAAAATAATAACAGTCAATAGAGTTCAGTTTCTCATTAAACCATTTAAGATGGTCTTCCCATAAAATATAATCAGAACTAAAAGATGCTGCTCTTGCTATCGGATCGTTAGCCCATTTCCATAAGAGTTCGCAATCTGCATACTTGGCGTCTCTTAATTTTAATTGTTTGTCGGTTAAATTCATGACTAGCTGAACCAATTTTCATCTAATATTTGCTCAAGAATAGCGATCGCCTGTTCTGGAAAAGTGGTGAGAGGAAGCTGCGATCTATCGCTGAAGATTTCGCGTGCATCCTGATAATATTCATCAAAGTATCTTGACAATATCCCTTCAAACTAGGGCTAGCTTTTAATTCTTTGTTGATTTGCTTGCGAAGAGTACACACTTCACCTTGCCAATGTCCAAAGTTCTGCTCTCACTCAGATTGCCAATATTTGATTTTTAGCAAATGCTCAATTAATTGAGTCAATGAACTTTCCAGCTTGCGCTTATCTCGCCGGCTCAAATCAGAAACCTCCTCAATTAGATTTTCCCAGTCAACAGACTCAAAATCTTTACTTTCTAGCTGCTTAACAGTCTCTAGTACCCTGAGATTATAGTCTGCGTCATATAGAGTTTTAGTTGAAGATTTTTCTCGAATTAACATAGTCTTAATATCTCCATTAAATATTAATTTGACTTACTGTAACTCTTTTGTAAATTCAGCGATCGCCATTGCTTAGATCAAATCTGGATCAAGTCTTAATTCAAGCAACCCATTGCTATCAGGATAAGTAACATCAAAAAATAAATATCTAAGGGAAGTTATCATCATTACAACTCCATAAAACCCGATCTACGACTAAGTTAACATACTGGTCATTGCCGAAACAACGCGTTTTACGCCGTTACCATCCACTAACTGCATTCCTTTTTTACTCATAGTTTTACGTTTTAGATGATCGCCAATTAAGTCCTGTATCGCTAAACCCAAACACTCAATAGATAGCTTTTGATGCCAACCCAGATTAATAATTACACCTTGTCGATCTAATTCTGCTGCGATCGCTTGTTGATTATCAGCAATTGTGATGACAAGACTGGGCAAGCCCATAAAAGCGAGTTCCCAATTAGTCGAACCACCTGCCGCGATCGCCAGATCCGCCCAAGCCATCAACTCAGGCATATTATTAACATTGCGTTGCAAAGAGATTGCTAGGCTTGCATCGGCAACTTCTTTCTGTAAACATTCATAATGGGGATTACTGCCGCCAATTACCACAATGATTTCTAAATTATCTCTATTGAAGCGATTTAAAGCTTGAATTACTTTAAGCGTTACATTGTCAGGATCACTGCCACCCAAAGTTATTAATATTTTAGAGGCGATCTGGTTTACTTCTCTTTGCCAATCCCGCCACTGCCAAAACTCGTGCCTGAGCAAAGTATATTCTGTACCTAGCAACAATTTTGTATAGGTTTCTCTGTTGATATACAGCTCTTGATTTGCCGAAATATTTTGATTTAAGACTAGATCGGCATAGTAATGATCTGCATGACCGTAATCATCAATAAATAGCAAATTAATCCCAAAATTCTTGATAATTCTTTGATATTCTGCTCCAAAATAGTAGCCATCCACAACTACCCATTGCGCTGCTAATTGTTGAATAAAATCTACGGTCTGATAGGAATCTTCATCGCTGCCAGCCCCAACTGTTAAATAGCTAACCTCCATTCCCTGCGATCGCAACTTGTTCTCTAGGGCAGAAGGTTTATGGGCTAATAGAAATATAACTTGACCTCCTTGATCTTGCCATGCTTGTGCTAACGCGATGCACCGCATAATATGCCCTGTCCCTATTGTCGTAGAGGCATCAGCACGAATAACAAGCATCATCTATGGCTTTCTCGCGACTAACAACATATTTGAAGATAAGTTATTAGCAGATAGAAACTCCTGAAATGATTCTTTTTGATGTTCCCAGTCATCTATCAAAATATGCTTTAGAAAAGGCTGATTACTAACATCAAATTCCCCAGCAATAATTTGGTTTCGCACTAATTCAGCATCTAACTTGCCTGGGGTTTGAGCTTCAATAACTTCAAATCCACAATTCTCTAACAACTTACTTAGAGAATCAATATTAAACATATTAAGATGTTCGTTATCAACGGCGCTTGATTGTTTGCCTAAAGTCAAGATATCAAAGCCTTTAGAATTTGGACAAGTGAGTATAAATATACCGCCACTTACTAGCAACCTGTAGCATTTTAATATAAATTCTCTTGGACAAAAAAGATGTTCAATCACTTCAAAATTAGCGATTACATTAATATCCTCTTTCCCAAAATCAACCTGTTCTATGGGTTTTTCAATAATTTCTATACCTCGATTTCGGCAGGTTTGAGCTAGATCTGCTGTTGGTTCAACGCCAATAATGCGATTAAAAGTTTGTGTTTTCTGTATTTCTTCACAGAAAATGCCAAAACCCGCGCCCACTTCTAATAAAGTGTTAGTTGTTACATTGAACTTTTTACAAATATCAAGCACTTTTTGAACACGGGGTTTAAAAATTTTTTCGCGTCTAGCTGATTCGGAAGCTGGGAAAATGTATTGATTCCAATAAGCATAATTTTCTGAGTGACTATAGTACTCATCCAAATGTTCTGGTCGAGGACGAGGGCTAGCATAATTTGTTTCACAGTCATTGCAAGCAACAAACTGGATGCCATATTTTTCATGTATTTTATGATGATCATGAGAGCCACAGGCTGGACAAGGAACTGCGATAAAGTTGGGTCTGTGCTTTAACAGTCGATCAACATCAGCTAAATGTCTTTCCACTTGCCCTTTCATAAGTTCACTTGGGCGAATTTCTGATTCTTTTAGCATGGATTTAATAGTTATTCTTTGACTGATAGAGAGCCGTATATGCTGCATAAAAACATTAGTTTCCACTTCTCTTCAATTGCCCAAGACAAAGTGTCTGGATAAGATTTAGGCTGAGGAATCAATCTAGGAGGTAGTGGATGCAAATTAATAAATTCTTGTTTCTTTTCTAGAAATCCATATTTAGCAAGCTTGAATTGATAACTCAAAGGATTTTCACGGATATTGTAAGTGATTTTCTCTGGCTTTAAATTATGGGTAATCATATCTTCAATATCTGATCGACGACTTTGATCTTTTATAAAATTTTCCATAAAAAATTCGACAGTATAGTGATTCAAACTAAACATATCAAAGAGTTGATTGGAATGCGTAACAATCAAATATCCTCCTACTTTTAACAACCTAAATGCTTCTTGATAGAATTTTTTTTCTTCTTCATTGGTTAAGTAGGCTAATACATTGAAGCTTAGTATCGCATCAAGAGAATTATCTACTAGATCTGACAATTCAGATACTCCACCCACTTTAACTAAGCTGGGGCTAAAGTTTTTCTGAATCAAGTTTTGTTTAGCAATATCAATAATATTACTCGATATATCTATTCCACTAATTTTACAGTCGCTAGCCAGAAATTGAGGAAAATGTAAGGCATCACCACAGCCAAAATCGAATATTATCTTCTCTGCTTGATATAAATCATCAGGAATTAGAGAGTCTATTACTTTTAGTCTATGAGTGTGATACTCATTTGTGATTGATACAGCATAATCTTTTGCCATCTCTTCCCACTGTTCTACTGATTCGATATTTTGACCATACTTATCCATTGCTAAATTTGAGCCCTTAATATAAAAGTACTCGCTAAATTTTTTTAATTACAGTAAAGCTAGGCATAGCCCTTGCCAAAAGTAATATACTTTGCTGGCTGATTATTTTCAAGGAAATTATTTGATTCAAAAGTATTTAAACAGGGATTTGTGTGAATAGAATCAGAGGGACTAAGAAAATTTTGGCAGCTCCAACCGTTAAACTCCCATTGACTAGGTGTAATTTGATCCCAAAATCTAGGATTACGATGTTGATCAATCATAAATTGAAGCGATCGCGGTGTAACTCCTAGCCATTCACAGAATTGATTTAGGTAAGCTAAGGGGGCTAATTCATGTTTACGCACAAGGGCTAAACCTTGATCACGAGAGAGCCGCCCAAATCGAATCTCACGACAAGCATGATCGGTAACTTTAGAATAGCCATGTTTATAAAGTTTTAATAGATCATGGAGATCCATATAATTGAAACAATCGACATAATCGTAGCAATCAAAAGTTCGATTGAAAGAAGCAGTTTGATACTCATACTCGCACATCATTTGTTCGTGTTGAGTTTTGGAATCCCAACGCACATAGTTTCCGAGGTAAATACCGCGCACACCAATAGTATGAATATCTTGATCGCTAGGATAGCGATATTGCCAAACATCTTGCTCTTTGAGAACGTCAAAAATAGATAGAAGATCATCGGCTTCATGTCCCATCAAATCATGATCTTGGCGATAGCGTCGCGTCATCTCTACTTCGTGGGTGTAGGAAAACATCCCAACTTGCTCTAGTCCCTGATGTGCGCCCCAAATAATCAAAGGAACTTGATAACGTACTGCGGTCTGGACTGGAAAAACAGTTTGTCCTGCCAAGATTGTCCAATAAATACTACCAAAGCGCCTTAAGGTTGTGCGAGTTATTTTCTTGACGGAAATAGGATTAACATTCTGGTAGAGAATATCGCAATTAAATTTAATTCTGAGATTAGCTAAATTGCGAATCCCCAAAGGCGTATTGAAATATTTGTTGTAGGTAACTAAAAGTGGGTTCAAGCCCAGACGTTTTTTGACTAAGTAAACGATGTAGTAAGAATCTTGGCTACCAGTGATAGGAACAATGCAGTCATAGGTTTTGCCATCAAGATTACGATATGGTTCTATCTTCTGCTCTAGTAACCGCCAACGGGCATCCCAATCAAGGGAATCTTTCTCTTCATGGATGCGGCATCCTGAACAAATCCCATCTGTATCTAAAGTTAGTCCTAAAGGATGTGCTGTTGAGTAAAGGCATCGCTGACAGAAGTACATTTCGGATGTGGTTTCAGACATTGGTTAATAGAGAATATTTTGATGAATAAATGGGGTTGCGAATCTGTTCAGATGCGATCGCCTGTTTATATTTTTGGATTGCTTGTTCTTGATAGTTTAGGAAATTACCGATCGCGATCGCCACAATATTTGGCTGAGCCAATAATTCTGCCATCTGCACTGGTTCACTCACCCCCCCAAACGCAATTATCGGAATATTTTGTAGTGGGAATTTTTTAACTAGATTTGACTCAAAACCGTTAGCCTGACCCTCATGTAACCAGTCTGAAATAAGTATCTCGGAAATTATTCCTGATTTAATAGTTTCTAAAAGGTGAGTTGCGATCGCAATTTTAGTTTGAGAGCGATAGTCAAGCCATGCCAATTTATCATCTTGCCAAGATAGCGGCAGAGAAGCAATTACCGCTTGCGCTCCTAATCTCTCTGATAAATGCTGCACTTCCTGAAGATCATCATGCAATAGGGCATCCACCACAAGGCGATCGGCTCCATAATGAATTGCCTTAACGCCATCATCAACATTACGAATTCCGCCACCATAGATTAGGGGAGTTGATAAACCAAGTTTACCGATCCTTTCTAATAGAGAAAAGTCAGGCGCAATTTTTTGGCGAGAACGATCAATAACCTGTACTAAGATCTCATCTGCACCCCAGCGATCAAGATTTTTAATAAGGCATTCTGGCTTGCCCAATGGTAAATAGCGCTGATAGCCAAAAGACTGTACTGCCCAGCCATCTTTAATTGTGACAACTCCGATCAATCGTTTCTTTAGCATTAACAAGTCCTGTAATCAAATTTCTAAGTAGTTGTTTTCCAGCGACTTGACTCTTTTCTGGATGAAACTGTATTCCCGCTATATTATCATGACGGATCACGGCGGCGACCGCTTGATTATGTTGGGCGATCGCTATTTGATACTTATCTGCGCCTTGATAAGTAAATGAATGATTAAAATAAAAAGATTGATGATTACTAGGCTCAAGCAATGAATCCTGTTGCAGACATTTAATCTCATTCCAGCCAATATGCCATTTTGACGCTGTAAGCGGGACAATCTCACCCTCGATCAAACCTAAACCTAATGTGTACTCAAACTCATAAGAAGCAGTGGTTAATAACTGCATACCTAAACAGATGCCAATTATCGGATGTTGCATTACAGCTTGATGTTGCAAATAATTTACCAGTCCGCGATCGCGTAGCGCTTGCATTGCCGAAGGGAAAGCTCCCACCCCAGGCAAAATCAATATATCGGTATTATCCAGAACTTGGGGATCAGCGCTAATCCGCACTTTAAAGCCCATACTCTTGAGGCTATGCATCACCGATGCATGATTACCCATACCATAATCAACAATTCCAACCATCAGATTACTCATAGTCCCACGCCCACTTTAAACTTCCGACTAATCGTTCCATTCTGGTCTAATGTAAATAAATCTCGATTTAGAGAAGCGTGAACTTTTTGCCAAAACTCAACTACTGAAATCCTTAAGTACTCGCAGTATTCCTTGATATATTTCTCGTCATAGGCATCATCATATTCCTCTACCAAATTGATAGCATTTTCACGACTAATTCTACCGAGGCGAATTTCTTCATTTACATAATCAGTTACTCGACCAAAACCATATTTATAGTATTTGATTAACTGATTTACTGGGGTGAAATCTTCATCAAGAGCCGTTACTCCATATAGATCGCCAGTCTTCTCTACACCATCAGAACGTATTTCTAGTCCATTTCCGCAGGAATAGGTAGCATTATTTACAAGTGACCAATCTCCTAAAAACCACCCTAGATAGACAATTTGTAAATTATATTTATCAAAATCAGAAGCATGAGGATATATATAAGGCAGAAGCTCTTTCTCTAAAAAACCACATTCTATCATCCATTCAAGCCCACTAGAAAGAGTATTCATGTAGCGAAGATTGTTGCCATCATAACCTGTATGTCCCAATGTCTTCATATCTCCAAGTTGTAACCCTGGATTCTCTCCCCACATAATTAGATTGATTCCATATTTGATAGCAATTTGTGGGACAGAAGAAAAAAGAGCCATTTCTGTCGAACGAAATGAGTTTGTAAATCGATGGAAACCCTCTTTTTTAAGCTTTCGCCAAGTTTTTGGAGCAGGTGCGCTAATAATAGTGTCAAAGCCAAGATTTATTAAGTTAGAAAGATTGTCAACTCCACGTTCAGTAACTTGTTCAGGTGGATAGCTTAAACATACTAGCAGTGGATTTATGTCGAATTTATCTCTTAGAAATAGTGCTTGGCGAGTACTATCTTTTCCCCCGCTAACACCAATGATGCAGTCGTGATATTGCCCTTTCTTTTTAGGGGTGCTTTTAAAAATATTTAAAAGTATTTCATATCTTTCCTGCCAATCTACTTCTTGAACTGCTTCATAATAGTTACAAGCTGGACAAATCCCTTTAGACGTAAAAACAGTATTAGGTCTTGTATTGGGTTGAAGGCATTTCTGGCAGTACTTCATATGTCGATTCCAAAGAAATTAGTTTGACTTATACTCTTTTAACTAAAAATTATTTACTGAGTTATTTTCAGAAAATTACTTTTTCTCAAACAACCACCAAGTTACATCATCAAAACCAGCAGAATCATAAATATGTCCCCAGAGAAATCCATAATCGAGCAACTTTACGTCAAAGTTCTCAATGAATAGCTTTCCAAAATCTCGCTTGAACAATTTATCTTTTTCTCCCTGATACTCAATTGATATTGGTGTGCGACTAAAGTATTCACCCATCAAAATATACTTCGATGAATATCGAAACATTTTTTCCAAATGATCAAGTAGTTGTTCAGGATTGATATGTATCAATACTCCCATCGTAAATACTAAGTCGAAGGAGTAATCATCAAAGGATGATTCTAAGATGGCTCCATTAAAAGCATTGACCAACTTATAGTGAGAACAGACAAAGTCAAAGGCGGGTTTACTAATTTCAATAATTGAAGGTTGAGCGTTCGGTAAAATCCTATTAATTTGCTCAATATTGCGCCCAATATTACAACCACATTCTAAAAATGTGCTTATATCTCCATCAACATTCTCAAGCATTTTCCTCCACGCTTCAGCGCCGAGATTATGATCAAACCCTTGGTTTTTTCTAATGTAATTTTCGGCGTACGTTGTTGCCCAGAACTGTTCCTGTTCGCTATTAAATACCATAAAAGATCCTTTTAATAATTAGTTTAAAGCTTATTCGTCATAATCACTGGTGCGATCATCTCTGCACGTATCCAATCTTCTTCACTATCGATATCCTGCACCCGCCATCTAGGAATGATGATCGGTAAGGAATGACGATCAAAAATGCGTTTGCCCTCTAGCCAAGCCGATGGCTGTCCCCAATAAAACTGTCCTGCATCATGGAGCGCTCTGGGCAAATCCTGCGATCGCGTTAGAAAATGTTCTGGGAAAAACATCTCGATCCCACCATCAGAGCTTTCCGTAAATGCTCGAAAGATCGGCGCAGCAAAATATGTTGCTGAAAAAGTATAGCTCCAAGAACCAGACTCTAAAACCTGTAAACCTTTGATCAAGTCTTGGACTTGCACAAAAGGTGCAGTCGCATAGATACAACAGACAGCAGAAATCGATAAACCTTGATCAATGAGCCATTGAGTTACATGGGCAATTACCTCAGTTGTCCCCGCATAGTCATTGGACAGATTGGCAGGACGGAAAAACGGTACTTCGGCTCCATAATTCCTAGCGACCTCAGCAATTTCTGGATCATCGGTAGAAACAATAATTTGGTCAAATAGTTTAGATGCGATCGCCGTCTCAATTGACCATGCGATCATAGGCTTGCCAAAAAAGTTTTTAATATTTTTGCGAGGAATACGTTTACTCCCCCCCCTTGCTGGGATCACTGCGACATTCATTTAAAAGTATCCGTAATTATGATAAAGCTCCTTTCAGACCGTCAATCACTAGATCTTGCTCTCTATCACTCAATCCATAATATAGAGGAATACTGATTGCACTTTTATAGTACCCTTCCACTCTAGGAAAATCTCCCCACTTA
>Ga0209990_10004266_pt1 | contig 10138 bp, 9 predicted proteins | sample NOAtaG_6_FD_187304 | JGI IMG/M metagenome (GOLD analysis project Ga0209990, IMG submission 187304) | Freshwater lake microbial communities from Lake Erie, under a cyanobacterial bloom - NOAA_Erie_Diel5S_2200h metaG (SPAdes) (version 2) | ecosystem: Environmental > Aquatic > Freshwater > Lake ...
CTGCTCTTCCTCTACGATCTGGCAATTTTCCATAGGATGATTAACATCCATGGACCAATGGAAGGGGTCGTTGTTGGTAGCCGTCACTACTTTCTTGTTGGTAGTGTCCACTTCTGCCGCTGTTAAGGTCTGCTCTGCCGTTTCGGCAGTATTGGATGGCGATATTTGGATGGTAAATGCATCGTCCTTTGGGAACAAACATTTCTCCTCTCCATTTTCTTCAATGCAAGCTTGATAAGATACTACTACTTTGATGGCCGTATTCTCGCTCTTGGTCAGCTCCACTTTTTGCTTGAGTACCATTTCATTTTCATGATAAAATAAGGTGACATCTAGAGCAGGAACCGGATGAGTGATGGGCTTGCTACTTTCCAATTTACCCATCACCTTGTAATCTGTAGAAGGGGCAAAACTCACCGCCGTGGCAATGGGAAGAAATTTATCTTCATCAGAAGTGGGATTCAATGCATAGATGTGCCAATATGGAAGAATCTTGGCTTTGAATTGAATTTCATATTGATTATTTTCCATGGGCTTCACAGAATAACTCCAAAGCACTGGGTTGTCACTGGTCTGGCCCATCAGTCCAAAAGATTGGAACAAGGCCAAAATAATCACGGCTAATAATTTCCTCATTTTTCAAAAATAGGGAATTGAAACTTGTCTACTGTAACTATTGGTACAAAATACTCTGAATAAATCTTAATATTTGCAATATTGAAAATTCATTTATGCGCAAGAGTATTTTCCAAGAATTTAAAAATTTTGCTATAAAAGGCAATTTAATCGACATGGCGGTCGCGTTTATTATGGGTGGCGCTTTCGGAAAAGTAGTAACCTCCTTCATCGACGGACTGATCATGCCCATAGTAGGACTTTTAACCGCAGGGGCAGACTTTAAATCGTTGCGCTATATCATTCTATCCCCCAAAAAAGATGGGGCAGGAAATATTATTCACGAAGAAATTGCCATTCATTACGGGGCCTTTATCACCGCGATGATTGATTTTTTGCTCATTGCCTTTTTCATGTTTCTCATGGTAAAAGCCATGAATAAGGCCAGAGAAAAATTAGAACTAGAAAAAATTCAGGACAAATTGACTCGAGAAGAGGAGCTATTGACTGAAATCAGAGATTTGCTCAAAACTCCCAATTCCACTCAGGATTAATAATTAGACGTTTTTTTCTACGTATTTGATGATTTGCGCGGCAATATCGCGGCCTGTAGCCTGCTCTATTCCCTCCAAACCAGGCGAGGAATTTACCTCGATAATCAATGGGCCTCTTTCACTTCTGAGCATATCTACACCGGCAATCCCCAATTTCATGGCACTCGCTGCTTTGATGGCTGTAATCTCCTCTTCAGGGGTTAATTCAATCACTTCTGCAGATCCGCCTCGATGAAGATTTGATCTGAATTCCCCCTCTTTAGCCGTGCGCATCATAGCCCCTACCACTTGACCATCCACCACAAATGCCCTGATATCGGCTCCACCCGCCTCACGAATAAATTCCTGAACAATCACTCTTGCCTTTAGGCCATTGAAGGCTTCAATAACTGATATGGCAGATTTCTTGTTGTCTGCTAAGACAACACCCAAACCTTGCGTACCTTCCAAAAGCTTGATGACCACAGGAGCACCCCCCGCCTCTTTCAATGTCTTTTCTACATCTTTAGAATAATTAGTAAATACCGTTTTTGGTAATCCCAACCCCGCCCTGGAGAGTATTTGTAAACTTCTTAATTTATCACGCGATCTCACTAACGCTTGACTTTCCACCGCGGTGAATACATGCATCATTTCAAACTGTCTGACAACAGCCGTTCCATAAAAAGTAACAGACGCGCCAATACGAGGAATTACGGCATGAACACCCGTGATCTCCTCGCCTTTATAAATCACTTTGGGATTTTTCTTTTCAATCACCAAATTGCACTTGAGGTGATCCAGCACCAACACTTCATGACCACGCTTAATTCCGGCCTCTACCAAACGCTGGGTGCTGTACAACTTTGGGTTTCTTGAAAGAACTACTATTTTCATATGATTTGGAATGCAAGATAATAGGATGAGCGTTAAGCGAAAATAAAATTCTTAAAAAGGAAACATTTTGTTCCAGTCTCGTTCCTGACTTTGCTCCTTCCACCATCGCTCTCGGAACAACCGAATTTGATTGAGTTTTTCGACATACTCATTTTCATCCAACCGCCACCACCACTCTATCGCATTTTGAAACGCCTCTTTGGTCCATTCCACATCCCATCCTATTCCTGCCTCCCCCAAATCCTTCCAAGCCGTCGTATTAGTAATGATCACGGGCATTCCAGATAGTATGGCCTCCGCTATGGCATGACCATAATTCTCTCCTTTTGTGGAGGAGAAAAACAAATGACAACTCTCTCTGTAAGGTTGGATTTCTTGAGCAGGTAAATCTCCTTTGAACTGTACGTTAAAAGATGGAAATTGGGTGAGACATCGCAAGCATTGTTCGTAATACCCTTTATTCTCTACGGGACCAATCACAATAAGCTCTATTTTGCTTGCATGCGGCGAAGTCGCAATCCATTCAATACTCTCCATAATCCCCTTTTCAGGACTTATTCGTGAGACCAACAACCATCTTTGACGGTGGGGATTCCAGGATGGAAATTGCTGACGCGGAAGTACAGAGGGAATATTCGGAAATACCACTACCTTGGCATTATTTCCGATGACGGATAGAATCCTTTGTTTTTCCAATTCGCTGGTGGCATGCCAAAGAATTCCCTTCCACAACCCAAGACGCTTACCTAACCAAACAAAGAAACTCTTTTTGTTCTTTTTTTGATTAAATGCTCCCTCGTGTAGCATTCCTCTCGGTGCCAATACAACACGATGGGATAAGGAGTGGCTCTTTAAAATCAACAATGGCAGAATGGAAAACCAAATGGAAAACAATGAATTGATGTAAAAAGCACCCCACCTTTCAGAAAGGATCACTTTCCTCAAAGCGGAGAGCGATCTATGAGAGGCAGACTGATAAAATACACGCACATTCTTGCTTCTCTCTACCCATTGATTTGCCTTTACACCTTCCATCGAACCTTGATGGTCCAAATCTTCATTACTCGTAAATACGCATGTTGCAAAGGGCCAATGAGTTGTTAAATTTAAAAGTGAGCGGACGGGGCCTCCCGCCTTGTAGGCTGGATCAAACCAATCACTGAATACTAAGATAGACTTACCCATTGATTTCATTATTCTTCATCCAATGCCCAAGGACCACCAAGTGCCAAATTTTATTCCATGGTACGCACTTATCACCAGCATTAAAAGCCATCCACCAATGTTGCAATATATTCTCATTCAGACTTGTTCGAGCACCGAGCTCTTTTAAACCCTCCCCGCAATATCCATTGATCTCATTCAACATCCAATTCCTCCATGGAAAAGCAAAACCTTGCTTTTTTCTTTCATACACTTCAGAGGGAATCGAATCACGGAATAAATCTATGAGGAGTTGTTTGGGATGTGCGCCCACTTTATGTTCATCCCGAAGACTCAGCACCACTTCTATCAATTGGTGATCTAAAAAAGGCACTCTGATCTCAAGGGCATTGGCCATAGACATTTGATCACTATCACGCAGTAAAACATGAGTCATGTAAGATTTCATCTCCGCTTCTGAAATGCTCGAATACAATCTGTCCTTTCCCCAATCCATCCATTCACGTTCTTCCCCTTTGTCAATATTGTCATGAAAAAGTTGCGAAACACTCGAAAAACCATTCACTACTCGATCCGAATGGTACATAGCAGCATCCGAAAAATTTTCATTCCTGAGAAAATGAGAGATGCGTTCTACTTGCACTCCATTCCATCGCAGAGCTAACCACTTTTCTACCCAGCGATGAGGCAATGGGGGAAGCCAAAGCAAATTACGAAGATTCCTTGTTCGATAGATTCTATCAAATATGGGATAACCGCCCAACAATTCATCACCTCCCAAGCCTGACATCGCCATTTTGATATCGTGCTCCCTGGTGATTTTGGAGACAACATAGGTATTGACACCATCGCCCGATGGATGATCTAAAGCATGAACAGCATTTTCAATTTCACTTAAAAAATGTTGCCCATTGACAACCATTTTTGTATGCTGAGTATTATACTTTTTAGCCACTTTCTCTGCTATCCCGCTCTCATCCCATTGTTTCTCTTCAAAACCAATGGAGAAAGTATGAACAGTCTTTTCCGATATTTCCGCCATCAATGCAACGATGACGGAAGAATCCAAACCACCGGATAAAAAGGCCCCAAAATTCACATCTGCTCTCATTCTCCATTCCACGCTGCGATGCAATTCATCCCGGACTTTTTGTAGAATCTCCTTACGACTATTGAACTTTTCTTTTTCACGATTAAAATCCCAATATCTTATCTCCTCATAGCCCATCCGCGAGATTTTCAAATAACTGCCCGGCATAATGGCTTGCACATTCTTCACAATGGTGTTTGGGAAAGACACTGTTTGCGTCATTACATATTCCTTTAAAGCGTCCTGGTCTAACACTCTCTCAACATAACCAGAAGACAATATGGATCTGATCTCCGAGGCAAAAAGCACTTCCTTGTCTCGAGCATAAAAGTACAATGGTTTTTCTCCCATTCGATCTCGATACAACATCAGTTGATCGAGCGCATGGTCGTAAACAGCGATCGCAAACATACCGTTCAAATGAGCGACAAATTGCTCCCCCCAGTGCAGATAAGCGGCGATGATCACTTCTGTATCAGATTGGGTTCGGAAATCGAAAAATTTCGATAATGATTGCTTGAGCTCTAAATAATTATATATCTCCCCATTGAAAATCACGACCACCTTTCCATCATCACTATACATTGGCTGATGACCTAATGGAGAAATATCGATGATGGATAATCTCCGATGTCCCAAAGCAACACCATCATGGACCGATAAACCTTCATCATCGGGCCCTCGATGAGCGATTGCCTCCATCATCTTCTTGACAATAGAAGAAAGCTCCTCCTTTGGCTTGACAGAATAAATTCCAGCTATCCCACACATTTCTCCGTCATTTTTAGCCATTCGATGAGCTGATTAGACCACATCTTATGATTTATCTGTTTTGAGAGTTCGTGACTGCGATGAGAAAAATCATTATACTCCCTTTGGCTGAGGCGATGAATGCGCTCAATGGCTTGAATCATAGATAAAAAATCACCACTTACAAATGAAAATCCATTGACCCCATCCTCTAAAAAAGCATCCGCTGCCCCTACAGCGCTGGAAAGGATCAAAGGAAGCCCACAGTTGGCCGCTTCATGAACAGATACACCCCAAGGTTCGTAGGAGCTAGCGAGTACATACAGGTGATGCTGTTTGAGGATGGCCGGCAATTCCTGAGGTTGCACAAACCCTAAATAATCAATACAATCCAATGCAGGACAGGCCACTAATTGAGGACCTGTCCCCACCACCGTAATCTTCCAACTCAAATGATTTTGGGTAATATGTTCTCCCAACGCTATGATGGCATCAGGAAATCCCTTTTCGGGGACTATTCGGTTTACGAAAATGATTTTTAACAGACCTCTATCTGAATGGATAGAATGTAGATTACGAAATACATTTTCATCTGCGACATAATAGCCTATTTTTATGCGTTCCGGGGTAAATCCAAATTTCTGGGCCAACATGGCTTGACGTTGACCAGGCACCCATGCACCCTCAAAAAATCTAATTGACTTTACATACAACCATTTTGCCCCTATTTGATAAATAAGACTATTTCTCCATTGAGTATCAAATGCCACAATTTTAGGACAATGTTTAAACTTCTTTACCCAACGCATGTAGCGATCATCTGCCCAACCTGAAACAATCCAGAGAGAAGGTTGCCAATTTGAAATGAAAAGTGAAAAAGCATCATCATTCATCCGCTCCACAGGAATAAAATGCAAACGATCCTTTTCCATACTTAATTCAAAAGGCGCCTCACTATTGACTGGCCAATAAATGATTTGAATATGAAGATCTGCATTTTCCGATAACGCGAATTCCAAGCATGAGAGAAAATATCCCGACAATTCCCTCGCGAGAAATAATACCCTATGACTTATATTTCTCATTGATAGCGAATTTGAATTCCCTCGATGTCTCTGATTCAATTACAGGCGCATTTTCACCAAAAACACGTCCTAACTTCCTATTTTGATTTGCATAATAATAGATCCAAAGAAAAAATGGAAAACCACAATAAAAGTAATTTCCTTGCCTTAACAATTGAAGGGCAATGATTAAAAAACAGGCATTGCTTACCACCCATACACTTTTATCATCAGTACGGAAGGATAAATTCCAATTTGAAAACAGGAAAAAAGCAAAAAATGCTAATCCTACAATTCCGGTCTCAGACATCAGACGTAACGCCATTGAATTCGCATCTGCTTTATTGAATTCAATGTCAACGGCTCCCTCAAGTTTGGTATAAGAAAATCGATCGAAAGCGGTAGAATGCGAGCCAAGACCTGTTCCAAACAAAGGGTTCTCCTTAAAATTTTCTGTAGCTATGTGCGTGTGGTTGTACAAAACAAAACTACTTCCATTGATTTCATAGGAATTTACATTTCCCGTATTGTAAATTTCAAAAGTTCCATCTACTCTGTCTCGAAATTCGGGAGTATTTTCATAAGAATAGGTGAATGCGTAGTACGCCACAGGAGCGAGGAAAAGACCATATCTTATCACACCTGAATTAATCACCAACAGCAACAATGCGATGGCAATTCCAAACATGGCAACTCCTGATTTTGTTAAGGGATAGGCCACCACAATAATCACCGATTGAATAAAAGTGATAAAAAGGACATTCTTTCGATTAAATACATTGTAAAACGCTACAAACAATGCCGGAGACATTACCGAGGCATAGTAAGATGGTTCCGAAAAAAAAGAGTTCATTCGAATTCCTGTATCTCCTTTGATGATTGCCCATTTGTTGAATAGCCATCCAAAAGAATAGCCTGGAGAAAAACCCACCCTGTAACTTATCACTTGAATAATTCCTATCATGCTGATGAAAAAGGCCCCTTTCATATAAAATCCGAAAAGCTTATTGACATCAAATTCATAAGATTTCAAAACATAATGAAAGTACGTTACCGACAAGAAGAAACCAAGAAGAACCTTGAATAACTGCCCATAAGTATTCAAACCCAGTTGACAATAAATAGATCCTAAAAGTAAAAAAGGCAAGAAGATCAAAAGCTCTAACACCGGTAAGCCATAGCGCGCTAATAACACCGGCAAAGTCAGATAAGTTAAATAACCAAAATAAAATTCAAAAGGGGATTTAAACAATACCAAAGCCGCCATGAAAAAATGGGATAAAATAAAAAAGATATTGATCCTACTTAACACCTCTTTTTTCCAAAAATAGTTGAATGTCTTGCAAGAACTTGGTCATCAATATCGGCCAACTCCATGCGTTTTTGCATTTTTCATACCCCCCCTTTCCCATGGCTTGCAGTTGATAGTGGGTGGTGGAAGCCAATTGTTGAAGACCGGCTCTAATATCTGAACTTCTGTGAGACTTGAATACAAAACCATTTACTTCATCCACCATCACTTCATTGGCCCCTACCGGAGTGCACCAAATAGCCATTCCTCTGGCCATTGCTTCTAGTATCACGGTAGGCATTCCTTCTGCTACAGATGGCACGATTAAGACATCATGGTCATCCATCACTTGAATCATTTCCCTTTCGTCTAAAATAGGTCCGTAATAATGGACACCTTCAATAGGAATTCGGCTTGAATGTGGAATATTCCCTACAACAGTTAAGCTTAACACCTGATGAGATTCACTGACTTCATTGAATGCATACAATAAAGATTTCAATCCCTTCCTACTTTCGAATCTACCCACAAATAAGGCCCTGATTTGCGTTGAAGACGAGCGTGTACAGTCCTTGAACCAAGATGCATCAATGCCTACTGGAAGATGAATAATATCATCCAGAGACACTCCTAGACCCCTCAAAATATCTGTTATTCTGCCGCCTAAACTGACAGTTGCATCTGCGTTTAAAACATTCCACTTTACGGGTGATTTCAATAAATACTGCTGCAATTTATCCCTCCACCCAATGGCATTCTGAAACATCTCCAGTCCATGAAAATGATTGATTACCGGTACGTTCCAATTGTTTTTTTTTCTTTCTTCTAAAAACTTCCATCCTGTAAAACCTTGAGCAAACACTATATCCCATGTCTGCTGTTGGCCACTGTAGTATTGAAAAAGTTTTTGGCTATATAAATAGGACTCTTTAATATAATGTCCTGGCAGCCGATTGGTTTTTGGAAAAACAAATTGCTTGATGTCACAAACCTCCTCGCTTTTAATTTCCAGTTGCTTTCTAACCTCTGATTCTTCAATCTTTCTCCATTTCGTAACGCAATGTGCCACACTCACGAAATGTCCCTTTTTCAATAAATGCCTCAACAAATTAGCAGAATGCTTCTGCATTCCTCCCATTTCAAAGGGACTTAAACCATCTGTTAACAATAACCAACGCATCTAGCAATTCTCCTCTTACAATGATACGCTATAAGCTTTCGACTCCCATCCATCCCAACAGAACATTTTTCCAACATGGTTCGGTGATAAATTACCCAACACTTTCAAAGCCTCTGAAACTTGTTCCATCGCAATAATGTGCACCACAGTGCTCAATACCCCCCTCAATTGACAAGAGCCTACCATTTGTTTCTCTATCTCCGATGAAAAGAACTCAGCATACCGAAAAGGCCTTTGGCCATTGACTGGATAATTAAAAACAGAAACTTGACCATCCCACTGCTCTGCCGCACCAAAAATCCAAGGCGTTTGCAATTTCACTGCCCATTGATCTATCAATAACTTAACCCCTACATCATCGGTACCATCCATCCATAAATCGAATCCAACGAGGTGTCTTTCAATATTCTCTTCCGATAAAAATTCTGCTATCACCTCTACCTCAATTTGACTATTGTGGGCCTTGATCCATTCAGCTGCTACTTCCACCTTCCACCTTCCCACACTCCTTTCATTGAACAACCACTGACGATGTAAATTATTCAAGCTCACTCGATCACCGTCCATCAGCGTAATCTTTCCGATTCCAGCAGATGCCAAACCCTGAATAATTCCGCAACCCAACCCCCCAACTCCTATTACCAAAACTTTTGCATCCCCCCATTTTTGTTGAACTACCGCACCTATTTCTTTCAACTTCATTTGGCGCTCAAATCGATTAAAATCCATCATGCAACAAAGATTGTCTAAAAAAAAATGCACTTTTTAAAAAAAAAAGCGGGTGTATCAAATAAAATATTACTTTTGGCCGCGATTAACCTTTTAAAACCTCGACATTATGTCAGAAATTGCAAAAAAAGTAACTGCCATCATCGTTGACAAACTTGGAGTAGATGAAGCAGACGTAAAGCGCGAAGCGAGCTTTACCAATGATTTGGGAGCAGACTCTTTGGACACCGTTGAATTGATCATGGAGTTCGAAAAAGAGTTTGGCATTGCGATTCCAGACGATCAAGCGGAGAAGATTGTTACTGTAGGTCAAGCGATTGACTACATAGAAAGTAATACCAAGTAAAAACTTTATTTACCCTTTCCTTATGGAACTAAAAAGGGTTGTAGTAACTGGATTAGGTGCGCTTACGCCACTTGGAAATTCAGTACCGGAGTATTGGAACGCCCTGCTGGCTGGGACCAGCGGGGCCAATCTTATTACCCGGTTTGATGCAACAAAATTCAAGACCAAATTTGCCTGCGAATTAAAAGGCTTTAGTGTAGAAAATCACATCGAGCGGAAAGAGGCTCGAAAAATGGACCCCTACACGCATTATGCCATGGTGGTGGTCAAAGAAGCCATCCAAGACGCCGGATTTGATTTAGAAAAAATCAACAAAGATCGGGTGGGGGTCATTTGGGGATCAGGAATCGGTGGACTACTCACTTTTCAAGAAGAATGTTTCAATTACGCCAAAGGCGACGGTACCCCTCGATTCAATCCTTTCTTTATTCCCAAAATGATTGCGGATATCGCTTCTGGCTATATCTCCATTCAATACG
>Ga0209990_10004269_pt1 | contig 10135 bp, 15 predicted proteins | sample NOAtaG_6_FD_187304 | JGI IMG/M metagenome (GOLD analysis project Ga0209990, IMG submission 187304) | Freshwater lake microbial communities from Lake Erie, under a cyanobacterial bloom - NOAA_Erie_Diel5S_2200h metaG (SPAdes) (version 2) | ecosystem: Environmental > Aquatic > Freshwater > Lake ...
CAAACTATAGTTATCGACGGTACCACGTACAAAGTGAAATTCGACCGCGACCTGATCGAATTGGCCAAGCTTGCGCGCAAACCGTACAAGCAAAAGAAACCGAAAATTGTCCGCCAATTTCCGACATGGTCGCCGAACGTGTCGACGGCCGAATATATCGAGCGGTTCGACAATCTAAACAACCTGGCGCGCGTCAAATACGACAATCTCAATTTCGGCAACACCGCGCAGTATGACCCGACAATTCCACTATGCGAGGTATTTACCGATGAATAACAGACCCGAAGCGGTTCAGGCTTTGCTCGATTATGCCGAGCATACGTTAAACCTAAGCGAATCAGATACCGCCGCCGCGTTGATAATGGCCGCCGGTATATTGGCCAACGGTAATTCCGACAATGTTTTTACGCTGATTAAAGCGGTAATTGATACGCATCAAATCATGAAAGGGTCCGACAATGAATGAAGCGAGAAAAGACGCGGCCGCTGTCGCCGGCGCTCGGCGGCCCTATGCCCACTATTTGGAGCGCGTCGAACAATCGATAGCCGATATCGAGTTAACGTGCTGGTACGATTTCGAGCCGGCCGATCGTTCCGTAGGTCTACCGGCCACCGCTTGGCTAATACACGCGCGGCCGGCCGGCTCACCCTGCGATATCGCCGATATCTTAGATTCGCGCGTAATCAAGCGCCTGGAGCGCGAAGCGGCCGAAGTACTGGACCAAGAATGCAACGATTCAGAAGGCGGCCGCTATGATTTTGATTAAACTTTTCGCCGCCGTGCTGATAATTCTGCGAAGATTGTAGCCGGCTGGTTTTCCCCTCGGCGGCGCCGTGCGGCGCAGCCTTTTGCCCCGATACTGTTTTCAGGTTCAGTATCGGGGTTTTTTATTTCACCAAGCGAACCGCGGCCGGTGCCGGGGTTTGCTCTACCATGCGCCGGAGTTCCGCCTTAGGTTGATCAACCATATCCGGGGCGCAAAAGAGCTGTTTTTTAGTTTGATGTTCGCGTGTACCTACGCGCCCCAAGTCCACCCAGCCGGCCTCGGTTAACGCGTGCAAAAGCGCAACCGGTGGAATTTTCACGCCGGCCGGCGCAGACCCTGCTAGCCGGTCACAAAGTGAGAAAAACGGAGACGCGACGACACCGGCCGCAAATTCACCCACACGGCCGGTAATGAGTTCGACCAAGTACGACTCGGCCGTGCTGCGGCCGTGGTCGATCATAATCGCCTTCGCTTCGGTCATCGGCGGCGCGGCGCCTGGGTTAAACGCTGAAACGTCACGGCCGTGTAGATAGGACGCAACCGCCGCGAAACCGCCTTTGTGTTTATACCAAGCCCACAAGCGCCGCGCGTCAGCCTCTGGTAAGCGGCCGGCGTCGGACCATAGGCAAAACCACCGCCGATCGTTAGTCGGGATTGAAATCGCGGCCCTCTCGTTTGAGAATGCCACCACGAGGACGCGGTTCGGGGCCATGTAAGGGTGTAAGCCCTTGCGGTTAATCTGTAAAAAGTCCGGCGGCGCTGCAATGATCGGTTTTAGACTATTCTCGAGTGCGCGCCGGTCACGCGCTTCACTCTGGCGCAGCTCGGCGATTTCCATTACTTCGCACTCGAGCGCGTAACCCCACTGGGACGTGAGTTCCTCGTTGCGCACCAAGCTGCAATTCTGCTTAGTGTCGCCGCCAATGGCCCAGAAAAACGGCGCCATCATGGTGTCTTTACCGCTTCCGGGTAAGCCGCCGACCAGGACGGCGTGATTGATTTTCACGCTCGGGTTTTGAATTTTGTAAGCGAGGACGTTCAACAAATGCTCGCGCTCGTCCGAGTTCGGCACCATGCGCTCAACATGCTCAAGCCACGGGGACGCGTCGCCGGGCACCGGTACCGGCCGCGCGTCGCGCCAGCGGTTGCCGTACTCGACGCCATCACGGCGCACTACCACGCCATCGCCGGCCGCGTAGGTGATGCCGGTCAAGGCCATTGCGCCCTTCGCGTCCCGGTTCTCGTCGAAACAGACGGACGCTTCAATTTTGCGGCCGTTGTGAATCGACGTGCAGTTGATATGCCGGTAAACCGCATTGAACGCGCTGCGCGTCTTTTCCCGTCGGTTAACTAAGTCGAAGTACGCCTCGTCTTCGATAACGTAGGCATACCGCGTATACCAACCCTCGCGCTCGACACGGGCCGACTGCCGGCGCTCGACGTCTTCGATTACGTCGGACGCCACGTCCGGGAACTCATCCGTCGGTTCGAGTTTGGCCAGCGCCATGTTCATTGTGCCGACGATCAGTTCCTCGCGCAGGCCGGGCTCGCGTTTCGGTCCACCGTTCGCAGTTACCCAGGCGAGAAAGTCGGTTGAACTCAAGTCGATGCAGTGCGAATGCAGGCAGCAATACGCCCGCGAGGACGGGTTGTAGCGCCCTTCCGGGTTGCCGTCCGTGTGCTGGTCCTTGTTCGGGCAAACGACGCCGGCCCAGCCCTCGCGGTTGGGTTTGGTCAGCACCAGACCATGCTCGCCCAGCCAGCCGAAGACGTCGTCGCCACCGTCATCCGCCAGTTTGATCGGGTTAACGCCGATCGACTCGACCGGCACCGGCGTGACGTTTAACGCCGTGCAGATTTCGTCTAGCGTGTATTCGCGCGTCGGGTGAAACTCGGTCAACTGCGCAGCAAAGCTATTGCGGCCGGGTTTTAGGTTAACCGAGCCCGGCAGGCGAAAGTTGCGCACCGGGTTACAGGCGCCTGGGTCGCTGTAGCCGGCCGCTGCGATCGCTTTGATGGCCGCCGCGTAGTCGGCTTTGGTCGGCTGCTCCGAGAACGCGTAGCCCCACTGAAACGATCCGGGCGACGTCTCCATGATCCAGGTGGGCGCTAACGGCGGCGTCTCAGGTGCTTTGGCCGGGTCGCCTACGTCATCCAGCACCATCACCAAGACGTACTCGCAATTCGCGGCGCTGGCACTAGGTTTGCCGTCGGTGAACCGATCGACGATAAACGACGCGGTGTTGCCGTACCACGCCTCGCCATCACGGCGCCGGTGATCAGGATAGAACGCAGGCCAGACGGCCTTGACCGCCCCGTCGGCGTGCAGTTCGACCTGTCCGTCTTTGAGTTTCGGCTTTTGCCGAACAATTAATAGGGTTTCGCCTTCAGGCGCGAGTTGTGTAATATAATTAACGAACTCCAAGTGCTTCTCCCGTAGTAGTTAAAGCCGCCCTGCCAGGCGGCTTTTTTATTTGCTATATCGGCTCATCACGTCCACTTCCGCATTCAGCGGTAGCCCTGCCGCCCATGCAGGCGGCGTACACATTACTTGCTTTAGGGTATTGGGTGCTTCAGGGTCTGCCGTCTCCAGAACGATCTCGTCATGCACATGCAGCACAACGTCATCTAATTGGCGTAAAGAATGCCGTAGCAAGTCGTGTGCGATTGCCTGAGTAATGTTCTCACAGGCCAACCCCTTCCACAAGCGCGCTCGCGGCCATTCTTTGGCGTCGGCCGCCGGTTTCCACGCCGCCTTGATATAGGTGATCTCGTCACCCTCGAACTTAGCGAATGGGTAACAGAGAATCCGACCCGAGGGCAGCGCGTACCAGAGATGCTGACCGTCGTAGAGATACGTCACGCGCCCGGCTGAGAACTCGCGCCCTGCGTTGCGTAGCGCACGCGTGTAGGCGTCCTCGAGCTTGGCCCAGTAACGCACCGCCCATGCGTTCGCACGGCGCCACGCGTCCACAATCCGCCGCGCGTCCGACTCGGGCATCATCACCCCATAAGCGCGGCCCATCGCAGCGAACGCGCCGATCGACCCGGCGAAACCTAATGACAGAATCGCCACCTTGCCGATCTGGCGCTGGTCTTTGTCGACCGTCTCCTCTGGCACGCGGTAGATGCCGGCGGCTTCCCGCTTGTAGATGTCGCGGCCGTCACGGAAGACCTGCAACACCTCTTCGGCCTGCGAATCGGCGGACGCCCACGCAGTCACACGGGCTTCGACCGCCGACCAGTCGGCGACAACGAACTGTTTACCTGGCGCCGGGATCAGTGCGGGCCGGAGCATTCCCTTGAGAACATCCGTAACGCGAACTCCAAATCTTGGGACGACGCTGTGGCCACGGACCATAGCGTGCCTAACGTCATCGGGCTCTGCTGCGCACTTCCGGGTGAAGTTGTGGACCTGGGCGCCGTAGCTTGAAGCTCGTCCAGTAGCTGATCCGCCTGCGAAGACAAATGCACCTCGTACTCGATGATCGTCTTCGTCAGCCAGCTCGCCAAGGCGGCTGAACTTCGCAACCGACGACGCCCAGAGGTCATCCGCGCATTGAATGACGTCCGCAACATGGGCCGGAATTTCATCAGCATTCTCCTTGGCTAAGATGAGCAGGTTGGCGCGTACCGTCTTATCAATACTAAACTTCTTTTCGCCGTCCTTGTAGACCTCCATCAGCTTTAACGCCTGCTCGCCGACGCGCTCCATCACCCACGCTTTCATGCGCGGGCTGCGCACTGAAGAGATATCACCCTTGGTTATATCTTGCACCAGGTTCTCGATCTCTTCCATCTCGGTCGCGGCGTACTTAATCGCAGCCTGGGCGAGCGGCAGGTCAAGCAACACGCCGCGGTCGTTGATGCGCTCGTTGACGTGGTAGTCGAGCAGCTCTTCATCGGTGAGCTGGCGCATGGCCTTGCTGATCTCGCGCATGGAGCGGACATCTTGCTCGCAATACGCGATCATCTCGGCCATCAAAGATGGATCACTGTTGAAAGTGCCATCCGCACGTGGAATGGATAATGCTCGAATAAGTTGCGATCCTCGGTGGTCTTTGCGCATGTTGCTGCTGATGGCGCGTCCGACATCTTCGAGAGACCCGGGCAGGCAATTAGCACGCGCTTGAGCCGCGGTGCAGTAGAACTGCTCGAGTTGAAAGTCACACTGTAAGACGTACCAAAAGATAAGACGTTCGAATGCAGCGTTGTGGGCGCGTATTTGCCCTGCGTGATTCTTAACAGAATCCGGAAAAGGCTGGTCGGGAGTCCAGGTGATAACGGGATCGTCATCAAACGCGTAGGACATACATAACACATCCGTGGTGCCGTCTTGTGCATAGTTATAAACTCCACGCGAGAACAGGTCGCACTTCGACCGTGTTTCGAAATCAACCCAAAGAATTTTCATAGTGTAGGGGTGGCTCCGGTCATTCGACCGCTATCAGGTAGATCCGACCAAGGGTACCTAACATCAAAATGACCAGAGCCATAGAAAGGGTGGGCCTACTCGCTGCGCCTGAAGCTTTCTCTGTGCCAGTGGTGCGTTCTGGCGCTCTTCAGTATCCGCTTTCGGCCCGTAAAACTTAACCGCGACGACGACGTGCTGGCGCAGCGTCAGCTTTAGGTTCTTCACCTTCGGCCTTGCCACCGTCCATGCTCATCCACTCTTGCACTTCGAACACCGGTGTATAGATTTTTCCGTAGCTCTTGTGCGTATAGTGATCGCGCTTTAGCGTGACGACAGGTACTGGCTTGCTTTGATCGCTCTCAACTTGCTGCGCGATCGCAACGGCCAAACCTTGCACGGCACGCTTGCCGCCGACTGACGTGACACTGTAGCGCACTTCAAGACCGTTATCGGGTCCGCTGATGCACTTCAACGACATGCCGACCTGCGTCTCCCACCCACGCTTGGCGCCTGCGGGTGCAGATTCCATCTCTGGCAGCGGATGCGATACCGACACCATCTTCTCGCCCAACACTTCACCGTCGCCCCACGCGATATAGCCGTGGACGAACGAGAACGGATTGACAGCCCAGAGGGTGCCTTCGTCCACTTCGGTTTGGTCTGCGCCAAAGACCCAGTCACCGCGCTTGTCCATCTTCAAGATCACGCTGCCGGCAGGGCCGACATCTTTCTCGAGCTGACGCAGAGCAACTGACAGGGAAGAAACAGGAGGGAGGTTTGCTAATTCAAAGGCCATGATAGTTTCCTTTATTGGAGTTTAGAAAGGGCCGCAGTCAACTGCTTCCCGATTTGTAATACCGCTGGCCTCGGATCAGACTCCGGTGCCAACGTACTACCTGACGATACCGTGATGACGAGATCGCTGGGTAATTCTTTGCCGTGCTTCTTCAGCACTTTTTCCATCTGCGCAGGCGACTTTAATTTCGTCTCATACGCGTCGGTGATTCCATTCACATCCGCCCACGCTTCGACAGCGCCTTCACTTGCCCACTGCCGCGTGCCGCGTTTTGGAACCAACTTGTAACCTGGAACCTCTGCGCCTGATTCTAACACTTGAAACGCCAGCGCCCGAAGGTCTTTAATCCAATCTTCCAACACATCGGCCTTCTCGAGGTAGGCGGCGAGTTGTTCTTTATCGAGGTTGACGATCTGCTGATGCACTGCGCGGTCCACCGCGCCATTCATTTGTGGGCAGATCGGTTTCGCTGCGCACCAGCGGCAATGGTCGCCCGTCTGCATCGGCGCGCCGTCTTGCTGCGCACGCTTTACTGCCTTGGCGAGTTCTTGTTCAAAAGAAAGAATCCGTGCCTTAGTAGTAGTCCAGCGCCGGACTTCTGGCGGCTGTACGATGATGAGTTCAACTTCATCGGCGCCCTCGAAAACCCACTTCGACGCTTCGGTTCGCATGGCAGCGGCAGCATAAAACATGAGCTGATCGTTTTCCACAGCATCCACAAGTACACCATCGCCAAATTTCCAATCAAGAACGATGGCGCGTGAGTCCTGACGCCCAAGTAAGTCAGTGCTGCCAAAGACACCAGGGAGAAAATCACCAAAGCCCACACGCGTCTCCACCATGTACTCCATTCGCTTGCCCGGATCAATGACATCGAGGGCCGCGAGAGCGGGAATAATTTTCTCATCGAGCAACTCCTGCGTGAGAACCTGATCGTTGTACTTGGCGCCCAGACACTGCGCGGGCGGCTTGTCGAACTCCAGTAATTCAGCAATCACATTGTGCAAGAGCGTACCACGGTCGGCGTGTTCGCTCGATGGACGCGGCGGCATCTGCTGCACCAGCTTGACCGACGCCGGGCAGTTGATGACGCGCTTGGCGGTGCTGCCGCCGACGATATTGGAATGGTTCACTGTACCTCCGTTTACTGTTTGAGCCTCGACTGTACCGCCGCAAATAATCCTTGTCAAATACTTTTTTAGCCCTTATATTTTGGACATGCGCGAATCTGAAGTCGAAAATTATTTGGTGTGGACGGTGGAAACCTTGGGCGGCCGCGCTTGGAAATTCAAGTCGCCCAACCAGCGCGGGGTTGCCGATCGGATTGTGTGCCTGCCGAACGGCGAGACGTGGTTCATTGAATTGAAGCGACCCAAGGGCGGACGATTAGCACCTTTGCAAGCATTGTTTCGCGACGAAGTAATCAAATTACAACAACGCTACGCGTTACTGATTAACCTACAGGAGATTGATGAATGGCGTCGTTTATACCTCACCCGTTGTTCGACCGAATCATAGAAATTTACAAACTGAAAAACGACGCGGCGTTAGCGCGCGCATTGAAGATGTCGCCGTCTAACATTAGCCGGTATCGCTCACGCTACACGCCGATCCGCGCGCACGTCATCCTGCGCATTCACGACGCGACCGGTTGGCCGATCAAGACGATTAAGGAGTTGTGCGAAGATGCTTAAACTACGTCCGTACCAGGAAGAGGCCGCTAATTTCTTGTACGAGAACGATCGTGCATTGGTGTTAGCGCCTGTGGGCGCCGGCAAGACCGCGATCACATTGACAGCAATGGAAGACTTCATCATCGATGGCATGGCGCAGCGATTTCTTGTGTTAGCGCCGAAGCGTGTCTGCACCAGCGTCTGGCCGGTGGAAGGCTTAAAGTGGGCGCTTTGTTTGAACATCGGTGTTGCAATCGGCACGTCTAAGCAACGGCAAGAGATTCTCGAGGATGGCAGCTATAACGTCGTCGTGATTAATTACGACAATTTGCAATGGCTGGTCGGGCAAGATCTGTCGAGCTTTGATGCGATCGTGTTCGACGAACTGACCAAGCTCAAAAACCCGTCGGGCAAACGCTTCAAGGCGTTGCAGCGGGTGATCGAACAGTTCCCAGTGCGCTGGGGATTGACCGGGTCGTTCACCAGTAACGGTCTGGAGGATGTCTTCGGTCAGTGCAAGATCGTCGATGAGAAGTTACTCGGCCGCGCCAAGGGCGCGTTCCTGCAACAGTACTTCGTCTGCACCAACCGCGACTTCGGCGACTGGGCGCCACGCAAAGGCGCGCTGGAGCAGGTCATGCGGCGCATCAAGCCGGCCACTTACTTGCTGGAGCCGGGCGACTACAAGGACAAACTGCCGCCGTGTCACGTCGTCGAGCTGCGCTGCGAGATAGACGATCGTCAGCCGTATGAGACGATGAAGCGCGACTTCGTGGTGGACTTCCCTGACGCCCAGGCGGTGGCGGCTAACGCGGCCGTGGTGACTAACAAGCTCCAGCAGATGGCGTCGGGTTTTGTTTACGACACGACGAAACTCGCCAGCGCCATGCCCGGCAAGTTCACCGTCACCAAGAAAGCGGTGTGGTTCAGCAGTCACAAGTTCGATTTGTTGCATGACCTTTTGGAGGAAAACCAACATGCCAATACGATCCTGGTTTACCAGTTTGAAGAAGAGCTTGCAGAGATTAAAAGGCGCTATCCACAGGTTCAGACATTGGATGACGTGGATGCGGTGGAGCGTTGGAATAAGGGGCTGGTCGAGCTTATGGCCATTCACCCGAAAAGCGCGGGACACGGACTCAACCTACAGTACGGAGGAAGCTGCATTGCTTTTATATCCCTACCGTGGTCCCTGGAGCTGTACGAGCAGACCGTCGGACGTCTGCATCGTTCCGGGCAACTGCGAGAGGTATGGGTGTATATCCTTATGGCACAGAGAACGGTCGACGAGAAAATCTGGGCCGCCCTGCACGACAAACGAGCCATCTCAGACATCGCATTGGAGGCATTGAAATGAGATACCTACTTTTACTGCTGCTGGCCGCGCCGGCTTTTGCTAACCCGAACAATATGACCTACACGAACGGCGTCGGCCTGCGCACCGTGCTGACCTACGAGCGCCGCGGGTCGTGCTGGGATCGGCACATGATGTTCGAGGTGGACTGGCAGCACCGGGCGACCTACGGTTGCTGGTCGGAGTCGCAGGGGCTGGTCTACATTGACATGCAGGATGGCGAGAAGCGCGTCATGCCCAAGGTGCTATTCATGCAGACGCCCGCGACAGGGGCACAACTTAAAGTGGGCGGTGACCGATGAAGCGCCTGGATTACTGGAAAGCGCAACACAAGGCCGTGCGGGCAGAATACCGCCAGCGCAGCAAGGAATACAACCAAGCGGCTCGGGCATTGTTTCGAGCCAGTCAGAAACTTGATCGAATAGAGGTAAAAATTGCAATCGAAACATCTAAGCTGGCGCGCGCTTAACGACCGCCTGCCGTCCATGACGGAGGAAGAGGTCTTCGCGCTACTGACGCACGAATCTATACATGAGCGCCGCAGCTCCATTTTGCAGCGCCTGCACCAACGCTATTGCGCCCTACGCGACGCACGGGAGCGGATCGAGATCATGGCCAAGGCGGTACGACCATGAAATGTATGCAGTGCGGTGAACGGACGTATGTTGTCAATGTAATCAACATGGCCGGCGGGCTGCGCCGCCAGCGCAAGTGCAAGGAATGCAAGTTTAATGCCTACACGGCCGAGGTGTGGCTAAAAGCAACGGTCAACGGCGCGGAGCCGGTTTATACTAAAGAGGAGGCAGCGTTAATAAAAAAGAAAGATGTTGACGTTCGCCGGGCAAATGAAGACAGGAGAAAAACCGATGCTACATAAGGGAAGATTCATTCAAGATAATGTTGTGATCAAACCGGCGCCGTATGACACCGGCAAGGTACGGATCGGCGTGTTCTACGATCCGCCGCTGTTTCAGCGCGCGTCGACGCCTGAAGAGCGGTTTATGCAGGACGTGGTGCTGGGGACGAAACCCTATAAAGAGTCGTCCATCACCAAGCTCTTAGGGAGACTGCTACGGATATGAAAGACCTTGTGGTGGTGTACTACGCGGCTATCGCGGTGGCCACGTTTAC
>Ga0209990_10004273_pt1 | contig 10128 bp, 7 predicted proteins | sample NOAtaG_6_FD_187304 | JGI IMG/M metagenome (GOLD analysis project Ga0209990, IMG submission 187304) | Freshwater lake microbial communities from Lake Erie, under a cyanobacterial bloom - NOAA_Erie_Diel5S_2200h metaG (SPAdes) (version 2) | ecosystem: Environmental > Aquatic > Freshwater > Lake ...
GCGAAATCATTAAGGATACTGAAGATTACGAAGGCGACATGAAATACGGTTGTCGTACATTACCAATTGTTGCGGGTATCAGCACTTCCAAATATGTAATCATCGGTTTAACGATGGTGTTAGCCGGAATATTGGGCTGGTTACAATGGTTGCAATATTTGTCTCAAGATTGGATGTCGTTCGGGTATTTTACGTTGTTACTTCAAATTCCGTTGATCTATCTGATGTACCGAGTGTACACCGCAGTTTCCAAGAAAGACTGGTGGTTCAGCAGTTTGCTGGTAAAATTGATTATGTTGAGCGGTATCAGCTTTTTGTTCTTGTACAGCGCCAACTTGAGCTAGTATGTTTCCGCAACAATTGAATAGCTATCGCTACATTTTGGCGAGTAAATCACCGAGACGACAATTCCTGTTAAAAGAACTCGGCATTCCCTTCGAACTTCAGACCATGGATGTGGAAGAGTCATTTCCTGAGCATTTGCAAGGAGAAGAAATTCCATTGTATTTGTCGCGAAAGAAGGCTGCTGCGTTTGAATTAACTGATGATAGTACAATTGTTATTACAGCTGATACGGTTGTTTGGATTAATGATCATGTGTTGAATAAACCTGAAGATGAACAAGAAGCTCGAGTGATGTTACGAGAACTTTCCGGTCGGCGACATGAAGTGTACACCGGAGTTTGTTTGAAAAGTAAACACCGGGAAGAAGCCTTTGCCGTTCGAACGGACGTTTGGTTTAAAGAATTGAGTGACGGTGAAATTGATTATTACATTAAAACCTATCAACCGTTTGATAAAGCCGGAGCTTACGGAGCCCAGGAATGGATTGGATATGTGGGTGTAGAGCGCATTGAAGGATCGTACTTTAATGTGATGGGATTGCCGGTGAAGGAGTTGTATGAGCGATTGGTTGCGATGGTTGATGGATGATGGAGGTTTCTCCCGTCCCGATAGCTATCGGGATCGGGATCAACCACCATCGACAAGCGCAACTATTGCCCAAAAGGTGGAATTTCCTTCGGTTTATATTTATTCTCGTCGTTTTCGTAAATCTCTTGGTGTACAATTCCTTTTTTCTGTTGAAACCAGCTCATGGTGCCGTGCTTCATTTCATTAAAATAATTGCAGGCTTGAATGGTATCTCCTTCCGGATTGATTAATACAACCAAACCATTTGGCTTTCCAATGGGGCAATACAAATATGTTTGCCAGTCGAGGCGAATTTGTTTGTCGTTGGTGGCACCCATCTTCACGTAATACGTGGAATCGCTGGATTTCTTGATTTTACCTAGTTGCTGTAAATGCAGCACATAACATAAGCCTCCGAAATTTCTGTACACCTTTTTGTACTTCATCAGCAACACCGTGTCGTTAGAAGTGCGCTTGATTTTTGAAGTATCGCACAGCGGTTTTTCCTTTTTGGGTTTCTTCTTATCGGCGGTATCTTTCGCAAGTGTAATCTCCACATCCTTGTTTTCAGGATGCGCTAAAGCTGCTGAAAAGACTACCAATAGAAAGAAAATAATCAATCGCATGAGCGATGTTATACGAGAAATGGGTGTGGTGGTTACATAGCTGTGGTGGTTGATCCTGTCGAAACGACCGTTGTTATTTAACCACAAAGTTCGCAGAGATTGGCACAGTCCGAAGGACTCTTAAGGAAAGTGCGCGGAGTGGTAGGAAGGATACGGTAGTTGAGCCTGTCGAAACGACCGTTGTTTTTAACCGAAACGACCATTATAATTTAACCGCAAAGTTCGCAGAGATTTACGCAGAGCACACTGGGTTGTCTTATACGGTAGTTGATCGATAAGACGGTGGTTGACTCCCGTCGCAATGACCTCTTAACTACAAAAGGGTGGTTTCGACTCGCTCAACCACCCGTATGGTAATAAAACCAATACTACTGTCGCTTTTCTACCGGTACATCAACGGTTACCACCACACGGTCCGATCCTTTCTTGCTCTTCTTCCCTACTCCATAGTCGCCGGCGAAAATGTCGATTGTTCCGATAAAGTGAGAAACACCTTCTTTCTCGGTGATTTTGAACGGCACTTGAATGGCCTTCACTGAATCACGCATAGCGAGATTTCCCAATGCCACAAAGCCACTGTCGGTGCGATCAATTTTTGTTGCCGTAAATGTGATCAACGGATGTTTTTCCGCATCAAAATAATCGTTGGTCATCAAGTGCTTATCACGCATATCAATACCTGTTGTTAGCGTATTTACTTTCACACTGGCTTTCAGTGCTGCAGTATTGATATGCTCCACCGACATACTGAAAGTCGCTTCCAATCCTTTAACAGAACCTTTTGAACCTTCATTCGGCAATTCAAAAGTGATGGTTCCTTCGGCCGATTTATACTCATAAACAACACCGTGCATAATTTGAAATGCGTAGCCTGTGAACGTAGCGAAAGCTACTGCGGAGAGAATTAGTTGTTTCATTATATAATATATTTACATGTATTTGTATTAAGAAAAAGAGGCGTTAACCTCTTAATTTATCGAGTAAATCGCTCAATTGTACTGCTTCCTTCTCAGTAAGTGTTTTCATTTCGGATTCCATTCCATCTATGATAACATCCAATTGTTTCAAAAGTTCTAAACCTTTGACCGTAATTTTAATATCCATTTGACGTCTGTCATCCGGACAAACTTTGCGGTCTACGAGTTTCTTTATTAATAACTTATCTATTAAACGGGAAGCGTTGGAGTTCTTATCCAGCATACGTTCCTGAATTAAACCCACAGAAGCCGGATTAGGATGTTGCCCCCGTAAAATGCGTAATACGTTATACTGTTGCATCGTTACACCGAACGGCTTCATTACTCGTCCATGCATATTCTGCATGTGTGAAGCTGTAAAAATCAGGTTCACGAAAACCTTTTGATAAGGACTGTGAAATGATTTTTGCTTGATTTCTTCTTCAATTTTCATGACTCTGCAAATATATGTATTAACATTAAATGTAGATACGTTATTCTGTGTTAATTTTGAAAAAACTTCAAAGCCGCCAGTTCTTTCAGTAAATATCGTTTGCCATTGCGTTCAGCCGTAACAAAAGCATCTGTTTGTCCGGCGGCTACAATTTGTTTCCGATACGCTTCCGCCTCCGCTAATGTTTTGAATTTACCCATAGTGAATCGGGTAATGTTATCATCCAGCACCACACGATCAATGGTTCCTAATGTAGTCAGGTGATTGTACTTGTAGTTCTGCGGAAAATTATAGGCTGCCACCTGCACACGGAACCACATTCCTTCAGCTGTAGCGTTGCCGAACGTGGTAAGTATGCTGTTATAATCGTCGGAATTAACAACGGGAGGCGGCGTAATAATTGTGTCTTTTTTAACCGGAACCACCGGGATGGAATCCTTTTTAGTAGTGTCTTTACGTGCAGTTATGTTAGTGTAAAAACGGATATCGATGGTTTTGTTGGGCAATTGCGTTACTGATTTTGCATCTACAATTTGCTCCTGTTTCTCCATTCCGTCAATTTCATATACCAATTTGTATTTGGAATCCTGAATCAGGTTAACAAGATAATATCCGTTATCGTTGTTCGATTCCGTGACGTGATTAGTATGTTTCCCGGATTCATCAATTACTGTTACGGAAGCCTTCACCGGTTTATCGTCCAGATAAATATGCCCGTTTACAAGCATTACGAATGTTTTAATCTTAAAATCGTTGTACACAACATATAAGTCTTGCTGCCCATAACCGCCGGCTTTTGCGGAAGAATAGTAACCGTGCTTACCATCGTTACCTAAAACCAAATATTTATCGTTATCGGGTGAATTGATCGGGTATCCCACGTTTTCCGGGGCACTGAATTGTCCCGTTGCAGGATCTAATTCTGTTTTGAAAATATCGTAACCACCCATGCTGTTGTGGCCTTCGCTAGCAAAATATAAGGTTTGACAATCTTCAGATAAAAAAGGAAAATCTTCGTTGTATTCTGTATTAATAGTTGGCGGTAATTTTTGTGCAGGCGCCCACTTTCCGCTAGGAAGCCTTCTTACCATGAATAGATCATTATTTCCTTCTTGGAATTTATCACGACGCGTAAAAAAGAAAACACTACCGTCTTCGCTAAATGATCCGGAAGTTTCAATTTTTTCGTTGATGATAGGATCGATCAATTTTAATTTCTGATAAGGAAAATTCGCCCCTGCCGCTGGCGTTGCACCCGCTTTAACATCGGGTTTTGTAGTAGTAGTGTATAGATCTCCGTATTTATCTATGTGATCTATATAAATAACTAATTCAGAGGCATCTTTTTTTAATCCAACTATTTGCTCGTCAAAACCGGTATTAATTAACTTTCCTGCATTCACAGGCTTTATCCATTTTCCATTTCCGTCCTCTATCTTTGAAAAATACACATCACTGCTACGGTATCCATCCATCTCCACTTTTTTACCTCCAACATTCTCTTTCCTACGAGAAGTAAATCCCAAAAAGGTCTCGGTGTTATTTATAAATGGATAGTAGTCCGGCTCATCGCTATTGATTTCCTGACCCAAATTTTGAAAGGTAACGTTCACAGGATTATTCATGTAAACACGTGCATTGGCAATTTGCTTTAAAAAATACCTGATCTCCGCTTCCTTCTTTGGTTTTAACTCCAGATATTTATTATACGCACCTTCTGCTTTCTCTAATTGATTAGTTAAGTGATATGCCTTTCCTAATTCCTTCCAAGCTTCATCATACTTATCATTCTTATTAACTAATTTTTCTAAATGCTGAACAGCTTCAGCTCTATTGATGCGTGTATACAACAAACACTTAGCTAGTTTATAGCGCATTTGATCGTTGTCGGGATATTTTTTTAATTCTTTGCGATAAATGGGGATGGCCATCAAATAGTTCTTGTGCTGAAAATGCTCGTTGGCATCATCTTCACCTAACTTTGATAAATTTTTTGTTTGAGAATGACCTAGACTGATGACTAAAAAAAGCATCATCACAAATATAGATCTCATACGCATTTGGTCCATAATCAACTCCTTAAATATAACAACAAAATTGAATTTTGGGAACTTATTTAATCGAAAAAAATGTGAATTGTTTATAATTCATCTCCCTTCAGAACAGGCCGTTATCTAAGAGCCTAAATAAAAAAGGCCCGCTTTAACGGGCCTTTTAGATATTTAGTTATTTACTTTTCTTTAAAGATCACTTTCATTTCTACCCTACGGTTCTTTTGCCTGCCTTCTGCAGTGGCATTATCTCCAATTGGAACTGTTTGACCGAACCACTCCACATTGATATTATCGGCAGGAACACCTTTTTTAACGAGGTATGCTTTTACAGCTTTACTTCGCTTCTCAGACAAGGTCATGTTCTTGTCGGCATCACCTTGGTTGTCGGTATGTCCGCTCAAAGTCAGTTTCCAATCATCTTTGTGTTCTTTACAAAGTTTTGCAAGATCATTTAAAGAAGGGAATGACACAGGTTTAATGATATCCTTAGCAGAAGCAAACTCTAAACTTGAGAATGCTTTTTCTAAGATCTTCTTCTCGCGCTCTTTCATTGGAGGCGGAGGAGGACAACCTTTAAGTTCTTTTAAACCCGGAGTTGTAGGACAAGCATCATCTTTATCATACACACCATCGCCATCAGTATCCGGCCAAGGACAACCTTTATTTCCGCGAGGACCAAATGTATCAGGACAAGCATCTTCCTTATCTAAGATACTATCACCATCGCGATCAGGGCAGCCTTTGTATTCTTTAGGACCAAACACATCAATACAATTATCGTATTTGTCAGGAGTTCCGTCGCCATCGCGATCAGGGCAACCCATGAATTCCTTTATACCAGCCTCATCCGGGCACTCATCTTCTTTATCAATGATCTTATCACCATCGCGATCAGGACAACCTTTAAACTCAAGAGGTCCTTTATCATCCGGACAAGCATCTTCTGCATCTGTAATTCCATCACCATCTTTATCAGGGCAACCTTGTAATTCTTTTATACCCGGCACTTCAGGACATTTATCATCCTTATCTTGAATATGGTCACCGTCTTTATCAGGACAGCCAAGAAACTCCCAAACGCCCGGAACTTCTTTACAAAGATCTTTCTTATCAGAGATACCATCCTTATCTCTATCTCTTGGATGACCTGCAGGAATTGGCATTCTAAGCGCAGCATAAAAACTTGCCCCGTAAATATCTTTAAAAAATAAGCCGGGCATATTATTGGTACCAACAACTAATGGCCCTAATCTCACCATTGTTCCTAGAGTAATTGCTTCACCTCTTCGAGCCGTTAAAGTACTATAGTTGATAGGTAGCGTTAAGCCAAACCATTTGTGATCAAAACGAGGCGCCAATGAAATAGTTGTATAATCATGAACGCGGGCTGTTTTGTTTTTTTGCAAATTACAAATGTTCGCATTTAAACTTACATAAAATGGTTTCCATAAATGCTGATCAACACCTAAATTGATTGCGGTTGGTAGCGACATTTTAAATGTGGTTTCTGTTGGGCGAGAAACAAACATATTACTCATGAGTGAATCAAATCCATCAACGCTATTCACATCAACAGCCTTTAAATTCCATAATGACACATCAGCAATAAAATCATTGGCGATCAATCCTTTCTTAAATCGAATTCCTCCAATGTCGTTTATAGCAAAACTGATTTTAGTTTTGTATTTGTTTTGATCTCTGTACCACAAACCCTTTTCGCCATCCATATCAAATTTATGTTTTTCAAATTCAGGACGGAATTCATAAACCATTCCAATGTCAAAACCGAAGCCTGGATACGTTGCATTTCTTAGCATGTATTTGATCGCTTCTTGCGAATCGAATTCAGAGTCAGTTGCTCCACTTAAAAATGGGTCCAAATTATTACTGTGAGCATACTGTACCTCTGATTTAAAAAGACTCAAAGTATCGGACGTTAAAAAATTATAGTCAAGATTCTCAATGCGAATATACGCGGCGTCGATACCCTGCAAAAGTTTTGCAGTTGCTCCTGCTTTTAAGAAGTGTACCCCATCTTCTTTTAAAACACGTGCGTATGTTAAACCATATTCAGCCCAGCACATTTGCGCTACGTGTAAATTCTTATTATTCAAATTCGTTACCCACAAACTTGGGTAAACAAATTCCTCATACGCTAATTTTGCAAGATCAGGTGATATACCGTCAACGTTCGCATAATTTCTAATACTCCAGTTGAACGCTATAGAATTTTTGTGATTAATCGACACCATAAAGGAAGGTAAAGTAACCCTTAAGCCTGTATAAACGCTTTTATCCTTTGGTCCTGTTTTGGTAATGAAATTATTTTTATAATAGCCCGGTGAGTTTTTATCGGTATTGCTCCACTCAGTAAAAACGGTTTTTCCATCGGCATCTTTACCGCGCTTCAACGCACTTCTCTTAACCCCTACATAATTGTTATCTGCCACAAAATTCAGAGCAAATAAACTCATATCAAACGTGAGACGATTATCAGCAATATTAGCCGGATTACTGTAAACACCCAAAACCCCAGCATAATTGCTTGTTTGAAGCCCATGAAAGTCTTGAGATTTTGATGATAAAACAGTGGCAATAAATCCTAGTGTAAAGAGTATCTTTTTCATGCTTTTTTATTAGACAAACAAATATAAACTATTTTAGATTCACTTTCCCTTTATTTTCCTAAATTTGCAGCCTATTTTGGCGAGGAAATGATTGATAAACTGGAAGATATAAAACGTAGATACGAGGATACAGAACTAAAGCTTTCTGACCCTAAGATCATAAATGATATGAAGCTTTTTAAGAAGCTTAATATTGAATTTAGAGAATTGGGTAAAATTGTAGAGGTATACAAAGTTTACAAAAAAGTTTTGGATGATATTGAAAGTGCCAAGGAGATCTTAGCTACTGAAAAAGATAAAGACTTTTTGGAAATGGCTAAAGCTGAATTGGAAGAGAACAGAACTAAACAAGATCAGCTGGAAGAACAAATTCGATTAATGCTTATTCCGAATGATCCTGAAGATGCCAAAAACTGCGTAATGGAGTTACGCGCCGGAACCGGTGGTGACGAAGCGAGTATTTTTGCCGGCGATCTTTTTGAAATGTACATGCGTTATTGCGATAACAAAAAATTTAAAACCGAAATAATTGATAGTAACCCCGGCACTATGGGTGGTTATAAAGAAGTTGTGTTTAAAATAATTGGTCCTAACGCTTTTGGAACCATGAAATTTGAAAGCGGTGTTCATCGCGTACAACGTGTGCCTGCTACTGAAACACAAGGACGTGTACACACGAGTGCAGCAACAGTTGTAGTTTTACCTGAGGCGGAAGAGTTGGATGTAGACTTAAAAGATTCGGATATTGAAATGGCCACTGCTCGAAGTGGTGGTGCCGGTGGACAAAATGTAAACAAAGTAGAAAGTAAGGTTATTTTAACTCATAAGCCTAGCGGAATAGTTGTTACTTGTCAAACACAACGTAATCAATTGGGAAATCGCGAGAAAGCAATGGAAATGTTGCGTTCGAAATTATATGATATTGAGTTTCAAAAGCGAATGGAAGAAACAACCAAGCGCAGAAAAACAATGGTAAGTACCGGAGATAGAAGTGCGAAAATTAGAACTTATAATTATCCGCAGAATAGAATTACCGATCACCGCATCAACTTAACGCTTTATAATTTGGATGATTTCACTAACGGTGATATTCAAGAAATGATAGATAAACTTCAATTTGCTGAGAACGCTGAGCGAATGAAGGAAGGCGGGGTTTAATTTTTGATCCCAAAGTTATTTTAGCCACGGAGACACCAAGGCACGGAGCTAATAAACACTTTCGCAAGGAGTCAATAACTAATTCAACTTACTCTCTAAACTTGTTTGATACAAATTGGTAAACTCAGAGATCGAACCATAGTTAGTTCCATCAACAAAGAATGAATTACCTTTTACAACGCCAATTTGTACAAAAGGAGTTTTAGTTTCTAACATAGCTTTTTCAAAATTCGCATGATTCTTTAGATCAACGCTTACCACTATTCTACCTTGTGCTTCACCAAATAAAAACGCGTCAATACGAAGATCCTTTGTAGAATTTATATGTACGCCAAGGTTATTCGCAATACAGCCCTCTAGTAAATTTAAAAACAAACCACCATCACTGATATCGTTAGCGCTTTCAACTAATTTGGCGCGGATGATCTTTTGAATTGTTGATTGCACATCAAACTCCTCTTCCAAATTAAAATATGGAGCGGGCGTGTTCTTAAGTTTACAATAAGAAGAGGTATATTCTGAAGAAGCAATATCATTTTTTTGATGACCTAATACATAAATAAAATCGCCTTCCTTTTTGAAATTAATTCCGGTCTGTAAATTTTTGTCTTCTAAGATCCCTATCATTCCAATAGTTGGTGTAGGGAAAACAGGTCCTTCATAACTCGATTGATTATAAAAACTCACATTACCACCTGTAACCGGCGTTTGGAATTTTAAACAGGCTTTACTCATACCTTTTATAGCACTCACAAACTGCCAATACACTTCAGGATTATATGGATTTCCAAAGTTCAAACAATTGGTAACTGCACTAGGAATACCACCGCTGCAAGAAATATTACGGGCCGCTTCGCACACGGCGATCGCACAACCCGTTTCAGGATCTGCATTTACATAACGGCTATTGCAATCTACACTCATAGCTAATGCCTTTTTTGTTCCTTTCACATTTACAACAGCCGCTGCACTTGCATTATTTGTATTTCTGTTCACGGTTCCAACCATGCTATCGTACTGATTGTATACCCAACGCTTGCTTGCCAAATTTGGATGTCCTGCCAAATGAAGCATTATTGGTTTAATATCAGTAGGAACTTTTACATCTTCAATTTTAAACTTCTTTGATTCAGCAAAAGATGCAGGCTCTTTATATTCGCGTTTATAAACCGGAGCATCGCCACCTAACACCAAAGATTTTGCAGGAAGATCAGCCACTTGTTCGCCATTAAAGAAATATTTTAAACGCTCGCCTATGGTTACCACACCAATTTGAACGCAGTTAAGATCCCATTTATCAAAAATATCCAAGATCTCTTTTTCTCTTCCTTTTTTTACAAC
>Ga0209990_10004276_pt1 | contig 10124 bp, 6 predicted proteins | sample NOAtaG_6_FD_187304 | JGI IMG/M metagenome (GOLD analysis project Ga0209990, IMG submission 187304) | Freshwater lake microbial communities from Lake Erie, under a cyanobacterial bloom - NOAA_Erie_Diel5S_2200h metaG (SPAdes) (version 2) | ecosystem: Environmental > Aquatic > Freshwater > Lake ...
ATCCCAATACAATTTGAAATTTGCCCGCGTATCTGGTGTTCGATCTTTTAGTAGTATTAGTTACCGCGCTCGAAGAATTAGTGTTTTCATTCATGCTAACAGCGATCGATTTTTCATTTGTGATATCGATCACAGCAATTCCTTCTGAATTTGGAATATAGGACTTTGTATCAGCATCAGTTTTTTCTAATACAAGTTCAGTATAGGCGAGAGGTTTATACGTTCTTACAGCATTGCTATTAAATAATCCCGAAAGCAAAGGACCTTCCGATTTATTGATGGTTACCAAAGCTGCCAATGAAAAGAAAAGTATTGAGCCGCCAAGAGCAATGTAAGCTATTGGTCTTAGATTACGTTTGCGTTTAATTGGTAATTCTTGTTTTACAATTTCAATGGTGCGATCAACAAATTCCGTTTCTTTCTTTTCAACTACAAGCTCAGGTAATTCATTTAAAATTACCGGACTTAAACCAAAACTATCTAACAAATAATTGCTATCGTTCTTAGGTTCAAAACAAATATTGTTTTCTAGGTCTAAATAAAAAAATCCTAAGTTCTCTAAATTCAATCTACGCTTCGTGTTCAATACCTGTTCGCAATAATCGCTGAACTCAGAGATGTGTTTTAGAGCCACCTCAGGAGAAACGCTAAGCTCTTTTTGAAGCCAAAAAGATAATACACCATCGTTCTGGCGGAGTTGTTTGTTAAATGAGATCACCTTTCCCGGAGGGGTAAGGATATTTTTCTCTATTAGGTATTTTGAAAAATGTACTTGAGTAACAAAGCCCCCAAAATTGGGTATAACCACATACTCTTGCTGATGCAAAAGGGTTTTTATACCATCAACTATTTGAGCATGTACATTCATAAACGGGACAATAAATATACGTCAGTTTTATCAAATATACCTTAATAATAATGCCGTTGGCGATATAATTTTTTAAAAACATATGAATATATGTTCAATGATTTGGTAATCAGTTAAAGTTTGTGTTAATTTGGGATTCACAATTTTGAGACGCTTAATAGGGATATTTACCTTAATGATTTTCAACCTGTTGGCATTCAGCCAAAAGGATGAGATAGGCTGTAAAGACATTGTTCTTAAGTCTCTTAAAGCAATAGACGAAGTTAAGAGTTTAAAATACCATTTGAAGATAACCGAGCGTGGTAAAAAGGGATTCAACTATTACGAAAGTGCCGTAAAATTCCAAAAGAAACCACGAAAGATATATCTCTACATTAAGGGTATAGAGGTACTTTGGGTGGAAGGAACCAACAAAGGTAAAGCGCTTGTTAAGCCCAATTCTTTTCCATTTTTTAATTTAAATCTTGATCCGTTAGGAGATCTCATGCGTCAAGATCAACATCATTCACTTAACGAAATGGGTTATGATTACTTTGGCGCCATTATTGGATACAGCGTTCAAAAGATCGGGAATAAATTCGACGAGCTCTTTGATCTGGTAGGAGAAGAGAAAGTGAATGGCAGAATGTGTTACAAGATCACCATTAACAACAAGGATTTTGCCTATGTAGATTACAAAGTAGGCGAGAATGAAAGTATAACAAGCATTGCCAGAAAATTACACATTTGCGAATACATGATCGTTGAGCGAAACAAGAAATTTAAAGATTATTTTGATATTTTAAAGCCGGGAGAGATCATTAAAGTGCCAAATTGGTATTGTAAAAAGGTGGAAATGTACATTGATAAATTCTATTTTTTGCCAATAAGTATGAAAATAGAAGATGACAAAGGATTGTTTGAAGAGTATAATTATATGTTCCTTCAAGTGAACCCAAAAATTGATGACGCTGAGTTTAAACGCGATTACAAGGATTATAAATTTTAAAACAAAAAAGCCTCGAGAATTTCTCGGGGCTTTTTTTTGATCAACCACACCAGACATGAAATCTTAATCGAAAGAAACGAGGCGTATTCCTACAGCAAACGGATATACTTGCGGACCTTTATTCTTTTTAAACATTTCGGTTAAGGCATATTGGCCAAACACTGTAAAATTCCTATAACCAATGCTGGCGTATCCATCAAACTGAAATGGATTGATATTATAATCGTCTTTGCGAATAAAGGTGTACTCATTGTTGTTTTGCAATAAGATCTGCTTACTTCTTGATCCTAATAAATATTTACCTACTACGCCCATGGTCAAATGAAAGTTGTTCTTAAGATTCTTACTTGTGTTAAAGTTGAGTAATAACGGCACAGTAACGTAACTTTGCTTAAAGCGATTTTTTCGATAAGAGAAAGTATTGCTAGAATCAACATATCCCCAGGTAAATGAACTGTCGGCATTGAGCTTCGTGTTATTCTCAAATTTTAAATTGCTGAATTGAAAACCAATTCCTGTACTGAGTTGAATGTATTTTTTGTAAATATTGACGTTACGTTGAGCAAGGTTCCACTGAAAATTAAAGGAGCGGCCATAATCTAACTCCATGTATTTATAGCGTGGATTCATGGTGAAGCCAATTGATGGATTTGTGTAACCACCAAAACCTAACCACAATCCTTGCCAGTGTTTACGAGTAAGATCGCTATAATTAGAATTATTTTTCGAATAAGAATCGTTACCATTAATGATCACATCCATGTTTTTAAATCTTATTTTGGTTCTAGGCTTCATTGTTGAATCGCTTGGATTATTTCCTTCGCCGCTTATCTTAATGATCTTAGATGCCGTACTTCCTTCTGCAGAAACCAATTTAGGATCACCTTTAAATTTAATACTGCTGGCACCTGTTGCATTGATGTTTATTTTTTGTGAAGCAAATACTTTTGCATTAGAAGCGCCGGATGCATTTACATCACTAGTGTCTGAAATAAGGTCATAAGCTTTTAAATTGGCAGCACCGGTTACAATAGCATTAAAGTTTCCCGTGTTTCCTTTTAAGTTAACCTCACTTGCACCGCTAACTGTTGCTTTCACACTAGTCGATTTCAAAATAAAATTAGTATTACTCGCTCCACTTGCATTCAAAATAAAATATGGCGCATTAATTGTTTCTGATGATCTAACAGAGCTAGCGCCGGAAGCGTATACCTCATTTAATTTGTTTCCACTCACGTAAACCGTCAATGGATCCTGAATATTACCTTTAGAACTTATAAATAAAGTATTCTCTTTGGTATAGAATTCAATTTTTTCAAAATCCTCCTTAGTTCCTTTTAGTATAACCATATTGGTGTCTGAGTTTCTGTACTTTACATTTACAGCACCCGAAGTAGATAAGCTACTGAAAGGTTCAATTGTTTTTTCTTGTTTGTCCTGCGCAAATACGTTCGCGCTTAGTAAACTTAATAATCCGATATAAATTTTTGTTTTCATTTTTTGTTTTTTTAGAATGAAGCGAACTGTGTTCTGCTTCATTGTTCTTTGTAGTATGACGCTTGTGTTCTTTAAAATGTTACAGCGTTCATAAAAATAATTTCAGTTTAACATTATTTTAATTTTGATATCGTTAATGCACCAACGAACATCTCGTTATTATTTTCCGAACTATTCACATTTTCAACGCCTCTGCGATTCAAACGCTTTAATAATCCTGAGGCCGCATTCCATAATTTACTTTTTGGTTGAGCAACAACGGCTATTTCATCGTCAGCGCCCTCTTCTATAATGTATTTAGGTGTTGTTTTTTCAGGATCAGTAGCGTTATTCGCTAATTGCTCATTAGTTGTTTCAATTCTGTTTTCAGGCAACTCTTTATTTAAATGGCGATCTGCCAGTTGAGGTTCTTCTTTTTCGTTTGCAACATTTGTACTTATAGTGCTGGTAATAGCATTTGTTTTTACTTGACTAGGTGTTATTCTATTTTGCTTGCTCGTGTTTTTGGCAATTAGTTTGTCTGTATCGTCTTTTAATTCTGCTGTGTTAGTTGTTTGAGGAACTTCTTTATTCGGTGTACTTATTTTTTCCTCTTTTAATGTGTTCGCCATTTCAGTACTTACTTCTGGTCCCTGCTTCATAACTCTTGAGATCATGAACCAAATACCAAATAGTAAAAGCAGGGCAGCTGCAACTCGTATATAATTAGTTTGTGAGAAGAATATAATGGCAGGCCTGCGTTTTAAACTTTCTTTGTTCTCAAACACAATACTTTCATCGGCACTAGCAATTGTTTTTTTGTACAATTCTAATTCATGTTTAAATACGGTATTGTTTTGTGCTAATTTTTTCGCTTGTGTTTTCTCTTCGCCTTCTAACACATTTTCTAAATAGCCAATTACTAATTCATCACTAAATCCCGCTTTTAAATTTTGTTTCTCTCCAAACTTAATGCTTTCATTTTCTAATGAAACCAACTCCTCATCAAAATTCAATTCCAACTCAGGATACAAGATTGCAAACGCTTTTAACGCCAGCGTATCTTGAGGTGAAAGATTTCCCTCCAGATGATCAAGCATAAATGCTTCGTAATTATTTAAATTGATCTTGCTCACAGTATGGTATCTAGTTTTACTAAATAATTCTTTAATGTTTGGCGTGCTCTAAAAATGTACACTTTCACTTGACTCTCGCTTAATCCTGTTATCTCTCCAATTTCGTTATAATCGTACCCTTCATAATCTCGTAGCATAATTACACTGCGCTGTATCTCCGGTAATTTTTCAAGCGCCATGTTTATCACTTCTTTTAAATTATTACTGTTGGTTGTGTAACCATGGTTAGCTTCTACTACTTCTGTATAATCACCTTTAAATTTTTGTTTGCGCGTATGATCAATAAAAGCATGGTAAGCAGTTGTGAATAAATAACTTTTTGCTTTTTGTGCATCCACATCATTTAATCTGCGCCACAATTTTTCAAATGCATCTTGTACCAGATCTTTCGCCAGATCTTTATCTTTTGTGTTCTTCAGCATAAAACGGTAAAGCCCGTCAGAGTACTGATCCACACAACTATTATAGTCCGATACATTCATTTGTGTAAAGGTAAGACGAATAAAGGGGGCTAATGTTACAATCCTCTTCAATTTTAACATATTGAAATACAATTACTTATTAATTATTTTTTTAACGTTTATTGCTACAAAAGCTGGCAAGCATCTGCTACAATACGTGGTACTTTTAGAAGTATGAAGATGTATAGTATTTGGGCGTGCCCCCTGAAGCGAAATTTGCCTCGCAATTATCAGGAGCAAATTTCCGCTTCAGGGGTCGGGCTTTCCGCTTCAAGCCTGCTTGTCCTTTGCAATGTTTGTATGGCTGCGGTGGCTTCCTGCGGTCGCCTCCTCGCCCAACAAACATTTTGCAAAGTACTTCGCAGGGCTTTCCGCTACAATCCCTCACGCGGGCAGTACGTCAAAGCATCCGAAAAAATAACTTTTTTAAAAAATAAAACGTAATGAATAACCGCTCTATAGTACATATCGATCTTGATTCTTTTTTTGTTTCGGTTGAGCGCCTGCAAAATCCTAAACTAATTGGTAAACCCGTTTTGGTTGGCGGCGGAAGCGATAGAGGTGTGGTTGCATCTTGTAGTTACGAAGCCCGCGCATTCGGTATTCATTCGGCCATGCCCATGAAAATGGCAAGACAACTTTGTCCCGATGCCATTATTGTTCGCGGTGATTCATCGCAATACAGTAAGTATTCAAACGATATCACCGATATCATTAAAGAAGATGTGCCGCTTTACGAAAAAACCTCTATCGACGAATTCTATATCGATCTTACAGGCATGGATCGTTTTTTTGGTTGTTATAAACTCGCAACAGAATTACGCCAAAAAATAATTCGCGAAACAGGATTGCCCATTTCATTTGCTATGTCGTCCAACAAAACAGTTTCAAAAGTTGGCACAGGCGAGGCTAAACCAAACGGACAAAAAGAAATTCCATTCGGAACCGAGAAAATATTTTTAGCGCCACTCTCCGTACAAAAGATCCCGGGAGTGGGAGATAAAACCTATCAATTACTGCGAAGCATGGGCGTAATGTGGAATCGCACCTTGCAAGAAATGCCCGTTGAATTAATGGAACAAGTGCTTGGGCAAAACGGAATTTCTATTTGGAAGAAGGCAAATGGCATTGATAATTCGGCACTCGAACCATACTCCGAACAAAAATCAATGTCAACCGAACAAACATTCGAAAAAGATACCATTGATGTAAAAGCACTAAAAGCTTTGTTGGCCGGCATGACCGAAAAATTAGCCTACGATCTGCGTGCGCAAGAGAAATTAACGGCCTGCGTAACCGTAAAAATCCGTTACTCTGATTTTAATACATACACACAACAAATGCGAATTCCTTACACATCACTCGATCATGTATTGATAGAGAAAGTGCAAGAGTTGTTTGATAAATTATTTCAAAAGCGAATGCTTATTCGTTTGGTGGGGATAAAATTCAGTCACTTAGTGCAAGGAACTTACCAATACAATTTATTTGAAGATACAGGCGAGCATTTGAAATTATTGCAAGCTATGGATAAGATCCGCAACCGTTTTGGAAAAGATGCTGTATCACGTGCGGTTGGTTTAAATATGAGGAGTATGGATGTTAATCCATTTAACGGTAAGCAAAGAGGGGATAAGGTCATTTCTCGATACACCGCCGCCGATGGAAATACAGATGCGGCGGCACTCGAAATGACAAACATTTAGGAATAATTGATTGAAGCACTTCTCGATACCCGCCCGAACGATGTTCAGTCGGGCGCGGCAAAAAATGAAAAGAGGCGCATTTTTTACTCGAAGTGGCGGGATTTAAAAAAAGATAAAAATGAATAATTACTTTGTATACATATTGCTTTGTAGTGACGACACGTATTATGTTGGCATAACTAACGACATAAACAGGAGGTTTAAAGAACATCAAAAAGGTTTGGATGAAAAATCTTACACAGCCCAAAGATTGCCTGTTAAACTTCAGTATGTGATTCATTTTTCGGATGTATTGAAAGCAATAGAATATGAAAAGAGAATTAAAAAATGGTCGAAAGCAAAGAAAAAGGCATTGATAACAGGGAAATATACTTCACTGCCTGCTTTATCGAAAAAGAAATTTTTGAAAAGTGAAGCGACCCTTAAGGCCCGTGAGGTCGAGTAGATTTTGCCTGTCTCTTGCAAAATCGTATCGAGACCTGTATCGGAATGCAAAGCTATTTACTGTCAGTTCGAGTAGAACGCTTTTTCAGCGTTCGTATCGAGAGCTGACGGAGAGAAAGAGAACAACAAATGCTACTTAACTGTCATACCTATTATAGTTTTTGCTACGGCACTTTGTCGGTTGATGATCTGCTTTCATTAGCCAAGCAAGCCGGTCATTCATGCATCGTATTAACGGATATCAATAACACATCAGCCTGCATCGATCTTGTACGAAAGGCCAAAGAAGAATATCACATCAAACCAATTCTCGGCATCGATTTTAGAAATGGCGCGCAACAATGTTATGTGGGCATTGCCATGAATAACCAAGGCTTCAAAGAACTTAATGATCACCTCTCTCTGCATCTGCATGGCACTATTCCTTTTAGTGAAAAAGCCCCCGAGTTCAATAACGCGTACATTATTTATCCGCTTAAAAATTACAAAGGCCAAACTCTTCGCGAAAACGAATTTGTTGGTGTTTCGGTAAAAGAGTTAGAGAGTTTAGCATTCATCAACGCGCAAAAGCACACCAAAAAATTTGTAGCGCAACAACCAGTAACTTTTGCCGAAAAGAAATTTTACAATGCACATCGTTTGTTGCGCGCTATTGATACTAATAATTTATTAAGCAAATTGCCCGAAAGTGAGCAAGCTAATGCTAATGAAATGCTGCAAACACATCAGGAATTATATTTTGCGTATGCGTCATATGCCACTATCATTACAAATACGGCCGCTATTTTAAATTCATGCTCTATTGATTTTACTTATGGCAAGTTTGCTAACAAGAATTTAAAATATTTCACCACATCACTCGATGAGGACATGAACTTGCTCCGCTCCAAATGCATGCAAAATCTAAGTTACCGCTATACGAATCCTACACCTGATGTGATGAAGCGTATCGAAAAGGAACTCGATATCATCCAACAAATGAATTTTGCTTCGTATTTTTTGATCAACTGGGACATTGTGAATTATGCACAACATAAAGATTACTATTATGTGGGACGAGGTAGCGGCGCCAATAGTATCGTTGCTTATTTATTGCGCATCACCGATGTGGATCCCATTGATCTGGATCTTTATTTCGAACGTTTTATTAATCCCGCCCGCACAAACCCGCCCGATTTTGATATCGATTTTTCGTGGACTGATCGCGATGATATCACCCGTTATATTTTCGACACCTATGGCCATAAACGCACAGCTTTACTTGGAGCATACAATACATTTCAAAAAGATGCCGTGATCCGCGAATTAGGAAAAGTATTTGGAATGCCCGTTGGAGAAATTGATAGGCTTCAAGCTGCCGATAAAAATTCGTACAAGGAATTAGATGATCTAAGTAAAATGGTTTTGCGATACAGCGGTCTCATAAAAGGTTTTCCAAGTCATTTAAGTATTCATTCTAGCGGCATCATTATTTCGCAAGAGGAGATCACAAACTACAGCGCCACCAGCATGCCGCCCAAAGGATATCCTACAACGCAATTTAGCATGCTCGAAGCAGAGGATATTGGCTTATACAAATTCGATATTTTGAGTCAGCGCGGTTTAGCAAAAATAAAAGATGCCATTCAAATAGTGAAAGAGAACAGGGGAATGCAATTGGATATGCATAAAGTGTCCGACTTCAAAGATGATGAACGCATCAAAGAATTGTTGCGCGAAGGAAAGACCATTGGTTGTTTTTATGTAGAATCTCCTGCCATGCGTATGTTGCTTTCAAAATTAAGGGCCGATGATTATTTGCGTTTAGTGGCAGCCAGTTCAATTATTCGCCCGGGCGTTGCAAAAAGCGGAATGATGCGCGAGTATATTGTGCGATTTAGGAACGAACATCTGCGAAAAAAAGCACGCCAAACTTTGCCTGTATTGTACGATCTGCTTGAAGAAACTTACGGCGTAATGGTTTATCAAGAAGATGTGATCAAAGTAGCGCATTTATTTGCTGACCTCACTTTAACCGAAGCCGATTATTTGCGACGAGGTATGAGCTGGAAATTCAAACAACGAAATGAATTTCATGTGGTGAAGGAAAAATTCTTTAGCAATTGCGCGGCAAAAGGATACGATGAGAAATTAGTGAATGATATTTGGGTGCAAATAGAAAGCTTTGCCAATTTTGCTTTTTCAAAAGGACACTCGGCCAGTTACGCTGTTGAAAGTTATCAGGCCTTATATATTAAAGCGTATTATCCCATTGAATATATGGTGGCCACTTTGAATAATGGAGGGGGTTTTTATCGTACTGAATTATATTTGCACGAAGCGCGTTTACATGGAGCTACCGTTGCTTTGCCTTGCGTAAATAATAGTAGCGCACTTTGTTATTTAAAGGACAATACAATTTATCTTGGTTTTGGAATGATCAATGAGGTAGAACATCACACATATGATATGATCATTGAAGAGAGAGAAACAAATGGAGAGTTTGCTGATGTAGATGATTTTTTAAAACGCGTACCCATTTCGGTGGAACAAATGCGTTTGTTGGTAAGAGCCGGCGCATTTAGATTTACCGGAAAAAATAAAAAAGAATTGTTGTGGGAGATCCATGCCTTAATAAAACCTCAAAAGCAAAAAGAAAAAGAGTTATTTGAACTACGACCAAAAACCTGGAAATTTCCAACACTAAATGAATCATCTATCGACGAAGCTTTTGATCAGATCGAATTATTTGGATTTTCCTTGTGTTCGCCTTTTGATCTTTTAAAAGATAAATTAAATAGCAATTTAGTGTCTCAACAATTAAGTACGTTTATTAATAAAGAAATAACCATCGTTGGATATTTGATCACGATTAAAACAACTTATACTTCAAAGGGCGATAAAATGTATTTTGGTACATTTATAGATACCGATGGCGCCTGGATAGATACCGTACATTTTCCTCCTTCAGCTCGTACATATCCGTTTATTGGTCCCGGCTGTTACGAATTAAAAGGAAAAGTAGTGGAGGAATATGATTTTATAAGTATTGAAGTAAATGCCATG
>Ga0209990_10004281_pt1 | contig 10116 bp, 10 predicted proteins | sample NOAtaG_6_FD_187304 | JGI IMG/M metagenome (GOLD analysis project Ga0209990, IMG submission 187304) | Freshwater lake microbial communities from Lake Erie, under a cyanobacterial bloom - NOAA_Erie_Diel5S_2200h metaG (SPAdes) (version 2) | ecosystem: Environmental > Aquatic > Freshwater > Lake ...
TATTAACAAAATTAAAATATGTATATTTGGCGATAAAAATCAAAGTATATACGAATTCAACGAGGCTGATTCTAGATACATAACAAAAGCAGATTATATTTTTGAACCAGAAGTAATATGGTCTACATGTAAATTATCTTATAGTTTTCGTATAACAAATGAAATTGCAGATTTTGTCAATCACTGTATGTTAGGCGAAAGACGTATGAATGCATTGAAAAGTGGACCAAAACCAGTATACGAAATATGTAATTTATTCAAAAATCGTCCAGGTATTGTTATATTAAATTATATCAAAATGGGTTATAAGTATGACGAAATATTTGTATTGGCAGCATCGATTCGTTCTCCAAAATCAGCAGTACGAAGATTAGCAAATTTCCTCACTGAAAATAAGATACCAATTTATGTACCATCGTCTGATGACGAAATAATTGATGAAGAAGTATCTGCCAAAAAAATAGTATTTTCAAGTTTTCACCAATCTAAAGGATTAGAACGCAAAGTAGTAATTATTATGGGATATGATGATAGTTATTTCGAATTCTTTGATAGAAATGGAAATAAAGATATATGCCCCAATGTTTTATATGTTGCCGTCACCAGGGCAAAAGAATACTTACACATATTTCATGATATGAATCGTGGTTATTTACCATTTTTAAAGCATAATAATCTTACAAAAACATGTAACGTGTTAGGATCTGCTGCATCACCTAGCCCATTTGATATGCCAGCAGAAAGATCACTAAGTGTCACAAATTTTATAAGACATATTCCCATAGAAATAGTAGTAGAAGCACTTAAATTTATAGAATGTGAAACTATATCTGAACCGACAGAAAATTTACGCGATGATATTCCGAGTAAAATATTTCACGATGGATCTTGCGAAAACGTTTCAGATATAACAGGTATGGCGATACCAATTTATTTCGAATATTGCACATATGGAAAATCTGGAGTAATCGAAACAATATTACAATCAGAATTATCTAAATTTGTAGATAAGCGATATGGATCCATTGGAAATTTTCGCCATATATTAAAAATAAAACCTGTAGAATGCTGTCTATTTATTGCATGTTTACATATAGCAAAACTCGATAAACTATTATATAAAATTTATCAAATTCGATCGTATAATTGGCTACCCGATACAACTGCGAATAAATGCATAGAAAATTTAAAAATACATATTTCCGAAAATCGCAAACTAAATGTTGAAAGTTTCATGCAAAGCGTGCTAGATTTGGATTATGAACATGAAAAATCCAAGCAAAAAATTATTTTAGTCGGAACCGTAGATATGTTAGATTCACACACGCAAACTATTTGGGAAGTAAAATGCGTAGAATCATTATTACCTATACATAAATTGCAATTAGCATGCTATATGTATATATTTCTGAATAAATATTCCGGAAAACGATTTGCCGATTTATATAAATTTAAACTAATTAATGCGTTTACTGGCGAAGTGATACAAATAAAATCAAATTTAAATAAATTACAAGAAATGGTATTGTTAATTCATAGGTATCGTGACATAGAATTGAGAAAGCCATCTGATGACGAATTCATAAACTTATGTTTGCAAAAAAGAAATAAATACAGGTGATACCGGTGATATTATATATACTCATGATTTCTTAAAAGGCTTATGAACGCATCCCACACTTCGACGTACTCATGACCTTCCGCTTCTATCACTGCAAATGTTTCCCACGGCATGTCGTTTTTCGTGCGCATCGCATTGAACGTTTCATTAGGCCCTGGATACAAGGCATATTGATACTTTGGTTTGCCCGCTTTACCAGGTAAACCGGATTTACGGTACGACACCGTCACCAATCCAAGCTGCTGATTACTAGTTTGACACAAACCATCCAGAAATAGATCGTTTACAAAATCACCCGGGGGCTTTATGCTTGTCACCTTCATCGATACTTCAAAAAAAAACAATATCAATTTTTATAATTTTAACAGCGAGGTGCATTTTCGTCAAGCGTAGCCTAGTTTATAAAACCCATCTCCGACAGGTACGAATAAAATATCTTTTCAAGGAGATCTTCATTTTCCATGGGTTCATTTGAAAGAAAATCCACTCTAGAAAGATTATTCCATGAACCAGAGCCTTCTCGATACATAATCTGTATGGCATTTTTTTTCCACGCAGATTTTGTCATAACAAATGTTATAGGTGTATGCGCATCCACTCGTATCGCAGGAGTATGCCCACCTGCATGCTCCGATGCTTCGGCGCCCTTTTTTATTATGCATTTCTTACCGTCTTTAATACCGAATTCATGTGGCCATGATAGGCCATTGAAGTTAACTTTGAATTCGTTTCCAAAAGAAGAACCGGTCATCGTCCGACCGTCAATTATAACCAACATGATTTGTTATTGTGACTATCTAAAAAAAATAATTCATTTTTTCAATTATATAAGATCTATACCAAAAAACCTATCATAAACAAGTATTCTACAGTATGGCTCCATATTTCTTTGTTATCGATTTGCCCGATCCGCTGCAATAGAGCAAATGTAGTCCATTTACCATCCATATTTATCTGTATCATGTAGTGCCAGTCTATTTTTGATGGGTGGAGTCGAAATGTATGGCAATATTGATGAATACTTTCCTCAATATCAAACTGTATGGACTTAGTATATTCATCCGGATCAGTTATTTTGAGGTTTTTTATTTTACGTTTCTCTACATCATACAGATGGAAACGAGTAAATAAGCCAGGAGGCATAACGGGTCGAATGGTGACATCTCCAAAATCGAACCGATATTTTTCAGGGTTAAAGCCGTCACAATGGGACATCCTGATGTAATGTAACTAATTAAAAAAAATCAATTTTTAATTACTTACATGTCTAATATTAAAAATTTGTATAAGAATCTTATGCTGATAAATTATTCATTAAAAGTGAAATAAGAACAAGGAATTATTTATACGAAGTTATTAAGACACTAATTGTTGAGAAATATAATAGTGGAATGGATATTTGATAAGCGTATATACAAGGAAAACACTTCAACTACATATTATCGACAGGATAGTTTTGAATTAAAAATTAAATGTGTTTTTAACAAGAATATTAAGTGAGGAATCGTTTTTGAGAAAATGGGCGCCGACGGTCATTTGGTGTATGTAGATTATGAAAATATTCGGGAATTTGTATTAGCATTATTGCTAGATATGGGATTGGATAAAGAGATATTCAACTCATCTGAAGACTATGACAAATTTGTGGATTTTATCATCTGTGAAATTGCTTATCAGTTTAGAGACAATCGTATTCCGGACTATGCGACTAATAGTAGAGAAGATTGGTCACCATCTCATGATGACGATTATGAAGAAATCACAGAAAAAGTATATGCGTACTATGACACAGAACGTTGTTCTTTGAATGACTTTGTGGCATATTTGAATGGCAACGATTATATACAAACTAATAATTTGTGGCGGTCATCTAATGAAAAGCATCCACTAGCATTGACGGAATTTTACAAAACACTAAAGTTTGATAAGTATGGGATAACAATAGATAACCTTATGAAGGCATTTGACGCCAATATGCATCTTTTAAAGCTAGAGTCGTGGCAAATGTGGACGTAAAAAATCATATTCTAATAAATATAAAATTATTAAAAATTGAAGAAATAATTGGATAAAAACTGAGATAATAATTCGCTATATTCGATATGCAGATGTATAGCCCCAAATTTACTCCCGAAGAATGTAAAATATTAATGAAAATTATTAAAATAAGAGCGACGGATTTTGATACGAATGTAGAAATACCAAATTTCCATGGGTATGGGATTAGCACTGTTATTAATACGGTAGATAGCAATGATAGAGTCACGCCAAAAATTAGTTTGGCGGCACTGAAGACTGGTTATTATTCTACTTTTGAAAATGTGGATGTTTGTGAGACCGAAATAGTGATACATAAAATTTTGGGTGATATCGAGTACGATTTGGAGTACTACAAAAATCAAACAAAGACAGAACAAATCAGTGATACGCCTCAAGCAATGTAAAAATTGAGTTTATTTTTTATATAGTTACGACATCGCTCCAGAAATTACCTAGTTTACTAGCTCAGATGGCGGCTATGATGTTTATGATGATATTGTCGGCTAGCATTGGTATCATCTGGTCTATGCCTACTTTGTTACTAAATCTACTCGGAATAACATTGCATAAACTGACTGGCGCAAAGATGACATCTTTCTTATCAAAACATGTATCATATGCATCGATAATGACAAGTGATGATCCAGCTGGTTGGATATGTGGAAAATACTACATCGGTTATATTCATGAAACAGAAGGCCAACAAGGAGCAAGAAATAAAGACCTGTATCTTCTGACCACGGACAAATATTTTAAAGTTCTTACGCTCGGACCTAAGAATGATGACATCGAAAAAAAGCAAATTACTTTCCTCGAACGAGAAGGAATGTTCTGGAACCTTTCATATCCGTCTCGTCTTATTAACCCTCCTACAGATGCTCCATGGAATAATCAGAAGCAAATAGTTGATGAAATTATCGAAAATTTCTCAAAGGCAGAATATTCAACAGTGCTTTTAGTTGGACAACCCGGAGCTGGCAAATCTATGATTCCACTGCAGCTATGTGGAAAGTTATTAGAAACATGTGAAAAAGTAACATTTGTCGACACTTGGAATCCAACAGATCCTGGAGACTCTTTTGCAGCTATCTACAATAAAGTGAATCCCACTATAAAAAAACCACTCGTAGTTGTTTTAGAAGAGATCGATGGAATAATCCTTTCAATACATAAAAATGAAATTAAGTATAATCAGAACATACCGATGCCCATTCAAATTAAATCGAAAACCGACTGGAATCAATTCTTAGACCGATTTGATAGAAAGATGGACCTTGGAGTAATACTTTGTCTTACTAGTAATAAGTCATTGTCATGGTTTGACGAGTTGGATCCATCATACACGCGAGCTGGACGTATAAATCTGCGCATTGAAGTATTGAAGATATAGTTGGAATGTGAGCATCATACAAAAAATATATTGTTTGACAACATATGATCATATGATATATTTTATTTCTAGCAGGTATTTACAAAACATTTCCCAGATTTCTTCATTTTTTATTCCTGGTGGACTGACAATTTTAGAAAATATTATAGGTTTCCCAACATTATGTTGTCTACGTACTATAAATGTATTCTGATTATACGAAGACTTTGATAATGTATACGTTATATTATGGAAATGCATGATATCTTTAGTATTCGGTACGCATACACTATATTTAATATTTACCATATTAATGAGTGGTGCATATAATACAGTAACTGATCCAGGAACAATATGCTTTTTTTCTCCTAAACTATGCCAATTAGTATGGTTAATAATATATCCCTCATAATCGGGAAGGACAAATTTTTTTGATTTTCTGATAAACATAGAGTAAGCTGCCCTTTTTGATGTATTTACCATCAGTTCGTCCGATCTATTCGATCCATTCGATCCATTCGATCCATTCGATCCGTTTGATTCTTTTAAGAACGAACTGGACGAATCAGAAGAATCAGAAGAATCAGAAGAATCGGAGATATCTGAAAATGTACGCTTCATAATACGACAGATAGTTAATATATATGTTATATCTATGATCAATTCAATTTTAATGATTTAAAAAAATAATAAATATGTCACATTCGCATAATTATAAAAAAAAGTATATTTATAGATTTTTTTTAAACAATGTGAAGAATAGAGCGAAGGTACGCACTCAATATTTCCATCTTCTGAGGTATAAGTTCATCCGGCAACATCATAGTTGCAAACGAAATCGGTTCTGAGTCATCATATGTAAGAGAGATCTCAAATTTATCGCCGGATCGAGAAATTTTGTACAGCCGTCTATGAGTAGAGTACCATTCGTTACCGCGTTTGTTGCGGAGACGCACGATATATCCCATAGCTATGGAGTCATGATTCGGATAAACCTTGGTCGTGGGCGAACTGACAGCCTTCCTTTTTAATCCTTTGATGTAATAGTGGTCAATAACTAGATCATATTTCTTCAAGATATGACGTGTAGTCTCACGAGTAGCGACTTTATTTCGTGCTTGCTCTATCCACATTTCTTCCTCGTCATATCCGTCAAAATCTACACTCAACTCAATCTCGCGCGAGAGCTTCTTATACTTCTTAAGAAGTATAAGAGGATTAAATTGCTTAATTTCTTTTTCGAGTTCGGGTTCGATTTTGCGCATCTCAGCAGTAGGCTTTAACTCCATTCGTAAAAGCAGAGCTAGTACTATCTATAAAATTTATTCAATTTTTACAATTATAATGGTGGACCCCAGAATAAGAAATATGTTTTATCATGATCTTCTAAATGTTTAGTTAAGATTTGATTTAATATTATTTCGCATAATTCATTGCGTTTTGTCATATTTTTTATTTTAGATATTGGTATACCTAATTGCACGCCGATATTTATAATATCAGAAGTTTGTCGAGTCGAACATGCAGATCCTCTTTCCATTTGTCGCATATCATCATATTTTTCTCTTTTACCAGAAATAATTTTAAACTGACCTAATTCAAAATATCCAACATATTTTGCATATGGTGCGAGGTTTCTATTACGCTGTATCCAATTTCCATGGCTTATACTCCATGTTTGATCGTTGGTATTATATGTATAATTATTTGTGGAGCCATTTATAATGCCATATTTTTTATATAACTTAAACAACTTAGATTCATTGTAATTATTTTCTATCAATTGTCTAATCGCGCCATAGTGTATTTGCTTAGAATATCCACTAATAGTTTCAATTGTCGGATTGGCTACATCTAATAATTTTTGAATCTGCTGATATTCAATATTTAATGATGTATATACAAATAATGTTTGATCTACTAATTTATTCTGCACCATACCAGAAGTAATATTTACGGGAACTAGCATCAAAAATGGTTTTCTATAAATTAATACATATATATTATCACCACGCATAAAGAATTTCGCTCCTTCATCTAGAACATATAATAACGATACTTCTGTATTATTTTTAGAAATCTGATTTGCCAACTGCGTAAATATTAACGAATCTTTATAGATTAAATTCTCGATAACAAATTTAATAGTGTCGTCATTACTTATATTTGTATTAATTTGGGATATATTTGATGTATTAACAAATTGATTATTTTCTATACTATTTGTTAATGTTTGTTTATGTATTTGTGCAATAATATCGTCCAATTTCAACATGTTTGGTACAAGAATAATTTTTTGATAATATATACTAATGTACTAATTTCATCAGTAAATAATTCATGCATATAGTATGTTTCTAAGTCAGCACCTAATTTATTTTTAGGAACTGATTGATCGAATACTTTTCTCATGTCTATATCCGATAATACTATATCAAATGCAACACTATCGATTCCTTCGTTAACTTCTTTAATATTTAAATGTTCTGGATATTCTACTTGATATAGTTCTGGCGTCCAATCATCATTATCTACCAATACGTAATTATGAATCATGCAATACCATTCCGGATATGGTAATCCAGTATGAGAACCATTACGAATTCCTCGTCCATGTAATTGTAAAATAATTTCATAGCTATCTAACATTGATAATAGACAAATATGTTTGACACCCTTATTATCATATCCGGTAGCTATTAATTCTCCTCCAATTAGCATTTTATATTGTGTACCAGCAATATTAGATTCTGCATTAAATAAACTTTTAACTCTGGATTTAGTAGATTCATCTAAATCGGAATGAATGACTAGATATACACTAGGTTTATATTCGTGATCAGTGATTTTTTCTTCATGGTTTTCATTTATTTTAATATGTAAGTCTGATTTATATTTTTTATGCTTCTCATATTCTATATTACATACTGCACATGGTGTTAGTTTACTTGGTTTTTCATTATCTGTAATCCATCCCTTTGCTCTTAATATTTGTTCGAGACGCAAAATTCCGCCACGAATTCTTGGATGACATGTAATAATTTTTCCATACATAGTATCCAAGTCCTCTAACCATTGCGCATCTTTAGGTAATATTTGAGCTAATTCTTTATAGTGCTTGGATTTAGGCTCGAAAGTTTTACCTCCAAGCCATTCGGCTAAATATTTTTCTAATTCTGGATAAAATTTTATATTGCCATATTTCATGATGGATGGAATATATAAATCATTGATCCATTGTACTTCTATAGATCTTTCATTATCAGATGGCGCTAGTTTATTAATCATATTTATCCACGCACTATCCATAGATAATTCTAAATAATCATCATTTGTGAGTTTAGATACATCTTTATTTTCTAACCATTTTGATATATATTTATTTAATTCTGGGGGCATTGAAGAGTGCGATTTAATAAGATCTGGTATATAGATATTGCCGATATACATGAGATCCGCGTGATCCGCGTGATCCACGTGGATCTCATGTATATCGTCTATATATGTCGTATTAAACTTAGAAGAATTAATTCTAATAGTCTTGGCAGCTGATGCATGTTCTTTTGTCATTTTACATTTGATGAATAAAAATTCATTCCGGTCGATATTTTTTAATGGTTCGGAATTCGGAGCCCATATTTTAACTGGAAATAGAGAAATATCTTTTATCGGTGCATATGATACTTTACCACGAAATAATTTTAACAAACCTTGTTTATCTATTACAGCTGAAGATGATTTGTTGAAATAATCATCACGATTAATAGATGGGGTCCCTGTACCAGCATGTAATATTTTTGCTAAGTATATTGATTCCAATGCGGATTTGCGAAATGGGGTTGCTGATGTCGCAATAAATCTAATATTCGATTGGTGATATTTTAACGTGAAGTATATCGCCATTCCACGATTGTTAAATCCATCTTTATTGTAGCATTGATGAAATTCGTCTGCGATTATTAAGGTATTGGTCAAACTTTCTAGAAAGTATTTCGCAGATTTAGTCATTTTACGATTGTCTATATCTTCATATGTATTATTATCATCGTAAAATCCTAGTTGATTCGCAAATTCTTGATATCCTAAAAATGTATATCTACCTCCTTTTCTTTTATGAATTAGTCGACCGCGTAATTGTAAATAATATTTCTGATATACCTGATAATCTTGCATAGAACGAGTTTCTAAAAATTTAATTTCTAAATCTCTATAATGTTTAGATTCTATATATGACACGAATCCTAATTCAGGATACTTAAGCGCATCATTCCAAAATACTTCTTTCGTATTAGTAAATCCTAGGACTAATATTTTTGTATTTGGAAGTTTTATATATTCGTGTCCGACTAAATGACCTAATAATGTTTTACCAACTCCTGTAGCATGCTTAAAATATGTACGAGTTTGTACAGATCTAGGCCCTGTATAATTTTTTGCAAATATTTGCGTAGATTTAGGTGAAAAATGCCATCGTTCTTGTGGTAATTTTTCTAATTTAATTATATCAATATCTTCGGAAATTTTATTTTTTTCACGAATATTTGGAATCAGTTGTCCAAATTCTTTTTTGTGAAATAATTCAAAATCGTCCATGATTTTATATGCTGATATTAGATTAAAATTGGATGAATAAAATATATAATATATGTTAAAAATGGATTATAAAGATTTATTAACGAAGTTAGATATTAAGTTACAAAATATTAAGGAAGAAACCAGCGGTGATTTACGCAATGATTTATTATCATTGATCGATGAATTACAAAATAGATTAAAATTTTTAAACAAAGAAACAAATTACACTGTCGACTCTATAAAACCAACTATCTCATATGCTAAGTCTTTAAGTATAGAAATGCCTAAATTATCTATAAATACTATAAAATTACCAGAACAACCTAATATAACAATACGAGGTGAAATATCTAGAAATGCAATCGATACGAAATATGATAAATTATATTTAAATCCGATGGATAATAAATTTTACTTAGTAGTATGTGGAACTATAATTAGAGGAGAATTATCCTCTATCTTAATACCAGGAAAGGATCAACTCATGAAATGTACGCCATGTAAAAAATGT
>Ga0209990_10004285_pt1 | contig 10106 bp, 7 predicted proteins | sample NOAtaG_6_FD_187304 | JGI IMG/M metagenome (GOLD analysis project Ga0209990, IMG submission 187304) | Freshwater lake microbial communities from Lake Erie, under a cyanobacterial bloom - NOAA_Erie_Diel5S_2200h metaG (SPAdes) (version 2) | ecosystem: Environmental > Aquatic > Freshwater > Lake ...
GAAGTACCTCGACCACGACAAGCCAATCCAGATTACCCGCCAGGGCGGGTTCGAATGTGTTGAATCTCCGGATGGACGCTATCTCTACTTTACCAATCGTGATCAACTCTGGACCTATGACTCCAGTAGTGGCGCAGTCTCCCTCATCCCGGAACTCTCTAACTACCGGATCGAGCGGTACTGGCACCTCGGGAATGGAGCAATCTACTTTGTCACTGATCTGCAGATGGAGATCCAGCGCTTTGATCTGACGACCCGCACCCTGCAACTGGTCGGCAAACTGCCCGGCTTTCTGCCCAACGCGCTTCCCGGCATCTCACTCAATCAGGCAGAGAACCTTCTCGCGACCAGTTATATCAACTACCGCTTCGGCGACATCATTCTCACCTCCAATTGGAGGTAGAGCACCTCTCTCCACCCGCGCCTCTGGCCGCCGCCACAAACAGGACATCCGGATGATCCTCCCTGTTTGATCTCACAGGCTACCACCAATTCAACCAATGCATATTTGGCGGTTTAGCCACATTCGGACCTGTCGATAACAATACTCATCGCCTTCATCAACGGAGACGTATTTTCAGATCAGTTGACTGTGATTGATTGACCCGATTTACCTTGCGGACGTATAATGCCCGCTCTTCAATTATATAAATTGAGAGTTCTGAACGCGGCGTCGAATGTTAATCCAGTTGTATTTTGTAAAAAATGTAAACCAAAACTGCTTAGTATCTTTTGAATGTGCAATCAGTTGATTAATAATATGGTCGGTTCTCTTCCGGCTCTCTCGGCGCCCGGGGAGCAGAGACGATTCCTGATCTGGCTGGATGGAACTGACCGAGTGAATTGATCGAATGAACCTATATATTGATATCAACCCAGCCGGATATCATTTTTATGATATCCGTTGAGTGAGCCGGCCGCAGCCGGACAGATCTTTATATTGACTTTATTTAACGAATATCCGCTTTGTGGGATTGGCTGAACAAGCATTGGACGCGCCGGATATTCAGATTCGTCAACCTGCCAGATTTACTCTGCCAGATTTACTCTGTCAGATTTACCCTGTCAGATTTACCAGGTCAACGAATCACGCACGACCCAAGGCTTTACCAACCCCGATGCCACACCCAAAGAGAAGCGGTAACCTCTTCGTCGAATCTTTATCAATCTAGTTTGTCCAAGGCTGGAATTTGCCTCACCATATCTGGCCTGCCGGTGACAATGTGCAAGTTGTCGGAATAGAACATCGTCTTGCGGCTCTGAAAACGCCGGGGACCAATATTGAAAATGATGAATGAAAACAAGATAAAGTCATATCAATTTGGGCCATTTCGCCTCGAGACACAATGGCAGCGACTCTTTCGCGGTGAGACGATCATTCCTCTCACCAGAAAACGCTACGAGATTCTCTTACTTCTGGTCGAAAACGCCGGAACTGTTCTGCATAAAGACGAGATTATCCGCAAGATCTGGCAGAACCAGGTCGTCGAAGAGTCCAATCTGACCCAGCACATCTATGTTCTCCGCCGACTGATCGAGGATGATCCGCGGACGCCACAGTATATTCTGACCATTCCGGGCGAGGGCTACCAGTTTCATCCACTGGTCAGGGTCTTCTCCGGCAATGAGTTGTCGATGGCCCCGGCGATGGCGTCGGCGCCTCCTGAGGCTGGCGACCTGCCGCAATTGCCGGCCGGGCAAGGTCTCGAGGTAGCCAGCGATGCAGGAGCAGACCAAACTCTGGTGGCGCGCCTGAAGGGCTGGCGAATGAGCATCCGTCCGCTCTGGGTGGGTGGTCTGCTGCTTCTGACAGGTCTGCTGATTGCGGTTCTGATCTTCCTCTTCAGGCAGGGTCTCGATAAATCCCCGCCAGCCAATCCGGTCATCAGTCCGTTATTGACGATTCCCGGCATCAAAAGCAGTCTCACCTACTCGGCCGACGGCAAATTTCTGGCCTTTATCTCCGATGCGGAGAATGCCAACATTCCCGATGTCTACGTCAAGATTGCCAGTTCAGGCGATCCGGTGCGGATCACCAACTCCGTTGCGGGTGAGTTCTATGTCGCCTGGTCGCCGGATGGCCGTGAGCTGGCGTTCCTGCGCTGGTCACCAGACCGACCTGACGCCTATCAACTGATGGTCGCCCCGGCGCTGGGCGGGATGGAGCGGGAGATCGCCCAGGTCGAAGGCGGACTCTCCTGGTCACCGGACGGTCGCTATTTCGCCGTCACCGCGAGCGAGCAGGCCGATGGGCCGATCGGGATCTTTCTGCTCGCAGTCGACGGACAGTCGCGGCAAGCGCTCTCGGTGCCGGAGCGTCGGCGGACCTTCGACTCGACCCCACGCTTCTCGCCGGACGGGAAGCAGGTCGCGTTTGTCCGGTGGATCAACTCGAATACCGGCGATCTGCACGTCGTCACCGTCAGTAACCGCGAGACACGTCAACTGACCTTCGACCAGCGAACGATCAGCGACCTCCAGTGGGCCCCCGATGGAAAGTCGATCTTCTTTGCCTCAAATCGAAATGGTAATCAGCGGCTCTGGGAGATCCCCGCTGGCGGGGGCACTCCCGATCTGATCAACACGGTGCCGGCCGATATCCTCAACTTTACGATCTCGCCCCTCAATAATGGGCGTCACCACCTCGCCTATTCCCAAAAGATCAACGATACAACGACCGAGGTCTATGAGATTGGCCAGGGCGGCGGCGCCGTATCAGTCTGCCTCCTCAACAGCTCGCGAACTGATGATTCCCCCCAGTGGTCACCAGACGGAGAACAGATCGCGTTTATCTCCAATCGCTCTGGTTACGATGAGATATGGGTGGCCCGCTCGAACTGCACGCAGCCGACTCAGCTGACCTCATTGAAAAGTAACGATGTCGGGAGTCCGCGCTGGTCTCCTGACGGTCGAATGATCATATTTGATCAGGTGATACAGGGGCAGGCCGACATCATGCGGGTCGAGGTCAGCACCGGGAAGGTGCTCCGCATGACTGCCGATGTGGCCAACGATCGCCTCCCGGCCTGGTCGAATGATGGTCAATGGATCTATTTCACCTCCGACCGGAATGGACGCGACCAGATCTGGAAGATGCCAACTGAGGGTGGCAGCACCATCCAGTTGACGCAGAACGGCGGGTTCGAACCGATGGAAGCGCCAGATGGAAAGACGGTCTACTACACAAAGAGCCATTTTCTCTGGCAGAAAGATCTGATCTCGGGCACGGAGTCGCAGGTCAGGGAGCTGATCAATGTGCCGGTGCGCCGCTACTGGCATATTGGGCCAAAACATATCTACTATTCGCCACAGAACACACCCGGGCGGCCGACCGTCTTCAAGCTCAATCTGGCCTCACGACAGATCTCGAAGGTGACCGAGATTGGTGGATTTGCGCACCGTTTTGTCCCGGGGCTCTCCGTCACCACGAATGAAGATCGCCTGGTGGCGAGCTACATCGGCTACCGCTTCTCGGACATCCTGGTCATCGAAAACTGGCGATAGAAACACTGTAAAGTATTGAAGCGGGGACTGATCACCAGTGCCGGTGTTCAGCCCCGCCTCGGCCCAGATCGTGATGCGCCAGCCATGAGGCAATCAAATCGCTGCCGTGCGACACCGGTCAAGGACGGCCCGTCAAAGCATCTCTTCATCTGCACCATCATCTGCAGGAATAACTCTTCACAGGTCCGCCCTGGCGAGGTCTCTTCCGAGCGCTTATCAACCGACAAACCGGCTCACCGGCTGGGGTGGATCAGCCAGTGAGGGAGCGGGCGGCGGCAATGGCTTCATCGAGATTGCGAATCCGATCGTCAAGTTGCAGCTGGTAGACGGCGCGGGTAATCTCGCCGATGTGCGGGCCGGGTTGGTGGCCAAGCTGGAGAAGATGTCGTCCGAGCAGGAGGGGGGGAGGCGCGGCAATCTCCACTCCAAGCTGGCGAACCCGGTCGAGGAAGCCGTCGATGGCCGCCTGCTGATCAGGCGCGGCGGCCGCCTCGACCCGGGCGAGGAGCCCCGGCTCGACCTCGAGCGCGAGGCGACGGTAGTCACCGTCGGTGGGTGAAGCCGTCGCCCAGGTCTGGGGCAGCTGGCGATGGGCGACGAGAGCGAGAATCTGGCGGCGCGTATCGTAACGGTCGACGGTGTAGAGACATAGTCGATCCAGAAAGCGTTCAACAGCCGGAAGACCAAGGGTAAAGTTACGACAGAGGGTCGCCAGCATGACGGCGATGCGGCGTGGATGATCGAGCGGGGCGATCAATTCAACGGCCGCATCGAGGCTGCGGGCGAGGGCGGCCAGATCGAGCGGCTGCAGTTCAGGCCAGAGTTGGTCGATGATGCCCAGCTCACGGGCCGCGCGGAGCCCAATCGAGGGTCGTCCGGAATGGAGAAGCCATTTTTCAACCTCGCCCCAGATCCGCTCGGCCGGCAGGTCGTGGAGATCGATCTCCCGGCAGGCCGCGATGGTCTGGGGATCGATGGTGAATTCGAGCCGGGCCGCAAACTGCATCGCCCGCAGCACCCGGAGACTATCCTCAACGAAGGTCGCCGGGTCGACCAGTCTGATGATCCGTTCCCGAAGGTCGGCCTGACCGGCAAAGGGATCGATCACCTCGGCCGTCAGTGGATCAAAGAGAATGGCGTTGATGGTGAAGTCGCGCCGCCGCGCCGCCTCCTCGTAGGACATGAATGGATCGCCGGTGACGACAAAACCACGGTGGCCACGCCCGATCTTCGACTCACGCCGCGGCAGACCAACATCGACGACGAGCGACCGGCGGTGGTGGCGCAGGCGGACTTTGTAGACGGTGTAGGCGGCCCCGACTGGATTGACCGATCCGTGGGCCTCGAGCAGCTTCCGGAGTGGCTGGGGCGCGAGGTGGTAGACTTCCAGATCGTAGTCTCCCCGCGGACAACCGCGGAGGGAGTCGCGGACCCATCCGCCAACGAGGAGCGCACGTCCACCGGCAGCGGAGACGGCGCGACAAAGCTGGAGGACAGGTTCATCGATGAGCATCTGGAATCTTCAACGATATCCGGATCTGGCCCGGGAGTCCCGGGCCGCATCCGGATTAGGGCTGCTCGGCGGCAAAGGCGATATTGAGAAGCCGGGCCTCCTCAAAGTGGCGCCCAATCAGCTGCATGCCAATCGGCAGATTGCCGGATGAGAGGCCGCAGGGGAGATTGAGGGCAGGAAGTCCGGTCAGATTGATGGTCACCGTGTAGATGTCGCCAAGATACATGGCGAGGGGCCCCCCGGTCTTCTCACCAATGCGGAAGGGGGGAGTTGGCGCGGTGGGAGTGGCGATGACATCACATTTGGCAAAGGCCTGCGCAAAATCGTCGACGAGCATGGCGCGGACACGCTGGGCCTTCTCATAATAGGCGTCATAGTATCCGGACGAGAGAACATAGGTGCCGAGCATAATGCGTCGTTTGACCTCTGCGCCAAATCCGAGGTCACGGGTCTGCCGGTACATCTCGGAGAGGGAGCGGGCCTCTGCGGCCCGGATACCGTACCGGACACCATCGAAGCGGGCCAGGTTGGAGGATGCCTCGGCGGTCGCGATGATGTAGTAGACCGCGACGACGTGCTTCATGTGGGGCAGATGGACTTCGACGATCTGCGCCCCGCGCTCTTCAAGGCGGCGAATGCCAGCCTCGACGTGGTGGCGGACTTCCGGATCGAGCCCGTCGGCAAAACACTCTGGGGGAACGCCAACCCGGACGCCCTTCAGGTCGCCGGTCAGAGCTCCGGCATAGTCGTCAACCGGCACATTGGCCGAGGTCGAATCGAGCGGATCGTGGCCGGCAATTACGCCAAGGAGACGCGCCGTATCGCTGACGTTATTGGAGAAGGGACCAATCTGGTCGAGCGAAGAGGCAAAGGCGATCAGTCCATAGCGCGAGACTCGGCCATAGGTCGGTTTCAGGCCAACCAGGCCGCAGAATGACGCCGGCTGGCGAATCGATCCGCCGGTGTCAGAACCCAGGGAGACCGGCACATAGCCGGCGGCCACCGCGACCGCCGAGCCTCCGGAGCTGCCGCCCGGCACATACTCCTCATTCCACGGGTTGCGACTCGGCCCAAAGGCGGAGTTCTCGGTCGATCCACCCATGGCAAATTCGTCCAGATTGGCCTTGCCAATGAGAATCGCCCCCGCGTCAAGCAGTTTTTTGACGGCGGTTGCCGTGTAGGGTGGCTGATAGTCTCCCAGAATACGCGACCCGGCGGTCGTGCGAATCCCCTCCGTGCAGAGGTTGTCCTTGACGACCACCGGAATGCCGGCGAGGGGCTTCTCCCGCACGGTTTGGGAGATGTCGCGATCCATCGCCGCGGCGCTGGCGAGGGCGCTTTCGCGCATGACGGTCAGCAGCGCGTTGAGAGAGCCGTTGGTCTGATCGATCCTCGCGAGTGCCTCGCGGCAGACTTCAGAAGGGGTCGTCTCGCCGGAGGCGTATTGACGGTGGATCTCTTCGATGGTCGGTCGATTCTTCAAGATTGATTGCTCCAGATATGGCATTGGCCCAAAAGTGGTCGGCCAGGTGGGGGTTGGGCGTCGGGCTACCCGCCAATGACCCGCGGGACGGTAAAGTGGCCATCCTCAGAATCGGGGGACTGCTCGAGTGCGCGCTCCTGGCCAAGGCTTGGGCGAACCTGGTCGGGCCGGGTCGCACTGGAGAGATCGAAGTTTCCGGCCCGGCGCTGACTCCAGGGTTGGACCGCCGCGGTATCGAGCTCATTGAGCTGATCGATGTAGTCGACGATCTCCGCCAGTTGGCCAGAGAATGAGACCTTCTCTTCTTCGGTCAATTCAAGGTTTGCCAGCAGGGCAATCTTCTCTACTTCAGTCTTGGTAATTGGCATAGTCGTTTACCGGCTTCGTCTGTGAATCGCGTGACCAGTCAGGCTGATCGGGTCTGTTCGTCTTCTATTGTGTTGTCAGAGATTGCTGTGTGGTCAGAGATTGCCTGATCTCAGCTATTGCGGCCAGCCTGTTCAATCTTTGCGCCTGCTCTGCCTACTCTGCCTAATCTATCTGCTCTGTCTGTCAGGCAACTTCGCGATTGTCTTCGGCGGCGCCCCTCCTCGATCGCCCGCTCGTCTGCCCTTCACCCCCCGCTGCGTTCAATCGAGTGCGCGGCCGCCTGCAGGAAGATCCGCCGCAGATCCTCATCACGAATCGTGGCCGCGACCTCGGCGAGGTCCGCGGTGATCTCGGCCGTATTCTGGAAGTCGAAGGTGTTCGCGGTGGGCGGAAGAGCCGCGCTGACGGCGGCCTGATCTATCTCAAAGTCGAGGCGGGTCACCAGCGGCGCCCCGCTGAGTCGAGCCATCCGGGCAATATACTCGGGAGCCAGCTTTTCGAGCTGAGTCTTCCAGGTCCGATCAGAGACCGCGATGCGGAGGGTCTGGTCGACGAGGGCCAGCGGGGTTGAATGGGGGAGAAGCCCGTCACCAGCGATCTTTCGCCAGAGAGCAAACGCGATCTGCTCCTGAACTTGCGGGTCGCCGCCAGCCTTCCGCAGAATGACCGGCAGGGCCTGAAAAAGGGTCTGCATCAACTCGCCTTTCTCTCGTCACCTTTCACTCGACTTGATCCGGTCAGCTGTGTTGCAATAACCGGGTCCTCAAACGACATAAGTTTAGTTGAAAACCAGAGTTGCGACAAGGTCGTGACCAGACCACAATTTCGATATTGAATCGATGGTCAAATAAATACGGTCTAATAATTGAATGAAGGTTCAAGCTGATGATCATACTTGCTTCAGGTTCACCGCGCCGGGCCGAGTTGCTGCGTGCCGCTGGCATTGAGTTCACGATCCGGGTGGCGGACGTTGACGAGACGCTGCTGGCCAACGAGACCGCCTATGAGTACGTCTCGCGACTCGCCCGCAGCAAGGCAGAGGAGGTGTCACGCCAGGTCGGTGGCGGGCCGCTGGTGCTCGGAGCCGATACGACCGTGGTGATCGACGAGGAGATTGCCGCTAAACCGGTCGATGAGGCGGACGCGCGGCGCATGCTCCACCGCCTGAGTGGCCAGTGGCACGAAGTGCTGACCGGAGTGGCCCTTGTTCATGGCCATCATCTGCTGGTTGAGGTTGAAGTGACGCGGGTTCGTTTCGCCCTGCTCACGAAATCAGAGATTGACTGGTATGTGGGAACTGGGGAGCCAATGGACAAGGCGGGCGGATATGGGATTCAGGGATATGCGTCGCGTTTCGTGGAGAGAATCGAGGGGAGCTATTCGAACGTGGTCGGACTGCCAGTGAGTCGAGTCTACGATATGCTTCGCCGGATCGATCTGGGGCAGTAAGGGAATCGAACTCCCCGGCGGTGCGGGCCGGGGAGTTCGATTTAATCTAAAGGTCTTCAGATCTTTAGGAGAGATCGCTCAGTCCAAGGAGATGACCCATCTTCTCCTTCTTGGTGAGGAGATAGCGGTAGGCGGAGATAGCGGTAGGCAGGTTCCTTGGCCTTGATCTCGAGCGGAACCCGCTCGACAATCTCGAATCCGGCCTGGTGGAGAGCCTGAAGCTTGTCTGGATTGTTGGACATCAGGCGGATGCGCCGGGCGCCGAGCTGACGGATGACCTCGGCGCAGAGGTGGTACTCGCGCTGGTCGACATCGAAGCCGAGTCGCAGGTTGGCTTCGATGGTGTCTGCCCCCTCATCCTGCAGAGCGTAGGCGCGAATCTTGTTGATGATGCCGATGCCCCGCCCTTCCTGATGTTGGTAGACGATGATTCCCTCACCTTCTTCCTGCACCATCTCCATTGCCCGCTGAAGTTGCGGACCACAATCGCACTTGAGTGAGTGGAAGGCATCGCCGGTGAGGCATTGCGAGTGTATTCTGACCAGGGTCGGGCGATCAGGGTCGATCGGCCCCTTGACGAGCGCAACGAACTCCTCGCCATCCGCGACCGCGCGGAACCCGACAATTTGAAATGGTCCGAATTCGGTGGGAAGTTTGGCCTCGGCCTCCTTCACCACGCTTGATCCAACTGTTGCTCGGTCACTGCTATTCATCGTGACAACTCCTTCCAAGTGAGGCCTGTCCAGGCCTGAAGAGGTACGGAAACTTCCATACCCGCAAGGGATGTTGCATTGGATATGCTAACAAAATAATGGCTCCTCGTGGAGAGGCAGCCGTGGCTGCAATAGAATGATCGCGCGACCATCGTTAGTTCAGCGGAACCCATACAGCAATGGCAAGGTAATCGGGAGCGGTGTACCCATCATCACGGAGGAGTGACAAAGTTATCACGGGAGCAGAGAGATGCAGTTGGCAGATATTCTGGTCATATTGTTGTTTGGGCTGGCGATTCTCAATGGGGCGGGGTTGATGAGCTCGCTCGAGCGTTGCGGAGTGGGGCTGAAGTGGTGGGAGCGGCTCAGTTTTGGCACGGTGCTTGGACTGGCGGGCCTCGCGTTGAGCGGACTTCTGGTGATGATCGGCGCGGGAGCTGGGGAACCGGGACGAACCGCCCAGCTGGGTGCTTGGTTGCCGCAGATCATCCTGGCGATTCTGCTTGCCAGGGTGGGGTGGTTGCCGCGAACTCTGGGGTGGCGAAGTGTGAAACTGAAGAGGCCCGGACCGGCGGTCATCTGGTATGGGTTCTGGTTTCTCCTCTGTGGCGGGCTGGCGGGACGAGTGATCGATATCGATGCGGCGGGGGTGACGACCGCCCCGGCCAGCAACTATGGCGATCTCGCCTTCCACCTCAGCGTGATCAGTTCCTTTGCCTTTGGCGGCAACATGCCGCCGGAGAATCCAATCTTCGCCGGTGTGACCTTCACCTATCCATTCCTGATCGATCTCCTGACGGCGATCCCGGTGGCAATGGGGGCGGGATGGGAGGTGGCCCTGCTGATAACCACCCTGCCCCTTCTCCTTGCGCTGGTGGGGGTCGTCGAGAGTCTGGGGGAGCGACTGACCGGCAGACGCTGGATTGGGCGGCTGGCGCTGCTGCTGCTCTTCTTCAACGGCGGTCTGGGATTTCTGAGTCTGGCGAGAGAGCTGCGGGAGGTCATCGCGGCCGGAAGCGCGGAGACCAAATGGGCGGGGATTGTCGGGCTGCTCGTGCATCCGCCGGCCACCTAC